>JACDJC010003262.1_pt1 | contig 11927 bp, 10 predicted proteins | sample 7454191 | NCBI WGS metagenome assembly JACDJC01 (sample SAMN14253291, study PRJNA609438) | sludge metagenome | isolation source: sludge after 25d culture with pyrite and EDTA | collected 2018-12-20
CAGTCCGCACCGTGGTTCGATAGGAGATTTAGAGATTTTACCTTACATATTGCGAGGATATGGTATAAAAACTGGAAAAATGAGCGATATTGACAAAATAGACCGGAAAATCCTCGATATTCTGCAAGCCGACGGGCGGATCGCCAATGTCGAACTGGCGGAGCGCATCGGCCTGTCGCCGACCTCCATCGGCGAGCGGCTGAAGCGGCTGCAGCGTGACGGTTTCATCGAGGGCTATGGCGCGCGGCTCAATCCGCATCGCCTGGGGCTGGGTTTGCTCGTCTTTGTCGAGGTGCTGCTCGACAAGACCACGCCCGATGTGTTCGCGCGCTTCGCGGAGGCGGTGCAACTCGCGCCCGAAGTGCTGGAATGTCACATGGTGGCGGGCGGGTTCGATTATCTGATCAAGGCGCGGTTGCCGGACATGACGGCCTATCGCCGGTTTCTCGGCGAGACGTTGCTGGCATTGCCGGGGGTGCGCGAGACGCGCACCTATGCGGTGATGGAGGAGGTCAAGCGTGATGCGCCGCTGCCGGTGTAGCGGAACTGCCGCCGCTGAATCTTTTTAAGTGTTGTATTCGCGCTGTTGATTGCCGGGCAAATCCGGAGATAGTTCTGCCGGGCAGATTTTGCAGGATTGTGCGTTGTTTCAGTTTCCTTCCATGACGCGAACTGTTTCATTCCTCGCGTTCGTTCCCGGCCTCGTTTTTGGCTTTGCTTTTGCGGCACAGCCGTTGTCGGCGATGCAGCTCACGCCGCAGCAGAGCGAGCTTTATACGTCGGTGTCGACCAGCCCGCCCACGGCGCAGACCATGACGGTCTGCTACGGTTTTGTCTGCCGCCGCCGGGTCGAGCTTGATTTCAACGCAGCGGACCAGAAGACGCTGACCCAGATCATGGCGTCGGGCAAGGCGTCGGCTGTCGCGGAGCGCGCTGCGATCCAGAAAGCGGTGCAGTGGTTCGACAAGCGGATGGGGCCGGTGATCGGCACGACGACGCGCGTCGCGCGCGCCGATATCCGCAATCGCGCCGACGCCAACAACTACGATTGCTGGGATTCGACCCGCAATGTCTCGAGCCTGCTGCTGGTGCTGCAGGAATGGGGACTGCTCAGGCATCACACTGTCGGCAATCCGCGCTATCGCGGCAACATTTTCGCGATGCAGTTGCCGCACAACACCGCCGTGATTGCCGAAAAGGAAAGCCGGATCGAGTGGGCGGTGGACATGTGGACCACCAGATATCTTCAGCCGCCTGACGTCATGCTCGTGGAGCAGTGGCTGAAGGAGGAGTGAGCGTCAGGCACATTTACAGCGGTGCTGTGCCGTCACCCTGAGATGCGCGGCACTTGCCGCGCCTCGAAGGGCGGCGGCATTGTTGCAACGCCATCCTTCGAGGCTCGCCAGAAGATGGCTGGCACCTCAGGATGACGGGCCGCGTCTCATTGCCCTCACCCCAATCCTCTCCCCGCAAGCGGGGAGAGGGAGCAGGTCACGCCTGCGCCGGCGTTTTCTTCACCTTCGCCCAATACTTGTCGCGCAGATGACGCTTCACCAGCTTGCCGGTGGGGGTGCGCGGCAGTTCGGGTTCAAAGTCGACGCTCTTGGGGCATTTGATCGGCGACAGGTGCTTGCGACAGAACAGGATGAGTTCGGCCTCAAGCTCCTTGCCGGCGCGTGACATGTCGTGCGGCTGCACCACGGCCTTGACCTCTTCGCCCATTTCCTCGTTCGGAACGCCGAACACCGCGACATCGGCCACCGCGGGGTGCGAGATCAGCACGTCCTCGGTCTCCTGCGGGTAGATGTTCACGCCGCCGGAGATGATCATGTAGGCCTTGCGGTCGGTGAGGTAGAGGAAGCCGTCAGCGTCGAGATAGCCGACATCGCCGAGGGTGGACCAGCCGCGGTCGTTATAGGCGCGCTGCGTCTTGTCGGTGTCGTTGTGATAGGCGAATTGCGGGCCGCCCGCGAAATACACCGTGCCTGTTTCGCCGACGGGCAACTCAGTGCCGTCGTCGTCGAGAATCTTGATCTCGCCGACCACGGCGCGGCCGACGGTGCCGCGATGCGCGAGCCACTGCTTTGAATCCGAGACGGTGACGCCGTTGCCTTCGGAGCCGGCATAATACTCGATCAGGATCGGGCCCCACCAGTCGATCATCTTCGCTTTCACGTCGGCGGGGCAGGGGGCGGCGGCATGCACCGCGCCTTGGAGCGTCGATGTGTCGTATTTCGCGCGCACATCATCCGGCAGCTTGAGCATGCGCACGAACATCGTGGGCACGAGCTGCGACTGCGTCACCTTGTGCTTTTCGACCAGCCGCAGGAACTCTTCGGCATCGAACGATTCCATCACGATCGAGGTGCCGCCCAACATGCCGCTCATCATGTTGAAGCGCAGCGGGGCCGCGTGATAGAGCGGCGCGGGCGACAGATACACGCTGTTCTCGTTCATGCCGCACATGGTCGAGCACAGCAGCTTGAGCAGCGGATTGGGCACCAGAATGGATGGCTCGGACAGCGGGCGCTTGATGCCCTTCGGCCGCCCGGTGGTGCCGGACGAATACAGCATGTCGTAACCGGCGGCCTCGTCCGCAATCGGCGTCGCCGGTTGCGCCGCGAGCGCGTCGTCCCACGATTTGAAGCCGCCTTGCGCCGGTCCGGTGATGAAGAACTGTGTTCCGCCGGAGCCGCTGCCGACGAGCGGCGCGATCGAGGGCATGCATTTCGGTGTGGTGATGACAACTTGCGCGCCGCAATCCTTGACGATGTAGGCGATTTCGTCCGGCGTGAGATAGCGGCTGATCGCCGTGTAGTAGAGCCCGCTGCGCTGCGCCGCCCAGCAGATTTCCATGAACGCGATGTTGTTTTCCATCAGCAGGGCGATGTGATCGCCCTTCTTCAGGCCGAGCGACCGGAACAGTTGCGCGCCCTGATTGGAGCGGCGGTCGAGTTCGCGATAGGTGATCGCCTCGCCGCTGCTCGCCATCTGGTAGGCGATCTTGTCCGGCGTCGACTGGGCGTGAATCGATGGATGAGACATGGTGCTGCCTTGGCGCTCCCTGGGCGTTTCCTCAAAAAGCTCTCGGCGGATTTTTCCGTTCCTGGAGAGAGAAGCGAGTGGTGAGTAGCGAATAGCGAATAGCGGCAGCGAGAACGAAGCCGTTCTTCCTGCTACTCGCTACTCCCTATTCACTACTCGCTCACTTACAGCCGCTCGACGATGGTCACGTTGGCCATGCCGCCGCCTTCGCACATGGTCTGCAGGCCGTAGCGCTTGTTGCGCTGCTTGAGCGCGTTGACCAGCGTGGTCATCAGTTTGGTGCCGCTTCCGCCGAGCGGATGGCCGAGCGCGATCGCGCCGCCGTTGACGTTGAGCCGCGCGGGGTCCGCGCCGGTGGTCTTGAGCCAGGCGGTCGGCACCGACGCGAAGGCTTCGTTGACCTCGAACAGGTCGATGTCGTCGACCTTCATGCCGGCCTTCTGGAGGGCGCGCTGGGTCGCGGGCAACGGGGCTTCCAGCATGATGACGGGGTCGCCGCCGATCATGGTCATGTGGTGAATGCGCGCCAGCGGCGCGATGCCGAGCGATTTCAGGCCCTTTTCGTTGACCACCATGACGCCGGAGGCGCCGTCGCAAATCTGGCTGGCGCTGGCGGCGGTCAGCTTGCCGCCTTCGGCAATCGTCTTGACGCCGCGAATGCCTTCGATGGTCGCGTCGAAGCGGATGCCTTCGTCAATGTTGTGAATGTCGGTGGAGCCATCGGCGCGGGTGATGGTGAGCGGAACGATCTCGTCCTTGAACGCGCCGGCCTGGGTCGCGGCAATCGCGCGCTGATGGCTTTCGTAGGAATACTTGTCGAGGTCATCCTTTGAAAGACCGTACTTTTCCGCCATCATTTCAGCGCCGGTGAACTGGCTGAACTGGATGTTCGGATATTTCGCCTGGATGTTCGGGCTGTAATAGTTGCCGAAACCGTTCTTGGCGGCCAGCGTGGCGGGAAGGCCCATCGGCACGCGGGTCATGCCTTCGACGCCGGCGGCGATCACGATGTCCATCGAGCCTGCCATCACGGCCTGCGCGGCGAAGTGCAGCGCCTGCTGCGACGAACCGCACTGGCGGTCGACCGATGTGCCGGGCACGCTTTCCGGCAGCTTGGACGCCATCACGGCGTTGCGGGCGACATTGTTCGACTGCTCACCGGCCTGCATCACGCAGCCCATAATGACGTCTTCGATCTGCGCCGGATCGACACCGGTGCGGTCGACCAGCGAATCCAGCACCGAGGCTGCGAGATCGACCGGATGCCAGCCGGCAAGGCGGCCGCCCTTGCGGCCTCCGGCGGTCCGGGCGGTGGCGACGATATAGGCTTCAGCCATGGGGTGCTCCCTGTTGGATTGTTGTCGGTTGGGCGCGATTAAAGGCGCGGTGCGAGATTTAGTCAATCGGTCAATTAACTCTTGAGCGCGGGGCGATCATCGGGTTAGCTGTGGGCTCCCGTGTTCCGAGACCCGTATGCCAGCCACGACCGCCAAAGCGCCGCGCCGTTCTCCGCCGAAACCGGTTCCTGAAAAGGAAGCAGCGCCGATGAACGCGACTGCCGCGAAGCTTCTGGTCGCGGCGGGCGATCTGATGATCGAGCGAAACACCACGGATGTTTCTTTAAGCGAGATCGCACAGAAGTCCGGCGTGAACGCGGCGCTGGTGAAATATCATTTCGGCAACAAGGACGGCCTCCTGCTGGCGCTGCTGGCGCGCGACGCCGCCGCCGAGATGAAAAATCTCGCCTTCGTGCTCGATCAGCCGATCTCGCCCACGGAAAAAATGCGCCGGCACATCGCAGGCATCATCAATGCCTATTATCGCGTGCCGTATCTCAGCCGGCTGATCCATCTGCTGCTCCATCAGGGCAGCGAGGCGACGTCCAGGGAAGTCCATCGGTTTTTCATCGACCCGCTGTTCGGATTCGTGCGCGGGCTGCTGGAGCAGGGCGTCGAGGCGGGCGAATTCCGCAAGGTCGATCCGGCGCTGTTCTACATCAGCCTGAATGGCGCCTGCGACAATCTGTTCTATGGCCGTCAAATGAATGCGCGGTTTCTGGGCAATGCCGGAATCACCGATGAGGTGCGGCGTCAGTACATCAGGCATATGACCACGCTGTTTCTCGGCGGCTTGCTGACCGACAAGGCTGCCATGCCTTCGGACACGGAGAGATTACCCGCCGCCAAGGCATGATAGAACTGCGCCAATCAAAACAAGAAGCGTGACCGCTCCCGAAGAAGCGGCGCGCCGGTCAAACAAGAAGACGTTGAGTCTGGGAGAAGCGTATGACGGAGCGTTCGGCTGCAACGGGACCCTTGCGCGGTGTGCGCGTCGTCGAATTCGCCGGTATCGGGCCTGGCCCGTTCGCCTCGATGTTGCTGTCCGACATGGGCGCGGATGTGGTGTCGATCGCGCGGCCCAAGCAGGGCAAGCGCGATGTGCGCGACTTCGTCAACCGCGGCCGCCGGGTCATCGAACTCGATCTCAAGAACCCGGCCGATATCGCCAAGGCGCTCGACCTGATCGGCGCAGCCGATGTGCTGATCGAGGGGTTTCGTCCGCAGGTGATGGAGCGTCTCGGCCTCGGCCCGGATGTCGTGCTCAAGCGCAATCCGAAGCTGGTGTATGGCCGCATGACCGGCTGGGGCCAGGAAGGTCCGCTGGCGCAGGCCGCAGGGCATGACATTAATTATATCGCCATCACCGGCGCACTGGATTCGTTTCGCGCCGCCAACGGCGAAACCGTCTCGCCGCTCAACCTTGTCGGCGATTACGGCGGCGGCGCGCTCTATCTGGTCGTCGGCGTGCTCGCAGGAGTGATCGAGGCGCGCACCTCAGGCAAGGGGCAGGTGGTCGATGCCGCGATGTGCGACGGCGTCTCCAGCATGCTCACCATGTTCCACAGCATGAAGGCGACCGGACGCTGGACCGATCAGCCGCGCACCAATCTGCTCGACGGCGGCGCGCCGTTCTACCGCACCTATCAGTGCAAGGACGGCGGCTTCATGGCCATCGGCGCGCTGGAGCCGCAGTTCTACGCGGAGCTGCGCCAGCTCGCGGGCCTGAGCGAGGATTGCTATGACGCCCAGATGGACAAGGCCGGCTGGCCCAACCTGCACGACAAGATGACGGCGCTGTTCAAGACCAAAACGCGCGATGAATGGGCGGCCATTCTTGAAGGCTCCGATGCCTGCGCCGCCGCGGTGCGCGGACTGTTCGATGCGCCGAACCATCCGCATCTCGCCGCGCGCAAGACTTTCGTTACCGTCGATGGCCATGTGCAGCCGGCCCCTGCGCCGCGCTTCTCGCGCACGCCGTCCAGCATTCAGGGATCGCCGGCGCTGCCGCCGGTCGATGCCGCCGACATTCTTTCGCAGTGGTCGCAACCGGCCGCCGCGAAGGCCTCCTGAAGTCATTCCGACTTAACAGCATTTCACTCCAAAGCAGGAAAACGACATATGCAGCTCAAGGATGTTTCGGTTCTCATCACCGGCGGCGGTTCGGGTCTCGGCGCGGCGACGGCGCGCGCGATGGCCGCGAAGGGCGCCAAGGTTGCCGTGATCGACATGAACAAGGATGGCGCCGAAGCCGTCGCCAAGGAGATCAACGGTCTCGCGCTGGTCGGCGATATTTCCGAGGAAGCGCCGGTCAAGGAGGCGATTGCCAAGGCGGAAGCCGCTCACGGCACCATCCGCGTGCTGGTGAACTGCGCCGGCATCGGCGGCGCGGTGAAGACCGTCAGTAAGAACGGCGCCTATCCGCTCGATCACTTCACGCGCATCATCAAGGTCAACCTGATCGGTACCTTCAACTGCATCCGGCTCGTTGCCGAGCGCATGCAGGCCGCGCCGACCATCGGCGAGGAGCGGGGCGTGTTCATCAACACCGCGAGCGTCGCGGCGTTTGACGGCCAGATCGGTCAGGCGGCCTATTCGGCGTCGAAGGGCGGCATTGTCGGCCTCACCCTGCCGGTGGCGCGCGATCTCGCTTCGCTCAACATCCGCGTCATGACCATCGCGCCGGGCCTGTTCCTGACCCCGCTGCTGATGGGCCTGTCCGAAGAGGCCCGCAAGAGCCTCGGCGCGCAGGTGCCGCATCCGGCCCGCCTCGGCGATCCGGGCGAATACGCGCAACTCGCCGTCGCCATTGTCGAGAACCCGATGCTGAACGGCGAAACGATCCGCCTCGACGGCGCGATCCGCATGGCGCCCCGGTAACGCGATGACCGCAACGCCTCTGATTGTCGAGCACATCGACGGTGTGGACTGGGTGACCCTCAATCGCCCGGACAGCCTGAACGCGCTCGACGATCAAATGATCGACGCGCTCAATCAGTATTTCGGCGATCTGGCGCGCAATTCGCGCACCCGGATCGTGGTGCTGAAAGGCGCGGGGCGGGCGTTCTGCGCCGGACTCGATCTGAAGGAAGCGATGAGCCGGCGGCCGCCCAATGCGCCGCCGCCGAGCGTCGCCGACGCTCTGGATCACCAGCGCTCCATTGCCGACATCGTGATGCTGATGCGGCGCTGCCCGCAGCCGATCATCGCGCTGGTGCAGGGCGCGGCCTCCGGCGGAGGCTTCGCGCTGGCGCTTGCCGCCGATATCCGCATCGCCGCGAAGTCGGCGCGGATGAATTGCGCCTTCATCCGTCTCGGCCTCGGCGGCTGCGACATCGGCACGAGTTATTTCCTGCCCCGCCTTGTCGGCGTCTCGGTGGCATCCGAACTGATCCTGACCGGGCGCTTCATTCATGCGGAGCGCGCCCATGCGGTCGGCCTGGTGTCGGAGGTCGTCGAGGACGGCGAGCTTGATGCGGCTGCCGCGTCCTATGTCGAATCCATGCTGGCGGCATCGCCGCTGGGCTTAAGGCTCTCCAAGGAGTGCCTCAACATGAGCGTGGATGCGTCGTCCATCGAAGCGGTGATCGCGATGGAGGACCGCAATCAGGTTCTCACCTCGCGGTCGGAGGATTTCAAGGAAGGCGTGCGCGCCTTTCTGGAGAAGAGGAAGCCGGTCTATCGCAACGCTTGAGTTGCGCACCAAACAGAAGGCCCGCAAGAGGCCATAACGGGAGAAACCAGGTGAACGTGCATTCGTCGGCAGGACTTGCGAAGCCGCCATTCCGGAAGATCGAGTGGCTGCCGCGCGACATCGCGGTGGAGCGCCGCGACGACGGCGTGATCGTGATCAAGTCTCGCACGCCGCTCGATGCGTATGGGCCGCATATTCCGGCCTCGCTGGCGAAATGGGCTTTGGAGCGTCCCGATCACACCTGGCTGGCGCAGCGCCGCGGTCCGGAGCGGCAGTGGCGCAAGGTGTCCTATGGCGAAGCCAAGCGGACCGTCGATGCGCTGACGCAGGCGCTGCTCGACATGAAGGTGCCTGAAGGCCGGCCGATTGCGATTCTCAGCGGCAACTCGCTCGAACATGCGCTGATGACGCAGGCGGCGATGCAGGCGCGGATTCCGGCGGCTCCGGTCTCGCCGGCCTATTCGCTGATGAGTCAGGATCACGCCAAGCTGAAGTATCTTTTCAATCTGGTGAAGCCTGCCGTCGTGATGGTGCAGGACGGCCCGGCCTTCGAGAAGGCGCTGGCCGCGCTCGATCTGAATGGCATCACGGTCATTCACGTCGATCGTGCGCCCGCGAATATCAAGAGCGTCGCCTATGCCGATCTCGCCGCGACCAAAGTCACTCCGGCGGTCGAGGCCTCGATTGCGAAGATCACGCCGGACACCATCGGGAAACTGCTGTTCACCTCGGGTTCGACCGGAATGCCCAAGGCCGTCATCAACACCCAGAAGATGATGTGCGCCAATGCCAGGATGATGATGCAGGTGCGTCCGCGCCCGCCCGGCCCGTCGGAGGCGATCTATCTCGACTGGATGCCGTGGAATCACACCATGGGCGGCAACGCGCTGTTCAATCCGGTGCTGGTCGAAGGCGGCACGCTCTATATCGACGATGGGCGCCCGCTGCCCGGCATGATCGAGGAGACGCTGCGTAACTTGCGCGAGATTTCACCGACCTACTACGCCAACGTCCCCGCCGGTTATGCGGCGTTGGCGGCGGCGATGGAGAAGGATGATGCGCTGTGCCGGAACTTCTTCAAAAATCTCGGGCTGATCGCCTATGGCGGCGCGCGCCTGCCTGATGACCTCTATGAGCGGGTGCAGGCGCTGGCGGTACGCGCCACCGGCGAGCGGATTGTGTTCTACACCGGCTGGGGTTCGACCGAGACCGCGCCGACGTCGACCGGCACGTACTGGGACACCGAGCGCGTCGGCCTGATCGGCCTGCCGTTCCCCGGCGTCGAACTGAAAATGGTGCCCGCCGGCACGCAATACGAGCTGCGATTGCGCGGCGTCAACGTCACGCCGGGCTATTACGGCCAGCCTGAACTGACGGAGAAAGCCTTCGACGAGGAAGGTTTCTATTGCATCGGCGATGCGGGCGTCTTTGTCGATCCGGAAGATCCGTCGAAGGGACTGATCTTCTCGGGCCGTGTGGTCGAGGACTTCAAGCTGACCACCGGCACCTTCGTTCTGGTCGGTTCACTGCGCACCGATGCGATTGCCGCCACATCTCCCGTCGTGCAGGACGCGCTGGTGGCAGGGCAGGATCGCCCGTTCATCGGGTTGCTGGCCTGGCCGAACCTCGATGCCTGCCGCCGTCTGATCGGCGACATGGAGGCTTCGCTGGAGACGGTGGTAAACCATCCGAAAGTGCGCGCGCATTTCCGCGACGGCTTGCTGGCGCACAACAAGGCGGTCAACGGCGTCAGCAGCATGAAAATCGCGCGTGCGATGCTGATGGTCGAGCCGCCGTCCATCGACGGCAACGAACTGACCGATAAGGGATACATCAACCAGCGCGCCGGCCTGGAGCGCCGCGCAGCATTGGTCGAACAGCTTTATGCAGACAAGCCGGGGCCGGATGTGATCGTCCTCGGATAACCTTCACGTTCACAACAAGAGTCAAACCAGATGAACTTTGAATTCTCGGAAGACCAGAAGCAGTTGCGCGATCAGGCGCGGCGGTATCTCGCGGAACATTCGCCGCCGAAGGCCGTGCGCGCCGTGCTGGAAGGCAAGGCGCCCTATGACAAGGCGCTGTGGAAGGGCCTTGCCGAGATGGGGTTTCTCGGCGTCGCGATCCCGGAGGAATTCGGCGGCGCGGGCGCGGGACATCTCGAGCTTTGCGTCATCGCCGAGGAAATCGGCCGTTCGCTGGCGCCGGTGCCGTTTTCGTCCACGATCTATCTTGCCGCCGAAGCGCTGATGCTCGCAGGCAGCGATGCGCAGAAGGCGAAGTGGCTGCCGAAGATCGCCTCGGGCGAAGCCATCGGCACGCTGGCGCTGTTCGAGGGCGTCGGCAATCCCTCGCACAAGGCGATCAAGGTGTCCGCCGCGCAGGGCGCGGTCTCCGGCATCAAGGTGCCGGTGGCGGACGGCGCGATCGCGGATTTCGCCATCGTTGCCGCGCGCACCGGCTCGACCGGGCGTGAAGCCGATACCGGCCTGTTCATTGTCGATCTCAACGGCGAGGGCGTGACGCGCAAGGCGCTGTCCAATCTCGATCAGGCGCACGGCCAGGCCGAGATCACCTTCGACCGCGCCAAGGCCGAGCCGCTCGGCGCCGCGGGCGAAGGCTGGAGCATCCTGACCCGCGTGCTGGATCGCGCCGCGGTGCTGATGGCGTTCGAGCAGGTTGGCGGCGCAGACCGCGCGCTGGAAATGGGCCGCGACTACGCGCTCGACCGCATCGCCTTCGGCCGTCCGATCGGATCGTTCCAGGCGGTGAAGCATATCCTCGCGGACATGTACGTGTCGGCGACGCTTGCGCGTTCCAACTGCTACTACGGCGCATGGGCGCTCTCGACCGATGCGGCGGAGTTGCCGGAAGCGGCGGCGACGGCGCGGATCAGCGCAACGCAGGCGTTCCAGCACTGCGCCAAGAACAACATTCAGGTGCATGGCGGCATGGGCTTCACCTGGGAGTTCGACTGCCATCTGTATTACCGGCGCGCCAATGCGCTCGCGCTGACCCTCGGAAGCGCGACCTACTGGGAGAACCAGTTGATCGACCGCCTGCGCTTCAAGAACGCGTCTTAAAAGGATCACTCACATGAATTTCGATGACACTCCGCAGGAAGCCGCGTTCCGTGCCGAGGCCCGCGCCTGGATTCAGGCCAACGCGCCGAAGGAACTGGAAGCCGAACTGTCACAGCCGACCGTCGGTCGCATCAAGCTGAAGAACCGCGACATCCTGGAAGAATCCAAGAAGTGGCAGAAGAAGAAGGCTGAAGCCGGTTGGGCCTGCCTGCACTGGCCGAAAGAATTCGGCGGCCGCGGCGCGTCTCCCATCGAGCGCGTGATCTGGCAGCAGGAAGAAGGTTTCTACGGCAAGCTCGAAGGCGTGTTCCTGATCGGTCAGGGCATGTGCGGCCCGACGCTGATGGCGTTCGGCAGCGACGCCGACAAGCAGAAATATCTGCCGCCGCTCGCTTCCGGCGAACATGTCTGGTGTCAGTTGTTCTCGGAACCTTCGGCAGGTTCCGACGTCGCCGGCCTGCGCACCCGCGCGGAAAAGAAAGGCGATGACTGGATCATCAACGGCCAGAAGGTCTGGACCACCGGCGCGCATTTCTCCGACTACGGCATCGTGATTACGCGCACCGACCCGACCCAGCCCAAGCACAAGGGCCTGACCATGTTCTGGCTCGATATGAAATCGCCGGGCGTCACGGTGAAGCCGATCAAGCAGGCCAACGGCCAGTCGGAATTCAACGAAGTCTATTTCGTCGATGTGAAGATTCCGGACTCTCAGCGGCTGGGCAAGGTCGGCGACGGCTGGAATGTCTCGCTCACCACGCTGATGAA
>JACDJC010003264.1_pt1 | contig 11923 bp, 11 predicted proteins | sample 7454191 | NCBI WGS metagenome assembly JACDJC01 (sample SAMN14253291, study PRJNA609438) | sludge metagenome | isolation source: sludge after 25d culture with pyrite and EDTA | collected 2018-12-20
GATACCGATGAGCATCCTAGAGATACAAGCATGGAGATTTTGGCGAAGCTGAGACCTGCATTCAAGAAGGATGGTTCAGTAACGGCAGGGAATTCATCGGGAATCAATGACGGTGCAAGTGCAACCGTCCTGGCAAGTGAAGAAGCAGTAACGAAGTACGGGCTTAAACCGATTGCAGAGATAGTCTCATTTGCTCAGGCGGGAGTCGATCCAGCATATATGGGATACGGTCCTGTTCCAGCCGTTGAAAAGGCTCTCAATAAAGCTGCGATGAACATCAAGGATGTAGGGCTTATCGAGCTCAATGAGGCTTTCGCTTCTCAGGCGCTTTCCGTGATTAGAGGACTTATGGAGATTTACGGAGTCACAAAGGAATGGCTGATTGAAAGAACCAATGTTAATGGAGGTGCAATTGCTCTTGGTCATCCCATTGGAGCCTCAGGGAACAGAATCATCGTTACGCTCGTCCACGAAATGGAGAAGAGAGATCTCGAATTCGGGCTTGCTTCCCTTTGCATCGGCGGAGGAATGGGAACCGCAGTAGTTGTCAGGAGAGTCTAATTTCTGAATCACAGGTAATGCCGCTTTTTGGGAAAGAGTTTTCTTGTTCCAACGTTCTTTTGAAATCATCTGGAGTACAACCTACGTAGGAGGTGGGAAAGTGAAAAAGGTATTTTTGGTTCTACTTATGGCTGCTGTAACTTCACTAATCGTTTTTGCAGCTACTCCGATCAAGATCGGTGCTGTTCTTCCCTTGGGTGACATCACCGGAGATCAGGCTGCAAAGGCAATGAGACTTGCAGTAAGTGAAATCAACGCAGAAGGCGGTTTACTAGGACGACCTCTGGAGTTGATAGTAATTGATGACGAAATGACGCCGGAGAAGGGTGCGGCAGCGATCTCCAGGCTTGCTACCGTTGATAGAGTGGACTTTTTTGTCGGTGGTATGAGCACTGGAGTTCACTTCGCGCAGATTCCTGTTATGAAGAGCTTTCAGAAGGTCACAATCTGGATAGGTGCTGCCGGTTCGCAATGTGAGGTTGCAGTCGGTCCGGACGCAGACTGGTATTTCCATCTGCATCCATGGGATTATCAGCAGGGAGCCAGCTACGGCCAGGGTTGGACGGATCTAGCCGAAGCCTATCCTGATATTGAGATCAACAAAGTCTTCCTGGCGTATGAAGAAGGAGCTTTCGGCACCGGTTCTCATGAAGCATATTTGGTCCTTCAGGCACTGGCTGCAGAAGGCCAGGGAGCTTGGGCAGAAGTCATGAGCGACTACATGGGAGTTTCGTTCAAGAGTGCTGCACTTGGCGGAGGAGATTACCGAGCGATGCTTCAGCAGGCGAAGAAATATGACCCGGATCTTTTCGTTTGGGCGGGTTATGACGCGGATGCTCTTCCAATGCTCCAGCAGGCAAAGGAAGTCGGGTTCTCACCAAAGTTCTTTGTTGGAGCACCTCCAGGATGGCCGGCACATTTCGGCGACTCTCCCCTGGCAGAAGGAGTTACCCTATACGGAATGTGGGCTCCAACGATCAACAGAATCAGCCCCGTAGCCGAGCACTTCTGGAATGCCTACATTGAGATGTTCAAGGAAGAGCCGGCAACTTACTTTGCTCCTCTCGGTTACACTAACATTTACTTCCTTGCAGAAGGAATCAAGGCTGCAGGTACTATTGAGAAGTCTGCGCTTATCAAGGCCCTGGAGCAGGTGGAATATGCGTCTCCAATCGGTGATGTCTTGAAGATTGCGCCAAGTAACGTCATAAAGCACCAGGGCTTCACTGCTCAGAAGATACTTCAGTGGCAGGGTGGCGAACAGCACGTAATATGGCCTCTAGAGTTAAAGACAGCTGAACCTGAATATCCATTCCCTTCCTGGGATGGGAGATAGTCTGATTTAGGTCGGGCAGCAATGCCCGACCTTATTATCTGAAAAAGTTGCTACCAGGGTGGTGAAAGACTTGGAAAAGATCTCTTTCTTGAGAAAGCATAGAGGCATTTTGATACTTGTCGCGATACTTGTGGTTGTCGCGATCTGGAGGCCGCTAGCCGCGATTTATGGCGTTCAGAGAGGTAGTCTTTATGCACTGATAGGGCTTCCTCTGGCTCTAACTCTCGGAGTAGTCGGAATAATGAACCTTGCCCACGGCGATTTGCTATCGCTGGGAACTTATATTGTTTATCTATTTGCAGTCAATACCGGTATGGATCCTCTTGTTTCGATAATCCCCGCGTTTTTCCTGCTATTCATTCTAGGAGTTGTTATCTATAAGCTTACGGTAACCAGGGTTCTTAAAGCAGGACACCTTAACCAGCTGCTTCTCACTTTCGGGATATCGATGATAGTTCTGGAACTCATGAAGGTTATCTGGACTACCCGGCCAAGAAGCGTCTATGTTGACTATTCTTCGTCCTCAACGACGATTGCCGGCGTTAGATTCGGTACTTACGAGTTGCTTTACGTTGTGTTAGCGTTTGCAGTGCTAATCGCTCTTCAACTCTTTCTAAAAAAGACAAGATTAGGGCAGGCTACCTTTGCAGTCGGTCAGAATCCTCGCGGAGCAAAGATTGTAGGGATAAACACCGATTTCGTCTATCTCTTTGTTTTTGGTTTATCGGTCGCCATACTTGGTATTGCAGCAGGGGTAATGGTGCCGAGATTTGCAATCTTTCCTTCTGTGGGCGCGGCATTCACTATGAAATCATTCAGTCTAGTTGCAATGGCAGGTCTCGGTAACCTAACCGGGATTCTGATAAGTGGTATTGTTCTAGGAGTGGGAGAGGCAATCGTTCAATCGATTCCCGGATATGCCGGTTGGTCTGACATCGTGTTCTTTGGAGTACTGATAGCAGTTATCATGATTAGATCCTTAAGGAGGCAATCACTATGAAGATTATTAAACCGATTCTCCTTCTGATTGTTCTCGCAGCGGCTGTGATGCTGCCACTGCTCACGGAAGCATACTTCATAAGTGTTGCCATAACGATACTTACGTTCATGACTCTTGCATTAAGCTGGGACATGATGTTACGAACGGGTCAATTGTCATTTGGCACAGCAGGCTTCTTTGGTCTGGGAGGATACGCAGGAATCATCGCTGCAGCTGATCTTGGAGTTGATCCTATCACAGGAATCATAATCGGTGGACTTGTCGCCGGAGTTGTATCTCTGGTTCTGGGTATGGCAATCCTCAGACTTAGAGGTCTTTACTTCGCTATTACTACAATGGCTCTAGCGAGCGTTTTTATGGTCATCATAAGGAACCTTCACAAGATCTCGGGTGGTCCGAGCGGTAAAGTCGTTTTGAGCACCCTCTTCAACTACGATTCCAACAAGGTCTACTGGTTTATGCTGGGTGTTGCCTTGATTACAATAGTAATTTCAGAAGTATTCCAAAGAACCAGAATACACTTCGCCATTGACTCTATCAGGGCGGATGAGACCGTTGCTAAATCTCACGGAGTGAACATATACAAGTATTTGATATTCGTCTTTGTTGTAACTTCGGTGATTCAGGGTGTGGTCGGCGCGACTTACGCTCTGCAGTATGGCTTCGTTTTCCCCGAGAGCAGCTTTTCGGCTCATTATCTTCTCTTGCCGATAGCGATGGCCCTGGTTGGGGGAATCTACTCAACAATAGGTTCAGTAATTGGAGCGATAATTCTTGGGCTATCCTCTGAGTATCTTAAACTGATCATGCCGTACGGCCACCTGATAATCTACGGTGTGATTATTGTTGTGGTAGTCCTCTTCTTACCCAACGGTGTATATGGCGCAATCAAAGATGTTCTTGGTTTCAGAAAACGCCGTCTGGAGGAACGATAACATGAGTATACTCAAAGTTGAAAAAGTAACTAAGCGCTTTGGCGGGCTTGTAGCTGTAGATGATGTCACAATGGAGATTCGGCAGGGCGAGATTCTAGGGCTAATAGGTCCCAATGGCGCAGGAAAGACAACGCTTACAAATGTGATATCGGGACTACATACTGTGAGTGAAGGCAGAATATTCTTTGATGGTACGGATATTACTTTTCTGCCTACTCACAAGAGATGCCATTTGGGTATAGCCAGAACTTTCCAGATTGCGCGCCCCCTTAAGAATCTCACCGTAGCTGAAAATGTCATGGTTGGTGGGCTGTTCGGAAACGGAGAAAAGCTAAAGGATGGTCGAAAGAGCGCGATTAAGCTTTGCGAAACGATCGGTCTTGCTAAACCTAACGAAGTCCTTGATAAGATAACTGTCTTGGATATCAAGAAGATCGAAATCGCCAGAGCTATGGCAACAAAGCCAAAGCTTCTTTTTCTAGACGAGGTTATGTCGGGTTTGAATATGGATGAAACCAGAGAGATGATAGACACTGTAAGAAAGATTAGAGATACAGGTGTGACAATCTGCATAATAGAGCACGTCATGAGTGTAATTAGAGAGATTACTGAGAGAGTTATTGTGCTAGACAGAGGAGCAATTATCGCTGAAGGTCCATATAGTGAGGTTTCACAGCAACACAACGTGATCACCGCTTATTTGGGGGAGGATGCCTGATGCTTGAAGTCAAGAACGTAAACGTCTCATACGGGAGAATTCAGGTTGTAACGGACTTCTCTTTTTCGGTTGGAGAAGAAGCCGTTGGACTTTTCGGCCCCAATGGAGCGGGAAAGACCACCCTGATAAACTCAATCATTGGTTTGGTTAAACCTACGAGCGGAGAAATACTGTTTGAAGGCGAATCTCTCATCCCGTACGAAACCCATACGATAATAAGAAAAGGTATATCTGTAGTGCCTCAGGACGGTGAGCTCTTTCCTATTATGAACGTTCTCGAGAACCTGAAGATTGGAGCTGCCTACATCAAGGAGGCGAGAGATAGAATTGAAGAGAGGCTTGATTTTGTATTCAAGATCTTTCCGATTCTTAAGGAACGCGCTTATCAGCTGGCGGGAACTATGAGCGGAGGTCAGCAGAGAATGCTTGCAGTGGGCCGTGCTCTGATGGCGGTTCCTAGACTTCTGATTCTAGATGAGCCTTCAGTGGGACTCCAACCTTCTCTGGTTTCAGAGCTCTTTGAGAAACTCTTAGCCATAAAATCTGAAGGAGTCTCTATGATTCTCTCTGAGCAAAACGTTAGGCAGGGTCTGAAAGTAATCGACCGGGGTTACGTCATAGAGAACGGAACTCTTGCAATCGAGAGTACTGCGGAAGACCTTATGCATAATGAATATGTCAAGCGCTCTTATCTTGGTTTGTAGGGTAGACTAAGAGGCTTCTTAGAAGTGATTTGAAATGCGAGAGAAGCAGTTGGCAGTGGTTCTGATGACCTACCTGGTCTTCATGACAATCGGTTCTGAGAGAAATGCTTTTGCGCTGGAAGTTGGTGAAAGTGCTTCGATTGTGTTCAAAGATGTTAATACGAAAGATAATGATCGAGAAACCAACTTGCTAGACGGGAGGGAGTTATTCATGAAGAGGCAGATTGCTAAGAAGTACGTTAAAGTTGTCGACAAGAAGATCTTCTATCTTGAAACCGTGGATTCTGAAGGAATTCCAGTGGTCTTTGTCCATGGAAACTTCGCCTCGAGCAAATGGTTCGAGCCTTCTCTAGAGATTCTTCCGCGGAGATTCAAAGGTTATGCAATTGACTTGCCGAATTTCGGAAGGTCGGATAGGCTTGAAGAAGTAAGTATTGAAGATTACGCGAACTATGTTATTGATTTCATACTTGAGATGAAAGTTGACCGAGTAGTATTAGTCGGTCACTCTTTAGGTGGAGCGGTTGCTCAGAGCGTGGTTGTGAAGAGACCCGATCTGATCGACCGGGTTGTTCTTGTCGATCCGGCTCCGCCTGACGGACTTACTACACCTGAAGAGGCCTATCCATATCTTGAGATGTATAAGGGCAACAGAGACCTCCTGAAGAAGGCTCTTGTTGGGGTTATGCCGACAAGAGCGGAGGACGAGTTTCTAGAGGCTCTGGTTGAAGAGGCGCTCCTGATGGACGGAAGGTGTTTTGTCGAAAATGCCAGGGCTCTTGACAGATACGATTTTACTCAAGAGCTAAAAGGGACCGAAGTTCCCTTTCTGATCATCGTGGGAAAGCTAGATCAGATAATCTCAGAAGAGATGGCGAGGAGATTTGAAAGAGTCATTAGGAATGTGCAAGTAAAGGTCCTTGAAGAGTATGGACACAGTATTATCGTTGAGAACACGGAGCTGTTTATGGACTTGTTCATTGATTTCGTTGGTAAATGAATCTCTTTCAAATGATTACGGGGCCTCTGGCCCCGTTTGTTTGGAGTGTAAGTTCATAATCGATATTCATTCGGTCTTTTCCTTGAGTAGTCTGTCTAGTCTATCGCTGGCCAATCTCTTAATTTCGTCGGCCCTAACGGTGTATTTCACATGTTCACCATCATAGACACTCTCCAAAAGCCTTCACTTCTTCAGTTTTTCGAGGTGGTTGCCTAGATCTCCGGCGGAGATCTTCAGTTTCTTTGCAAGCCTAACTGGACGATGTGGCTCTCTGCTCAGTTCTCTCAAAATAGCAAGTCTCTCCTTGCTGGCAAGTGCGTCAGAAAAATCTATACACTCCAACGCTCGTCTTTTTCTCTGAATGGTACTTCTATTCTGTCATAGCCAAGAATGAAAAGATACCTGTCCTTATTGATCATCAAACTTGCCTGGTCGAGACCAACCAAGAAAAGGAGAGACACTTAGTTCTAGAGTAGTGACTGTTTCAAGAACATCAAAAAGACTGACGACATTTTGACTCTCAAGGTATGATGTTCCATCATCTTCAACATGTCTTTCGAGCAATCTCAGATATTTCCGGTTAGATTTCCTTACATCATTCCTGATCTTATTGAAAACATTTTCAGGAACCATTCAAATAGATATAAGAGATCCTCTTTTGTCTGAGACGGGTTTTCAAGCAGTTCAAGGAGATTTGCTTTCTGAACAGATGATAAGATTGTGCTCTCAGTTATGAATAGTAGCATCTCCTTCTCGTCTACGGTTTCTCTATCAACTCTTCAAACTGAGAATCATCTCTTTCTTTTATGTCCGAACCGAATCAAGTCCTGAGGAAACGTCCGAGTATGCTCTTCTCAGAAGTCTGCTTTGCAAAGCATCAATGAACCCATACAAAGAAACTATAATCACTCTTAATCATGAAAGAAAGACAATAGCCAGCATATTCAGAGTCATCGTAAAGAAGGTTATAAAGATTCATACAGGAATCTGAACGCATTCTTGGCTGAATACAACGAAGGTTTGGGAAGAAGGTATAGAAAGATGTTTCTGCGGAAAGGCATTCATGGATCCTTCTCAACTAATCTGACAACCTTTGGCTGATCATCCAAGTGAATTATTGAGGCAGTTACCGATAGAGAAATGAGCACTGGAATGAGAATGTTCAGCCGATTGTTTTTGATTATTCATCCTTAATCAAACATGGTTTTTTTCTGTGTCTTCATCCTTTCCCTCTGTTAGAATTGTCATGCAATAAGGTTGAATTGTTCTCAAGCAGTGAAACAAGAACTATCAGAGGATATCAACAGTGAAAAACTCTTTCATTTTTTTGCGGCAATAAATAAATTAGGAAAAGACAAGTTAAGAGTGATATTCCTTAACAACCGCCTCTAAATGCTCCTGTTGAGATTTATTCTAATCTGTATTAGGTAGTAAGCTAGAGTAGAAAGGGGGATTTCGCCTTGGTGGGAAAGAAGCTGGATTCAGAAAACATTGGAAGATCTAATAGAAAGCTGATTCTTCATTTGTTGAGGAAGAGTCCTGTCACAACTAGACGAGACCTTGCAATTGCATCGGGTCTGAACCCCAGTACCATAACAAAAATAATAAAGGACTTTTTGTCTGTTGGGCTCTGTGAAGAAGTAAGAGCGGAGGAGACCGGTCGTATTGGAAGAAAGGCCATCGTTCTTCGCCTCAACAGAAAGGCCTTCATGTCTATTGTAATAGATATTGGCGTCGAAGAGACTACAGTAGGTAAAGGATTCTTCGATGGGTCTGTTTCGGTCATGAGCAAATTCAGAACACCTCCCGATTTCTCTGAGTTCATGAAAATTCTTGCCGAGAAGGTTTCGGTAATTTCCAAAAATATCCCTAAGTATAGATTTCTCGGTTACTCCGTATCAGTCCCTGGAATTGTCGATGTTGAGAACTCAAGAATAGTATACGTTCCTCATCTGAACTGGAAGGATCTTGTGCTCAAAGAAAGGCTATCCAGACGCTACCCTGTATTTCTTGACAATGAAGCAAATCTCTCTTTGATTGCCGAGAAGTGGAATAACCCCGCTCTTGCAAATGCAGGAGATATCGTTTTTGTATATGTGTCAGAGGGAATCGGGTGCGGGATAATGTTCGACGGGCAGATTTATAGAGGCCGGGACTACTCTGCAGGCGAATTGGGGCACATGACGGTTCAGACAGATGGGAAGCAATGTTATTGTGGAAACTTTGGTTGCTGGGAGACTATAGCTTCTACCGAAGCAATAGTTGGTCGGGCAGAAGAGATGGGATTTGCTCTGAGAGGAAGTAGTAACAACGAGAAGTATCTAGGTGTGTTGAGTTCGTCAGATCCAGAATATAAGTACCTTCTTGAGGAGGTTGAAAGAAGCCTGGGTGTAGGGATAATCAACATAGTTAATTCACTTGATCCCGAAGTTGTCGTTTTGGGCGGCGTCGCGTCAATGCTTCCCGAAAGATCTTTGCGCAACCTTGTTGATCTGGTCAATTCAAGGGTTCTATACGCCACCGGACAGAACATAAGAGTCATAAGAAGCGTACTTCACGAAAAGGGAAGAGCAAGTTCCAAGATGATTGGGGCGGCTCTTCACATAATTGATAAGAAGACCATCGATTTTGTTTAAAGGAGTACGACTATGAGCATTTTCTTAGGAATAGACATAGGAACAAACTCTGTGAAGGGAATAGCGGTCGACGAAAACGGGAGGATTATCGCTTCTTCCACGGAGGAGATCTCAATGGAGACGCCGAGGCCTGGCTGGGCTCAACAGAACCCCGAGATCTGGTGGAATGCAGCCGAAGTCGTCTTAAAGGATTTAGTTCAAAGAAACAGAGTTATTCCCGATGCGATATCAATCAGCGGACAGATGCATTCATTTGTCGCATTAGATGAAGATGGAGACGTTGTGTATCCGGCGATTCTCTGGTGTGATCAGAGAACTGAAAGACAGTGTGAAACAATTACCGAGTTGTATGGCGGGGAGAAAAAGATCGTTGAGAGATTTGGAAATCCTGTGTTGACAGGGTTCACGCTTCCCAAGATCCTCTGGCTTGCAGAAAACGAGCCCGATAAGTTCAGGAAGATACGTAAGTGGATGTTGCCAAAGGACTACATAGTCTTCAAACTCACGGAAAGATCTGTGACTGATTTCTCAGATGCTTCCGGTACTTCTATGCTCGATCTTGAAGGCGGCTTCGACAGAAGTATTATGGAGATCGTAGGTATTGAGGAGTCAGCAAGTCCGGAGCTGATCGAATCGGGCAAGATAGCGGGAACGGTAACGAGCGCTTCGCTTCCTGAGCTGAGAAACGTTCCCGTTGTAGTAGGTGGTGCCGACAACGCGGCATCGGCTTACGGATGCGGTGTCGAGAATCCGGGTGACGCAATGGTCAGTATCGGTACCTCTGGAACTGTTGTTGCACTGACTAGGAAGGGAAGACCCGACCCCAAAGGTGCGGTTCATCTCTTCCGGCATGTTACCGGCAATGACTTCTATCATATGGCCGTGATCTTGTCCGCGACAAACTCCTTAAACTGGTTCAAAGAGAGGTTTGGTGCGGGCCTCTCTTTCGATGCTTTGGAGAATCTAGTAAAAAATGCGCCAGCGGGTTCGAACGGAGTTGTGTTTCTTCCATACCTGAACGGCGATCGGACTCCTCATCGTGATCCGAATGCAAGAGGTACCATATTCGGCTTGTCATCCTTCCACAGCAAGGGGGATATTTTCAGAAGCATCTACGAGGGTGTGGTTTATGCCTTGAGAGAAGGGGCTGAGCTGATTGAGGGCCTAGGATCAGACATGAATGATGTGAGAATCGTCGGGGGAGGTTCGAGAAGCGATACTTGGTGCCAGATAGTGGCAGATAACCTTGGGAAGACGATTTGGCTTCCCGAAGTCGATGAAGGTCCCGCGTACGGTTCTGCTCGCCTTGCTTCTAAGGCATTGGGTCTGGATTCTTCATCGTGGATAAAGATGAAGAGAGAATACAGACCAAACGAAAACGCGAAGAGTGTATACGACAGGGTATTCAGGATATACAAGGATCTATATATTAGCATGAAAGAACGTTTCGGAGAGATTAGCCGCTTGCAGCAGGAAATTGTCAACTGAAAGGAGGGACTGCAATGAGCATTTTCGACAAGATAGAGAGAATTCAGTACAAAGGGCCGGATAATCGCGACCCGCTTGCGTTCAGTTTCTACAACCCTGAAGAGACAATCATGGGGACCACTATGAGAGAGTATCTGAGATTTGCTGTGGCTTTCTGGCATACCTTCAAGGGTGATGGACTAGACATGTTCGGTCAGCCGACAGCGAGAAGAAGCTGGGACAGCGTTAAGGATCCTATGACTCTGGCAAAGCTTAAGGTCGATGCAGCGTTTGAGTTCTGCGAAAAGCTAAGCATTGACTACTTCTGTTTTCATGATCGAGATATTGCCCCTGAGGGAAATACTCTGCGGCAGACAAACAACAATCTCGATGAGATAGTGAGACATATTTCCGATCATCTAAAAACAAGCAACGTCGGAATACTTTGGGGAACGGCAAACTTGTTTGCGCACCCGAGATTCATGCATGGGGCTGCCACATCTTGCGATGCGGATGTCTATGCCTATGCTGCTGCTCAGGTGAAGAAAGCGATTGAAGTTACAAAAGAGCTGGGCGGTAAAAACTACGTATTCTGGGGAGGAAGAGAAGGGTATGAAACTCTTCTTAACACCAATATGAGTCTAGAGATAGAAAATCTTGCCAGATTCTTCCACATGGCTGTAGATTATGCGAAGGAAATTGGGTTCGAAGGCCAATTCCTGATAGAACCGAAACCCATGGAACCTACGAAGCACCAGTACGATTTCGATGTGGCAAATGCATTGTCTTTCCTGAGAAAGTACGGTCTTGAAGAGCACTTCAAGTTCAATGTTGAGGCCAATCACGCAACCCTTGCCGGACATGACTTTCAGCATGAACTGAGATTTGCCAGGATCAATGGTCTTCTTGGAAGTGTTGATGCAAACCAGGGAGACTTGCTTCTAGGATGGGATACGGACCAGTTTCCGACAGATGTCTACTCCACAACACTAGGAATGTACGAGATAATCAAGAACGGGGGTCTCAATCCCGGTGGTTTGAACTTCGATGCTAAAGTGAGAAGGGGTTCTTATGAAGAGAAAGATCTCTTTTCAAGCCATATAGCTGGTATGGATACATTCGCTCTGGGACTGAAGGCCGCCGCCAAACTCTTGCAGGAGGGCACGCTGGAAGACCTCTTGAAAGAAAGATACAGAAGCTTCGATTCAGGAATAGGAAAGGAGATTGAAGAAGGTAGAGCCAGCTTCAAGTCGCTTGAAGAATACATCATAGATAAAGAGAGTCCCCTTCCGGAGCCTTCTAGACAGGAGTATCTCGAAAGATTAGTCAACTGGTCGATCGTTTCTGCAGGTAGATAATTGGAGAACTCCTGAGCAATCTTGGAGAGCAGCTGCTTGAGGCTGCTCTCCTTTCGGAATGTAGAGTAACCCGCTGAGTTTCTAGAGATGTCAGTGCGCGTTGCTATAGATCCGAATTTCGGTTCTATAAAAGGTTCACGCGTGAGAATGATTCGCGGGCGTTGACGTGAATCAGCCGGCGCAAGCAAGCATACACAAAGTACTTTTA
>JACDJC010003265.1_pt1 | contig 11913 bp, 6 predicted proteins | sample 7454191 | NCBI WGS metagenome assembly JACDJC01 (sample SAMN14253291, study PRJNA609438) | sludge metagenome | isolation source: sludge after 25d culture with pyrite and EDTA | collected 2018-12-20
CCGCTGCCGGTTCCAATATCCAGAATCTGATGAAAATTTTGTCCTGATTCCAGTATCCAGCTGATTAGTTCCTCAGTTTCGGGTCTTGGAATCAGTACATCTGGATTTACCTTGAAATTCAGGCCGAAGAATTCAGTTTGGCCTAAAATATATTGAATAGGTTCTGATTTTTTAAGACGTTTTGTGATTTCAAACACGGTTTCCTTTTCCTGAGGGGATAGACTTTCAGTCTGCTTCAGGACCAAATCAGTCAGGGAATAGTTTTTCAGGTGTTTAAAGATCAGGCGAACGATTCCTTCTGTTTCTTCAGGCGAACAGACAGTGCTTAATTCCTTCCTGATATATTGAATTGTCGGCTGCATTGTGTTATTTTTGGCAAAGTTACTTTTTTGAGTGATATCGTCCTTCGAAGTTGGAGTCAATGCCAATATGATACTTTGTCAGGATTAAATGGGCCGGCTTCTCGACGTGAGACAACATCAGTCATTAATACCTGGATTAAAATGCCCTCCATATTTTATAATGAGATGGATACGCACCGTTTGTTCATGAGCCGGTGTATCGAACTTGCCATGCTGGGTTCGGGAACCACCGCGCCAAATCCAATGGTGGGTTGCGTTATTGTCCGTAACGGTAAAATCATTGGAGAGGGTTACCACATCGAACATGGTGGACCGCATGCCGAGGTTAATGCCATCAATTCCGTCAGGGATAAGGAATGGCTGAAGGAGAGTACCTTGTATGTATCGTTGGAACCCTGCGCCCATTACGGCAAGACTCCACCCTGCAGTGACCTGATTATCCGCATGGGAATTCCCAGGGTGGTCATTGGTACCTCGGATCCATTTGCTGAAGTCTCGGGAAGAGGTATCGAAAAGCTTAAAAAGAGTGGTGTCGATGTGTTGGCTGGTATTCTTGAAGAAGAATGCAGATGGCTGAACCGGAGGTTCTTCACTTTTCATGAGAAGAAAAGGCCCTACGTTATCCTGAAATGGGCACAAAGTGCCGATGGCTTTATGGCACCCGACAAAAACCGGAAAGAAAGACGGCCGGTCTGGATCACCAATGATTTGTCGAGGCGATTTGTACACAAATGCAGGTCCGAAGAAGCTTCAATCCTTGTCGGAACCCGAACGGCTATTGAAGATGATCCAACCCTTACCGTCAGGGACTGGACCGGTCCCTCTCCCTTGCGGCTCGTGATTGACCGAAAAGGGATGATTCCTGAAAATTCCCATCTTCTCGACGGGTCGAAGGAGACTGTTGTTTTTACGGAAATGGATGTCCCCTCTGCAGATAGGATTACATATATCAATCTCGATTTCAATTTGAATATCCTGCCACAACTCCTGCAATATCTTTATCAGAGGGAAATTCTCTCGGTCTATGTCGAAGGGGGTGCAAGAACTCTGGAACATTTTATCGAACAGGGTATCTGGGATGAGGCCCACCTTTTTTTCGGTCCCGGATTTATGGGTTCCGGTGTCCGTTCACCCAAAATTAACGGTATTGCCATATCAAATGAGGTTTTTGAAGATGACAGGATGATAGTTCTTCTTAACGGATCCTAAAATCATTAATCCTGTCTTCGGATACCTTCAGGAAGGATCGCAATTCCGAGCTTCAGCTCAACATACCTGAAATACCAGTACAGCTTGTGGTTCAATTCCAGACCATAGTCAATATGAAACTGGTAATCGATGTAGGTGTCACAGCATCTATTCCCCCTCCCACTCATGTATCGGGAATTCCATGCGGATACATACTGCCGGTTCCAGGTTTCAAGATAGGATTGGGAATGGAACCATACCGGTTTACTGTGTGTCACGAACCACGTCTCAAACCCCGGATCAATAATCACCAGTTCATATTTCAGTGAGTCTTCGCTTGCAATCTTTTCGTTTTCTATTGAAACCCTGGTGGATTCCCGGATTCCTGTACAAGCCCCTAAGGCCAACAGGCAGATAATTAGAAAGATATGTGTTTTCATGGTAGTTGTATTCTGTTCTTGTTTGTATACGAATATCAGATGGGGATGTTTACCGATGAATTGTAACATCATAATTTTATGGAGAACTAGGTTTTGGTGCTCTTGATTTTTAAATTTACATTCTGAAATAACTCAGTTTCATGTGGTTTGACTGGAATTTTCAAAACCTGTCCGTTTGGGAAGTTTTATCCATGATTTTCCTGATCACAAGCATAGCCATTGCGATCATTGTAGTCCTGGAGAAGCGGTCACCCTTTAAGACGGCTGCATGGATCATGGTGTTGGTACTTCTGCCCGTGATCGGCCTGGTCTTTTATCTGGTGTTTGGACAGGAATACAGGAAAAAAAAGATCTTTTCACGTAAGGGCTTGAAAGCCCTTGGTAAATACAGGAACCTAACCAACAGACAACTAAGAAATCTTCAGCAAAAGGAATTCCAGCTCCCACCAGAACTTGAGAATTACAGGAAACTCATATCCCTGTTGTTGAATAATTCACATGCCAGCCTTACCTCCGGGAACAATGTGAAAATCCTGAATAATGGTAAAAAGGCAATCGACGCTATTTTTGCAGCCCTGGAAAGGGCCCGGCATCATATTCATCTTGAGTATTATATTATTGAGGACGACGAAACAGGCAACAGTTTAAAAGAGATCCTGATCAGGAAGCGAAAGGAAGGAGTTGAAGTCAGGGTGATCATCGACGATGTCGGGAGCTGGAGCCTGGGAAGGAGATACATCAATGATTTGAAAGAGAATGGTATCGAAATCTATCCGTTCATGGAGGTACGCTTTCCGCGACTAACCGGAAAAGTCAATTACAGAAACCACCGAAAGATCGTTGTCGTGGATGGAGACACGGGTTTTACCGGCGGTATCAACTTTGCCGACAGGTATATCTATGGAAATGAAAAGGTTGGTTTCTGGCGCGATACCAACATACAAATCGAAGGGAATGCAGTTGCATTTCTTCAGGTAATTTTCGCTGCCGACTGGTTTTTTGTCAAGGGTGAAAACCTGATTGGAAGAGAATATTTCAGGCCCTTTACCGATGATCCCGGTATCCCGGTACAAATCAGTGCCAGTGGTCCCGATTCAGACTGGGATAGTATTGCTCAGGCCTTTTTTACGGCAATCACTTGCGCCCGCCGTGAAATAATCATAGTAACGCCTTACCTGATGCCAACACCTTCACTACTGACAGCCCTAAAAACGGCTGCACTGGGAGGTATTGATGTTCGGATCATTATACCCGGAAAGCCCGACGCCTTGTTACCTAAGTGGGTTTCAAATTCATACATCGATGAATTGCTGGAAGCGGGTGTAAGAGTCTATTTCTACCAGAAAGGATTTATACACAGTAAGATTCTTCTTGTCGATGGTTCGTTTGTGTCGGTGGGGACCACAAATTTCGACTTCCGCAGTTTGGAAACGAACTTTGAGGTCAACGCATTTATCTACAGCAAACAATTTGCAAGGCAATTGGGTGCCTATGTAAAAGTGGACATGCGGAACAGCCGGGAAATCCTGTTGAGTGAATGGCGGAAGCGTCCCTGGTATGATAAGTCCAGGGAATCCCTGGCATATCTGATTAGCCCTTTATTTTAATCATTTATTGGCCTGCAGGAAACATTTAAAATTTCTGTCATCCTCTTTCACGATTAAATTGTTTTATTTTGGTCGACTGGATTTCCGTTGATCTAATTCTGAAATTTAATGCACTTAAGAAAGATAATGTTGTTGGTGGCAGTTTTGATGTCTCTCTCAGGAATGTCACAAAAACTTTGGCAAAAATTACCATTGCAAGCAGAACCTCCGGTTTGTTATGCTTCTGGACAGGTTGAAAAGTCGTACATACCGCCGCCCCGTGAGTTTTTGGAAAAGCTTAAATCTGGCGGCACAGGGGCCGACATGGTCGTTAACTACATCGGATTTCCTGACAGTGTCAAAAATGCCTTTGAATATGCCATATCCATCTGGGAATCATTGTTGAGTTCACCTGTCCCTATTTATATTGAAGCCAGGTGGCAGGCACTAGGCAGCAATACACTGGCCAGCTGCGGCCCTTCAGATTATTTTGTTGATTTTGACAATGTAACTGTACCGGGCACATACTATCCCGTTGCACTGGTAGAAAAATTAATGGAAAAGCAGTTGACAGGTCCGGGAAATCCGGATATGGTTGCCCGATTTAATTCTTCCATACCCTGGTATACGGGAACCGATGGCAAGACTCCGGTCAATAAATATGATTTAGTGTCGACTGTTCTGCATGAAATCGCACACGGTCTTGGGTTTACGGGCTTCTTTTATGTGGATGCGGATGCTTCACGGGGTTACCTGGGTTACCAGGATGGCAGTCCGGCCATTTATGACATTTTTGTCGAGGATTCCCAAAGAAGACATCTGGATGATATATCTGTATATGGTAATCCATCCTCTGAGTTATTTAAGACGTTGACTTCCGGACAGGTCTATACTGGCAGTCCATTGGCTGTTAAGGGTTACAATAACAACAGGCCCCCATTGTATGCCCCAAACCCTTTTAATGATGGTTCCAGTATTTATCATTTGAACTCATCTACTTTTCCATACGGGAATCCAAACTCCCTGATGAGCCATAGTGCCGGTACAGGGGAGGCCATACACTCTCCCGGCCCGATCACGCTGGGCATCCTGTATGACATGGGTTGGAAACACCTGTTTTTCCGATATGAACCAGTCAAGGACATGGAGGTTCTTAATGGACCAATCGAGTTTAAAGTGGCTATTGACAGTGATTTCAGTTTTGATACAACCGGATTCAGGCTGGTTTATTCATACGATAACTTTAATCAGCATCGTGACTCGGTGTTCTTTGGATATGATGCAGCCAGGGATTCTTTCTCAACATCATTCCTTCCGGGATTTGATGAAGGGGCATTACAATATTACCTTACCTTAATTGACAAGGATGGCCGTCTTTTCAGATGGCCGGGTAATCCTTCGGAAACATTTTCAATCTTTATTGGGACTGACGAGCAGAAACCTGTCATTAACCATACCCCACCCACATTTTTGTTGTCAACCATCAAAAATTTTAAGGTTGAGGCCATAGTTACCGATAATCTGGCAGTAGATTCGGTTTTTGTAAAGTATTCGATAAATTCCGGATCAGAGCAAAGTCTGACTTTGGGAAAAGGCGGAAAAGATCTGTATGAGGCCTTGATTCCGGTGAAGGAAACAGCCTTGGAGCAAGGAGGTGTGATTTCATACCAAATCGTGGCGGTGGACAGGTCTTCAGGCAAGAACACATCGGTTTTTCCTGAAAGCGGTCAGGTTGAATTAAAGGTCGAAGAAATTTTTAGTCCGGTACCGGGATACTTCACTGATTTCAATACAATCAACCTGGATTTTATCACCGGTGACTTTACCATTGCCCAGCGAAGGGGATTTCAAAATCCTGCACTTTTCAGCCCCAATCCATATCCCAGTCCAATGGTTGATGACGGTTTTTTCAACTTTTCTGCCATGCTCCGGTATCCGATAGTGGTCAGGGACCAGGGGACACTCTCTTTCGATGAGGTGGTTCTGGTAGAACCGGGAGAAACAGGTGCAGTGTATGGGGATGACGAATTCTGGGATTATGTGATAGTGGAGGGCAGTGGTGACTTTGGTGAAACCTGGTTGCCACTGGCTGATGGGTATGATTCGGGTGACAAACCTGCATGGCTGACTGCCTATTACCGTAATACTTCAGGGCAGAATTCGACCACGATAGGAAGTCCTGATCTTTTTATCAACAGGAGTATCTCCCTGACTTCAAATGGTAATTTCTCTGATGGAGATACCATACTGGTTCGTTTCAGGCTTTATTCTGATCCTTATGCCAATGGTTGGGGTTGGGTCATTGATAATCTGAGGATTCAGCAAACAGTAAATAGCAGGTTGGTGAATTCTCTCTCACCCGGACACATATCGTTATGGCCGAATCCTTTTTCAACGTCACTAAAATGGCATTATACCGGCTTGGAACCACAGTCCAATCTGACATTTGAAATCATTGACCTCACAGGACGTGTTGTCAAAAGCCATTCAGTAAGTCAGGTTTTCAATGGACAAGCTAATGAGATTCCGGTTTCGGAATTACCCACAGGCGTATTTATCGCAATAGTCCGTTCGGGTCATCAAACTATTTTAAGGACAAAGCTTATCAAAAGGTGATTAACCAGTCATTTTAGGGATCTGGTCATAAGTCATCGTCTTCTTATACAGAATTGGTTCCACCCAAGTGGCAAGAGAAAAATTTGTGGATAAACTCCAGACTATTATAATAGTCAGGAGTTTAAGCTTTGTGTCAACCTGATACTATTTGCACCTCAAAACTATAAGGCTGTATCAAACTCGATGCAGCCTTAATATTTCAATAGATGATAGTGAGGAACATTAATTATTCCTAAAACAGACTTTAATCAACTCTTAACCACTTCCCGACCAACTTAACACCATTTACATAGAATTAGCGTACAAATACCATTATTTTACCATTTGAAAAAGGTAAAACAATGGTAAAAGACTGGAGAAACAATGGTGAAACCTAAAATGGGTAAAGGAGCCGGTCATACCCATACTGGTAATCTGTTTGGAGTTGTCAGTTCATTGTTTATTCCAATGGCAGAAATAAGTTAAACGTAAACCTAAAGATTCAAAATGATTAAAGTTCAAAGGCTGTTGGCTTCATAAATTGGTTATTGAGAATACTTGAATCAGAAGTATTTTCGATATCCATAATTATGCTCATAATAATTCATGTCAGCACATATTCAGGTAGATGAAATAAATATTTCAATTCAATTGTGTGACACTGTCAGCAACATGAACCTTCGACTTTTTGAGTGACAGATAAACAGGGCAGAATGGTCATGTGCAAAAGAACAGAATAGAATAGAAAATAGATGTGTTCTGCTGCAAAACACAACTTTTTAAAATGTTGATATTCAGTTGTTAAAAATTTTCATAATGGAATTCTTCCGTATATTGTTGATGTTACAACATTGCCATATTAACTTTTTTTATATGTTTGTTCCTGTAAAGAAGTAGTCCTTTTATCAAATCTAAACCAATAAAAATGATAAGGAGTAGGCTAATCACGTTCCTTGCATTGGGGTTTCTGACTTTTTACGGTTGTCAGGATGATATGCAGGTCGAGAAATTCAAGCGCCCGGACTGGCTGGCCGGCAAGATTTATACCCAATTAAAAGAGCAGCCTGAACTTTCCACCTTTGCAAAATGCTTGGAGTTAACCCAATTCAACAAAATTCTGGATGCGTCGGGAAGTTATACCATTTTCGCTCCAACCGATGAAGCATTTGCCGCATGGTTTCAATCCCATTCAAAATACAAGAAGGTTGAAGATATTCCGCTTCCGGAGCTGGATCGTATCGTAAAGTACCACATCGTGCAAAATCCGTGGAGCAAGAACCAGTTAAGGTCATTGGATGTCTTTGGGTGGATTGATCCCAAGGACTTGACAAACAATGAGCCTCGCGGATATAAACGTGAAACCCTTTTGCTTGACAAGAACCGTAAATATGGAATCAAGGGAGAATTCCGTAATTTCAGGAACTATATTTCAATAGTTGACACATTATCTTCACCCTGGATCAGAAATGAAGCTACCGATTCCAGGAAATATGCTCCGATTTTCTTCAAGGAGTATTTCGATATCTATGAACTCAGCTCTTCAGATTACGAGTTCTACTTCAACAGGCCGATAGAAAGTCCAGCCGACATATATTATGTAGGGGCCAAGGTTCTCGGTGATGAGGTTTTTGCCGAAAACGGATTTGTCTATAAGATTGACAGGGTGGTTGAACCCCTGAAGAATGCATATCAAATCATGGCTACTAAAGAAGGTCCCAACTCGTATAAGGACTTTTTGGATTTCATCAATTCATTTCCTGAATTTGTATATGATGACCGGAAGACCATGCTGCAGCCTGGTGCTTCAGAAGGTCTGGCTGTAGATTCACTTTTTGACCTGTCGTATCCCAATCTAACCTTCAATATCAACAGGGAACGGACCAAAGCGCCTGCCGGTACTTATGGTCTCCCCGAAAATGTTTCCATCCGATACCATCACGGACTGATTGCACCTACCGATGCTGCATTCAATGCATTTGTCAATGAGTATCTGGTCGGCGGGTCCAGGTGGGGAAGCCTTCGGAATGCACCCCAACACATCAAGCGGATTATTGCCAATACCTACATGTCAATCAATCCCATTTACCCTACCGACCTGACGAAAGGGTATTATAACGGCGAACTGGATATCGTCAAATTGGATCAGTCCGAGATCGTCCAAAAGGAATATGGCAGTAACACCACATTTATTGGGGTAAAGAATGCCATTATTCCCAGGGCATTCAAAAGCGTAACGGGCCCCATCTATCTGCAACGGGGCTATTCCAGGGTCATGAATGCCATCGAACTAGCAGGGTTGCTGCCTGCGCTTAAACGCCAGGGACAGAACTACATGTTATTCGTTGAATCCGATGAAAGTCTCAGATTGGATTCATCCTTAGTATATGATGAAGCCAGGAACAGGTTTTCGGCATTTATGATTACCCCAGGTTCATATCAGGAATTTGGGATGACCCAGAGCGACTTAAGAAACCTGCTGATGAATCACATCGGTCTCGACCAGGCAAAGGGTTTGGCAAGGAAGGAATTTATCCCGAATATGGCCGGAAATTACCTGATCGTGGATAATGTTACCGGTGAGGTCAGGGGTACAGATTTTACGACCAAAGGATATGGGGGGAGCCAGATTGTACAGGAGATACCCAAACCGATCAGCAATAATGCGGATAATGGCACGACTTACGAGATCAACAACTGGTTCAGTTTCTCCTCTACCGATTTGTATACAAGGATTTCAACGAACTATCCACGTTTCCACAATATCATGAGGACTGCCGGATTGGTGCTTGAGAAAGAATACAGGTACAGTTTCATGTCACAGAGTGAAATTTATACCGTATTTGCTCCCAGTGACCAGGCTTTGGAAGGATTTGACACTTCGGGCATGACACAGGACGATCTTAAACGATTTGTGATGATGCACTTTGTGCCCGGCCATATTATTTTTACGGATGGTAAAAAGGCGGCTGGTTATTATGGAACTTCCAGAATTTCGGAAACCTCGTCACAATATTCATCAACATTTACCCAGATCCGTATCAGGCCAGGAATAGACGTTATCGAATTCATCGATAAGAATGGAGATGTATTTGCAACAGTTAACGAATCAGCCAGATCCAATATCATAGTTTCAAGAAATATTGGTGTTGGTACGGAGACTATCAAGAACATACTTGCCTATGGGGTAATTCACGAGCTTGATAAACCGCTTCTGTTCAATCAATTGGATACGAAATAGCCATCATGGCCCATACTTGATTTTCTAAACCAAAGGTGCTAGAACGAAATGAAAAGAATCAAACAAACCATACTGCTCATATTGGCGCTCTTCTGTTTTATGGAGGCTTTCCCGCAGGGTAAACTGGTAATCAGGGGAAGGGTTATTGACAAGAGCGACAAATCAACCGTTATTGGGGCAAACATCATTGAGTTTGACAATGAAAACCGTGTCATTAACGGTACCATTACCAACGTCAATGGTGACTTTGTTCTCGAAATGCGGAATTCGGCCAATAATATCCGGGTTAGCGTGATCGGGTACAACTCAAAAGAGGTAAAGCCTGACGCTACAAAGCCAATGGTCATTGAAATTGAGTCATCAGATGTCGAGATCGGTGAAGTCACCATTACAGCCAAGGCACAAACTTCAAACCGTCTGACCAATATCGATGAACGGGATAATGCATCTGCAACCGTAAAGATTGACCTGATGGAAATGGCGGAATCTGGGCTGGTTTCAGCTGCCGATGCCCTTCAGGGTAAAGTATCGGGTTTGGACATTATCTCTGCCTCCGGTGACCCCGGATCAGGTTCCTCCCTTGTAATCAGGGGACTCAGTTCCATGGGTAACAGCCGTCCATTGATCGTGATTGATGGGGTTCCCCAGGATCGGGTGATGCAGGGTTTTGACCTGGCTTCGGCCGACCAGGAGGATATCAGTAACCTGATCAATATCGCATTACAGGATATCAAGTCAATTGAAGTATTGAAGGATGCTGCCTCAACTGCCGTATATGGTTCAAGGGGTGCTGACGGGGTGTTGCTGATCGAGACCCACAAGGGACGAATGGGAAAGGTGCAGTTCGACTACCAGTACAAGAATACCATGAACTTTCAGCCACCTGCCATTCCCATGTTGAACGGGGATGAGTACATTATGCTGCAGCTCGAACAATGGCACAATGCCTACGGGGTATTTGACATACCAAGGGAGATTGCCTATGATCCCGAATATGCCGATTTCCATAACTATTCGGCCAATACCGACTGGATTGGTGCCATTACCCAGAATTCCATTACCCACGACCATTACTTTAAGATTTCGGGGGGTGGAGAACGTACCCGATACTTTACATCTCTGAGTTATGTGGATGAAGGGGGTACAACTATCGGAACGGCTGCCAACAGGTTTTCGACACGTATTAACCTCGACTATTTTCTTTCAAGGAACTTGTTGTTTACGGTCCAGTTTAATTATACGGGTAATAATGTCGACGGGAATGTCTCCATTGATGGAAGAAACATACGTTCAATGGCCTATATCAAGGCTCCTAACATGAGTATCTGGGAATATGACCAGTATGGGAACCCAACCGGTGAATATTTTAACCCTATCAACAGTTACCAGGGCAATGGTACAACCTACTTTAATCCGGTGGCTGTTGCTAATCTGGGCAAGAACGACAGGAATGAAAATACACTGTCGAATACTTTCAGGTTGAGGTACAATATCAATGATTGGCTGATATTCAATGAGACTGTCTCCTTCCAATACACAGGTGCCAAATCAAAGAACTATCTTCCTTATAATGCCATTGGTGCCGACTGGCTGGCCTGGAACATCAATAAGGCCGAGGAAGGCAACAATATCAATTCATCCATCCAGACTGAAACCCAATTGATATTCAATTCACCTTTCAGGACAGATAAGCATGTCCTGACCGGTGCCGCAACCTGGATCACCAACCAGTCGAGCTATGAATGGATGAACATCCAGAGCAACCGAACTCCAAGCACCAATATTCAGGACCCTGCCATCAATGCACAGATTAACTATATCGGAACAGGAACAGGTGAAGCAAGGGATGTGGCAGGATCTTTAAATGTGAATTACAAATTGCTCGACAGGTACATGGTACAATCCATTTTTCGTGCCGACGGGAATTCATCGTTTGGATCCAACAACCGCTGGGGTACCTTTGCAGGATTATCGGGTGCCTGGCGTTTCTCGAGCGAGCCCTGGCTTGAAACCCTTGAGTGGCTGGGTGAAAGCAAGATCAAGGCGAGCTGGGGTCTTGCAGGCCGGCAGCCAGGTGATCCATATGCCAGGTTTGCTTCCTATATCTCTACCAATACAGGTTCCTATATCAATAATCCATCCATCGTTCCCAACAACATTCAGCTGAATAATCTTAAATGGGAGACCATTTCATCAACCAATCTTGGATTTGAGGTTAACCTGTTTGATGAGCGTTTTTTCCTGAATGCCGATTTCTACAGGAAAGTCACTACTGACCTTCTGTTTTATGGTTATCCAATTCCAACTTCTTCAGGTTATAACAACTTAAGCTTGCTCAATGGAGGAGAAATGGAAAACAGGGGTTGGGAAATGATGATGAACTGGAGGGTCATCAACAAGAAGAACTTTACCCTCAATCTTGATTTCAATACATCGCAAAACATTAACTCATTCAATAAGCTGCCCGAAAACTTTAATACGGAACGTTCAACTTCAATAGGAAA
>JACDJC010003266.1_pt1 | contig 11912 bp, 9 predicted proteins | sample 7454191 | NCBI WGS metagenome assembly JACDJC01 (sample SAMN14253291, study PRJNA609438) | sludge metagenome | isolation source: sludge after 25d culture with pyrite and EDTA | collected 2018-12-20
CTCCGCGTCGACAGGGCTGATCCAGCAAGGTTCATACAGATACCCGTCCGGACCGCGTACTTTCGACACCTCGCGGATCCAGTCGATGTCGTCGCCCTGGACGTGGAAGCGGTACTTGGGATGGTTCGACATCACCGTCAGCGGATATGTTTCCGCTCGCGACGAGCATTTCGAGTTCTCGTGGACCATCCAGCGCGCAAGCGGCGGCCGCTCCCTGCTGTCCGGTTGCTTCTCCCGAATTTCCGCCGAGACGAATTCGAGCTGGCCGCTCGGGGTTTCCAGGCCCGTTCCATCGCGCCAGAACCAGTGCAACCCTCCGCTATGCGGCTGATCGTAGCCGTGTTCCTTCTTGATCTCCTGCCACTCTTCCCAGGTCGGAGAATCGTAAATCAGAACCTTGCGTTCCTTGAAGTCTTCCCACGAGACGCCCTGCTTCGTGAACGCGATGGTCTTTTCGTAGTCACGCCGCAGCCATTCGTCGACGGTCGGAAACACCTGCTGAAGACCCAGCCGGTGTCCGATAAGACGATGGATCTCGTAGTCTGACTTGGACTCTCCGATCGGATCGATCGCAGCGTCCTGATAAAACATTCCGTATATGTCGCAGCGCTGACCGACGATCAGGTCTTCGTGCTCGTAGCTCGTCTGGGCCGGAAGGATGAGATCCGAATAGATCATGTCGTTCTCGAGCCACGGATTGATGCCGACGACGAAATCGACGTTGTCGGACTGGAGCGCTTTCAGCCAGTCATATCCATTGCCCCAGCTTCCGGGCTGGCTGCCGTTTTCGTTCCAGATCATCCTGATGCCGGGATGATCGGGCCTGGGCGGAAACTTGTATTTTTTGAACTGGTCTTCCGTTCCGATGAGCGCGGCGGTGGTGGATTGCCATTCCACCGGCCGCTGTATCGCATCGGCGACCAAGGTCCTGGGAATGTGGACGGGGGATATCGGCCCTTTGCCGATCGCATATTCGATCAGCGTGCTGAAGGAGAGGCCATGGTGGTCGACATCCGGATATCGCGGCACCTGCGCGATCTTCTTCTTGTAGAACGAAGGCACGCCCGTGCGAAGAAACTGGCGGCCCGGGCTGCCAAGCCCCTGCATCGCCAGCACGTAGGCCTCCGTCCTTGCCGCCAGATGCGAATAGGTGCCGCGGATCTTCGGTCCTCCGAAGTAGACCGCCAGCGTCGTTTTCTTGCGCGCCCATTCGCGGGCCAGGGCCCGGATCGTGCGGGCGGGAATGCCGGTGATCCCGGCCGCCCAGTCCGGCGTCTTCTCGACGCCGTCGTCATGGCCGCGGACATGGGCCTCGAACTCGTCGAATCCGACCGTATGGCTCGCCACGTAGGCGCTGTCGTAAGTCCCTTCCGCGATCCAGACGTGCGCGACGGCCAGATACAGCGCGGCATCCGTATTCGGATTGATGGGAATCCAGGTATCGGCAAATTTCGCTCCGCCGTGATTGAGATCGGGCGAGATCGCGACGATCTTGACGCCGGCGCGGCGCAGCCATTTCGGCATTTCCAGCGCGATGCTTCCCGACATGCCGAAGCCGGTGGCCTCGGGATCGTTGCCGGACATGATGACCATTTCGGCGTTTTCCAGAACGTCGTCCCAGACCGCGTCCTGGTAAGGCTCGCCCAGGCTTCCGTTGAAGCCCCAAACGTGCTTGGCGCCCCAATAATAGCCTTCCCAGCTATCGGGGTTGCGAACCTGTTGCGTCCACCAGCCCCAGCCGAGCTCCTTGCGGATCATATCGAACAGGTAATGACCCCAGAAATGGAGCGTCTGGAGATATCCGCTCTGACCATGTCCGTCGGCCTGCACAAGCACCGACTCCATCGAGCCGTAGCGCTCGTGGATCCGGCGAATTTGGCCAACCACGATGTCGAGCGCCTCATCCCAGGAAATACGGCGATAGCCGCTCACTCCGCGTCCAGCCGCGTTCGGTCTGTCGGGGTCCCAATCGACGCGCAGCAACGGATAGCGCACCCTGTTCGGCGTATCGATACGGCGCTTGGCTGCGAACGCCAAAGGCATCTGCAGATCCTTGCGCGGCCGCGAGAAGGTCCCGCGCGAGGTCTTGATTTCGTAAAGCCGGACGCTGTCGGGAATGTAGAACGGAAGGCTGCGCACAATGCGGCCGTCCTCCACCTCGCAGCGGAGAGGGAAATTGGATCGAGCCAGTCCGCTGCCGGGATGTGCGATGTAGACGGTCTTGCGCTTGAGTGCTCCGGTCCCGCTGTCGTTTTCCACGATGGCACCCTTTTTCAGATTGCGCTGAAACGCACTACGCGAACTTGGCGTACCAGCTCCGTAGCGCGCTCATTGAAGCTGGCATATTTTCAAGAATCGAAATGTGACCAGCCGCAGGAATGATGACGTGAGAGGCGCCGGCGACCTGGGCGGCCGCCTCGGCCAGGGCCTCCGGCGGCGCTCCCTTGTCCTGCGCGCCGCCCATGAACAGCGTCGGCGTCCGGATGCGATGGAGATCCTTCCCGTAGGCCAATGTCTTGAGCGCCTCGCAGCAGCCCTCATGGCCGATCGGATTCGCTCCCCGGATCATGGCGCGCACCCTGTCCAGGACGGGAGGATTCGCCGCCACGGTCTCCGGCGTGAACCAGCGCGTGATGGTCGGCTCCACCACGGCCTCCATGCCGCCGCCCCGTGCCTTGTCGATGCGGGACTGGAAGTACGCCGCATAGTCTGCCGAGGCATCGGGACGAGAGTCCAGCGCCACGATGGAAATCAGCCGATCCGGATGGTGGATCCCCAGCCCGTAGCCGATCATGCCGCCGATAGACAGGCCGATCCAGTGACTGCGCGCGATGCCGAAATGATCCCACAGGCCGATCACGTCCTGCAGCAGCATAGGAAAGGTATAGGGGCCACTCGGCGCTTCGCTCTTCCCATGGCCGCGCTGGTCGTAACGCAAAATGCGGAAGCGGTCCGAGAAAGCCTCGACGAATTCGTCCCAAAGGGTGAGGTTGTTGGCCAGCGCGTGAGCGCAGGTGATCCACGGCGCGCCTTCCGGGCCGTGCACCTCGCAGTTCAACTTCACACCATTCGTCTCAACCAGCATCGGGTAGCTTCCTCTTGTTCATTTCGCCGTCGGAAGGTCGACGCCCGATCGACCGGGGATCGGGACCGATCAGCGCGGGACCCCGCCCCTGTTCGACGGCATGCTTCCAAGACCTGTCAGCGGAGGGATACGCTGTTGCATCCATCCGCCCGTTTCGACTTCGGGACAAAGGCGCCTTGTCGGAGCGAAGGCATCGCTGTTCCCCCGGGCAAGATCGCCGGTTGCCGCCTATCCGTTCTGGCGATCGGCCACGTATTCCAGCGGCTCGGCGATCTTGAGTTCGACCAAAACGTTCTCCTCGGCCGAGAACTCGGAGAGGCGGGATCGATGCGCAATGCCGCGCGGAATGAACAGCATGTCGCCTTCGCGGAGCACGCGTTCGCCCATCTCGGTCTCCCAGTGCAGCGCGCCCTTGACGCAGAAGATGATCTCGTGGGCGTCGATGTTGCGATGCCAGAAACCCATGTCCTCGTGGCTGCGCTTGGACAGGTCGACCTTGACCACCTTGCCGTCGAACAGACGCATCGGCTTGCCGTCGGCCTGGCCATAGTTGCTCGGGCGGAGGTTCTCGTCGAACACATTCAGCACCCGGAGCATGTCTTGCATCGCCAGCACGCCGCCATTCACCATCGGCGACACATCCCGCTGAAGAACCACGTTGACGCCATCGATGGTGATGCGTTCCTCGGTCGGTTGCTTTGTCATTCTCTCCAGGAGCTCCCTCTCTCGTGACGCGTCGCCCGTGGTCACGAACGACCACGATTTTTCCAGCGATTGCGATGATCGACGCGAATTACAGCCAATTCCACCGGACGTTATGCGCTCGTTGAATGGTTGCTTTCACCATCCGAACCCTATCGTCGGTGATTTATGCCGTCCAATTCTATGTTTTTATCAATTTACATTGCGATAAGGCATGAAAAAGGTCCCCGGTCTCGCCACCTTGAGACGACCAGGAGAGGCAAGGCACGTTTTGCCGTAAGGAAAATCGCCGGGCTCGCGGACGATCTCCGGCGACGGCCGGCATCGTCGAGCCTGCCCGCCGATACGGCCGCTACGGGCATCGCCGCATTGCAGCGTTACCGCGTGGACGCCGGATGGCAGGTGAAGAGGAAGCGCGCCGGGCCGATCCGGCGGCACAGATCCGGACCGCAATCGTCAACCCTGCCTACATGCCAAGATATACGTTTCTTATCTTGTCATCCTTGCCGATCAGTTCCGAGGCGCCCGACATGACGATCGACCCCGACTCCAGCACATAGGCAAACTTGGAGATTTCCAGCGCGATATTCGCGTTCTGCTCGACAAGCAGCACGCTCACGCGCTCGCGTTCCACCAGATCGGAAACCGAGCGCATGATGCTGTCGACGACAAGCGGCGCCAGGCCGAAAGACGGCTCGTCGAGCAGGAGCACCTTGGGCCGCAGCATCAGCGCACGGGAAATGGCAAGCATCTGCTGCTCTCCACCCGACAGCGTCCCCGCCTGCTGCAGCCGTCGTTCCTTCAGGCGCGGAAACCGCTCATAGGCCTGCTCGATGTCGGCACGGATTCCTTCCCGATCTTTTCTCGGATATGCGCCGAGCCGCAGGTTTTCCTCCACCGACAGCGCGGCGAACGTTCCCCTCCCGCTCGGAACATGCGCCAGGCCGCGCCGCGCGATCTGCTCGGTGCGCAGACGCGTGAGGCTGGCGCCGCCGAGCAGGATATCGCCGCAGGTTCTCACAGACTGGCCGATAGCGCGCAAGGTGGTGGTTTTACCGGCGCCGTTTGCTCCCAGAAGCGTCGTGACCGCACCCGGCTCAAGCCTCAGGTTGAGGCCGAACAAAACCTGCGTCGCGCCGTAGAAGGCGTCCACGTTTTTCAATACCAACGTATTATCCATTGCGGCCAGTATCCAGATACGCGCTGATGACAGCGGGAATTTCCCTCACCTCTTCAGGCGTGCCCTCGCCGATCAGTTTTCCGAAATCCAGAACGGCGAGCCGGTCGGAGATGCTCATCACCAGCCCCATGTGATGTTCGACCAGCAGCACGGTCAGATCGAAACCGCTTCGGATTTCCGAGATGAGCGCGCCAAGCTCGGCGACCTCCGAATGGGTGAGACCGGCCGCCGGCTCGTCGAGAAGCAGAAGACGCGGTTTCTGGATCAGGGCGCGCGCAAGCTCGACGCGCTTCTGCGTTCCGAACGGAAGGTCGCCGACATTCCTCAGCCGGTCGGGCCACAAGTCGAGAAAGCGCACAAGCTCGTCGGCCTCCGCGCGGATTCTTTCTTCCTCGACAGAAACCCGTTTAAACCGCAGTCCGCTGCTGAAAACACCGGCGTCCAGCCGGCTGTGAGCGCCGACCAGAATGTTCTCTATCACCGACATCGAACCGAACATCGCCAGGTTCTGAAAGGTCCGTGCGATGCCCAGTCGGGGGATGGCATGCGTCGGACAGCCGGAAAGAGCCCTGCCTTCCATCCATATCTCGCCGGACTGATACGGCACGACCCGGCTCAGGCAATTGAAAAGAGTGGTCTTGCCGGCGCCGTTCGGCCCGATAAGCCCGTAGATGACGCCGCGCGGAATATCGAAGGATATCCGGTCCAGCGCCACCAGATTGAGGAAGCGAACCGTAATATCCTCGACGGAAAGCAATGGCGTTTCCGCCATTGCCGTTTCAGAAGCAATCATCGCCCTCCGCCCCATTTAAATACGTCGCGCGACGCACGATCCGGCCACAGTGCCGCCGGCCCGTGCGGCGCCGCCTAGATCTTGACGGCCGCGCCTTTCCAGTATTCGTCGCGGATTTCGCGCTTCAGGATCTTCCCGACCGGGCTTTTGGGGAGCTCCTTGCGAATGTCGACGCTACGCGGCCGCTTGTATCCGGAAATGTTGTTCTTGCACCATTCGAGGATATCTTCGCTGGTGAGACTGGAATCCGGCGTGAGGGAAACAACGGCGTGGACCCGTTCGCCCCACATCTGGTCCGGAACGCCGATCACGGCGACGTCGACCATGCCTTTCAATTCCAGCAAGCGCCCTTCGATCTCGGGTGAGAAAATCTTCTCGCCGCCGGAATTGATGATGTCCTTCTTGCGATCCACGACGTAAAGATAGCCCTCGTCATCGAAATAGCCGATATCGCCGCAGGTGACCCAGCCCTCGTGGACGGCATCGGCCTCGGCCTGCGGGTTCTTGTAGTATCCGACAAAGGCGGAAATGCCGCGCGCATAGATGACGCCGGCCTCTCCCGCCTGCACGTCCTTGCGATCGTCATCGAGTATGCGCACTTCCATGCCGTAGGCGGCGGGCCCGACGCAGCGCACCTTGCGGGGATGATCCTCGGGCATGAGCATCGACTGGAAGATCTCGGTCGCCGAGTAATAGGAATACAGCTTGATGCCGGGCAGGAGACGCAAGGTGGCGTCCTGCGTTTCGGTCAGAAACGGCGCGCCCGACGTCGCAAGCCGCTTCAGGCTGGTGACATCGTAGCGGGCGGTCGTCTCCGCCGGGAGGCGTGTTACGGCATTCATGATCGTCGGCACCGCACACGTTGCCGTGACCCTGTGCTTGGCGATGACGGCAAGCCATTTTTCGGGCTCGAAGGATCCGAGAATGACCTGGGTACAGCCGGAAACCAGGCAGACCACGGAGAGAACGGTGCCGCCCATGTGGAACATGGGATAGACGTTCATCATGACGTCTTCGGCGGTAATCACATTCTGGAGGACCGGGATAATCGCCCAGCCGATGAAGGAGCGGTGCGAATGCATCGCGCCCTTGGCGACGCCGGTCGTTCCGGAAGTGTAGATGATGCCACAGATATCATCGGGCGTGGCATCATCCGCAGTGTCCGTCGTCCCGCCCTGCTGAAGCAGGGTTTCGAAATCGAGAAAACCGTCCGGGACGACCTCGCAGCCCATCGCCACAAGCCGGCCTGCCGCAAGCTTCTTCAGCTCCGGCAGAGCCGCCTGACATGTAGCGATACACCGCTCGTCGACGAAGAAGGTTTCCGCGTCGCAATGCTCCATCTGCCGAACGAGTTCGGCAGAATTGAAGCGATAGTTTTGCGGAACCCAGATCGCCCCGATGCGATTGACCGCATACATGATCTCGACGCATTCGAGACGGTCGTAGCTCATGTATGCGACCTTGTCGCCTTTCTTGATCCCAAGGCCACGCAAGGCATTGGCGAGGCGGATCGTGCGCTCGTTCAGCTGCGCAAACGTGACACTGCGACCGCGTTCGGCGTCAATCGCAGCGGTCTTGTTCGGATAGATCCGGGCCGCGCTGCGCAGCAGCCCGGGAACGGTCAAAAGATCGAACCCGGTTTTCATGATCGTCGTCCCCACTTATTTGGCCGAGAAGACCTCGCCGAACAACTGCCAGCCCTGACCCTTCCACCGCGCCAACTGCAACTGCTCCAGAGGATAGTAATCCTTGGCGCCCGTCTTGATCGAGATTCCCGGCAACAGCATCGGCAATTTCATATCGAGGCTGCGCGCCTGCTTCATGGCGTTCTCGCGAGTCATGTCATTGCCCATCTGGGTCAGCAGTTGAACCAGGGTCTGCGCCAGATTGTAGCCATAGACATTCATGTTGTCGGTGATGTCGCCCTCCGGATAATACGCCTTCATCCACGCCTGCCAATCCTTGACCTCCTTGGTATCGGCCCACTGCGGATCGTTCGGCTCGCGGGCATAGAACGAGGTGATGTACTGGCCGCTGGTGTCTCCGATCGCGCCGCTCGGCGTCATCACCGAGGTGATGCTGTTGGCGACGTTGTTGACGTACTGGACCGGATTCCATTCGAGCTGCTTGGCCTTCTTGATCGCCTGCGCCACGAACTTCGGCGTAGCGATCAGGAAGAGAGTGTCCGCGCCTGACGCCTTGAGCGTGACAATCTGCGTATCCACGGTCGGATCGGTCGGCTCGAACGCCGCTTCGGCCACGACCATTTTGCCCCATTTATCGCCGAAGGCGTCGGCCAGCCCCTTCTTGAAGTCCTTTCCGTAATCGCCGTTCTGGAAAAGAATCGCCACCTTGGCGTTCGGTTTGGTCGCCATCAGATGCTGGACATAAATATTGGCTTCCGTCTGGAAGCTCGGCTGCCAGCCCATGGTGTAGGGATAGTTCTGATAGTCGCCCAGCGCGGTCTGGCCGGTCAGACCGAACAGATGCGGAATCTTGCGCTCGTTGAGATAGCCGCGCACCGCCATATTGGGCGGCGTGCCGAGGACACTGAGCATGAACAGCACCTTGTCCCGTTCGACCAGCCTGCGTGTCTGCGAAAGGGTGTTCGTGGGCACATAGCCATCGTCCAGGCTCACGAAACGGATCGCCCGGCCGTTGACACCGCCTTCGGCATTGACCTTCTTGAAATAGGCGGCCATCGCCTTCCCGATGGTTCCGTATGCCGAGAGCGGGCCGGAATACGGCATCGTGTTGCCGATGAGAACTTCGGTGTCGCTTGCGCCGGTATCGTATTTCTTTGCATCGGCGACGGCCGATCCCTGCATCCCGAGCACTGAGAAAACTGCCGCAAACACGGCAGAAGAAAACGCCTTGATACGCATCGTTAGACCTCCTCGGTTGAACTCTCCCTCGACGCCATCGTTCTGCTTTCGATGAACGCCGTATTTCTCTACGATTTGCCGGCCGGATAGCTGACAGCCATGCCTTCCCTGACGTCGATCTGGATGCCGTATTGCGGGAACGGATAGCGCAGCCCGTTGCGCGACAGGGCATTCATGCCCTTGATGGCCTGGACGAGATAAGCCGGCGGCAGCGCCATCAGCATCTCTTCGTCCAGCACTCCGCCGTACCGGCGCTCGGCGAAGCACGGGATCGACAGGCTGGGCTGGCGCGTCTTCAACGCCCGACCCCAGGAATCCGCGCAGGACGACTCGCCCACCACGCCCCATTCGAAGTTGCGGTAGCCCGACCATTGCAGACCGTTGATAAAGTAGATCATTGCGCCGGGCGTGGCATAGAACAGGGCGATATCGGGGGTGCCGAGCCGGCCGGAAGCCAGCGGCGAGACGGCCAGCGCCTCGAACTGGCCGTCCGAGACGCACTGCATGGACGACTGGTGGGCCGCGGCATCGGTTTCGGTCTCGTACCAGACACCGACCATGTGCTTGCCCGACATCCATTCGGGCGTCTTCGCACCGCTCAATCCGACGACCGCACGACATTGCGCTCCAACCAGATCCTCGCCGGTAATTCCAACCGTCCAGCCCAGCCGGGCCGCCTGCGCAACGATCTGATCGAGCGTATGGATCGACCTGGGCCGTCGAATCTTGGGAATGCTCTCCATGTCCTGCCGCTTCTCGAACATCTTCATCCCGAACGGGATCGAGCGCAGCTTCAGGAGACGTTCGAGATCGTGAACGATCTGTGCGAAATCAAGCTCGGCCATCATCACTCCACTTGCCCGTTTTATTGCCGCCTGTTGACAGCAGATCGCCTTCGCTCGGCAGCATCTTCGCCTGCCAGCCCGTCCATCGGCGCAAACGTCCCTTCAGGAAGCCGACGATCCCGTCGGGCATCAGATAGACGATGCCCAAAAGGACCGCGCCATAGACCACCGAGGGCGCGGAATGGGACAGTTCATGCGCCATTTCCGGTATGACCTGCACGAACAGGCCGCCGAAGAATGCGCCCAGCACGGTGGAGATGCCGCCGATCACCGCTCCGACCAGAAGGCTGATCGAGAGCATGATGTGGAAGTTGTCGGGGGCCACGAACGCGGTCGTGATCGCAAGCAGCGCGCCTGCGATTCCCGCCACCGACGACGAGAGCGCGAACGCGAGCATCTTGTACCATGTCACGTTCACGCCCATCGTCGCGGCGGCGACCGGATGGTCGCGCAACGCCACGAAGGCCCGGCCGACGCGGCCGCGCAGAAGGTTCCAGCAGAAGATAAAGACCGCGGCGCCGGTGACGAGAACGACGAAATAGAGCCACCTGTCCGCGTCGAGAGGCTCGCCCAGAAAAATGAATTTGAAGGGCGAGGCGGGCCGCGACAGGATGATGCCCTGCGTGCCGCCGGTCCAGTTTTCCAGGCCGCGATACTTCAGGATCTGCGGCAACGCCAGCGCCAGCCCGAACGTCGCAAGCGCAAGGTAGTGGCCATGCAGCCGCAGCGCCGGAAAGCCGACGATATAGCCTATGATCGCACAGACGGCGGCAGCCGCCGGTATCACCAGCAGATACGACCATCCCAAATGCGACATCAGCAACGCCGCGACATAGGCGCCGATGCCGATAAAGGCGCCGTGACCAAGCGAGAGCTGGCCGCTGTATCCGGCCAAAATGTTCAATCCCAGCACGGCGATGATGAAGATCAGATACTGGGTGATCTGCGACACGGTGTAGCCGTCAAGGCCGAAGGGCAGCGCAAACAGCACGGCACCAGCGACCGAAGCAGCACCGACGAGACCGATCCTGCGCGCGCTCATACCCGACCCACCATCGCTTTGCCGAAAAGGCCATCGGGTTTTACGGTCAGCACGCCGACGATCAGGGCGAGCGCGACGGTGAGCTTCATGTCGGTGCCGATCACATAGGCACCGAGGATATTTTCGAGCACGCCGACGATGAGGCCGCCGGCGACCGCGCCCCACGGGTTGGAAATGCCGCCGACCAGCGCGCCGGCGAAGCTGTAGAGCAGAACGCCGAACATCATGTTCGGCTCGAGATAGATGCTGGGAGCGACCAGCACGCCGGCGACGGCGCCGATCGCGGCGGCGATCCCCCAGCCCATGGCGAGCATCCACGACACGTTGATGCCGACCAGACGCGCCGAGGCCGGGTTCGTGGCGCCGGCCCTCATGGCAAGCCCCGTCTTCGTCAGGCGCAGGAACAGAAACAGCGCCACCATGATCGACCCGACCACCAGAATGGAGCCGAGCTGATGGCTGGAGAAGTACACGCTGCCGGGAAACAGCTTCGGCGAAAACGGGCTGGGAAACTCCTTCAGCGCATGTCCGAATATCCAGCCTGACATGCCGTTAAAGATGAGCATCAGTCCGATGAAAACGATCACGTTGGTCAGCGCGGACCTGTTCTCCACCGGACGGACGAACACCCTCTGGACCAGCAGCCCCATAAAGAAGGAAATCACGATGACCCCGGGTATGACGACCCAGTAGGACAGGCCGCGATCGAGGGCGAACCAGCCGAGATAGGCGCTGAATGTCGCCATCTCGCCCTGCGCGAAGTTGATGTTGTGGGTCGACTGAAAAATGATGACGAGGGCAAGCGCAAGCGAGGCGTAAATCACGCCGCTTGCTATGCCTGATGCGACCTGCATCAGAAACGATTCCATGTCCGCCCCTCTCCCATCAGGCCTTCACCCCTTCCCGGACATCGCTTGGATCACCCCGCCATCTTGAGCGGCTCGACCGGATGCACGGGCTGGATGGAATCGAGATACTTCTCGGCATCGAGCGCGGCCTGGCATCCGCTGGCCGCGCTGGTGACGGCCTGACGATAGACGGGGTCCTGGACATCGCCCGCAGCGAATACGCCGGGAACGCTCGTCTCGGTCGCGCGCCCCATCCGCCCGCCCCAGGTCACGATGTAGCCGCCGTCCATTGCAAGCTGACCTTCGAAGAGGCCGGTATTCGGCGCATGACCGATGGCGATGAACACGCCGTTCGCTTCCACGTCCGAAACCGCGCCGGTATCGACCTGGCGCAGCCGCGCACCGGTGACGCCCCGATCATCGCCCAGCACCTCATCCAGCGCGCTGTTCAGGATCAGCTCCACCTTGCCTTCGGCGACACGATCGTACAGCTTGGCGACCATGATCTTCTCGGCGCGGAAGCTGTCCCTGC
>JACDJC010003268.1_pt1 | contig 11910 bp, 11 predicted proteins | sample 7454191 | NCBI WGS metagenome assembly JACDJC01 (sample SAMN14253291, study PRJNA609438) | sludge metagenome | isolation source: sludge after 25d culture with pyrite and EDTA | collected 2018-12-20
CTTTTCCTGATGTCGCTGACCTGGGGAATATCTTGCAGCAAATCACTGTCATCAATGGCCACTTCCGCTGGTACGACGCGGCCGTATTCGTGAACGTGCGCGCGGGACAGACGACCTCGGCCTCGACGCGCTTCGTCCTCACCGGCAGCAACGTATACCGCAACCTGGGGGCTACGTATCCAACCTGGCACCACAGCGGCTCAAAGGTCGGCTTCCTGTTCTACGAAGGATTGATGATGCAGATGGCGGCCAATCCCCAGGCATCGGACGACGATTCGTTTATCCTGGCTTCCAATGCGGGCGTCATCGCCGACGGGATGGCCTGGTCACCCGTCAGCGATTGGCTGCTCTATTCCTCCAGCGAGCACATCAGCGTCGTTCAACCCGGCGCGACGGACGGTGGGACGCCGATCATCGACAAATCAGGAACCGAACTGGTGTTAGGGTTGGATTGGCTGCCCGATGAATCCGGCTTCGTGGTCGCCGTAACGGGCGGCGCGTTCGGCCAGGAGAACAGCAACATTTACCACTATGACTTCGCCGCCAGCAGTCTGACGCCAGTCACCAGCTTCGCCGATGATTTTGCCGGAGGGGTGAGTGTCTCGCCTAATGGCCGGGAGCTTGTGTTCGAATATGCCGACGCGATCGGCGATCCGGTTCAGTTGTGGCTGATAGATATTGATGGTTCCAATATGCGTCCCCTGGGCGTTCAGGGCGAAAGCCCCGACTGGAAGCCCGGCACGGGGATCGACTTCACCGATCGGGTGTTGTTGCCGATGATCACCGATCGCTGAACGGCTGTTGACGCTTCCGGCGTCGGTGATATAATTCGTGTTCGTTCGTCGTGAGCATGCGGGCGATTAGCTCAGTTGGTTAGAGCGCTACGTTGACATCGTAGAGGTCAGAAGTTCGAGTCTTCTATCGCCCACTCGCAGCCGCCTTGTGCGGCTGTTTTGGTTTTAACCGGGACTCAGGTGGGGGGTGTCTGTGGGCAAAGCTATGAGCACTGACATTCAGGCATACAATCATTCTCAAGCGGACAGCGACAAGGCTATCTGCGAACTGCTACAACGGGAAATAGAGCATCACTTGCCCGAAGCGGAAAGCAAGCTCTGGCACGGCCATCCCGTCTGGTTTATCAATGGCAATCCCATCGTCGGCTATAGCAAGCTGAAGAACGCCGTCCGACTACTATTTTGGAGCGGGCAATCGTTTGACGAAGCGGGTCTGCAGCCGGAAGGTACGTTCAAAGCTGCTGAGGCCCGCTATACTTCAGCCGATCAGGTCAACACGGACGATTTAATGCGTTGGCTTGAAAAAGCCAAAAGCATCCAGTGGGACTACAAAAACATCGTCAAACGGCGCGGGGTGTTAGAAAGAATAGAAATATGACATCACCCGGCCCCTGCTGTCTGCTCGCGCCGGTTGTTCTCGCTGCTTAAGAGTAGCAAGGAGTAAATCAATGGATCAGAAGCCGATTACTGTTCAGACCACCGTAGCCGCCCCCATTCAAAAGGTATGGGAATATTGGACCGCGCCGGAACATATCGTGGGTTGGGCATTTGCTTCTGATGACTGGGAAGCACGCGACCCGGAGAACGACTTGCGCGCCGGAGGGAAGTTCAAAACATACATGACGGCTAAAGATGGGAGCACGGGGTTTGATTTCACCGGCGTCTATACCGCTGTGCGGGAACACGAACGGATCGCCTATGACCTGGACGACGGCCGGCACGTGGAAATTGAATTCACGCCGTCAACGGAAGGTGTCGCCATTAGACAAACATTCGACCCAGAAAATGAATTCCCGGTGGAGTACCAGCAAAGCGGCTGGCAGGCGTTTCTGGATAACTTCAAGCAATACGCCGAGGGGCAATAGTTTCCCGGCAAGGAGCGTGGCATGGGACCCGACCACTGCATCCTCGTCCTCGGCGGCGCGGGCCTCGTCGGCTCGCAGATCGTCCGCACCATTGCCCGCGAGATGGAGCCGCAGCGTATCGTCGTCGCCAGCCTCTATCGCGGTGAAGTGCGCGAGTTCCTCCACGACGCGCGGCGCGAGTTCTGCAACGTCGAGTTCATCGGCGCCTGGGGCGACGTCTTCGTGCGCGACGCCTTCATGGAGGAGAACCGCCGCCGCCTGTTGATGACCCGCGCCCGGCGCGACATGCTCTATCCGGACCTGTTCGGCGCGCTGGAGGAGGCCTACGGCCGCTCCGGGCTGGTGCAACTCATCCGCCAATACCGGCCCAACGTCATCGTCGATTGCATCAACACCGCCACGGCCATCAGCTATCAGGACATCGACAGTCTGAGCAAGCAGACCCACGACCTGCTGGAACAGCTCAACCAGGTTGTCGATCACCAGAATCTGGAGGCGCTGCCCGCCCTCGGCCGCGACCTGGAGCAGAACGTCAGCACCCTGCTCATCTCCCAATCATTGCCCCAACTCATACGCCACGTGCAAATGATCCACCGCGCCATGTCGGAGTGCGGCACGCGGCTCTATCTGAAGGTTGGTACGACGGGTACGGGGGGCATGGGCCTCAACATTCCCTATACCCACAGCGAAGACCGCCCCAGCTTCAAGCTGATGAGCAAGACGGCCGTGGCCTTCGCCCACACCGGCCTGATGTTCCTCATGGCCCGCACGCCGGACGGCCCGCTGGTGAAGGAGCTCAAGCCGGGAGCGATGATCGGCTATCGGCGGGTGGCCTACAAAACCGTCAAGCTGCGCGGCCGGCCACTCTTCCGCTACCAGAGCCAGGAGCAGCCTCTGGGCGACCGCCTGCTGCTGCGCGGCGACGAGAACGGCTATGAGCGGCTCGATAAGCTCCAGATGGCCGGGGTCGACACCGGCGAGAACGGCTTCTTCGCCCGGGGCGAATTCGAGACCATCACCCACACCGACCAGATGGAATTCATCACCCCCGAGGAGATTGCCCAGCAAGCCGTGCTGGAGATCAAGGGCAGCAACACCGGCTACGACGTCATCGCCGGTATCGACGGCAGCATCCTCAACCCCAGCTACCGCGCCGGCGTGCTGCGGCAGGCCGCCCTGGACAAGCTGGCCCGCATTGAAGAAGAGACCGCCAGCCATAGCGTTGCCCTGGGCCAACTGGGGCCGCCGGAGCTATCCAAGCTACTCTATGAATCTCACCTGCTGAAGCTCAACTACGGCACGCTGGAGCAGGTGCTGGCCACGCCGCCGGAGGAGATCGCCCACACGCTGCACGCCTACTTGCACGGCGACGAAAATTTGCGCACGACGATTACCTCCATCGGCCTGCCCATCCTAACGCCCGGCGGTGATTGCCTCTTGCGCGGGCCGCGGATCAACATCCCGGAGAGCATCTACCACGAGCTAGAGAGCGACCCGGCGCGTATCGATGCCTGGGCGGCCAAAGGCTGGGTCGATTTGCGGCCGTCCAACTTCCGCCTGTGGCACGGCCGTTTCGAACGTATGCTGCGTACCAAGCATATGCTCCATACGCGCGGCACGTCGTCGGTCACCATGAAGACCTACCTGCCGGAGACAATCGAGATCGGGGCGGTCGTGGCCTGGATCTTCAACAACGAGGGCGGCGGCTATCGAATCAAATAAAGAAAGCGTACAGAGGATTCACCGAGAGAATCGGCCTGACCTCGCCGCGCGCTCTGTTCTTCTCTCTATACCCTTACCGCCCTCCGTCGTACAATTAGCCTTGACATTTGGCGCACCTGGGCTAGTATCAATTTAAATCGGAAAAACCTATCCCCATCGGACCCTCCCAGCGACCGATCCGATACGCGGACAAGCCACCTGAGTGATTTTATGCAAGCATCAAAAGAGTTCACCGGCCTGACCATGCCAGTCTTCTCGGCATTTGGCTGGGCAGGGGAAGAAAACGCCCTCAAATTCGCCCTGGCACAATTGCAAATGTTCATCGAGGCGCTTCACCTGCGCCTGCCGGCCGAAATTCGCGACGAATTTCCGGCTCGCGGCCTCAGCCCCGAGAATCAGAATGTCTATCTGGCATCGACCGACACCTATGACCAGGAGTCCTACGTTGCTTTCAACGCCCGGCCGATGAGCCTGGAGATTCAACTGGGCATCGTCGGCAAGACCCTGCTCTCCAAAGGGCTGGCGGCGATCAACAAAGACCCGGTTGCTGCCCATCACGTGCTGACCCAGCTCGACCCCAACTGGACGTTGCGCGTGCAGCAAATGCAGGTCGACCCGGAGACGGGCGAGCGCGCACACCACCTGGACCTCTATAAGGACAGCGTCAACAACCTGACCGAAGAGCAGGCAAGCGAGGTATTCGCCCGCGCCGCCTACCTGAACGAGGAAGACAAGTGGGCCGCGCCGGTCTATCTGAGCCTGCGCCTGCCGTCGGAGCGTGTAGCGGCCATGAGCCTGGCGGTCGTGGACATCGCCGCCGATCTGGTGGCGACGTTGATGCCCACACTGCGCCTCTTTACCGGCAAGAAATCCAAGAAGGCACGCCCCGGCCGGGGTGCGGCCAAGGCGGCGCGCCGGCCGGGCGACGCTGTTGAGGAGCCACCGCCAGGCGAAACGGCCATTACAGGCAGCATCAAGTCGATGGCCGACAGCTTTACCTACGTGGCCGACCTTAAGCCGCTGCACATCCGGCGTGGCTTCATTAACCTGACGCCCGGCCACTGGCAGTTCTTCGCCAGCAGCAACCGCACGGAGACGCGCGACGTCACTGTGGTCTTCGGCGGCCGACAAGATCGCCACAGCAGCGTGTGGCGCTTGCAGCCCGACGAACAGGCGCGCATTGTGCTGGGGCCACAGGTGCACGAGTGGCTGGAAGAAAACTTCGCCACCAGCGAAAGCATCCGCGTCACCGCCCGCCGGCTGGACAACGACGAAATCCGCATCACGCTGGACGCAACAGGCTAGACGGCGTAAAGTACCCACCCTATGGCGCGCACCAAAATCGTGGCAACCATTGGCCCCGGCTCGGCTCACCCGGAGACGATCCGCCGCATGTTGGCCGCGGGCATGACTGTGGCCCGCATCAATTTCTCCCATGGCGACCACGCCGGCCATACTAAAACAGTCAACATGCTGCGTGAGGTGGCCCAGGCCGAGGGCAAAATTCTGGCCATTCTGGGCGACCTCCAAGGGCCGAAGCTGCGGCTGGGCCATGTGAAGGCGGGGGGCATGATGCTGTCGCCGGGCGACGAGATCGTGCTGACCCCCCATCCCGGCCAGCCGGCCATGATCCATCTGCCCCATCCCGACCTGATCGCCGCCGCCGTGCCCGGCAGCCGGCTGGTCATCGGTGACGGCGAAGTGGAATTCACAGTGGCCGAGAAGCGCGGCGACACGTTGCGCTGCATCGTCACCGTGGCCGGACTACTGGAATCACGCAAAGGTGTCAACGCGCCGGGCGTCGATCTGCCCATATCCTGCCTGTCCGAGAAGGATATTATCGATCTGGACCTCATCGCCAAGCTGGATTTCGACTATGTGGCCCTTTCTTTCGTGCGCACGCCCTACGACATCCAGGAATTGCGGTCGCTCATGGCCAACAGGATGCGCCAGATTCCGGTCATCGCCAAGATCGAGAAGAGCGAGGCCATCACCAACCTGATAGCCATCCGCGACGAGGCCGACGGCCTCATGGTCGCCCGCGGCGATCTGGGCATTGAGATGCCGCCGCAGGAGTTGCCACTGCTGCAAAAGCGCATCATCGCTACCTGCAACGAAGTCGGCAAGCCGGTCATCACTGCCACCCAGATGCTACAGTCAATGGTGGAGCACCCCCGCCCCACCCGCGCCGAGGCCAGCGACGTGGCCAACGCCATCCTCGACGGTACCGACGCCGTTATGCTCTCCGGCGAGACGGCTACGGGCAAATATCCGGTCGAGTCGGTGCTGATGATGAAGCAGATCGCCGAAATTACCGAGCAGGCTTTCCCCTACGACACCTGGCGCGACCAACGGCTGGCGGCGGTGAAAAACGGCAGCGTGACCGCCTCTATCAGCGAGGCGAGTTGCACCATCGCCGAGGAGATCGACGCGGCGGCCATCGCCAGCGCCACCCTTAGCGGCTTCACGGCCCAGCAGATCTCCCGCTACCGGCCGCGCATCCCCATCCTGGCTGTTTCCCCATCCCCCTATACCCAGCGGAAGCTGGCCCTGGTGTGGGGCGTCAACACGCTGCTTGTGCCCGACTTTGCCGACACCGATACCATGCTGGAAGAGACGGTCGAGGCTCTGCGAGGCGCGGGCTTCCAGCCCGGCCAGCGGGTGGTTATCACCGCCGGCGTGCCGTTCCGCAAGTCCGGCCACACCAACCTCATCAAGGTTCACAGCATCTAGCGCGGGTAACTGGGGCGCACCGTGTCCGACCTCTCATGGCTTACGGCCACCCGCCCGCTCATCATCGGCCACCGTGGAGCCAGCGCCGACGCGCCGGAGAACACGCTGGCCGCCTTCGTGCTGGCGCTGGAGCAAAACGCCGACGGCATTGAGTTCGATGTGCAACTGTGCGCCGACGGCATACCGGTCATCATGCACGACGACACCGTTGACCGCACGTGTGACGGCACCGGCCGCGTCAGCGACCTGACCCTGGCTGAATTGCGGATGTTGACTATCGAGAATGAACACGTCGTGCCCACGCTGGATGAACTGTTTGAGATGCTCGGCCGCCGCACGCTCTACAACGTCGAACTAAAGGCGTTGGGGGTGAATGATGGCGGGCTGGCCGCGGCCGTGGCCGACCGCATCCTGGGACACAATGTGGGCGACCGGGTCATCGTCTCATCGTTCAGCCCGTTCGTCGTGCGCACGGCGCGCCGCTGCCTGCCCCGCACCACGCCCGTGGCCCACCTGCGCGAGAGCCGCCTGATGCAACTGGCACACCGCTTCGTGCCTGCGGAGGCCGACCATCCCGCCCACGTCTTCGTCGACGAGAAGATGATGATCTGGGCACGGCGGCGCGGCTTGCGCGTCAATGCCTGGACGGTGGACGACGCGGCCGAGGCCCAGCGGCTAATCGAGCTGGGCGTCCACGGTTTGATCACCAACCAGCCGGGCCGGCTGCGGGCGGCGCTGAGTGAATTATCGAATGGTTCGTAGGGAGCAACTTTAGTTGCGTTTATCAGAGCAGAGACGGCACTGAAGGGCCTGACTACAAACAAAGATGCGTATCAAAGTTATCCTCAACCCCTACGCCAACCGCTGGCGGGCCAGAGAGCAGGCCCCAACCGTGGCCGCGGCTTTCCGTGCTGCCGGCGTCGATTGTGACCTGACGATCACCGCGGTGCCGGGCGAGGGCACGCCACTGGCTGAGACCGCCGCGCGGGACGGTTATGACGCGGTCGTAGCAGCCGGGGGGGATGGGACGATCAACGAGGTCGTCAACGGCCTCATCCGTGCCGGCCACACCCCCACCCGGCCGTTCGGCATCATCCCGCTGGGCACAGCCAATGACTTCAACCTGATGGCCGGGCTGCCGCCGACCATCGAGGCCGCGGTAAGCGTTATCGCCGCCGGCCGCACCCGCCTCATCGATGCCGGGCAGGTCAACGAACGATTCTTCATCAACAACAGCGCCGCGGCCATGGAGCCGATGGTCACCCTGGAAAATATCAAGATGACGCGGCTGTCGGGGGAAATACGCTACGTCGTGGCCCTGCTGCGGGCGCTGGCCCGGCTAAAGCCATGGCAGATGCGGCTGAGTTGGGACGGCGGCGGCTATGACGGCCCGGCCTATCTGCTGTCGGTCTGTAACAGCCCACGCACGGGCGGCTTCATGATGGCCCCCGGCGCGCTGCTCGACGACGGGCTGCTGGACATGGTCTTCGCGCCCCAGGTGTCGAAAGGAACCGTCATCAACATCCTGCTCAAGCTCATGCGCGGCGAGCACATACACCACCCGGCCGTCACCTTCCGCCGGGTAACGGCCATCGACCTGACCAGCGCGCCGGGCACGCCTGTTCACAGCGACGGCGAGGTGTTCACCGAGGACGCGACAACAGTCCGCTATCGCGTCCTGCCCGGCCGCGTGGCGCTGCTCGTCCCCTGACATCCCTTCTCTACATCCGCTTCACATCTCCTTCATACCTCTGCTGTATCCTGTTATTAAGAAAACAGAAAGGTGGGCCGCGGGCGATGAACCCGACCCACTGCGGAGGATCACAATGAAACGCATGGTTTGGTTGAGTTTGTTGGTCGCATTCATCCTGGTGAGCGGCGTCATGGTAGTTCAGGCCCTGGAGGCAACCCCGGCGGCCGAGACGCCCGCCCAGACAGCCCCGGCGGCCGATCTCCCGGCTCCGGATGTGCGGCCGGGATTTATCGACGCTGATGGTGACGGGGTGTGCGACAATTGCGCCCAGGGCGGCGGCAACCCCAATGCCCCCCGCCCGAATTTTATCGACGCTGATGGTGACGGAGTGTGTGACAATTGCGCCGCCGGGGGCGGGCAAGGCCCGCGCAACGGCCCCGGGCCGAACTTCACCGATGCTGACGGCGACGGCGTCTGCGATAATTGCGGGCAGGGGCTGGGCAACCCCAACGCCCCCATGATGAACTTTGTCGACGCCGACGGTGATGGCGTGTGTGACAACATGGGCGAGAACGCCGGTCAGGGCCGCGGCATGGGTCAGAACCGTGGCACGGGTCAGGGTAGAGGCCAAGGCTTCCGCGGCGGACGCGGCGGGTAAACCATCTCTGGGGAGTGAGAGTATAATGGAGGCGCGCCGTGAAAGACCGGCGCGCCTTCCCGCGTTTAAAGGAATAGAGATGGCTAAGCGGATTATGGTTGTGGATGACGAAATTCGGCTGGTGCACCTCGTGCGCGGCTATCTGGAGCAGGACGGCTATACGGTCGCCACCGCCGCCAACGGCCGAGAAGCATTGCTCGTCAGTCGCGAATTCGAGCCTGATCTGATCGTGCTCGACCTCATGATGCCCGCCATGGATGGCTGGGAATTCATGCGCTATTTGCGACGCGAGCGCGATACTCCGGTAATCATGCTCACCGCTCGGGTTGACGAAAACGACCGCATCGTCGGGCTGGAAATGGGAGCAGACGACTATCTAACCAAGCCGTTTAGCCCGCGCGAACTGGTGGCGCGCGTGCGCGCCGTACTGCGACGCACCCAGCCCGTAGAGATGCCGGTGAGCGAAAAGCTTCGCGCCGGGGGGCTGGAGCTGGACCCGGATGGGCATTCCGCCCGCCTCGACGGCCGTACCCTCGACCTGACACCCATGGAGTTCGACCTGTTGCTCATCCTGATGCGCAGCCCCGGCCGGGCCTTCAGCCGTCTCGAACTTCTGGAGCGCAGCCAGGGTCTCGCCTACGATGGCTACGAGCGCACCATCGACGTTCACGTCAAAAACCTGAGAAAAAAGATCGAATCCGACCCCGGTCACCCGGCATATGTGCTGACAGTCTTCGGCGTGGGCTATCGTTTTAATTCCGATCTGCCATGAACAACCATCTGGCCGTGCGCCACCGCCTCTGGTTTCGCCTGACGACCGCTTTCCTTGTCGTAGCCCTGATGGGCGTGACTGTCGTCGCCCTGCTGGCCAACCAGGCGACCACCACCGGGTTTAATCGCTTCTTGCTGGCGGAGGGAGACACGGCCTGGAGCGATCTGCAGATACAGCTTGGCGAGCTGTATGCCCAGACTGGAGGGTGGAGCGGCGCCGAGACGATCATGAATGCGGCCGTTGGCGGGCAGCGCAGCGGGGGCGGCGTTCGGCTCTCTCTGGTGGACAATAGTGGGACGACGATCGTCACCGTCGGCGCGCGGCGGGGGCAGATGGGTCAGGGCCAGGGGCCGCAGCCGCAGCCCTTTCCCGTGACGGCCGGAGGCCTGGCGGTCGGAACTCTGCTCGTCAGCGCGCCGGGCATGGGCGGAGGCCGGGCCGGCGAGCTGTTTCTGGCCGAGGTGAACCGCGCCATTTGGCTGGGGGGGATTGCCGCGGCGTTGCTGGCCATCGTTCTCGGCGCGTGGCTGGCCTACCGCCTGACACAGCCGTTGCGCGAACTGACCGAGGCCACGCAAGAGATGGCCGCCGGCCGCTTGCAGCAGGCAGTGAGCAGCGATGACCAGGGCGAAATTGGCCAGCTGGCCAAAGGGTTTAACCGGATGGCCGGCAGTCTGGCCGCGGCCGAGGAACAGCGGCGACAACTGCTGGCCGACGTGGCTCACGAATTGCGCACCCCCCTCAGCGTGCTTCGCGGCCAGTTGGAAGCCATGCTCGATGGCGTCTTTCCCTTGACAGCCGACAATTTGTCCGCGGCGCACGAGGAAACCATCCTGCTGGGGCGGCTGATTGATGATCTGCGCACGCTATCACTGGCCGAGGCCGGGCAATTGCCGCTGGCGTGCCGGTCGGTTGACGTGGGCGAGGCCATCGGCCAGGCCACAGCCGCCTTTGCGCCACTCTTTGAGGCGGAGAACGTCGTTCTGACAGTCATCCGGGCGGAACCTGTACCGCCGTTGTGGGTTGACGCCCAACGCCTGCAGCAGATCTTGAGCAATATTTTGGCCAACGCGCTACGTTACGCCCCGCAGGGCGACAACGGGCAGCCCGAAGTGCGCTTAAGCGTAGCCCGCCAGGCAAACGCGGCACGGATCACCATTAGCGACAATGGGCCAGGCTTGTCGGAAGAGGCGCAGGCCCACGTGTTCGACCGTTTCTGGCGGGGCGACCGTTCGCGGCATCGGGCGCAGGGCGGTTCGGGGTTGGGCCTGGCCATATCGCGGGCTATCGTTCAAGCCCACGGCGGGCAAATCCAGGTGGAGAGCAGCCCCGGCATGGGGACAGCGTTTCATATCCTGCTACCTCTTGAGGCAGCAGGGGCATGAAACGATTTGTGGATTAGAACAATAAGAAATAGGGGTGGATAAGTTCGCCCGCCATGCCGTGAATGCCCTATTGTTTGAACCTGCAATCGCAGGTGGGAATTTTGTCTCGAGGTACACTGCCTTGCCTTGCGGCTACTACATCCCCTCTTACGTATCCCAATTCCCAGGGAAATCAAAGTGGCTCAACGCTAGAGTCACCCTCGTGCACAGCAGGGTGAGCAGATACTAGCATACTCCCCAAAAGGCGGCAATAGGACTTTACACACAAAATCAGTTGAGCAGAAAAAAGTGGCCAGTGGTCAGTGGAAAGGTACTGAATACGGACTTACTGATCAGGGATCGATAGCCGCTCGACGAGGATGAGATCGGCCAGGTTGCGGCCGATGACCTGCGTCACTCCGGCGACCTCCACCGTCAGCGGGCCGAGGAAAGGGGCCACAGCGGCCACGCTCACCTCTGCGCCGGGAACCAGGCCCAGCCCGGCCAGATACCGCAACAGCTCACTATTGGAGTCGTCGGGGATGCGCGACACCCGCGCCCGGCCGCCCACAGCCACGTCGGACAGGGCCGTCGTGTCCACCATAGGCATGGAGCCGTCCAGGGCAGGAATAGGTTCGCCGTGGGGGTCAAACGCAGGGTAGTTGAGCGCGGCGGCGATGCGCTCCTCCAACTTCTCGCTGATGACGTGCTCCAGGATATCCGCCTGTTCGTGCACCTCATCCCAACGAAAACCAAGCGCCTCCATCAGGTAAAGCTCCAGCAGCCGGTGGTGGCGGATGACCTCCAGCGCCAGCTTCTCTCCCGCCTCGGTCAGCGTCACCCCGTAATGCTTCTCATAGTTGACCAGCTTCAGCTTGGCCAGGCGCTGGATCATGCTCGTGGCCGAGGCGGGCTTCACCGACCGCGCCGCGGCCACGCGCGAGGTCGAGACCGGGCTTTCTTCCTGAGCCAGGGTGTAGATGGTCTTGATGTAATCCTCGATGGCCTGATGACTCAGGCTGTCGCGCTGTTGCGAATGGCCGCGGTCCAGTGATTCGATGTGGGGCATAGCCTTCTCCAACGACGAAC
>JACDJC010003271.1_pt1 | contig 11902 bp, 9 predicted proteins | sample 7454191 | NCBI WGS metagenome assembly JACDJC01 (sample SAMN14253291, study PRJNA609438) | sludge metagenome | isolation source: sludge after 25d culture with pyrite and EDTA | collected 2018-12-20
GGCATCGCGGCGCGGGCGAGCCGCCCGCCCTTGATGCGCGAGAGATGCTTGCGGACCGTGTTGATCTCGGAGATCGGCGCGCCGCTCCGCAGCAGCGCGCGGTTCATCGCCTGCTTCTGCGCGAACGACACGCCCTCCGCCGGCGCGATCCAGTTCGCCGAGCCGCCCCCGGACAACAGCACCAGCACGAAGTCGTCGGCGGTGGCGGCGTCCGCGAGATCGAGGGTGCGGCTTGCCGCTTTCAGTCCGGCCTCGTCGGGCACCGGATGGCCGGCCTCCACCACCTCGATCCGCCGCGTCGGCCGGCCGTGGCCGTGCCGCGTGGTGGCGAGGCCGCCGAGCCGCGCCGGATCGAGCTTCAGCGCGTCGAGGTAGTGGCTCTCCGCGGCCTGCGCCAGCGCGCCGGCCGCCTTGCCGGCGGCGAGGCAGACGATGCGGCCGCGTGGCGGCGGCAGATGATGCGCGAGGATGCGGTCGGGATGGGCGGCGGCGACGGCGGCGTCGAACATCGCGCGCAGCAGGGGACGTCGGTCGGTCATGGCGGCTCGGTCCGGCGGAAGCAGGGTGTCAGACATCGCACGGCGCCGCGCGCAAAAAAAGACCCTCCGCGCGGACGGCGCGGAGGGTCGAAACGCGATGGGCTTCGTCCGGCTGCGCGCGCCGCGGTCGCCTGCGGTTGCGCGCGGGCCGTGCGGCGTATCAGCCGCCGACCTCGCCGGAGATGATGTCGCCGAACAGCTCCCAGCGCTCGCCCTTGAACTTCATGAGCTGGAGCTGCTCGATCGGCGCGAAGTCGGTTGCGCTGGTGTTGAGCGTGATGCCCGGCAGCAGGCCGTCGAGCTTCACGTTCTTCAGGCTGGCGGCCTGCTTCATGATGTTGGCGCGGGTCAGGTTGTCGCCCGCCGCCTTCAGCACGTAGGCCATGGTCTGCGCGCTGTTGTAGCCGTACATCACCGAGCCGTCGCTGCGGTTGGCGTCGGGGAAGTACTTCTGCAGGAAGGCGTCGAAGTTCTTGATGCCCGGATCGTCCTTGAACTGCGGATCGGTGGGGTCCTTGGCATAGACGGCGGAGATGACGCCCTGCGCGTTGTTGAAGCCGGCGGGCTTGATGACGCTGCCGACGGAGGCCGCGACGTTGTTGAGGATGAACAGCGGCTTCCACTGCAACTCGGCGACCTTCTTGATCGACTGCGCGCCGAACTTCGGCGTGGTGAAGCTCATGAAGATGTCGGCGCCCTTCGACTTCAGCGCGACGATCTGCGCGTCCACGGTGGGCACCGAGACCTCGTAGGGTTCCTCGGCGATGATCATGCTGGCCGCCTTGGCGCCGAGCCCGTCCTTCAGGCCCTTGAGCATGTCCTTGCCGAAGTCGTCGTTCTGGTAAAGGATGCCGATCTTGCCGTTCGGCTTTTCCTTCATGATGTATTTCGCGTAGATGCGGCCCTCGCTCTGGTAGTTGGGCTGCCAGCCCATGGTCCAGGGGAAGTCCTTCGGATCGTTCCACTTGGTCGCGCCGGTGGCGACGAAAAGCTGCGGCACCTTCTTGGCGTTCATGTATTTCTGGATCGCCGAGTTCGACGGCGTGCCGAGCGGGTTGAAGATCAGCAGCACCTCGTCGCTCTCCACCAGCTTGCGCGCCTGCTCGACGGCCTTCGGCGGCGAGTAGCCGTCGTCATAGGAGATGAAGTTGATCTTGCGGCCGTTGATGCCGCCTTCGGCGTTGATCTTGTTGAAATAGGCGGCCTGGGTCTTGCCGATGATGCCGTAGGCGGAGGCCGGTCCGCTGTAGGGCATGATGTTGCCGATCTTGATCTCGGTGTCGCTCGCGCCGGTGTCGTATTTCTTCTGCGCCAGCGCGCCGCTGCTGGAGGCCGCAAGGATGGCGGCGGCGGCGGACAGCACCGCCATGCGAGACGTGAGTGTGTGCATGCGTTTAGCTCCCTAGCTTGCTTGTTGTGCCTTGTCTGTTCTGTTTTTTGTCGAAAGCTCTTCCGGCTTCGACGCCATTCAATACCTTTTGCTTCCGGCGTTCAATAAAAAGCCCCGGCGACGGCGTCGCCGGGGCTCACGTTCGTTAATGTTCCGCAGGGCGGAAAATCAGCGATCGAGCTCGCCGCCGATGATCGGGCCGAACAGCTCGTACTTCTCGCCCTTGAAGCGCATCATCTGAAGCTGCTCGATAGGATAGAAGTCGGTCGGGCTGGTGTTGATCTTGACGCCCGGCAGCGAGGTGTCGAGGACGAGGTCCTTGAGGTTCGCCGCCTGCTTCATGACGTTCTCGCGCGTCAGGTTGTCGCCGGCCTGCTTGAGCACGTGGACCAGCGTCTGGGCCTGGGCGTAGCCGTAGACCACCGAACCGTCGGTGCGGTTGGCGTCGGGCGCGTACTTGGCGAGGAAGGCGTAGAACCTCTTCATGCCCTCGTCATTCTCCCACTGCGGGTCGGCGCCGTCCTTGCCGTAGGCGGCCGACAGCAGGCCCTGCGCGTTCTCGAAGCCGGCGGGCTTGAGCACGCTGCCGACCGAGGCGCCGACGTTGCTCTGGAAGTAGAGCGGCTTCCAGCCGAGTTCGGCGACCTTCTTGATCGCCTGCGCCGCGAACTTCGGCGTGGTGATGCTGACGAAGGTGTCGGCGCCGCTCGCCTTCAGCTTGAGGATGTGGGAATCGATGGTCGGCTCCGCCACCTCGTAGCTGTCCTCGGCGATGATCAGCGACGCCTTGGCGCCGAGGCCGTCCTTGAAGCCCTTCAGCAGATCCTTGCCGAAGTCGTCGTTCTGGTACATCACCGCGACCTTGGCGTCCGGCTTGATCGCCAGCAGGTGCTTGGCGTAGATGCGGCCCTCGCTCTGGTAGGGCGGCTGCCAGCCCATGGTCCAGGGAAACTCCTTGTGGTCGCCGAACTTGGTCGCGCCGGTGGCGACGAAGAGCTGCGGCACCTTCTTGGCGTTCAGGTACTTCTGGATCGCGGAATTGGACGGCGTGCCGAGCGGCCCGAAGATCAGCAGCACCTCGTCGCTTTCCACCAGCTTGCGCGCCTGCTCCACGGCCTTCGGCGGCGAGTAGCCGTCGTCGTAGGAGATGAAGGTGATCTTGCGGCCGTTGATGCCGCCCTGCTCGTTGATCATCTTGAAGTAGGCGTCCTCGATCTTGCCGATGATGCCGTAGGCCGAGGCCGGGCCGCTGTAGGGCATGATGTTGCCGATCTTGATCGCGGTGTCGCTCGCGCCGGTGTCGTACTTCTTCTGCGCGAGCGCGCTGCCCCCCGTCATGGCGAGCGCGGCGGCGGCCGAGACGGCCGTAACGGTAGCTTTGAGTCTGGTCGCGAGCAATTTTTTCTCCTTAGGACTTCCGGACTTTACGGAACAGATACTCGAGATAGTACGCGACCTGCCGCGCGCCGTGCGGCACGAGGAAGATGACCGCGAACAGGATGACGCCGAACACCGCGCCGGACAGGCCCTTGGAGATGCCCTCGGCGATGTTCGGCACGAACACGATGAACGCCGCGCCGACCAGCGAGCCCGGCAGCCAGCCGACGCCGCCCACCACCATGCCGACGAAGATCGCGATCGCCAGCGCGATGGTGAAGCTGTCGGGCGCGACGAACTGCACGGCGATGGCGCCGAGCGCGCCGGCGATGCCGGTGAACGCCGCGCTGATGCCGAACGCCAGCGTCTTGTAGAGCGGCAGGTCGATGCCCATGGCGGAGGCCGCGATCTGGTTGTCGCGGATCGCCATCATGGCGCGGCCGGAGCGCGAGCGCAGCAGGTTGACCGACAGCAGGTAGATCGCCGTGGAGATCGCCAGCGTGAAGTAGTACAGCCACATGTCCTGCGACATTTTCAGGCCGAACGGCGCGTCGGGCTTGGTCACCACCAGGCCCTGCACGCCGCCGGTCCAGTGCTCGAAAACGCCGAGCTTGAGCAGTTGCGGCATCGCGGTCGCCAGCGCGAAGGTGGCGAGCGCGAGATAGATGCCCGACAGCCGCAGCGCCGGGAAGCCGAACAGGAAGCCGAAGATGAAGCAGATGGCGCCCGCGGCCGGAATCGTCAGCACGTAGTTGACGCCCATATGCTCCATCATGATGCCGGCGGTGTAGGCGCCGACCGCGTAGAACGCGCTCTGGCCGAGCGAGAACTGGCCGCTGCCGCCGGTCAGAATGTTGAGCGAGAGAATGGCGACGGCGTAGATCAGCACCATCGTCATCTGGAAGATGACGAAGTTCTTCACGAACAGCGGCATGATCACGAGAAGCGCGAACACGACGAGCGAGGCGGTGGCGCCCACTGTCATCGACTTCTTCGACGGCGCGGCGACGGCGCGCTGGGCGGTGGTGTCCTGGACGGTGCTCATGTCAGACTCGCTGCACGATGGTGCGGCCGAACAGGCCGGAGGGTTTGATGACGAGGACGGTGACGATCAGCGCCAGCGCGATCGGCAGCTTCAGTTCGTTGCCGACGCCCGGAATGTAGGTGCCGACCAGGTTCTCGAAGACGCCGACCAGGAAGCCGCCGACCACCGCGCCGAACGGCGAGGTGAGGCCGCCGAGCACCGCCGCGGCGAAGCCGTAGAGCAGGATGCCGCCCATCATGTTGGGTTCGAGGAACACCACGGGCGCGATCAGCATGCCGCCGATCGCGCCGATCGCGCTCGCCATGCCCCAGCCCAGCGCGATCATCCAGCTCGTGTTGATGCCGACGAGGCGCGCCGATTCCGGCAGCGAGGCGGCCGCGCGCATGGCGAGCCCCATCCGGGTGTAGCGGAAGAACACGTAGAGCAGCACCAGCAGCACCAGGGTCACGCCGATCATGCCGGCCTGATGGGTCGAGATGAGCTGGCTGCCGAGGAACGCCGAGGAGCCGAACGGCGAGGGGAACTGCTTGATGGTGAAGTCCCAGGTCAGGCCGGCGACGCTGTTGAGCACCGCGAACAGCGCGATGAAGCCCGCGACCTGCGCCAGGATCGGCGCGTTGGTGAGCGGCTTGAACAGCGCCCGCTCGATGGCGATGCCGCCGGCGAAGGAGATGATCAGCGTGAGCACGAAGGTGGGCCAGAAGCCGAGCCCCCACTGCATCAACTGCCAGGCGATGAAGGTGGAGAACATCGCCATCTCGCCCTGGGCGAAGTTCAGGTGATCGATCGCCTGGTAGATCATGACGATGGCGAGCGCCATGCAGGCGTAGATCGCGCCGGTGGCGATGCCGGCCAGCACTTGATTGGTGAAAAGCTCCATGGCCTGTTTCCTTGGTAGCCCGTTCCGACGTCCGTCAGCTCTAGCAAGCATCCCTTGATACGAACGCCGGAATCAAAGGGCCGTTGAAGTTGCGGTGCGTGCCGGCGCGGGGACCGTCCGGCGCCCGCAGCGGTGCGGGCGCGCGGCCGCCCGCGCTAGTATCCGAGATAGGATTTGCGGATGTCCTCGTTGTCCGCGATTTCCTTCGCGCTTCCCGACATCACGATGCGTCCGGTCTCGATCACGTAGGCCTTCTCGGCGAGCTCGAGCGCGAGCTGCGCGTTCTGCTCGACCACCAGGATCGTCACCCTGTCCTCGCGGTTGATCTTGCCGAGGATGCCGAACAGGTCGCGGACGACGAGCGGCGCGAGGCCGAACGAGGGTTCGTCCAGCAGCATCAGCCGCGGCCGCAGCATCAGCGCGCGGGCGACCGCGAGCATCTGCTGCTCGCCGCCGGACAGCGTGCCGGCCTGCTGGGTGTGGCGCTGCTTGAGCACCGGGAAGTGCGCGTACATGCGCTCGATGTCGGTGTTGATCGCCTTCCTGTCCCGGCGCGAGATCCCGCCGAGCTGCAGGTTCTCCTCCACCGTCATGTTGGTGAAGGTGCCGCGGCCCTGCGGCACGTGGGCGATGCCGAGGCGGACCACGTTCTCCGTGGTCATGCCGCCGATCGGCCTGCCCTCGAACTCGATCGAGCCGGTCGAGCGCACCATGTTGCAGATGGCGCGCAGCGCCGTGGTCTTGCCGGCGCCGTTGGCGCCGAGCAGCGTGGTGACGGTGCCCTCGTCGAGCGAGAATTCGAGCCCGTGCAGCGCCTGCACCTGGCCGTAATAGGCCCGCAGATCCCTGATCGCCAGCATGCTCATGCGTCCTTGCTCCCGAGATAGGCCTTGATGACGTCGGGGTCGGACTGCACCGTGGCGGGCGTCCCCTCGGCGAGCTTCTTGCCGAAATTGAGCGCGACGACGTGATCGGCGATCTTCATCACCAGCCCCATGTGATGCTCGACCAGCAGCACGGTGATGGCGCGCTCGTCGCGGATGCGGCAGATCAGGTCGCCGAGAACGTAGACTTCCTCGTGATTGAGGCCGCCGGCGGGCTCGTCGAGCAGCAGGATCTTCGGCCCGGCGGCGAGCGCGCGGCCGAGTTCGACGCGCTTCTGGGTTCCGAACGGCAGGCCGGTGACCTCACGGTCGGCGACGGCATGCAGATCGAGATAGGTCAGGATCTCGTCGACCTTGTCGTTGAGCTGGCGCTCCTCGCGTCGCACCCACGGCAGCTTCAGCGAGTCGCTCACCACGTCGCTTTTCGTGCGGCAGTGGCCGCCGATGCGGATGTTGTCGCGCACGGTGAGGCGCGGGAACAGCGCGACGTTCTGGAAGGTGCGGCCGATGCCGATCTCGGCGATCTGCGACGGCTGGCGGGTCAGGATGCTCTGCCCCTCCATCAGGATCTCGCCGCGGCTGGGCTGGTAGAGCCTGGACAGGCAATTGAACAGCGTCGTCTTGCCGGCGCCGTTCGGTCCGATCAGGCCCAGGATCTGGCCCTGCTGCATGTCGAATGACACGCCGTTCAACGCGACGATGCCGCCGAACACGACGCTGACGTCGCGCACGGCGAGCAGGGGATCGTTCCCCCGCGCGGACTGTGCCTGCATCATGCGCCGGTGCTCCGGCGGCTATCTGATCCCCTCAACAACACGGGCAACCTTCCCTCCCTGTGATTTTATCTTCCTCATGCCGGCGGACGTTTTTTCTTTGTCGTTGTCCTTCTTCTTCGGTGTTCCCCCGAAGCTTCCTGTCATCGCCACTTCGATCTTGCGGACCATCTCGACGAGGCGCGGGCCGATGTCGTGCAGCAGCCTGTCCTCGCTGAATTTGAATGCCGGCGCGCCGCAGTTGAAGGCGTAGGGGCCGGTGCCGTCATTGAGCTTGAGCGCGACGCCGACGGCATGGATGTCGTTGTGCCATTCGCCGGCCGAGATCGCGAAACCGTATTTCGTCACCGTCTCGCCGGAGCGTTCGATGCCGTCGCGGATCTGCGGCCAGTTGGGCCCGACGTGATCCCTGATGTCGCGCAGCAGCGCGGCGCGCTCGTCCTCGGGCAGCGCCCACAGATAGGCGCGTCCCATCGCCGAGGTCGCGATCGGCACCCGCGAGCCGACGTCGAGCAGGACGCCGACGGTGAGCTCGCTGCGGCTCTGGCCGAAATAGATCATGCTGAGGCGGTCGCGCGCGCCGATTGCGACGGCGCCGCCGGTCTCGCGCATCAACTGGTCGCGATAGGGGTCGGACAGATGGCGAAGGCCCATGTTGGCGAGCGCGGCGTAACCCAGCGCCATCGCCGCCGGCGCGAGCTGATACTTCTCGAAGCGCGGAACGGGTGTAAGGTAGCCCAGCTTGGTCAGGGTGTATGTCAGGCGTGAGATGGTCGGCTTCGGCAGATTGGTGCGGGCGGCGAGTTCCTGGTTGCCCAGAAGTCCGTCGTTCGGACGAAACGCGCGCAGCACGTCGAGGCCGCGCGACAGCGCAACGACGAAACTGCGATCAGTCGCAGGTTTCTTGGCCGGGCGTTTCATCGATCCCCATGCGGGTGTCTTCGTTGACAAGGGACGTGCTTCAAAATATCCCTCCGTGTCAAGATGTGGAACGCAATTTCGCGGTGCGAAATAGATAAACAGGCGTTTGAAACTGGATAGAGGAGAGAGCGGTGAGCGAAGTGGTCAAGGTGGAACGTCATGACGTCGTGGCGATCGTCACGATCGACAGCCCTCCGGTCAACGCGCTGAGCGCTGCCGTCAGGAAAGGCGTTCTCGACGGCGTGACGAATGCGGCCGCGGACCCGCAGGTGCAGGCCATCGTCATCGCCTGCGCCGGCCGCACCTTCATCGCCGGCGCCGACATCACCGAGTTCGGCAAGCCGCCGAAATCGCCGGGCCTGCACGAGGTGATCGCCGCGATCGAGAATTGCTCTAAGCCGGTGATCGCCGCGATCCACGGCACCGCGCTCGGCGGCGGCCTCGAGCTCGCGCTCGGCTGCCACTTCCGCGTCGCCGTCAAGGACGCCCGGCTCGGCCTGCCCGAGGTGAAGCTCGGCCTGTTGCCGGGCGCCGGCGGCACCCAGCGCCTGCCGCGCGCGGTCGGCCCCGAGCTCGCGGTGAAGATGGTCGTCACCGGCGATCCGATCAGCGCGCCGGAAGCGCTGAAGAACGGCCTGATCGAGGAGATCGTCGAGGGCGCGCCGGCGGCGGGCGGCGAGGCGTTCGCGCGCAAGGTGATCGCCGAGAAGCGGCCGCCGCGCCGGCTGCGCGACGACGATTCCAAGCTTGCGGCCGCGAAGGCCGACAAGTCGATCTTCACCAACGCGGCGGCCGCGGCGAACAAGCGCAATCGCGGCCTCGAGGCGCCGCTGGCCTGCGCCGAGGCGGTGAGCCACGCCCTCGACATGCCGTTCGACGAGGCGCTCAAGGCCGAGCGCGAGCTGTTCCTCAAGCTGATGAACGGCGACCAGTCCAAGGCCCAGCGCTACGCCTTCTTCGCCGAGCGCGAGGCCGCCAAGATCTCCGGCGTGCCGGAGGGCACCAAGCCGCGCAAGGTCGAGCAGGTCGCCGTGATCGGCGCCGGCACCATGGGCGGCGGCATCGCGATGTCGTTCGCCAACGCCGGCATCCCGGTGACGCTGATCGAGACCGGCGAGGAGCCCTTGAAGCGCGGTCTCGGCATCATGCAGAAGAACTACGAGGCGACCGCGGCGCGCGGCGGCATTCCGGCGGACGCGCCCGCCAAGCGCATGGCGCTGATCAAGGGCGTGGTCGGCCTCGAGAACGTCAAGGACGCCGACCTCGTGATCGAGGCGGTGTTCGAGACCATGGCGATCAAGAAGGAGGTGTTCGGCAAGCTCGACCAGTACGCCAAGCCCGGCGCGGTGCTCGCCTCCAACACCTCCTATCTCAACGTCAACGAGATCGCCGCCACCACCAAGCGGCCGCAGGACGTGCTCGGCATGCACTTCTTCTCGCCGGCCAACGTCATGAAGCTGTGCGAGATCGTGCGCGGCGAAAAGACCGCTCCGGACGTGCTGATGACGGCGGTGACGATCGCCAAGCGCATCGCCAAGGTGCCGGTGGTGGTCGGGGTGTGCGACGGCTTCGTCGGCAACCGCATGCTGGCGGCGCGCTCGAAGCAGGCCGACAAATTGCTCTACGAAGGCGCGCTGCCGCAGCAGGTCGACGCCGTGGTCACCAGGTTCGGCATACCGATGGGCCCGTTCGCCATGGGCGACCTCGCCGGCCTCGACATCGGCTGGCGCTCGCGCAAGGACCGCGGCATCAAGTCGGAGATCGCGGACGCGATCTGCGAGGCTGGCCGCTTCGGCCAGAAGACCGGCAAGGGCTATTACAAGTACGAGCCGGGCTCGCGCGCGCCGCTGCCCGATCCGGAGATCGAGAAACTGATCGAGGAGACGGTGACCAAGCTCGGCCTCAAGCGCCGCCAGGTGAGCGACGAGGAGATCCTCGAGCGCATGGTGTACCCGATGGTCAACGAGGGCGCGCGCATCCTGGAAGAGAAGATCGCCGCGCGTCCGGCGGACATCGACGTGGTCTGGCTCTACGGCTACGGCTGGCCGGTCTATCGCGGCGGCCCGATGTACTACGCCGACCAAGTCGGGCTGAAGCACATCGCCGAGCGGCTGGCCTACTACGCCAAGCAGACCGGCGATCCGTCGCTGGAGCCGGCGCCGCTGCTCAAGCGCCTCGCCGACGAGGGCAAGACCTTCGCCTCGCTGGCCAAGGGCGGGTGATGTCGTTGCGCCGCGCGCTGCAAGCCGCCTCTGCTCCCCTCCCCCTTGCGGGGAGGGGTCGGGGGTGGGGGTATTGCGAGTGCGGTGCTTGCGGCTTACCCCCCTCCCTGACCCTCCCCCACAAGGGGGGAGGGGACAAACATGCTGCACGTCGCGTGCTCGGTAAGGCGTGACACCCATGACCTACCCCGGCGAGAAGTACTATCCCGAAGGCGTGCGCTGGGACGCGCCGATCGCGCGCGGGACTCTGCCCGGGCTGCTGGCGACGGCGGTCGCCGAGTTCGGGTCGCGCCCTGCGCTCGAATTCCGCGACCGTCCCATCACCTATCGCGAGCTTGAAGAACTGGCCGACGTCGCGGCCGCGGCTTACTTGCGCGCCGGCGCCGGCAAGGGCGCGACGGTGGCGCTGTTCCTCGGTAATTCGCCGGACCATCCGGTGAATTTCTTCGGCGTGCTGAAGGCCGGCGCGCGCATCGCGCATTTGAGCCCGCTCGACGGCGCCATCGCGCTCACCCACAAGCTGAAGGATTCCGGCGCCCGCATCCTCGTCACCAGCGATCTCGCCGGGCTGTTGCCGACCGCGCTGAAATTCCTCGACGCCGGCCTGATCGACCGTCTCGTGGTGTGCGAGGACGCCACCTGGGGCGACGTCGGCGCCATGACGGCGGCGATCCCGGACCATCCGGCGATCGTCACCTATCGCGACTTCGTCAAGGATGCGCAGCCGCCCGCCGCCTGGCCCGCGGTGGAGGCCGACGACGTCGCTCTGCTGCAGTATACCGGCGGCACCACCGGCCTGCCCAAGGGCGCGATGCTGACCCACGGCAACCTCACTGCCGCGGTGTCGATCTACGACGTCTGGGGCGCCAAGGCGCGCGCCGAGCGCAACGCCATCGAGCGCGTCATCCTGGTGCTGCCGCTGTTCCACATCTACGCGCTCACCGTGGTGCTGCTGCGCAGCCTGAAGAACGGCGACCTGATCTCGCTGCACCAGCGCTTCGACGTCGACGCGGTGATGCGCGACATCGAGGTCAAGCGCGCCACCGCCTTCCCGGGCGTGCCGACCATGTGGATCGCGATCGCGAACCTGCCCGATCTCGACAAGCGCGATCTGTCGTCGCTGGTCTATTGCGGCTCCGGCGGCGCGCCGCTGCCGGTGGAGGTCGCCAAGGTGTTCCAGCGCAAGACCGGCATGGAGCTGAAGAGCGGCTGGGGCATGACCGAGACCTGCTCGCCGGGCACCGGCCATTCGCTGGAGGGGCTGGACAAGCCGGGCTCGATCGGCCTGATGCTGCCGGGCATCGAGATGGACGTGGTGGCGCTCGACGATCCGACCCGCGTGCTGCCGGTCGGCGAGACCGGCGAGATCCGCATCCGCGGCCCGAACGTCACCCGCGGCTACTGGAACCGGCCGCAGGACACCGCGCAGGCTTTCGTCGGCGACCGCTTCCTCACCGGCGACATCGGCTATATGGACGCGGACGGCTACTTCTATCTGGTCGACCGCAAGAAGGACATGATCATCTCCGGCGGCTTCAACGTCTATCCGCAGATGATCGAGCAGGCGATCTACGAGCACCCCGCGGTGCAGGAGGTGCTCGTCATCGGCATTCCCGACGACTATCGCGGCGAGGCTGCGAAAGCCTTCGTCACGCTGCGCAAGGGCGCCGAGCCGTTCAGCATCGAGGATTTGCGCGAATTTCTTGCCGGCAAGCTCGGCAAGCACGAATTGCCGGTGGCGGTGGAGTTCGTCCGCGAACTGCCGCGCACCAGCGTCGGCAAGCTGTCGCGGCACGAGCTGCGCAGCCAGGTCCGCAAGGCCGCGCCGTCAGACCAGCCACAGCCATAACCCGCAACAGGAGTAGTCCGCC
>JACDJC010003273.1_pt1 | contig 11901 bp, 20 predicted proteins | sample 7454191 | NCBI WGS metagenome assembly JACDJC01 (sample SAMN14253291, study PRJNA609438) | sludge metagenome | isolation source: sludge after 25d culture with pyrite and EDTA | collected 2018-12-20
AGCGGTTTGGCGTAATGGCGGGTGCCGTGCTTCGTATGACAGTTTTGTGGTAGGTTCAAGTGCAGTTCTTCGATTGAACATTTGTGGTAAAAATCCGCCACTACGCCAAGCCGCAAAACTTTAGCTGCTATTTTACCGACCACTCCGAAAGTTTAGACTTGACAATTAATTTAAGTTCATCAACTTTTGACAGCGGACAGCGAAAAGCAACCGTTTTAGTTTGCTCATTATATTTAGGTTTAGCACCCGAACCTTGTCGAGTGCCACCCCTTGTTTCTTTTTTATTCTTCATCTTAATCAAACTCCAATTCTAATTTCATACTACCTAATTTCTTTCCTTCTTGGTAATGATTTTCACATAAACCAAAATCGGCTTGTTCGTGTATGCAGATAGTTGTTGGCTTTTCTTTACAATTCCTAATATTACATCGGTTGATTTGATATTGTGAAAGAAGCGGTATCATCATAATACCGCCAATTTCTTCATCTCTTATTATCTGCATTCTGAAAATATTAATTTGTTAGCAATTTTAGTTAAGTCGGTTTTGTGATAATCAGGAGTTCCTTTTAAAATAATTCTACCATTGGTAAAATATTTCATTGCAGTAGTAAATTTTGGTTGTGCAGCTTTTAAAGTTGAACCTTCGTAAACAAAATACTTATTTTCCATTTTTTTATTTTTTAGTGTTGTTTTAATTGTTTAACGATACAAATATACAACATTATTTTGAATTTGCAAACTATTTCAAAGATATTTTCAATTTATTTTCTAATGTGTTGATAATCAAATAGAAAAAAACAGCAGCTAACACGCAATTGGCAAAATAAAAGCCATAAAGTGTAGTGCTAACCATCAACATTAGTGCAAGGCTTTTACTTCGCCAATCGCCACCGTTGTGTGCAAGTGCTACATTTCGTCTCCGAATAGAGTTCCTTCTTGTAAATCTTTTTCTTTTCTTTTTTCTTCCCACGCTTTTTTAATACGTTCTTCTGCAATTTTAAAATAATTTTCATCAAGTTCTACTCCTATGTATTGCCTGTTTGATAATAAACTTGCTATACAAGTAGCACCTACACCCATAAATGGTTCAAACACTATTTCGTTTTCTTTTGATGAATTTTCAATAAGTATTCTCATTAACTCAATAGGTTTTTCTGTATCGTGGATATTTTTACCTTCATTGTCTTTTGTTTTTTTATTTGGTATTGAAAGTATATCAGCAGTTCCACAATTATTTATTTTCACTCCAGCACCTTTTCTAAAAAATAAAATATACTCAAATTGGCTCATATAATATTGCCCCATTATTTTATTTCCTTTATCCCAAATTAAACTTTTCACGAAGTGAAAACCTATGTCTGTTAAAACATTGAGATACTCTTGCAAGTTTTTATGATTAGTCATAATGTAACAATGTCCTGTATCTTTTAATATTTGATATAGTTTTTCTCCCCATACTTTTACGTGAGTATCATTATTTTCAAATACTTTTCCTTTTTTATTTATATCCTTTTGTAACATTCCACCACTATTTCCCGCACAACCTCTCGCAGTTGTTGGATAAGGAGGGTCTGTTACAACTAAATCCACTTTGTATTCTTTTGCAATCATTCTATCCATAATTGCTATTGCATTGTCATTAAATATTTTATTCATACCTTGTTTATTGTTTTTTTTTAATTTTTTCCCACCGCACAAAAAAGAAAAGAAAAAGGTTTCGTTCTTCGATTCAAGTTCTGTGCTATAAAACCGCACCAGCTTATAACAGCGTGTATAAAAAATGGCGGGTTCAGTGGTGTATTCAAAATCTATTTTTCAATTAAATTGCAGTGCTATATTGAAATTATTGGTTTCAAAATCCGCCACTTCTTATATACGCAAACCGCTAAATGGTCGTCTTTCCATTCAAGCACAAATTGTAAATCCCAATATTTGCTGCACACAACGAGCGGCTTGACGATTAGCTATACGCCTCTCACACTTAGTTCAACTTCGGATACTGCGGACACTTCAACAGCAATGAACACCGCACAGTCGCAAATAATACGAAAGTTATCGGTCAGGGGCTGCACTAATTCTATTTCTCCGTTTCGTTTCTATTTCTTTATCGCCTCTGTTAATTACTATTTTTTGGCACATCTTTTTTAACAGTAGTTAATAATTCTTCGCCTGTGATTGCGAAATAAAAGTTTTGTAACTCGTGAACATAATTAAGTTCTTTATATTTTAACCAACCACCAGTATTAAACTGAAAAGCATACCCTTTTTGCAAATCATTTATAAAAAATGGTTCAGTTAGTATAAAATCTTGATTTGAAAAATCTTTTCCTATATAACCTTTTTTATAAATCTTATTGAATCCAAAATCTAAAAGCCATTTTTCGGTAAGTGGGATTGGTTTTAAATCTTTGTCATTTTTAACGGAGTAAATTAATTTATTATTTTTTATGACGACTTCATTAGAACATAGCCCTCTAAAAAACACTATTTCACCCTCTGAATACAAAGCGTTTCCGTGTCTAAATTCTTTGATATTTATTGCCATTTTTTTATAATTTGAAAGTTAAAAATTATAAGATAAGGTGAGGATAACTGCAATTTGTACGACAATTATTCAGAACTCAAATCAACATACCCTAAATAGACAATTTGGTTAGCTTTATTAAAAAAATCTTCTGAAATCCAAAGCAAATTCCCTTTACGGCAAACCTGTAAAAATTGCTTGTCCATCCAGTTTGATAATATTGCTTTTTCTTCAGCATTCACATTAATTACCCTCTTGTTATTGACTGCTTCGTACAAAACATAGGGCATTAATCTTAACTCTTTTTGAGTTATTTCATATCCAAAAAGTTCCTTGCTTTTTTGTAAAATTCTTTGTGAGAGCACTCCTCTTTGTTGTGTGTTGCTTGACATAAATTTTTAATTTGGAATATTAAATAATAGCGATACAATTTATTTTAATAGGCTGCATTTGGCAGCCTTTTTCGTGCCGCCATCTGCAATAGCCGCTTTCTAAGTCAATTTCCGTAACTTCGCCTGTATATTGCAACTTTGTAAGGATAGTCGCTAACGGCGATGCAAAGCAGTATGTTGTGATACGAGCCTTCACTGGCTTACTCCCTGATAGGAGTTTGTGCAGAAGTTTACGGTCTTCTTGTGTGTCGGTTAGTTGATTCATTCTTTTGTTTTTTTGAATTGGCTACAAGCCTTTGTTTTATACTTAATTTTTAATTTGCCATTGTAAGTCCTATTGCTTTTGCGAACACCACAATATTGTATAATTGAGCCTCCGCATTGATGCCTTTCTCTATGCTGACAATTAAGACAGGTTTCTGTTGTAACAGGCGTGGGAGCAAACAATAAGTTGCTTTGCTCTTCGTTTGATACTTTTGTCATAATATTAAAGTGTCGTACACATTTTTAAAGAGATTTTATTTGTTTTATATTCAGTTGCGACAATCTATAAAATTCATCTTCGCCGCATTTTGGGCAGAAATGTCCTGTTAGATACTCGCTAATTTGTTTCTCTTTTTGCTCCTCCATCGTCCCCTGCCATTTGCATTTTTCATTAGCACATTCGTATATTTCTACGGTTTCAGTGGTTGTTGTATTTGTTTCCATTTTAAAGAGGTTTTGTTTATTTTATATTTTTTGGCATTGTTCTAAATAGGTTGTGCGGGTTTTCAGATTGACACTAAATAACTTGAAATCTTTCCTTTTTATATGTAATTATACTCCCGTCTAAATTAAGCTCGTAACTATCCTTAAAATATTTGCTTTGCCTTGCTTGATAAATCTCATCTATTTTTAAATCCTTTTTAACTCCTTTATTATTAATGCAACGAACTGCTAAAAAGTGTTGTTGCGATGGCTGGTTTTGTTCTTTGTTTGACATTTTTAAATAGTTTTATTTATTTATTTATGGTTTTTCACTATAAATTTTCCGCATTTTTTCGGCGGCTCTATGGCTACCGTGAAAGCTCCTTTCTGCTTCCAAAAGGAACAGAAGTAGAGCCAATCCTGCACACTCTGAAAGTAGCATAATGAACAGCCGCATTAAGGCGCAATAGCTATTTTGCGGCACATCTGCAAAGAGTGTAGAGTTTTGAGGCTCAAAGTGTGCGAAAAAGAACACGCCAATATGAGCCAGCAGCAGCACCGCCTGTACTGCAATAGTCGGCTTTTCCATTTCATAAAAAACAAAGCTTTCGTAGTAACGTATTGCCAAAAACGCAACCGCCGCAAAAACGGCGAACATTGATACGGTAGGAATCGCCGCCAAAAACATAAGCAGCGGGGCTATGGTTAGTATTTTCTGTGTCATTGATTTTTATTAGTTTAATAATTGATAAATATGAAAATGATAAACTTCTTTTATGTAGTCATCTTCGTTATATAAATATTCGTGCTTAGGTTTTTTTATGCCTATGTACTGCCCATTTTTGCGCCACCTAAACCACCTTGCTTCTGATTTTACAACTTTTGTCACCGAGATAAAGAATTTCAAATCAGGGTCATTTATCCACTTTCATTTGTTTAATTTTTGATATTTTTTGTTTGGTTTAATCTGTTTTTAAATTCTAATAAAAGGGCGCAATTTTAACTCCACCCACGATAACTAATTTCATCTTGAAATAAAGAATGTGCATCTGAGTTACCTTCTTTATAACCTTCTTCTCTCGCTTCATTAAGCATTTCAATAATTAAATTTAATTCACTCTCTGTAAGCTCTTTTAACCACTTGTTAAATTCTTTTTTTGCTTCAAATATTTCTTGATTTGTCATAAAATATTGCTTTTTTTAAATTCTAATAAAAGGCAGCAATTTTAAATCACCGCTTAGTGTTTCGGTAAAGAGGTCGTTTTTATTCCCTTTTGCCTTTATATTCAGTTCACGGTCAATTAGTAGCCAACCGTTGAAGGAACAACTGTCAATTATTTTAATAATTTCACCGAAGCGGCTGTGTACATCATCATTAAAATTTAATTCATTGATATAATTTGCGTACAACTCGCAAACCTCGTTTAATTGCTTAAACTGTCCATATATTAATAAGTCCCCTTTGTTTTCAATCGCTTTGTTAGCTTTACCAAAAGAAGTTCCGCCATAGTTAGCATATTGTTCATAGTCGTACAAATGAAGTACAACTATCATTTTACCAGATTCATTAATAATTTCGCCGTCCTGCTGCTGCACATAGCCATCGCAAATTTTTTCAACATCTTGTATATTTTCTTTCTGCTTATCGTCCATAAAGAAAACTGCGCAACCTTGCAATACTTCAAATTGCGAAAATCCCAATTCTTTCATTTTCTGTACTTTTTCAGAAAATTCATTTGTATATTGATTTGCAATCATTATTTTATAGTTTTATTTTGTTTTAAAAAAATGTGCGTTACAGCCGCACCCCTGATGTTTTATTAACTATCCCGCTTTTTCAATTTTCAAATAATCAGCCCTCGCTTGTTTGGTAGCTGGCATCACCAATACGCCGTCATCTGTTATGATTCTATCTTTTGAGTTCGCCGCCATTTGCGCCCTTTTTTTCAGAAAATCTAACTGTTCTTGTGCTTCCAAAATTTCAGGGATATTGATGTATTTGTAGTCATAGCCGCCGTTTACTAATTTCAGCGTTTCACCGCTTGGTAGCTGCATTTTGCCGCCATTTGCCACGCATTGCTGAACTGCCGACTGCTTTACTTGCTCCATCAATTTTTCTGCAAAAAAGGCTATTTTAGAAGCCGTTGCGTAAAGGTCGGTCGGTGCTTGGTGCGCTGTTAAATCTGTCGCTGTAATGATTTCTAATAACTGCTCTTTTGAGGCTTTTAGAAAATCAATTTTTTTAGTGATTTTAGCTAATTCTTTCATTTTTAAAATTTGGTTTAAGTTGTGATTGAATAATTAATTAATACTACAAATTTATACCTTTTAAATTATAAAACCAAATTTATTTTTACTTTTTTTTAAAAAATTTTTTATTTTTTTTTAAAAAATAGCCTACTTACAAGTATTTGCTTTCAGCTATTTTTTTCACCAAATGAAAAACCAACAAAAAAAATGAAAAAATTAACTAATAAACGCCTCTTTGATTAAATCTCTATTCTTTTTAGAAATGCCAAACCCTAATGATTGTAAATGAGCAAATACAGCGTTTGCGCTTTCTGCGACTGTATTGTCTTTAAATGTATATACTTTTAATTCTTTTGCTATCTTTACAATGTCTTTTGCTTGGGCATCGGTAAGCCAACTTTGAGGCTCTACTGCAACCTCCGTATATTGGTGTCCGTTGTGGTCGTTGTCGTTATCATCGGCGGTTGCAGTGCCGAAGCACACTTTTAGTAGATTTTTATACGCACAAGTTGTCGCTTTGTTAATGCCTTTGTCGCCAGAGTCCATAGCCTCACCGAGTGTTTTAACTTGTAATTTTTCACCTAAGCCTGAAAAGACAAAAACAGTGCTTATTAAAAAATAACGGTACGGACTGCCATTTTTTGTATGTGCTGTTTCATTCGCCAAAATTTCAATATCTTCAATAAATATCGCTATACCTTCTTTTGAAAGAAGCGGAATGATAGCCGCTTTCATAGCCTCAACGGACGTGAAGGAATAGTTTTGCTGCACATTTTTAGCGTCTTTTTTAAAAGTGCCTAATTCGTTTGCCACTTTTGCAATAGCTTCTGAAATCTTAGATAATTCTTTCATTTTTAAAATTTAGTTTAATTGTGAATAATTATTTAACAATACAAAGATAAATACTTTAAACAATATAACAAAATTTATTTTGCTATTTTTTAAAAATATTTTTTTAGGTATAAAAAAAAGAGTGTACGCTATCACAGCGAACACTCCAATTTAACAACTCTAAAATTAGTAAAAAGGCTATTTCAAAACAAACAAATTATTGTCAGGATATATTTTACCGCCTTTGGGCACAAAAACATCTATGCTATTACGATAGCGTTTGTTCATTGTGTCCTGAACGGTATATTTTTCAAGGTTGCCGCCGATAGATAAATATACTACTGTACCATAGGGCAAATGTGCTAAAAGGTCACGGCTTACGGCAATAATTTTACTGCTATCAGTAAGGCGGTAGCCGCTCGCCGTTATATTCGGCGTGTCGTCCGTTTTCGTTACTATATTATGATAATAAGAAACTCTATCTAAATCTATTTTATTAATTTTGAATTTATTAAAGTTGGGAGTAGGCGTATTATTCCTGCTATTATCAATGCCTGCGCCTGCGGTAATAAATAGAGCTATTAACGTAAAAATAAATACACGCATACCTTTATTTTTTTTGCAAAAATAAACAATAAAAATAAATACACAATATTTTATTGATAAACTTTTAATTCACTAACAAAGTCCTTTAAATGGTCACCTACAAAATATCTGAACGCATCAAAAAAGTTCATACTATATTTACTATCGCCCCCCACTTTATAAAGCGTAAAGCCTCCTTTTTTATTATCAATTTTGGCGGCTATCATTTCTTTGCGCAAATTTGGGCAAAGCGGCGATATTTGCAGCGTAGGAAAATACCGTAATACCGTGTTTACAGTAGTAAAATTATTGTCAAAATTAGGGTTTATTTTGGCGTAATTTGCATTATAATCACCCCTGCAAAAGCGCACCACTGCTGAACGCACACCTGTTGCCGCTTCTAAGTTGTAAAGCGACTTAAAAATCATTTCCGCACTTTTATCACCGCCCCAAATTCGGGTGGAATAAGGGTATTTAGTGACGGCGTAATGGTGGAGGTCATCGGGCGTTGATTTTTCAAAAGAAACTTCCTCTAATACTTTTATCGTTTTATTGAGTTTATCATACTGTATAAAAATTGCTACAAAAGGATTATAGTTATTGTCAAAATAAATATAAAGCGGTAAATTAGGGTCGTATATTAAATTGCTGCTTGAAAAATGTTTTTCAGGTTCAAGGTATTCGCACCATTTTTTTATTTCATCTTCCTCAACAAAATCACCTCTTACCAATGAGTTATATTTTTCCTCGTCACCAAAGCAAGTCACATTTAATAAATGTTCACGGGTTGCGTCTTGGTCAATAAATGGGTTATCTAAATGGCTAATTAATACAGTCCTTATATCTTTTATTTTTTTTTCAAAAAAGGATTTATAAATAAAAGAGTCACGGGCGACTTTGTCATTATTAAAGACACCTATAAATTTAGTTTTTATGGTTACATCGGCTTTGTTGCGCACTGTACCTGTAATGTCTGCAAAGTTTTTTAAAGTACAATCGTGCATCTCGTCCCAGAAGATATGGGTAAGATTAGGTACTGAACGGGCTTTACTCGGTCTGTCACCACTTGCACCGAAAAAATACTTAGTGGGGTCGGGCTTGTAGATAATCAGAAAATGTTTTTTAAGAAATACAAAATAATCCGAAAGCCCTAATTCGTGTATAACGTCCTGTATCGTCCTAAAATTTGTAAGTTCTAATTCATTATAATACTGCCGAACGTGTGCACATACAAAGCGTGGTGAGAACACACAAAGCAAGACCAGCACTATAATTACAGATGTAGATTTACCACCACTGCGCCAGCCGTAGAGTAGGACGACTTTGTCGTCTGACAAAATCGCCTCTTTGACCTTTGGAACAACTAAACTGTCATTGATAGTTACTTGCATTTGTATTGTTTTTTATTTTATTGTTACCAAGCCCAAAGCGACCGCTTTCGCAATAGGGTCTGCTACATCATCGCCGTTTTTATCTACATTTCTATTTTCTGTTTTTGCGGGAGCATATTCGCCCGCCATTTTAGACAGTTCGGCATTGAGCATTACTATTACTTTTTTATAATTGGCTATTTCGGTAGGAGTTAATCCTCTTTCAAATTCGGCTTCGCTGCCGTCATTTTTGACATATTTTTCTTTTGTTGTGCCGTCAAGTAATCGGGTTTGTAAATCTATAATCTCATTTTGTAAGTCTAATTGCCTTTCAATTTTAGATTTAAGCCCCTTTTCTAAGGCTTCAATTGCTTTATTGATACTTTTTTTATCCTTTACGCTATTTAGTTTTTCGCAATATTCGTCATATTTTTTTTTGGCGGCGTTCCAATCGGCAGTAAAGGCGGTTTGTGATTTTTGAAATTCATTGTAATATTTCTCAAAACATTCGCTGTATGATATACTGTTTGCCGTTTTAAGTATATCATAAATCCATTGCCGTCTTGTTTTTGGCGTATTATCAGGCATATATATATCAGCTAATTTTTATAGGTTAAAAAAATAAATACTAAACGCAAAAAATACTATAACTACCTGACTTCGGCACGCCATTTACAACGTAGTTAAAATCTAATATAGTAAATTCATCGGTACTTAAATGCGGCAATAGCCCACTTTGAAACGGCGTAGTTCCTGTTAGCGCCATTAGTACGCCGTTGAGCATATAAATAAACTCCCACGTTACCGTATCTAATATACTATTTATGCCGCTATTAATAGTTACGCTGCAATTTTTTAAAGGTGGGAGCAAAGTATTTACTTCAAAGTCCTGTGTATAATCGCCGCAATCTGCGCCTGTTATTGTAAGGATAGCAGTACCTATACCGCCCGCCGCAATGAGCAGACAATTTGTGTTTGTTGCGCCTATTGGCGTAAGTGTACCCGATACCGCCCAAAGGTAAGACGGCGTACCGCCGCCGCCTGTTACAGTAGCGCAAATTTGCATATTTTTCCCTTCGCAACTCATATATTAACAGCTATTGTCATTTAAAATATTTACAAAATAATAATATACGCACCCCTGCGCATTAGAAACTACTATACTAATACGCCCTGTCGGTGGCGTTCCGTAGCCTGAATTTGGCGGTATAACCATATTACCCGTGCCGTTTAAAACATCGGTAGCATTACCGTTCCGAATTGTCCATTGCATCGCATATCCCGCTGGCTCAAATAGCGTAAAACCGTCCTGTTTGCAATACTCTACATTATAGACGTGTGACGAAACCTGCGTAAACGTTGCGCCTGTTGCTAAGAAATTAGAAAGTAATAAATTTGAGCAGTCTAAACAGTTATCAATTTGCGGCGTTGGACACGTTACTAACTCATTTAAAAATGTAGCAATCGTTAAAGTAGCCGAAGTAGTAAACATTACTATCATTCCGTTTTCGGCGGCTGAACAGTATTGTAAATCGCCATCATTACCACATACGGGCGTTGCATCGCTCCAAGTGCCACTAAAAAGACCCGAAGTATTGAGTAGATTTACAAAAAAGGCTCTTTTTGCGGCACTGGTGACGCCCCAAGTAAGCGAGCTGGACGGCGTAACATATACATATTGCGTCTGCCCTATTTGTATAACAATTTGTGTGCCTGCAATTTCTAAGGTATCAAAAAATATCTCCCTAAGCGGCATAATTTGGCAGCAAATTTCCTCCAAAGAAAGCAAAGTTTGACCCGTGCAGCCGACCGCATCGGTAGCACTTATTAAATAATTGCCATTCGGCGGCAAATTCAAAGGGTCGTAAGGATATACCGTATTAGTTGCCGTATCGGTAAGATAATAGTTATAAGGGGCAACACCGCCGCTTGTTGTAATTGATAAATAATAGCCATTGGGCGCATTTGCATCATCAATAACCGCCGCACTTACAATGAGTTGCGGGCAAATGCAATCCTGCGTAATTTCAACAGCGCACGGTTGCGGCAAAGGCGCACAGTTATTTTGTACCACGCACGGGCAACCTTCTAAAATCATATCCAATAGATATGCACAATTACAAGTATCATATCTTTTTTTGAGCGTAAATGGCTGTTGTGTTTTTAAAAAGCATTGGTAATGTTGGTTGTCGTATAGTAGTATGACTTCACCGCCGCCAAGTATTGTTTCTATGCTTTCTTTTTCGTACAGTGGCACATTGTCGGCAACTATTCTAAACTGTCTATATTGTTTTGACCGCAAAGGCGTACAATCATTAAACATCTCAATTTCAAAGCGTTGAGGCAAAACCTCTACATTACCGTATAACCATTGTTTGCCCTTATATTGTAGCGGCGCACTGCCTACAGGTAGTGAAGTTGCGATAACATCATAAGGGACACCCCAATATCTATTCTGCAAAAAATCATAACCGCCGTATATTAAGCCGTATTCACTGCTTTTTTCGGTATATGGACTGTAACAGTCATACTGCCGACCGCCGCCGCTTATTAAAACCCTTTGCCGCTCTGCACAGCAATTAAACCGACTGCCCACCGCATATACAGGCGCACTAATACCGTCACTTTGGTAAAGATAATCCGTATAATAAGTTACACCAACAGTACCGTTAATCAGACCATTAATGACTAAAAAAACAATTTCATCGGCTGGCGTATATGGCACACAATATATATAGGTATATTTGCGCCCTTCGGCATCGTGCGCTACAATATATGATAAATCAACAAGGGTATAATTTGTTATATTGGTTACATTTTCGTTGCAATCTACCCGAACCAACTGCACGCTAATTAAATCAAAATCCCAAATAAAGAAACTTAAATCTGCACAATTCCCAAAACTACCGTAAAAAGGGTATTTTTCGGCGCACCTGCTCCGACTATAAATATCTTCAAAAGTATCATAAAGTTTTAGCGACATTGCTATTTTTTTTACAAAATTAAATTAAAATACATTGCAAAATATAAAGGGATAGGCATATTTTACAAAAAAAACAAAAACAAAGTTACTAAGTTAAATAATATAGTTTATATTTGCGGCTTGTTATTATTAAAGTGTTTACTTTTGTCATTTTAGTTTAATTTGTGAGGAATAATAGATTATTTTTGAGGCGGTGACGGCGTGAGCTATCACCGCTTTTTTAAAAAAAGTAAAAGAGTGTTTTTGAAAATATACAATTTTGTAAGTTTTTTCTTCAT
>JACDJC010003275.1_pt1 | contig 11892 bp, 8 predicted proteins | sample 7454191 | NCBI WGS metagenome assembly JACDJC01 (sample SAMN14253291, study PRJNA609438) | sludge metagenome | isolation source: sludge after 25d culture with pyrite and EDTA | collected 2018-12-20
ACTTTTAACAGGCATTACATGAAAGCAATCCTGTATTTTGAATAAGCATTGTAAAAAATTACATGATATTTACTATCAGACAATTAAGATTTCCCGAATGATACTTTTCCACGAACTAAAATTAGTTGACATCCTCTTGGGATATCCGGTGAAAGGTTGTTTTTTTACACAAAAAAAGTTAAGCATATGGAATCCATTCGTGAGATATATAAAATAGGCCATGGCCCTTCCAGCAGTCACACTATGGGACCACGTAAGGCTGCCGGAAGATTCCTGATGGAACATCCGGATGCCGTAAGTTTCAGGGTTACGCTATATGGAAGTCTTGCCGCCACTGGAAAGGGACACCTGACCGACAAGGCAATTTTGGAGGAACTCGGTGAAGAACGGTGTAAAATTGTTTGGGAAAGCAAGACATTCCTGCCCACACATCCCAATGGCATGAAATTCGAAGCCCTCGATCAAAATGACAATCCTACCGATGAATGGATTGCCTACAGTGTTGGAGGAGGAACCATCATCGACGACAATACCGTAAGGGAAACCCGGCAGGTATATCCTCATAAGACCATGGAGGAGATCCTTGAATATTGTCATTTGAACGGCATGAAACTATGGCAATATGTGGAAATGATGGAAGGACCCGAAATCTGGGAATTTCTTGACGAAATATGGGGAGTGATGCAGGAAAGCATTCGCAGGGGACTTAAAGAAGATGGCATCCTGCCGGGCGGATTAAAACTCGAACGAAAATCACACAATTTTAAATCGCAGGCACAAAATTACTCGGGTCCCTTCCGAAAAAGGATTAACATTTTCGCTTTCGCCCTTGCCGTTTCAGAAGAAAACGCTGCCGGTGGAAAAATTGTCACGGCCCCTACCTGTGGAGCCAGCGGTGTGCTTCCGGCTGTCCTATATTATTTCAGAAAGGTTTATAAAAAAGAGAAGGATGTCATCCTGAAGGCACTGGCAACAGCCGGACTCATCGGAAATCTGGTGAAAACAAACGCCTCCATTTCAGGTGCGGAAGTGGGCTGCCAGGGGGAAGTTGGAACAGCTTGCGCGATGGCTTCAGGTGCAGCCACCCAAATGATGGGCGGAACGAATTACCATATCGAATATTCAGCCGAAATGGGATTGGAACATCATCTTGGTCTAACATGTGACCCGGTGGCTGGACTTGTACAAATCCCTTGTATTGAAAGAAATGCTTTTGCCGCACAAAGGGCACTTGCCCACAATACATTTGCCATGATGGGCGATGGCCGGCACCGCATCAGCTTCGATGAAGTCGTGAAAACGATGTATGAGACCGGTGTCAGTCTACAAAGCAAATACCGTGAAACGTCGGAAGGAGGTCTTGCTTTGCATGATGCGCTGCCACGCTGTTAATCGTAAATATTCATTTTTTGATGATAATAGGAAACATTCGTCCAAAATGAATAACAGTTCCAAAATATTCAATTTCTAAAATACTGAATGGCAGTATTTTTGATTTCAAAGGCAATTAAGGCACAAGAATGCTTGGAGAATTAAGATATAAAAGCTATTTTTGAAATAGAAACAGACGTTCTTTGAACCAAAAACATAGTCCGCATTAATTCAAAAGTTGGTAAACTCAACAGTAAACTATTAAACGAGCAAGCTTTTCGCTGTAATGACAGGCCTGGTAGTTTCGATTCGTCGGAATGAGTCTTAGGACCGTTGGAAGTTTGAGCAGCGAGGCACTCAAATCCTGTTAATCGGGGTTTTACGCAATTCGAATTAGTGCGGATTTTTTTTGCCTTTTCGCAAGGTCACCGATATCAGGTAAAATACCAACAAAACTGACATGAACATGGAAATACGGCCCAGGTAATCACCGTATGCTACATAAAAAGTTAACTTGTCATTGAGCCTGATCTCTGCCTTTTCAACTGCTTCGGTCCACCAGGGCGTACTCAATAACACCTCACCCCGAAGATCAATAATTCCTGAAATTCCAGTGTTTGCCGATCTGGCTATATACCGCCTCGTTTCAATGGCGCGCAATCTCGAAAAGGCAAAGTGCTGCCGGTAACCCGGAGTATTCTTCCACCACCCGTCATTGGTAATAATCGTAATGAATCCCGCCCCTTTCTGTACAAATTTGGAAAGGTAACCTCCAAAAACCGACTCATAACAAATAACCGGTGCTATCAGGTCACCGTTGCCCGCCATGAAGTTTTCAGGTTCATTCTGGATTCCCAGACTTCCGGTTGTTCCGCCCAGATCTATAATCAACCTGTCCAGGAAACGCAGATATCGACTAAATGGCATTTTTTCAACTCCACTGACCAAAATTGACTTATGATAGGTTTGCACTTCCCCGGCTGAATGGGTAAATATCGCCGTATTGTAACGGTCAAATGAATAACTTCCATCCCTTGATTCCCGTGCAGTTGATGATTTGGCCACTCCCGGAGGATAGAGCCTGTAGGTAGAGGCACCAATGATCAAAGCCCTGTTGTTCTTCTCTTCGGTTAATAGCTTAAGCTGCTGGACCGCCGGGTATGTCTCCAGCTGATCCTCATCCCAATTCTGTTCAAATACTGTCTCCGGACCAATAATATAATCAACGTCCTCGTGCATGCCTGATTCGGTCAGACTGATGAACTTACGCAGTTTTTCATTTACCGCACCGTCATCAAAGCTCTCGGAATAAGGATCAATATTAGGCTGGACCAACAGGACAGTGCGTACTTCTCCATCATCCTGTATGTGATTCAAGATGATGTGCGACCAAATCACCGGACCCGCCAGGATTAGCACAACAAGAAAAACAGATAGCAAAGCAGGCTTAAACGATTGGAAAACCAGTATTTTTGAAATGGTAAAGAACAACAGGATATTGACAATCAAAATCCAAAGGCTTCCCCCAAGCACTCCAGTATATTCATACCATTGAATCAAACTTATATTGTTGGCAAATCCATTGCCCAGGGTAAGCCAGGGCCATTCTATATCCCAATGAAAATGAAAAAACTCAAAGGTAAGCCACAAGACCACCCACCCAATGTATCCGACCGAACCTGTTGAATGTTTTCTCAGTAGATGAGCCAACCAGGCAATCAGGGACATCAATAACGAATTGACAACAATGGCAAGGATAGCACCAACCGCCGTTGCGTGAACTATCCACCATGTTGTCAGCGAATTCCAAACCAGAAAGGCCAGAAATGCATATTTCCAGAAGTGGATACTTTTCGCCTTACCTGAAAGTGAGATATAGTAAGTATCAAGTGCCAGCAAAGGGATAAATGCAATAAACAGGATCCACCCGGGAAATCCAAGCCATGGGAGGCTTAACATCACACCTGTCACAATTGCTGCCAGCAACCGCATTGTTTTGTTCATAACTCTTTTTGTTGTGAAGACTTCAGGCCTGATTTCCGTCTTGATCCTTCCCAAAACACGAAATCAAGTTTTCCTACCATGAGGCCTCCATAGTGCGCCTGGTTTACAATAGTCATTTCACCAGCCTTATTCCTGATTTGTAAAGGTTCCTCCAGCAAACTGTGGGTATGGCCCCCTATGATTACATCGGTAAAGCTCAATTCGGGAGCCAGGCTGACATCACTTACTTTTTCATCGCGGTAGCGCAAGCCGAGATGCGACAAACACACCACCAAATCACATTTTTTTTCCAGGGCAAGAAATTTCTCCATTTCCAAAGCGACAGGGAGTGGGTCGTTATACCTGACAGCCCCGTGCTGTTTTTCGTTGACCAATCCACGAAGTTCAATACCCAAACCATAAATGCCTATTCGGATACCCGACCTTTTCAAAATCTTGTAACGAGGGAATTTTCCTGCAAGAATGGTATCGGAAAAATCGTAATTGGAATTGATCAGCGGGAATCCTGCATGTTTTAATGGATCATGCAGGCCTTGTAAGCCATTGTCAAACTCATGGTTTCCAATTGTTCCGGCATCATAGCCCATCTCTGTCATCAGTTTGAGCATGATATCACCCTTGAAAAAATTGAAATAGGGAGTGCCCTGAAAGAAATCCCCGGCATCGAGCAATAAAAGATTTGGATTTTCCTCCCTGCATGCCTTGGCAAACCCGGCCACACGAGCCAGTCCTGCCCTACCCGCAAACCTTGGATGATTATCCTCAAAAGGTTAAATCTGGGAATGCAGGTCATTGGTATGCAACAAAGTCAATGTTAACAGGTCACTACTCGCATATCCTGACAACGGAGCCAGACCGGCCATCAGTCCGGCAGAACCAGCTGCCAGATTCTTGACAAATACCCTTCTATTCATTGACAATCCTCCCGTCAAGTTCCGGATTTATGATCTGTCCTTCCAAATGGTTTCTTTGCATATATCGAATCATTACATCTCTTATTTTTTCGCCGGTGTTAATCCTTTTTACCGCATTTTTCAACATACTGTAATTATCGCCGCCGTCGTATAATCGCTAAAACGAATTGTACAAAAATATAAATCAAATTGTACAAAAAAGCGGCACTAAGGCCGCTTTTTAAATTAAATCCTCGGATCATACGTCGCGTACTCATGGGATTGCTCTACGGCCCTCTTATAACCCTTTTTAAGGTTATTTAAACAGCGTTTAAGCGTTCGCGCCATCGCTGGCAGTACGTGTAGTTCATAGAAGTCCCTGGGGCGGATCGAGTGATCAATACGGATTATCTCCTGCTCGCATATTGGTCCGGTGTCTATGCCCGCGTCCGCCCAGAACCAAGTTGCCGCACTTATTGGCTCACCACGCTTAAAAGCCCACTTTATGGCGGAGGCACCGCGCCCGTATGGCAGTGGCGAGGGATGAAATATAAGCGTGCCGTATTTTGGCTTCAGAATCTCACATAGCGGCAATATCTCATTCAGTAGTGGAGCAATAGCCAGGTCCGCCTGCCCAGCTTCCGGGACAACATCAATGTCCATTTCGGCTAAAAGATCCTCCGCACGGCGATAGGCAGGGGTTACTGGATCTCCAATAATTTTAACCTTCACGGCCCACATATTTAAAGCCTTGTACAGCCCTGAAGTGGCCTCCATAGCCTGACGCGCAGCCCCTAGACCCGTCGCTGAAAACCTTATCATTAGCCTCCCTTGACGCTCTAATTGACGCCGCAGACCGGCTCTTATTGGTCCCGTATAGGGTAGCTGACGTTTGAATCCATCTCCTTGAATGTCTCAATGCGCCACACAGCTGAGGGTGCGAGGTATGGAAGAACGTAGGGAATTTCTTACTACTCCGCCCGTTACCCTGCAGGTGAAATTCACATACGGCGTCTAAAAACCGTGTTCCTACGCCTATACCCTGCCACTCGGGCATAACCACAAGCCGAGTGGCCCGATATGCGTTTGCGGTAAACAGCGGTGAAACCGCGAGGTGGCAAACCGGCTCTTCGCCGATAATCCCGACGAAATACATGGCCGCAACCGGTAGGGGCAGGTCTAAATAGTAATGCGGTTTAAAATGCTTGAATACACTTCCTGAGACCTGATAAACTTCCATTTCGAGCATTGGGCGTTGCCGAAGACAGTCACGGGCGAACCGTGCCTCCTGAGTATCATATATCCAATCGGGCTGAAGCCACTCAATGATGTCGTAATGGCAGCTCAGAAGCACTATCTGCCCCGGGCCGCGCCTCCATGTTTTGGAAAATGCGGCGGCTCCAACCTTCGCAATCTGCCTGTCAATCACGCTGGTGAATTCATCTATTACGGCGTGGCTTGGGCGCTCGCAAACAAGACGGGCCAGACCAGCCCTAAACTTTTCTCCATTGCTCAAAACGTTGAAAGGCCTAAGCCAGGCGGGGACATCACCGAGGCCAACGGCAGACAGAGCCCCCGTTACCAGGTTAAAATCCCCGTCAGGGGCAATAGCATCCACAATGGGTTTGTCGATCGGCCATCCCTCGTAAAGGTCATGAATGGAACCGCCCTGAAAAATACGGCTGCCAATACTTGTTTTACCCGAGCCGCTCGGGCCAACAATTAGCCCAATCTGCCAATCATTTCCCTCGATTGGAAGCTCAGCAACATGCTCCCAGTTGCAGCCATTTTCAGCATTAAAAAGGCTCTTAACCCTCGCCGCCCGGTAACTGTCAAAGTCGCTGCAGCGGTGCTTAACCTCGACTCTCATACAACCACAACCTTTAGCGTTAAACCCATGGCTTTTAATCTCTCAAAAATCTGCTTTTGTTCCTCTTCGCTGGCGCAGATTACCACGACCCCATACTGGGGCTTGTAACTGTAATTGCTCATTGTTTAATTGTTATATGGTTAAAAAAACTATTTTTGCCTTCTCACATCAAAAAAATAAGGTGCTACCACACCGCTACAAAGGCATTTATGCCCCTGGCGTGGTGTGGTAGCACCTTTGTCATTTAACCGTTGATGTGAGAGTCCTACGGTAAATGGAGCCGGGGGTTTTACCCGACTATAATTATTTTTTAATTTCTATTTCATTGTTTCGAAATTGCTTTCATGCGATAAAGCTGAATTAAGCCCCCGTTACCGTCCACCCTTTAGCCTGTGCGATGGAGTGGTTGGCTCCTGCGAAGCCGGGGTTATATCGTACATCAATTGTTTTCGCGGCACTTGGTAATGCTGTATATATTCTGTCGATTTCGCCGGACGACAGCTTTCCGTATATAACTATTTGTGGGGCTATCCCGGAATAATCACTGTCGCCCCAATTAATCTCTACACTTTCAACCTGTGCCGGAAGTGCGGCTGAAGTACCTATCCTTAAGGAGCTAACCTTAAGCGTTGGCTGATTGAAAGCCTTAAGCCTATGTGAGATTATACTCAATCCAATATGGCTACTCCCCCAATTATTACAAGTACTAATATCTTCAAGCACTGAAGATATACCTTGCCATCCGTAAGAATTGTCACCCGTAAAAGAAGACATTGACAAAGGAATCGTTAACTTAATAAGGGGGGCGGCATATAGCATGTATGACCAATTATTTGTCATCGCGTTCATTGAAGTTGGCATAATTACTTCTTTTAGCGAGTAACAATTACGACCAACACTGCTGAAATTATTACAAGAATCTGAAGGCCCTTGAAATTCGATTTTAGCAACAGATTCACAACCATAACACATACCACTCGCATTAACCAACAATGGTAATGGAGATAATTTCAATGTTCTAAGCGACATGCAGTCAGTAAACGCCTGTGACATTATCGCTAATTTGGGTGTCGATGCCGGAAATGTAATTGATTCGAGCTGATACGCTTTTTGAGCAAAGTTTTGCATTGTTGTCAGCTCTGGAAGTTCTGTCGGAAGTAATATATTTCTCACATTTGAATCGATAAACATGCTTGCCATTGTGGTAAGATTTGGAAGACTTACCGCACTCATATCAACTTTTTTTATGAATTTGGTTTTCTGAAATGTAAATGTGAAATTTGTACACAAATTCATTTCAGTTGGGAATACCACGCTTTCAATCCCAGTTTCGGCAAATGCATAAGAAAGGGTTGTAAGACTATTTAAATCGGTTAAAAACTCACACTTCTTAAAATCCCTGACCTTGTAAAATGCGAACTGAAGTGAATTTATATTTGGAGTATAAAATTTTGCTTGTAAAATTCGATATTCTCTTCCAAAGCCGGCTGTATCGTTTGTTGCAAATGTTAATATTTTTTCTCCAGACACTACAGGCGTTAATCTTATAATATAGTTTTTACCCGTGTTTTGCGTCGGCAAGCTGATAGTGTGTGACGATGTCGAATCTACAGATGAAACTACTGTCATATCAGGATTTAAGACTTCGTATCTTCGAGACCCAGAAGTTACTGTTATCTGTAGATTGAAAAATGACGGCGACAGGTCATCTACTAAAAGCAATATTTGCTCGCTTTGAGGATCAATTATGTCAATGGGGGGTTGCCATGAGTCGTCGGGGAAATAGCCGTTGGCCGGGCAGTAAATTGCAGGATCAGGAGGCGTAGTATCATAGCCTGCCGCCGGACAAAGTATATCCAAATCAATCAAATCTGGGAGTGCGTCAGCAATCGCATCTTTAATTGTGTCTATTGTTATCCCGCTTACTGGGATGTAATGTGAACCCATTTTATTGATTTTTAAAGATTAAACATATTCTCCGTATAGACTGACAAGTCCGGCAGCAGTGGAAGTAACAGTCAGCTTTGTATATCTTGCCATAGTTGTATTTAAGGGTGTGCTAAGTGTTGCATCACCTGCCTCTGATACCTGTGAAGTAAACTTCATTGAATACGGCACATTGTATATAAACTCTAATCCGGCTTCTGCAAAGTCTAGATGAAGTTCAGGAGCAACTGTACCACCTCCACCGCCGCCATCTTCACCGTCATCGCCGATGTACTTTACCCAGGTTGCACCGGAGAAGTCCGTACTGGTCGGAGGCGTTAATGGTGATGTGACGTGGATTTCTGCCCTATACTTCAACAAATCGGTCGGAGTCAATGAGAATCCGGTTCCTGAGTTATCTGTAGCATAGGCAACGTATGTGTACATACTTGTGCCGTCTGTGCCATCAGCTCCGGCAGGTCCTGTCAAAGTCGACAATGCCACAAGGTTGATCCATGATGTGTCACCCACATAACGCCAAACTATGTAGCTAGATTCAACTGAAAGTTCTATTTGCTTACCATCTGTTCCGTCCGCCCCTGGTGCGCCATCGGCACCTGGCAAACCGTCGGATCCATCCGCTCCGGCAGGGCCTGTAATGGACGCGAGTGATATAAGGTTATTCCATACCGTTTCGCCAACATATCGCCAAACGATATAGCCGCCCGAAACCGACAGCTCGACCTCCCGGCCGTCTTCACCGGGATCACCTTTTTCTGTCAACGGGTTAAATGCGTCATCATCCCGGATAGTATCATCGATTTCGATGAGCTCGTACCAGGGCTCAACGGCTATATCTTTAACTATTATTCTGGAAATTGGGTGACTTACATCGGCACAATCCCGGAAGGCAAGGTCATTGTATGACTCGGGAGTATTCAGCGTTTTAGCTTCCTCCGCGGTAGCCCCTTTAAATGAGCCTAAAACGATCTTAACAGGACGGTGGTTGCAGAAGGTTGCCACCAACCAAACCGCGGTGTATTCGCCATCTGTGAGCGATTGGAGCCCTGCGGCGGGGTCGCAGTACCGAACGTTGTTACTGCCGTCCAATTTCGCGACAAGCTCACTCTCAAGGTCATCATACCACAAGCCGCCAACTTTCCAGAGGCGGCGCGCTTCCAGTACCCGTAGCTGCTGCTTAAATGTTTCGTGACTCGTTACGTTGCCCCGGATGTTGGCATCTATGTCCGCGAACTTAAGGATCCCGTCTGATACGTCGATTTTATGGTCCTCAATCGAATTTATAGTTACCCCGAGGCCAGAGGTTATTTGCGGGCGGGCTGCGGCTCGCATATCGGCCGGATAAACCCAGTTATGACAATGCCACCCGGTATATAAACTCCCGGAGTTCCAGTAAACTATCCCGGCGAAAACTATATCCTTTCTAGCCAGATCCCACGGCGTTTGCGTTGCGTGGATCCCGGTATTGTCTATGTATATAAAGTGTTTGCCAACGGGTACCGTCTCGTAGGTGGCCCCAAGATCCACGGTATAATCGGACAATGTAACAACCTTCTGGCCGTTGAGCCAATACTCCAGCTTATTGTAACCGGCAACGCGCAAGATCTCAAATGATTTCCAGTCCAGTACCGTGCGAACCTTGACCTTTTCCTGCGCATCAGGATTCCAGCCGGTTCGCATTTCGGCCTTGATATCCTCCTCCAGCTCCTTTAGGCTTGGCGCCGGAAATACAACATGACCTTTCATAATGATACCTCCTTTATGTTTAAGGTTATTCTTATATCACCCTCCGGCAGGTTCTCGGCATATATCCTGACAAGCCCCTTGCTGCTATCGGTCTCCGGCAAAAATGAAGCCTGCCGGGCAAGCTCTATGTCCGCGTTTGAAACGATAATGTCCACCTCGGATGTGTCCTTTATGTTCTGGTTTTCAAATACATATTCATAAATGTCACCATACTCTGCCCAATTGTCGACCTTGAGCACCTGCTCCTGTATCTGTAGGACAGGTTGCGCGCGCTCCTGGAGCATGGAGGTATGCTGATACTTGATCGTGTCGATATATACCGTAACGCCATTTGGCCACTCCCCGGCAAGGCTAAATTTAAAGGCGTCGAACCGGTTTTGACTAAGGGCAAAATTGGCGTGGAAAATACCCAGCAGTTGATAGTTGTCCGTATCAAAGGGGTTAAATCCAAACAGGTTTGATGAAATGCCTACAAGACAATAACCTGTCCTTACTGCGCCCCTATATGTCTCAATCAACAACCTTGAGTTTGTTAACCATGGTATGGACGTTTTCATGCGGAATGACAAAACCCCCTCTGCAGCTATGACTTCATCCGGGGCGCTGAATATGATCGACGTGCTTTGCGGCGCGTAAGACTCGAGCGGATTTGAAGAAGGGATGGTGCTATCGTCAAACTTACGTATTGCCCTGACATTGCGACGAGTGTTTTTGTCACGTTTGGCCACGGTACCGGTTTGCCAGTCTACCCTTAGAGCCTGGTCCCAGGAGCTTTCCGTTGATGTCCAATAATCCTTGCTAGGGTTAAAATTACCAACCACGTTTCGCCTTTCCCATAGCTGCAGCATTTCATCGCGGCTACCAATGTACCAATCGGAATAGCCACCGGTTTGCAGTTCGTCAACCCAGCGGGCAGCGTAATTCTTTGCCGCATTGTTGGCCAGCATCTGGGCCGTATTTACGAGACCCGCATACATGGTCTGCCCTGTGGCGCCGGTGGTATACGGGCTGCTATTGTTAAGCCTCGACCATAGCTCGTCGGTTACCGTGTCGAATTCGGCAGCGATAAGGCCTTTGCGGCTATCTGTCGGGTCTATCCAGAACACAATGCCGCCCTGGTAGCGTTCGCCGACATAATGCTGCGGCAGGCTTACGGTTTGATCCGGGGCGTCAACCTCAATGCTTATGTGCTTGATCCCGGCATAAGGCTCTGCAGTGGCTTCAAGATTTACCGAAGTATTGCCGGCGTCGGATGTAACGGATGGCGACCACTCCTGCGCGGTTTTTTCGTCATATATTTTCTCTACCGATATCTCGGTTGGCTCCGTAGCGCCCGGGCCTATATACACGGACGTAACGTATAGTTCGGTGGCAAGAAGAATGGGCTCTATGGGGTTTGCCGATGGGGTACCGGTTTTGACCTGGATATTGGAAAATATGTCAAGATAAAACACATCGATACGTCCGCTCGATGGGTTTGAGGGTTCAAGTGTAATCTCGGTTTCCGGACATGAGTATAGGGTACCCATTATCTTATACCTGAAATCGGTAGTCTCGTAGGTCATGCCCTCCTTCCAGATCACCGCGCCGCTGATCAGTCTTGTCTGAGAGTCAGCATAAGAATTCTGCCATATTTGAAGCAGAAATTCCCACAGGGCAGAATTATCCGCCGGGTCCCCGGTAATGACATCGAATCCGGGGAAGTAGTTTCGTATGTACTGATTGATGACATTGATGTCGATACCGGCGGCCACCCCCGTGTCGCGCATCTCAATCAGCTGCTGCACGCTCAGCGATGCCGTATATGAATTGATTTTCGATAGCAGGGATGAAATACTTGGCTTTACCAAAGCATTGCTCAGGTCAATTTCGACGTCATAGGGGTAATTGATGTAATCCTTAATGCTCCGGATCCTGATATCAACGCCCCCCAGCTCCGGATCATCAAGGGCGCAGTACCCACCAATGACCAGTTTCGGCGATATGGCTGACCATCCGGCCTTGAGCCAGATTGGTGATATCGACCCTCCATAACTGTATTGCTCATCCTCCTCCTTGGCC
>JACDJC010003276.1_pt1 | contig 11891 bp, 10 predicted proteins | sample 7454191 | NCBI WGS metagenome assembly JACDJC01 (sample SAMN14253291, study PRJNA609438) | sludge metagenome | isolation source: sludge after 25d culture with pyrite and EDTA | collected 2018-12-20
CGAGGCGGTGCGGGCCGACCTGTTCCGCACCTTTGAGGTGGGCGTCGCCGCCGGCCGCGCCGGCGGGACGGCGCCAGCGGTGTTCAACGCCGCCAACGAAGCGGCGGTGGCCGCCTTCCTCGACCGACGGATCCCGTTCGGCCGAATCGCAGACACGATCCGGGCCGTGCTCGACGCCCACAAGGTCCAGCCCGCCGCCGCGCTCGCCGCGGTGCGCGAGGCGGACCGCTGGGCGCGGGCCCGCGCCCTCGAGGAGATGTCGTGATCGCACTCCAGACCTTCGCCGCCCTGCTCGTCGTCCTCGGCATCCTCGTCTTCGTGCACGAGGCCGGGCACTTCCTCGCCGCCAAGTGGGCCGGCGTCTGGGTCCACCGCTTCGCGCTCGGCATCGGCAACCCGATCCCCGGGCTCTCCTTCCGGTGGCGGAACACCGAGTACGCGATCTGCTGGCTGCCGCTCGGCGGCTACGTGAAGATGGCCACCGCGGAAGAGGAGTCCACGAGCAGCGCACTCGAAGGCGCGACGCCGGACGTCGTCGTGCCTCCGGAGGCGTATTTCGAGGCGAAGCCGGTCTGGAAGCGGATGGTCATCATCCTGGCCGGCGTGACGATGAACGCCCTCTTCGCCTGGCTGGTGTTCACCGGGCTGGCGGCGAAGAACGGCCGGGCCGTGGATCCCGAGACCCGCGTCGGGATCGTCGACACCACCGGACTCCCGGCGGCGCTGGCCCCGCTGGCGGCGCTCGCGCCGGGCGACAGCATCGTGGCCGTCAACGGCGTGGCCGTGCACCAGTGGGGCGATGTGATGGACGGGATCATGAACGGGACGGGCGACACCGTCACGATCACGGTGGCCGGCAAGCCGGAGGTCCGCCTGCCGGTCCACCCTGACGCCGTGGAGGAGCGGGCCATGGCGGCGCAGGCGATCGGCTCCTGGCGCCCGCCGATCATCGGCACGGTGAGCCCCGGTGGCCCGGCCAGCCGCGCGGGCCTCAAGCCGCGCGACCTGATCCTCCGCCTCGACGGCGCCCCGATCTCGCAGTGGTGGGACCTGACGGCCGCCATCGAGAGCCGGGCGGGGGACACCGTCGCGGTGGCGGTGGCGCGCGGCGGCGACTCGCTGACGGTGCTCGTGGCGCCGATGGCGGAGGTGGTGACCGGCCCCGACGGCGCGGAGCGTACCGTCGGACGGATCGGCGTCCGCAACAGCGGGCAGGTGGTGTACGAGCCGCTGACGGTCCTCGAGGCGGTCGGCGAGGGCTTCAACGCAACGGTCAACGCCTCGACCACCGTCATCCGGACGGTGCGCGGCATGCTGACGGGCCGCGTGGCCGGGCGGAACATCGGGGGACCGATCGCCATCGGCCAGATGGCGCAGGCATCGGCCGAGGCGGGTCTCGGGGTCTTCTTCGGCTTCCTCGGCGTGATCTCGATCAACCTGGCGGTGCTCAACCTCCTCCCGATCCCGATCCTCGACGGCGGCCAGTTCCTTTTCCTCCTGGCCGAGGGGATCCTCCGGCGTCCGCTGTCGCTCAAGCTCCGGGAACGGCTGACGTTGGTGGGCCTGGTGATGGTGATGGCGCTGATGGTCTTCGCGTTCTGGAACGACCTGAGCAGGATTTTCGCCAACTTGGGCTAAGTCGTTGTGCGTGATTCTCTTACGTCGTTATCAGTGGTGGAATCCAGGCAGGCGGGCGAGCGGGCGGCGATCGGCCAACCCCTTGTCACGACACAACTAGCGGGTTATTTTGCTGTGCTCGAAAGAATCGTGAACGAATGACGTTGCCCACGCGGGCACCCAACGGAAATCGACAGCATGAGCTTCGACAAGCAGGCAGTCACCGAAAAGCATCGCCTCCACGAGACGGACACCGGGTCCGCCCCCTTGCAGGTGGCCATGCTCACCGAGCGGATCAACTCGCTCACCGAACACTTCCGGACCCACTCGAAGGACCATCACGGTCGCCGGGGTCTCCTGAAGATGGTCGGCACGCGGCGGCGCCTCCTGACGTACCTGAAGCGGAGTGACCTGCCGACCTACCGGACGCTCATCGAGCAACTGGGTCTCCGCCACTAACCGAAGCCCGTGGGCGAGGGCGTCCCGACCGAGCACGACGGGACGCCCTCTTTGCATTGCGTGCTCTGAGAAAAGAAAAGGTTGTGACTGTGCATCGGATTGAAACTGAATTCGCCGGCCGGACCCTCGTGATCGAGACCGGCAAGATGGCGAAGCAGGCCGCCGGCTCGTGCCTCGTCCGCTTCGGCGACACCATGGTCCTGGCGGCGGTGACCGTCTCCAAGACCGTCTCCACCCTCCCGTTCTTCCCCCTCACCGTCGAGTATCGCGAGAAGACCTACGCCGCGGGCAAGATCCCGGGCGGGTTCCTCAAGCGCGAAGGCCGGCCGTCGGACAAGGAAATCCTTGCCGCCCGCGGCATCGACCGGTCCATCCGGCCGCTCTTCCCCGAGGGCTTCAAGAACGAGATCCAGGTCTTCGTGACCGTCATCTCGGCCGACCAGGAGAATGACGCCGACGTCCTCGGCGTGCTCGCCGCCTCGACGGCGCTCGCCATCTCGCCGATTCCGTGGGACGGCCCGATCGCGGCGGTCCGCGTCGGCCAGGTCGAGGGCAACTGGATCCTCAACCCGACCTTCCAGCAGCTCGAGTTCTCCACCATCGACCTCTTCGTGACCGGCTCCGCCGACTCGATCGTGATGGTCGAGGGCGGCGCGCTCGAGATTTCCGAGAAGGAAGTGCTCGACGCGCTGAAGATCGGCCAGAAGGGCATCAAGGAGCTGATCGGCATCGCGCAGAAGGTCATCACCAAGGCGGCCAAGCCGACCATGGAGTGGGTGAAGGCCGAGCGGGACGCGGCGCTCACCAAGCGCGTCGAGGAGCTCGCCGAGAAGGCCATGGCCAAGGCCATCAACGCCAAGGACAAGGCCGGCCGCGCCGAGGGCGTCGCCAAGGTCAAGGCGGCGGTGGTCGAGCAGCTGGTGGCGGAGTTCCCCGACCAGGGGCGCAACATCGGCAACGAGATCGAGGAGGTGGAGTACCGGGTCATGCGGGCCCAGGTCCTCGACAAGGGCGAGCGGGTGGACGGCCGGGACACCGACACCGTCCGGCCGATCTCCATCGAGACCAGCCTCCTGCCGCGCGCGCACGGCTCGGCGCTCTTCACCCGCGGCCAGACGCAGGCGCTGGTGGCCGTGACCCTCGGCACCGCCGACGACGAGCAGCGCATCGACAGCATCGACGTGGCGCGCGAAACGACCAAGTCGTTCATGCTCCACTACAACTTCCCGCCGTACTCCACCGGCGAGGTCAAGATGATCCGCGGCACCAGCCGCCGCGAGATCGGGCACGGCATGCTCGCCGAGCGGGCGCTGCAGCCGCTGCTGCCGCGGTACGAGGAGTTCCCCTACACGATGCGGATCGTCTCGGAGGTCCTCGAGTCGAACGGCTCCTCGTCCATGGCCACCGTCTGCGGCGGCTCGCTGTCGCTGATGGACGCGGGCGTCCCGATCAAGGCAGCCTGCGCCGGCGTGGCGATGGGCCTGATCAAGGAAGGCAAGAAGGTCGCCATCCTGACCGACATCCTGGGCTCCGAGGACCACCTCGGCGACATGGACTTCAAGGTGGCCGGCACCACGACCGGCATCACCTCGATCCAGATGGACATCAAGATCCAGGGTCTCGACCTGAAGATCATGGAAGAGGCGCTCGAGAAGGCGCGCCTCGGCCGCCTGCACATCCTCGGCGAGATGACGAAGGCCCTCGAGACGCACCGGCCGGAGATGTCGCCGTGGGCGCCGCGGATCTTCACGCTCCAGATCAAGCCGGACAAGATCGGCGACCTCATCGGCCCGAAGGGCAAGACGATCCGCGGCATCCAGGAGGCCACCGGCGCCAAGATCAGCGTCGAGGACTCGGGGCTCGTCACCATCGCCGCCGTCGGCGGCGAGGCCGGCGAGAAGGCCCGCGAGATGGTCACCGCCATCTGCACCGAGCCCGAGGTGGGCAAGATCTACGAGGGCCCGGTGAAGAGCACCACGGCGTTCGGCGCCTTCATCGAGATCCTTCCCGGCGTCGAGGGGCTGCTGCACATCAGCGAGCTCCAGCACGGCCGCACCGACAAGACCGAGGACGTGGTCAAGAAGGGCGACATCGTCAAGGTCAAACTCCTCGAGGTGGACGAGCGCGGCCGGATGAAGCTGTCCCGGAAGGCGCTCCTGCCGAAGGAATAGGCCGGTGACGACTGTCCGTCTCGACGACGGGCTGTTCCAGACGAGCGCACCCAACGGCTGCACACTCCTCACGGAGGTGCTGCCGGGGGTGCGCTCGGCCGCATTGGGGATCTGGGTCCGCGCGGCGAGCGCCCACGAGGCCCGGCCGAAGATGGGGGTGTCCCACCTCCTCGAGCACATGGTGTTCAAGGGCACCGAGCGGCGGAGCGCGCGCCAGATCGCGCTGGAGCTCGAGGTGCGGGGCGGCAGCCTTGACGCCTACACCAGCCGGGACCACACCAGCTACCAGGCGCATGTCCTCGACGCCGACCTGCCGCTGGCCGCGGAGATCCTGACCGACCTGGTGCGCCGGCCCCTCCTCCGGGAGCAGGACCTGGTGCCGGAGCGGAACGTGGTGCTGGAGGAGATCAACGGGGTGGAGGACACCCCCGACGACCTCGTCTTCGAGCTCCATTCGGAGACCCTCTGGCCGGAGCATCCCTACGGGTACTCGATCCTCGGCAGCGCCGAGACGGTCGGCGCGCTGTCGGCGTCCGACCTCCAGGCCTCGCACCAGAGGGGATACTTTCGCGGGAACTGCATCATCGCCGCGGCGGGGCACGTGGACCACGAGCAGCTCCTGACCGTGCTCGAGCGCGAGGGGTGGTTCGAGGGGACGGAGCGAGAGGCGCCGCTGGCGCCGGCACCGGCGGGGGCGGCGGCGCGGGGCGTGGTGCGCCGGGAGGCGAGGGACACGACCCAGGCGCACATCGTCTTCGGGACGGATACCTTTCGCTACGCCGACGACCGGCGCTACGCCCTCGCGATGCTGGTCAACGCTTTCGGCGGCGGGATGTCGAGCCGGCTGTTCCAGCGCATCCGCGAGGACCTCGGCCTGGCGTACGCGATATACGCGTACCACCAGTTCTACCGGTCGGCGGGACAGTCGGGAGTCTACATCGGTACCCAGCCCGGCACCGCCGACCAGGCGACGGACGCGATCCTGGCAGAGTTCCGGAAGCTGGCCGCCGACGGCCTGACGCCCACGGAAGTGGACGACGCCCGCCGGCAGCTGAAGGGGCAGGTGATGCTCGGCCTCGAGAGCCCGCAGAGCCGGATGAACCGGCTCGCCACGCTGGCGCTGCAGGGCGAGCCGTACCGCCCGCTCGACCGTGTGCTCGAGGAAATCGACGCCGTCGGGACCGACACCCTGACGGCGGTGGCGCAGGAGTTCTTTGCCCCGGAGCGGCAGACGATCGTCCGGCTGGGGCCGGCGGCTTGAGGACTGAGGACTGAGGACTGAGGACTGAGAAGAGATTCGCACCGGATTCCTGACACTTTTCAAGGGCCTGGCCATGATCATCGGCGTACCGAAGGAAATCAAGACGAACGAGAACCGCATCGCCCTGGTGCCGGCCGGCGCCGAGTCGCTGGTGTCGGCGGGGCACACCGTCTACATCGAGCAGGGTGCGGGGCTGGGCAGCGGGTTCGCGGACGCGGCGTACACCGCCGTCGGGGCCAAGACGCTGGCCACCGCCGACGAGGTCTGGGCCAAGGCCGACATGATCATGAAGGTCAAGGAACCGATCGCGGTCGAGTGGCCGCGGATGCGGAAGGGCCAGCTGATCTACACCTACTTCCACTTCGCCGCGGACGAGGCGCTGACCAAGGCGGTCATCAAGTCCGGCGCGGTGGCGGTGGCCTACGAGACGGTGCAGCTGCCGAGCGGCGAGCTTCCGCTCCTGACGCCGATGTCCGAGGTGGCGGGGCGGATGGCGGTGCAGGAGGGCGCCAAGTACCTCGAGAAGGTCTTCGGCGGCAGCGGCATCCTCCTCGGCGGCGTGCCGGGCGTGGCGCCGGGCGAGGTCGTGATCATCGGCGGCGGCGTGGTGGGCATCAACGCGGCCAAGATGGCGGCGGGGCTCGGCGCGCACGTCACGATTCTCGACATCTCGCTCGACCGGCTCCGGTACCTCGACGACGTGCTGCCGGCCAACGTGGACACGGCCTATTCGAACCGCCACAACATCCTTGAGTGCATCCGCCGCGCGGACCTCGTGGTGGGCGCGGTGCTCCTGCCCGGCGCCAAGGCGCCGCACCTGGTCAAGCGGGCCGACCTGGCCACGATGAAGCCGGGCTCGGTGATCGTGGACGTGGCGGTGGACCAGGGGGGCTGCGTCGAGACCATCAAGCCCACGACCCACGAGAACCCGACCTACTTCGTGGACGGCATCCTGCACTACGCCGTGGCCAACATGCCGGGCGGCGTGCCGCGCACCTCCACCCTGGCGCTCACCAACGCCACGCTGCCGTACGGGCTCAAGCTGGCCAAGCTGGGCTGGAAGGCGGCCTGCAAGGCCGACCGCGCCCTGATGCTCGGCCTGAACGTGGTCGAGGGCAAGGTCGTCTACCCGGGCGTGGCGGAGGCGTTCGGCCTTCCGCTGGTGGACGTCGAGTCCGTTCTCTAGGATTCGCCCCTCCCGCCACGTGACGCCCATCACATGACCCGATGACCGAAATCCGTATCGTTCGGCTCCCGCACGGCGAGGGGCTCCCCCTCCCCGCGCGGGCCACGCCGGGGTCGGCGGGGTTCGACCTGACGAGCGCCGAGGACGGGGAACTGGGTCCGATGGAGCGGCGGCTTTTTGCGACAGGTTTCGCGATTGCCATCCCCGCCGGATACGAAGTGCAGCTCCGTCCCCGCTCGGGGCTCGCCCTCAAGCAGGGGCTCACTCTTCCCAATACGCCGGCCACGATCGACAGCGACTACCGGGGCGAGCTCAAGGTGGCGCTGGTCAATCTCGGGAGCGAGCCGGTGCGCATCAGCCGGGGCATGCGGATTGCCCAGATGCTGGTGGCCAGGGTCGAGCCGGCTTCGTTCCTGGAGGTGGATGAACTCCCCCCGACGGACCGGGGGGAGGGGGGATTCGGGAGTACCGGCCACTAGGTCCTAACTCTCCGTCTTGTCCCGATTTACGGCATCCGTTAGCTTTGCCTTGTCAGCCCCCCTCCCAACCGAACGCCGTGAGAATACCCAGAGGATGAAGCTGCCCTCCTTCCGCTCCTTTCGCCTGAGCTCGCTCATCCCCGCCAATGAAATCGCGGTCGATCTGGGCACGGCGAATACGCTGATCTACGTGAAGGGGGAGGGCATCGTGCTGAACGAGCCTTCCGTCGTCGCGCTCGAGAAGGCCACGGGCAAGATCAAGGGCATCGGGCTCGAGGCGAAGCGGATGCTGGGGCGCACGCCCGACGGCATCCTCGCCGTGCGGCCGCTGAAGGACGGCGTCATCGCCGACTTCGACGTGACCGAGAAGATGCTCCGCTACTTCCTCAAGACCATCATCGACAAGCACGTCTTCCGGGTGAAGCCGAAGGTCATCGTGTGCGTGCCGAGCGGCATCACCGAGGTCGAGCGGCGCGCCGTGCGCGACTCGGCGGAGACCGCGGGCGCCAAGGAAGTGTGGATGGTGGCGGAGCCGATGGCGGCGGCCATCGGCGTCGGCCTCCCGGTCGAGACGCCCACGGGCAACATGGTCATCGACATCGGCGGCGGGACCACTGAAATCGCCGTCATCGCGCTCTCGGGCATCGTGTCGGACACCTCGATCCGCACCGGCGGCGACGAGCTCGACATGGCCATCGTGCAGTTCATGCGGAAGAACTACAACCTCCTCGTCGGCGAGCCGACGGCGGAGGCCATCAAGATCAAGATCGGCTCCGCGGCGCCGGTGGGCGAGGAGCGCGAGATGGAGGTCAAGGGGCGGGACCTGGTGTCCGGCATCCCGAAGACCGTCCGCGTGCACTCGTCCGAGATCCGCGAGGCGGTGCAGGAGCCCATCCAGCAGATCGTGGACGCGGTCCGCCGCGCGCTGGAAATCACGCCGCCGGAGCTGGCCAGCGACATCGTGGACCGCGGCATCATCATGACGGGGGGCGGCGCCCTCATCAGGGGGCTGGACGTCCTGCTCGCGCAGGAGACCGGGCTCCCGATCCACGTGGACGAGGACCCGCTCACCTGCGTCGTCCGCGGCACCGGCCGCATCCTCGACGACCCGCTGAAGTACCAAAGCGTCCTTTCCAAGTAGCATGCTGGCGCCGGATCGCACGTTCGCCCGTCGCGACACCGCCCTGTTCGTCCTCTGCATCGCGCTCTCCATTGGCGCGCTGTTCGCGCCGGAGAGCTGGCAGTACGCCGCGGCCTCCAGCGCCCGGAGCACGGCGCTGGCCCCGCTCATCGCCCTGCAGCGCCGCGCCGAATCCTCCCGGACCAGCCTGGCCCGCTTCGAGCTCCTCACCGCCGAGCGCGACTCCGCCGCCGTGGCGGCCCAGTCGCTCCCCGTCCTCCTCGACGAGAACCGCCAGCTCCGGGCGCTGCTCGGGCTGGCCGGGCGGCTGCCGACCCGCGTCATCTCCGCCGAGGTGCTCCACCAGCCGGTCCCGACGGACGGCCGCACGCTCCTGTTGAGCGCGGGGCGCCAGTCGGGCATCGCACCCTTCCAGGCGGTGGTGGCGCCCGAGGGACTGCTCGGCTTCATCCTCACGGCCGGCCCCACCACTTCGATTGCGCTCACCTGGTCCCATCCTGACTTCCGGGCCAGCGCCGTCACCCTCGACGGCTCGGTCACGGGCATCGTGGGCGTCACGGCCGACGCCACGATCCGCGAGCCGATGCTGGAACTGCGCGGCGTGCCGTACCGCGACTCCGTTCCGGCCGGCACGCCGGTGGTCACCTCGGGGCTCGGCGGGGTGTACCCGCGGGGCCTGCCGATCGGGACGGTGGTGGGCGTGGCGCGGCAGTCGGAGGGGTGGGAGCGGGTGTACCTGGTCCGGCCGGCCGCGGCGCCAGCCCGCGTGAGCCACGCGCTCATCGTGCCCGCCGGCACCGTGTGGGTGGGCCAGGGGCAGGAGGACTCCCTCCCGTGAGTGCCGCCCGCTCGCGCCGGATCCGGTTCGTCCTCGTCATGCTGCTGCTGGTCGGGCTGCAGTTCTACGTGCGGCCGCGCCTCGGCAATCCGCGGGTGGCGCCTGACTTCCTGATGCTCGGGCTCATGATCTTCGCCATCCGGAGCCGCCCAGGCGCGGCCGCGTTCGCCGGGTTCCTGATCGGCTTCGCGAGCGACGCGCTCACGCCGGCGCGCTTCGGCGCGGCCATGCTGGCGAACACCCTGGTCGGGTACACCGCCGCGTGGGGACGCGCGGTCTTCTTCGCCGACAACCTGCTGGTCAACGCCGGGTTCATTGCGGCGGGGGTGTGGCTGCGGGATCTGCTGGTCCTGGTGGCGAGCGGCACCGGCGGCAAGGAGCTCGTCGTCCAGCTGGGCGTCTGGAGCCCGCTCCTGGCCCTCACGACCGCCGTGACCGGCGTGCTGGTGCTTGGGATCTTCCGCGACTGGCTCGACATCCGGCTCGAGGAATGAACGAGTTCCATTCCTACCGGCGCGCCGAGCGGGCCGGCATCGCCCGCTGGTTCTTTGTCGCGACCTTCCTGGTCCTCGTCGTCGCCTTCTTCCGCACCCAGGTCGTCCAGCACGAGCGGTTCCGGGTCCGCGCCGAGAAGAACCGGCTTCGGATCGTGCCGCTGGTGGCCCCGCGCGGCATCATCTACGACCGCAACGGCCTGATCATCGCCGAGAACGTCCCCGGCTACGCCATCAAGCTCCTCGCCCCCTCGCAGGACTCGCTGCACGCCGTGCTGGCCCGGTTCCGGGAGGTCGTGCCGCTGGACACCGTCGAGGTCGCCGGCATCATGACCCGGTACCGGCAGGCGCCGTACCAGCCGGTGCTCGTGGTGGGCAACGGGACCTTCGAGATGGTGTCCCGCCTCGAGGAACACAGAGCGGTGCTGCCCGGGCTCGTGATCCAGTCGGAGCCGAGGCGCTACTATCCCGACGGTCCGGCGGTGGCGCATCTCGTGGGGTACGTGGGCGAGGTCAGCGAACGGGACCTGGAATCCGACCGCTTCCCCGGGGCCCAGCTGGGGACTGTGGTCGGGCGCGCCGGGCTGGAGCAGGAGTACGACAAGGAGCTCCGCGGGCGGCCCGGCGTCCACTACGTCGAGGTCAACGCACGCGGCCGCCTGGTGCGGGAGGAGAACGTGGCCCCCGCGCTCGCCGCCATCCCGGGCGAGGCCATCAGGACGACGATCGACCTTCCGCTGCAACGATACATCGACAGCCTCTGGCAGGCGGCGGCGCCGGGTGTGCGCGGCTCGATGGTGGCGCTCACGCCGAGCGGCGAGGTGCTGGCGCTCTACAGCGCCCCCGGGTACGACCCGAACGCGTTCGTCGGAGGCATCTCCACCGAAGAATGGCGGCGGCTCAACGACGACCCGGCCCGTCCGCTGCTCGACCGGGCCATCCAGACCCGCTATCCGCCGGCCTCGCCATTCAAGCTCGCCACCGCGGCCATGGCGCTGAAGCGGGGCATCGCCACCTTCACCACGCACATGCCGGAGCCGTGCCGCGGCGGGCTGCAGGTCGGCAACCGGTACTTCCGCTGCTGGAAGCCGGAGGGCCACGGCAACCTCGACCTCGAGGGGGCGATCGCCAAGAGCTGCGACGTGTACTTCTACCAGCTCGGTTTGCGGATCGGACTCGATGCCATCCTGAGCGACGGCGTGCTGATGGGCTTCCGCGAGCGGAGCGGCATCGACCTCGAGAACGAGATCGCCCCGATCTACCCGTCCAACGCGGCGTACTTCGACCGGAAGTACGGTCCGCGCGGCTGGAGCAAGTGGGGCGCGACGCTCAACTTCTCGATCGGCCAGGGCGAAAACACCCAGAACGTGATCAACATGACGCGGTTCTACGCGGCGCTCGCGAGCGGCGGCGAGGCCCCGACGCCCTACATCGTCCGGCCGCGCAGCGACCAGGTGCGGGACCTCGGCCTGACGCCGGAGCAGCTCGCGGGCATCCGGAGCGCGCTGATCGCCGTGGTGGAGCGGGGGACCGCCGCGGCGAGCCGCACCTTCGACCTCTCCATCGCCGGCAAGACGGGCACCGCGCAGAACTCTCACGGCGAGGACCACGGGTGGTACGTGGGCTTCGCCCCCGCCGAGAAGCCCGAGATCATCGTCGGCAGCATCATGGAATTCGCGGAGCACGGCTCGAACGTCGCGCCCTTCGTCAACAAGGTGCTTCACCGGTACGTGGCGGGCCCCGGGGTTCCCGCCTCGCCGGCGCTGATCGCCCTGCCCGCCGACTCCGCGCCCCGCTCCATGCAGATCGTCCCCGACTCGACGCCGCAGGTGGATCCGGTGGCGGACGACACCGTGCTGCCGCCACCCCCGGCGCCTTCTGGTCCATGAGAGACCTCGGCCCCGACCGCCCGCTCCTCGTGGTGACGTTCCTGCTCGCCGCGTACGGCCTGCTCACGCTCTACTCGGCGGGCCAGACCGACGTGGTCACGCAGGCGCACGGCGTATGGCTGCGCCAACTCGTCTGGATGGCCATCGGCGTCGTCGCGATGGCGGTGGTTTTCCGCTTCTCGTTCCGGCTCGTCGAGTGGCTGGCGCCCGCGGCGTACGGCGTCGCCGTCGTCCTCCTGCTCCTCACGCTGGCCGTGGGCACGGGGCAGGGCACCGCGGCCAGCACCAAGAGCTGGCTCGCGGTCGGGGGCCACCAGATCGGCCAGCCGGCCGAACTGGCCAAGGTGGCGGTCATC
>JACDJC010003278.1_pt1 | contig 11886 bp, 9 predicted proteins | sample 7454191 | NCBI WGS metagenome assembly JACDJC01 (sample SAMN14253291, study PRJNA609438) | sludge metagenome | isolation source: sludge after 25d culture with pyrite and EDTA | collected 2018-12-20
ACCCTTACAGTACCTTACGGAAAAAAGCCGCCCCTCGCGCCGGCCTGCGCCACCTGCGCTCCCAAACAGGTGTGGGCACGCAGCGGCCAAGTCAATGGCGCCCTCCTCGCGTCCGCACCGGGCCCGCTTCCCAGACGCTGGCCCTTCCGAGGCTGGCAGGGCCGACACAGGCGCGCGCACCACACGTGGGGCCGGGGTCCGAATCAAGCGCGCGTGGGCCGAACGCGCGCGATCTGCCAGCTGTGGCCGCCCGGTAGATCGCCCGCGAACGCCAACGCTCCGCGAGCACCGTCAGCCACGAGTTGGCACGTAACGCGGGCAAGGAGGGCGACTATCGGGCACGCCAGGCGCAACGGCAAGCATGGTGAGACGCACCATGTCCCCGCCAACGAATTGCTGCGCGGCACGGAAAAAGCGGTGATGGCGGACCTTGTGGCGTCGCCGCTAGTTCGCTGCCGCGCAGGCAGCTCAGAAATTGGTCATTCGCCGACCCGGAAAGGTCGCGATGTTCGCTGCCGCGCAGGCAGCTCAGAAACGCGTGGGCCACGGTGCCCGGATAGCCCGCGCGCACGCTGCCGCGGCAATCTGCCGCTGCCGTTCCGCACCATTTGGAGTACGTCGTCTGGCCAACGACCACCGGCGTAGGCGCGCTGACAGCCCTTGCGGTGCGGATGATTCACCGACCGAAACGAACGGCCGGCCGCAGGGGCGATGCGTCGCCCTGCCCGTCAGCCGATGACCTCGAACGCGCGATTGCACCACTCCAGCAACGGGTTCCAGGCCATGCCCATCACCAGCAGGGCCAGGCCGTTGAGCGAGAGCAGCCAGCGGTTGATCGGATCGCGCGGCAGTTCCAGCGGCGAGGCGTCCTGCGGGGCGTCGAAATACATCACCTTGACCACGCGCAGGTAGTAGAACAGGCCGATGATGGCGAACACGATGGCCACCAGGGCCAGCCACAGATAGCCGGCGTCGATCACCACCTTCAGCACCATCAGCTTGGCGAAGAAGCCAAACAGCGGCGGTACGCCGGCCAGCGAGAACATGGCCAGCGCCATCATGCCCGCGTACCAGGGATTGCGCTGGTTGAGCCCCTTGAAGTCGTCGATCTCTTCCGCCTCGAAGCCGGCGCGGGCCATGACCATGATGATGCCGAACGCGGCGGTGGACATCAGCGCGTAGCAGATGATGTAGAACATCGCCGCACCGAAGCCGATGGCGGTGCCGTTGACGAAGCCGAGCAGCACGAAGCCGATGTGCGAGATGGTCGAGTACGCCAGCATGCGCTTGATGTTGGTCTGCGCGATGGCGATGACGTTGCCGACGGCGAGGGAAAGCGCCGCCAGCGCCGCCAGCATCATTGTCCAGTCCGGACTCATGCCGCCGAGCGCGCCTTCCAGCAGGCGGTAGGCCAGGCCGAACGCGGCCAGCTTGGAGGCCGAACTGATGAACAGGGTGACGGCGGTCGGGGCGCCATGATAGACGTCCGGCAGCCACATGTGGAAGGGCGCGGCGCCGAATTCGAAGGCGATGCCGACGATCAGGAACGCCATGCCGATCGCCAGCAGGCTGCGGTGCGGGCTGTTCGAGGAGAAGTCCGCCACCGCATGGATGGCCGCCAGATCCAGCGATCCGGTCGCCCCGTACAGCATCGACATGCCGTAAAGCAGCAGGCCGGACGCCAGCGCACCGAGCACGAAGAACTTGATGGCCGCTTCCGAGGACAGCGGAGAGTCGCGATTCAGCGCGACCAGTGCATAGCTGCTGAGCGCGGTCAGTTCCAGGCCGAGGAACACGGTGACCAGATTGCCCGCCGACACCATCAGCATCATGCCCAGTGCAGCGAACAGCAGCAGCAGGTAGAACTCGCCGATCAGCAGGCGCCGCTCGCGCAGGTAGGAGCGGCTGTAGATGAACACCATGCCGATGGTGAGCAACACGAACAGCTTCAGCACGGTGGCCATGCCATCGCGCAGGAACATGCCGTCGAAGGCACTGATCACCTCGCCGGTCGAGGGTGCGCCGGTCGCGACCAGGCAGCCCGTCACCACCAGGGCAAGCACCGACAGCCAGTGCGTCACCGGCCGCTGCGCGGGCTTGAGGAACAGGTCGATCAGCAGGATCGCGAACGTCGAGCAGAGCAGGAACAGCTCCGGGGCGATGACGCGAAGATCGGCGGGGTTGAATTCGATCATGGGCGTGGGGCTCATACCTTGGCCGTGGTGAGCTGCTGCACCAGCTGCTGCACGGCCGGTTCCATCAGGTCAGTGAGGGGTTTGGGGTACACGCCGATGCCGATGACGGCAGCTGCGAAGGCGGCCAGCACAACCCACTCGCGGATGTTGAGGTCCGGCATGGCGGCGACCTTCTCGTTCTTGATTTCGCCGTAGATGATGCGTTTGACCAGCCACAGCGTGTAGCCGGCGCTGATCACCAGGGTGAAGGCCGCGGCCAGGGCGACCAGCGGGCTGTGCTGGAACGAGGCGAGGATGATCATGAACTCGCCGACGAAGCCGCTGGTGCCGGGCAGGCCCGTATTGGCCATCGAGAACATCACCATGAAGGCCGCGAACCAGGGCATGACGTTGGCCAGGCCGCCATACTCCGTGATGGTACGCGTGTGCAGGCGGTCGTACATGACGCCGATGCAGGCGAACATGGCGCCCGAAACGACGCCGTGGGAGATCATCTGCACCATCGCACCCTGGGTCGCCAGCCGCGCCGCGCCGAGGTTCCCATCCATGCGCACCAGGGCCACGGCGATGAACACCCCCAGGGTCACGAAACCCATGTGGCACACCGAGGAATAGGCCACCAGCTTCTTCATGTCCTCCTGCGCCAGCGCGACATAGCCGACATAGATGATCGCGATCAGCGACAGCGCGACCATCACCCAGGCGTATTCGATGCTGGCGTCCGGCGTGATCGGCAGCGAGAAGCGTATGAAGCCGTAGCCGCCCACCTTCAGCATGATGGCCGCCAGCGTGATCGAGCCGCCGGTCGGCGCCTCCACGTGCGCATCGGGCAGCCAGGTATGTACCGGCCACATCGGCACCTTGATGGCGAAGCCGGCGAAGAAGGCGAAGAACAACCAGGCCTGCTCGGTCATGCTGAGCGGCGCGGCGGCGAACGCTGCCAGCGAGAACTCGCCCGTCTTGAGGTGCAGGTAGATCAGCGCGATCAGCATGAAGATCGAGCCGAAGAACGTGTAGATGAAGAACTTCAAGGTGGCATAGACCCGCCGCGGTCCGCCCCACACGCCGATGATGATGAACATCGGGATCAGCATGGCCTCGAAGAACACGTAGAACAGCAGCGCATCGGTAGTGGAGAACACACCGATCAGGAAGCCTTCGAGCAGGAGGGTGGCCGCCATGTACTGCGACACGCGTTCCCGGATCGGGTCCCACGAAGCCACCACCACCAGGATGGTGGTGAAGGTGGTCAGCACGATCAGGGCGATGGCGATGCCATCGGCCGCCAGCGCGTAGTTCGATTTCAGCGCCGTGATCCAGGCATGGTTCTCGACGAACTGCATGAGCGGGCCGTCCGGCACAAACCCGGTCAGCAAGCCGAGGGAAACGATGAAGGTCGCCAGGGTGACCAGCAACGCCAGCCAGCGCGCCGCATCCGCGTTGCGCCTGCAGGCGAACACCGCCAGGCCGCCGACGATGGGCAGCCAGATCAGTACGCTCAGGATATTGGGAACGGTCATGAAATCTGCTTTCCTTCTCGATCAGACCGGCACGCGCAGGGTGATCCACCACAGCCAGCCCATCAGGGCGATCAGGCCGAGGATCATCGCGAACGCGTAATGGTAGAGATAGCCGGACTGGATCCAGCGCACCACGCCGGCCGTGCGGCCGACCAGCGTGCTCGAACCATTCACTGCCCCATCGACCACCGCCACTTCACCACCCTTCCAGAATCCGCGGCCCATGCGGATGCCGCCGGTGATGAACAGGGCGTCGTACACCTCGTTGACCCAGTACTTGCGATCGAGCAGGTTGTAGATCGGACGCAGGGCGTTCTTCGCCTTGTCGGCCACGCCGGGGTTGTACAGCCACACATAGGTGGCCACGATGAAGCCGGCCAGGGCAATCCAGAACGTGGGCTGCGTGAAGCCGTGCAGGGTCATGGCCAGCGGGCCGTGGAACTCGCGACCGAGGATGGCCAGCACATCGTTGGCCGGCGCCACGCGGATGGAACCGCCGAACCAGCCGCCGAACAGTGCGGGAGCAACCGTCGGCCAGCCGATCATCACCGAGGGGATGGCCAGCAGCACCAGCGGCACGGTCACCACCCAGGGCGACTCGCGCGGCGGATGGTCGAGATGGCCAGGCTGATGCTGGTCGTCATGCGCGCCATGCCTGCCCTGCTCCACCACGAAATGCTCCTTGCCGTGGAAGGTCATGTACAGCAGGCGGAAGCTGTAGAGCGCGGTGACGAATACGCCTGCCATCACGCAGTAATACGCGTAGCCAGCGCCCCAGCGCTGCGATTCGGCGACCGCCTCGATGATGAGATCCTTGGAAAAGAAGCCGGAAAAGCCGGGCGCGGCGACCAGGGCCAGCGAACCCAGCCACATGGTGACGCAGGTGATGGGCATGTACTTCGCCAACCCGCCCATGCGGCGCATGTCCTGGTCATGGTGCATGGCGATGATCACCGAGCCCGCGCCCAGGAACAGCAGCGCCTTGAAGAAGGCATGCGTCATCAGGTGATAGACGCCGCCGGCATAGGCCGATACGCCCAGTGCCACCGTCATGTAGCCGAGCTGGGACAGGGTCGAATAGGCCACCACGCGCTTGATGTCGTTCTGCACGATGCCGATCAGGCCGGTGAAGAAGGCCGTGGTGGCGCCGATCACCAGCACCACCGACAGGGCCACATCGGACAGCTCGTAGAGCGGCGACATGCGCGCCACCATGAAGATGCCCGCCGTGACCATGGTGGCGGCGTGGATCAGGGCCGAAATCGGCGTGGGGCCTTCCATCGAGTCGGGCAGCCACACGTGCAGCGGCACCTGGGCCGACTTGCCCATGGCACCCACGAACAGGCACAGGCAGACGATGGTGGCGACATGCCAGGGATGGCCGGGGAAGATCTCGACCGTGTAGGTGGCCGCGCCCGGTTCCAGGGCCGCGGCAAACACCGTCGCGTAGTCCAGCGAACCAAACCAGAACAGCGCCCCGGCGATGCCCACCACGAAACCCCAGTCGCCCACCCGGTTGACGATGAACGCCTTCAGGTTGGCGTACACCGCCGTCGGCCGCTTGAACCAGAAGCCGATCAGCAGGTAGGACACCAGGCCCACCAGTTCCCAGCCGACGAACAGCTGCAGGAAGTTGTTGCTCATCACCAGGATGAGCATGGAGAAGGTGAACAGCGCGATGTAGCTGAAGAAGCGCTGGAATCCGTCGTCATCGGCCATGTAGCCGATGGTGTAGATGTGCACCATCAGCGACACGAAGCTGACCACCAGCATCATCATCGCGGTCAGGCGATCGATCAGGAAGCCGAGGTGCGCACTGATGCGGCCGACCTCGAACCAGGTATAGACGTTCTCGTTGAAGACCGGCACGCCGCCCCAGGCAAGCTGATAGAACACCCAGGCCGACAGCACGGTGGACAGGCCGACCCCCACGATCGCCGCGGCAGCCGCCCCCACGCGTCCGATCTGGTTGCGGAACAGGCCGGCAATGACCGATCCGGCCAGCGGCGCCAGCACGATGATGAGGAGTACCGTTTTGCTGATCACAAGCCACCTTTCATTCGGACAACCCTTCCGGCTACGTCATGACGGCTGCGGCAGTCCGGCCGCCCCGTGTCCGGCCCCGTGATGCGCGGCGGCATCGTCCAGCGGCCAGGTTGATCTGTCCCACACCCACTTTCCCTGCTGCATTGCTAGCCCCACCATCCACGGCGGGTCGCTCGCTCAGCTCGCGATGCCCGGTGGCAGCGCTCGATATCCCGTGCCACGTTTTCCACAACAACCATCCCTGGTGCGGACTACCCGGCCCCGCCATCCATGGCGGGTCGTTCGCTCATCTCGCGATGCCCGGTGGCATCGCTCGAAATCCCGTACCACGTTTTCCACAACAACCATCCCTGGTGCGGACTACCCGGCCCCGCCATCCATGGCGGGTCGTTCGCTCATCTCGCGATGCCCGGTGGCAGCGCTCGAAATCCCGTGCCACGTTTTCCACAACAACCATCCCTGGTGCGGACTACCCGGCCCCGCCATCCATGGCGGGTCGTTCGCTCATCTCGCGATGCCCGGTGGCATCGCTCGAAATCCCGTGCCACGTTTTCCACAACAACCATCCCTGGTGCGGTATACCCGGCCCCGCCATCCATGGCGGGTCGTTCGCCGGCTCGCGATGCCCGGTGGCATCGCTCGAAATCCCGGCTCACCCCTTGAGGCTGTCGATCTCGCCGACGTTGATGGTGGCGCGGTTGCGGAACAGCACCAGCAGGATCGCCAGGCCGATGGCCGCTTCGGCCGCCGCCACGGTGAGCACGAAGAACACGAATACCTGCCCGCTCGGGTCGCCGAGATAGCGCGAGAAGGCGATCAGGTTCGTGTTGGCCGCGAGCAGCACCAGTTCCAGCGCCATCAGCAGCACGATGACGTTCTTGCGGTTGATGAAGATGCCGGCCACGGCAATGCACAGCAGAATGGCGGCAAGCACGAGGAAGTGGGCAAGCGTGATCATGAGCCGGGCTCCTGCGCCGGTTTGGCGGTACTGCTTTCGCCGCGCACGGGTGCCGCGGCAGGCATGCTGACCACGCGCAGGCGGTCGCGCGGATCGATGTTGACCTGGCGCGACACACTCTGCGCCTTGACGCCGACACGCGGGCGCAGGGCCAGTGGAATCACCGCGATGATGGCCACGGTGAGGATCAACGCGGCCACTTCGAAGGGCAGCAGGAACTTGCTGAACAGGGTCATCGCCAGCCACTCGGTGTTGGACATGCCCGCCGCCAGCGCCGGATCCACGGTTTGCGCCACATCGATCGTGCGCACGCCAATCAGCACCAGCAGCTCCACCAGCATCACGGCGGCCACCAGCAGCCCGATCGGCAGGGCCCGCACGAAGCCTTCACGCAGCGGATCCAGATCCAGGTCCAGCATCATCACCACGAACAGGAACAGCACCATCACTGCGCCGACATAGACCAGCACCAGCGCGACGGCCAGGAACTCGGCATCGGCCAGCAACCAGATGCAGGCGGTGGAGAAGAACGTGAGCACCAGGAACAGCGCCGCATGCACGGGATTGCGCACCGTCACGACCGCGGCCGCAGCGCCCAGCGTGATGACGGCGAACAGGTAGAAGAAAGCGAGTTGGGCACTCATGCGATGGGTGTTCCCTTGTCATGGTCGGGGCCGCGGGCTGGCGGCGCCGGGTGGTACGTTGCCTGTCGCATCAACGGTAGGGCGCGTCCTGCGCGCGGGCCGCGGCGATGTCCTTCTCGAAGCGGTCACCAACGGCCAGCAGCTGCGGCTTGGTGATCACGTTCTCGCCGCGCTTTTCCATGTGGTACTCGAGGATGTCGGTCAGCACGATCGAATCCACCGGGCAGCTTTCCTCGCAGAAACCGCAGTAAATGCACTTGAACAGATCGATGTCGTAGCGCGTCGTGCGCCGCGTGTCGTCCTCGCGGCGGTGCGAATCGATGGTGATGGCCAGCGCCGGGCACACCGCCTCGCACAATTTGCAGGCGATGCAGCGCTCCTCGCCGTTCGGATAGCGACGCAGCGCGTGCAGGCCGCGGAAACGCCCCGAGCGCGGAATGTGCTCCATCGGGAAGCGCACCGTGTACTTGGGCTTCCACAGGTACTTGAACGTCACGCCCAACCCGGCGAACAGTTCCAGCAGCAGCAGGCTCTTGAGGTAGTTGGCAACTCGTTTCATGTCAGGTCAGTCTCAGGCGCCCGTCGTGACCCAGCCGAAGTACTTCATGCAGCCGGTCACGAACAGCCACACGATCGTGATCGGAATGAACACCTTCCAGCCGAGCCGCATGATCTGGTCGTAGCGATAGCGCGGGAATGTTGCACGGAACCAGATGAATGCCGTTGCGAAGACGAAGGCCTTGGCCACGAACCACCACCAGCCGGGCGCACCCAGCACGCCCCAGGACGCCGGGAAGGGCGACAGCCAGCCACCCAGGAACAGCAGCGGGGCAAGGAAGGAAATCAGGATCATGTTCGCGTATTCGGTGAGGAAGAACACCGCGAACGGCGCGCCCGAATACTCGACGTGGAAGCCGGCGACGATCTCCGACTCGCCTTCCGCCATGTCGAACGGCAGGCGATTGGTTTCGGCCAGGCCGGAGACGAAATAGATCACGAACATCGGCAGCAGCGGCAGCCAGAACCAGTCGAACAGGCCCTTGCTGCCGGCCTGCGCATCGACGATGTCGGAAAGGTTCAGGCTGCCGGCCAGCACCAGCACGCTGACCAGGGAGAAACCCATGGCGATTTCGTAGCTGATGATCTGCGCTGCCGAGCGCATCGCGCCGAGCATGGCGTAGCGTGAATTGGATGCCCAGCCGGCGATGATGATGCCGTACACGCCCATCGAGGTCATGGCGAGCAGGAACAGCAGGCCCGCGTTGGCATTCGACCAGGCCGTGTAGCTGCCGATCGGCACGACCGCCCAGGCGGCGAACGCCGGCACCAGCGCCCACAGCGGCGCCAGCAGGAACAGCGGCTTGTTGGCCTGGAAAGGGTAGATGACCTCCTTCAGCAGCAGCTTGAAGACGTCGGCAAAGGTCTGCAGCAAGCCCAGCGGGCCCACCTGGTTCGGCCCCATGCGCACGTGCATCCAGCCGATCACCTTGCGTTCCCAGTACACATACATCGCCACCGCGATGATCAGCGGCAGCAGCGGGAACAGGAACAGGCCCAGCGCCATGGACAGCGTCGGGAAGGTGTTGATGAACCACTCGAAGGCGGCCGTGATGGCAGTCATGTCGTCGCTTACGCCTTGCTGATGTCGAGGAACGCGCCATACGGCGGCAGCGTCGCGGTGGCGGCCAGTCCCGCCTCGATCCACGCGCCACCGCGCGGCACGCGCGGCGAGGTTTCAACCGGCAGCGGGCTGCCGTTGACGCGGGCGTGCCCGCCATGACTCAGGCCAAGCGCGCCTGCATCATCCGGGTGCAGCGTGACACAGGCCGCGCGCGCCAGCGGATGCGCCTGCAGCGGCGCTGCCCGGCGCACGACGGCATCGGTACTGTAGATGGCCGTCGTGGCGATGCGGCGCAACGGGCGCGGCCCTTCGCCGGCCGGCACCTGGTCGGTGACCGCGGCCACCGGCGCGGCGCGCAGGTTGGCCGGCAGGTCGGCGGCGAAGCCGTTCTCCAGCCGCTGCATGGAGCGCGGCGGCGCCGGTTCGCCACGCGCCGGGCGTACAGCGCTGCCCAGGCGTTCGCGCAGTTCGGCGATCTCGATGAAATCGAAGCCATCCAGCGCCAGCGCCGCGCCCAGCGCGCGCAGCTCGCGCCAGCCCGGGCGCGCCTCGCCGGGCGGCTTGGCGGCCGCCGCAACGCACTGCTCGATGCCATCGACGTTGACCAGGGTCGCCTCGCTTTCCGGCAGCAGCGCAATCGGCAGGATCACGCTGGCCACGCGCTCCAGCGCGGCGCTGGTGTAGGCGGCGAAGGCAATCACCTGCCCGGCCTTGCCGAGCGCGTCGAGTGTCTTGCGCCCGTCGGCAAAATCCTCCGGCGGCTCGCAGCCGTACAGCACGTAGGTCGCGCACGGCTCGGCCAGCATGCCCTGCGCATCCCGCGCCGCGCCGCCCGGCAGCACGCCGGCGCGCGACAGGCCGATGGCGTTCGCGCCGAGCGGAATCTCGTTGCAGGCAGCTTGCGTGGCCCGCGCCAGTTCGCGCACCGCAGCGCGCAGTTGGCCGGCCTGCGGGTGCATCTGAGCCGCCTCGCCGAACACGATCACCGACGATGCGGCTTCACGCAGCGCCGCGGCGACGGTTCCCTCGAAACTGTCCTCGCCACCCGCTGCACGACCCAATGCCTGCACGGCATCCAGGAAGGTATCAGGCGCGACGATGCGCCGGCCGTCGGGCGCGAACTCGAAATCGAAATCGAAATCAAGCGGATTGATCGCGAAGATCCTGGCGCCATGCCTGGCAGCCTTGCGGATGCGCGCGGCCAGCAGCGGCATTTCGTGACGCGGGTTGCAGCCCACGAGCACGATCACCTCGGCCCTCTCGACGTCCGCAACGGGCATGCCGAATACCGGCGCCACGCCATCGCCGCTGCAGTCGAGCTGGCGCAGGCGATGGTCGATGTGCTCGCTGCCGAGCGCCCGCACCATGCTGGCGAGAAGATGGCCTTCCTCGTTCGAAGTGGCCGGATGCACCAACGCGCCAAGGCCGCCCTGCGGCGTCTCACGCAGGATCCCGGCGGCGACGCGGATGGCTTCGTTCCAGTCCACGTCCAGCCAGTCGCCGTCGCGCTTGACGCGCGGCTTGGCGGCGCGATCGGGCGCGCGCAGCGCATCGCGGCTGTAGCGGTCGCGGTCGGACAGCCAGCACTCATTGATGGCCTCGTTGTCGCGCGGCACGCAGCGCAGCACTTCGCCGCGGCGCGTGTGCAGCCACAGGTTGGAACCCAGCGCATCGTGGTAGCCGATCGACTCGCGGGCAATCAGTTCCCAGGGCCGCGCGCGGAAGCGGAACGGCTTGTCGGTCAGCGCACCCACCGGGCACACGTCGATGACGTTGCCGGACAGCTCGCTCATCAGCGGCTTGCCCACGTAGGTGCCGATCTGCAGGCGCTCGCCGCGCTCCAGGCCGCCCAGCTCGTAGGTGCCGGCAACTTCGCTCATCACGCGCACGCAGCGGGTGCAGTGGATGCAGCGGGTCATCTCCGATTCGACCAGCGGGCCGAGATCCTCGTCGGCCACCACGCGCTTGCGCTCGGCAAAGCGCGAAACGGAACGGCCAAAGCCCATCGTCAGATCCTGCAACTCGCATTCGCCGCCCTGGTCGCACACCGGGCAGTCCAGCGGATGGTTGATCAGCAGGAACTCCAAGGCGTTGCGCTGTCCGGCCAGGGCCTTGTCCGACAGCGTGTGTACCTTCATGCCATCGGCCACCGGCGTCGCGCAGGCGGGTGCCGGCTTTGGCATCGGCCGGCCGCCCATCTCGACTTCGACCATGCACACGCGGCAGTTGGCCGCCACCGGCAGCTTCTCGTGGTAGCAGAAGCGCGGAATGACGATCCCGGCGCGATCGGCGGCCTGGATGATGTTGACGCCCTTGGGGACGACCAGTTCGCGACCGTCGATCTCGATGGTGACGTGATCGGGCGGCACGGACGGATTGACAGGCTGGGCACTCATGGATGGGAAGCCGCGAATGGGAAATGGGGAATGGAGAATCGCCAAGGCCGCGCCGGCACGTCGGCGTGCATCGCGCGGTCCTGTCGCGCAGCCGTCGCGAGCCGCGACGATTCCCGATTGCCGGTTGCCGATTCCGGCTGCCTGCAGCGCAAGTTGATCATCCGACGAGCTCCGATGGCGCCTTGGCCACGGGCGCGGGATCCACCACCGAGCGGCCGTTCCTGATGAAGTACTCGAACTCGTCCCAGAAGTGGCGCAGCATGCCCTGCACCGGCCAGGCCGCCGCCTCGCCGAAGGCACAGATGGTGTGGCCCTCGATCTGGCCGGCGACCTGCCTGAGGATTTCCAGATCGCCGGTTTGCGCCTGGCCCTCGGCAATGCGCGTAAGCATGCGGTACATCCAGCCGGTGCCTTCGCGACAGGGCGAACACTGGCCGCAGCTTTCCTTCATGTAGAAGCGGCTGATGCGCTGGCAGGCGCGTACCATGCAGGTGGTTTCGTCCATG
>JACDJC010003280.1_pt1 | contig 11885 bp, 12 predicted proteins | sample 7454191 | NCBI WGS metagenome assembly JACDJC01 (sample SAMN14253291, study PRJNA609438) | sludge metagenome | isolation source: sludge after 25d culture with pyrite and EDTA | collected 2018-12-20
CCACGAATAGCACCGCCCAGGTCGGTGCCGATATTACGCAGCTTCTTGGTTCCGAACAGAAGAATGACGATACCCAGTACAATAAGAAGTTGCCAGATGCTGATGCCCATTACGGGACCCTCGTTTTGATGTTTACGTAAGTTGCTATTATACGTCACCGGGGCAGGGTGGCGGAAACCCTCGTAAGGGGTATTACCCACTCACTTGCTGCGGGATGCTTTTTCTTCCAGGCCGGAGAGATCGAACCGGCTGGCCAGCTCATCAAGAACATCCCTGGAGCCCAGGCCAAGACTGGAGAGCATAACCATGCTGTGAAACCACAGGTCTGCGGTTTCGCTGATCACTGCCCGGGTGTCTCCCGAATGCTCGGCGTCTTTCGCCGCCAGCAGCGTTTCAGTGCATTCTTCACCCACCTTTTCCAGTATCTTGTTCAGGCCTTTGGCATGGAGGCTGGCCACGTAGGATTTTTCCGGGTCGGCCGATTTCCGCGCTTCCAGAACCCGCGTCAGATTTTCCAGGACATCACTCAATGAACACGCTCCTCAGTTGCTGCCGTATATGGCATCCGGGTCTTTGATAACAGGCTCAACGCTTACCCACTGGTTATCCCGCAGGGAACGGTAAAAACAGCTGCGCCGACCGGTGTGGCAGGCAATACCGCCTTTCTGTTCCACTTTCAGCAGTATGACATCTTCATCGCAATCCAGGCGGATGTCTTTCACAACCTGTTGGTGCCCGGACGTTTCGCCCTTGCGCCAGAGCTTGCCACGTGATCGCGACCAGTAAACCGCCTGGCCTTCCTCTGCGGTCAGGCGCAGTGACTCCCGGTTCATCCAGGCCATCATAAGGATATCGCCGGTGGTGGCATCCTGGGCAATGGCCGGCACGAGACCATCATCCGTCCAGCGAATGCTCTCAAGCCAGTCCGGAGCGCCTAGATTATCAGATAAGTCTTTCATTTTGATGAATCCCGAGAAATTTGGGTTGCGGATAAAAGTAACCATAAAACAAACAGGCTGCTGATGTGCAAGTTGTAACAGCCTCTCACCGGATGTGGGCGTTGGCCGTTGCCAGTTTAAACGCCAACCCCGCGAAAACCGTGCCTGCTATCCGGTTCAGATATACCTGGGCTTTGGGGGACTTGCTCAGCCAGTTGCCCAGCGCCCCTGCCAGCACCGCGATACCGCTGAAAACCACCAGAGAAGTGACCATGAATACGCCACCCAGGAAAAATATTTGTGGCATCAGGGCGCCGTTGTCGGGTGCAGCGAACTGAGGCAGGAAGGCGAGAAAAAAGACTGAAACCTTCGGGTTGGTGATGTTCATGATAATACCGCGCCGGTACAGGGCGCCACTTGATCGCAGGTTGCTGCCGGGTACATTCAGAGAACTTGCCGACGCCCGGAATGCCTGCCAGGCGAGGAATAGAAGGTATGCTGCCCCGGCTGTTTTCAGAACCGTAAAGGCAATTAGCGAGGTCTGAAAGATGGCCGCCACTCCCAGAGCAACTGCCGCCGTATGGGCAATAAGCCCGGTGCACAGTCCCAGTGTCACCAGCACCCCGGATCGTTTTCCGTAAAGCGCCGACTGGGTAAGCACAAAAATATTATCCGGCCCCGGCGCAAGGCCGAGCAGAGTGGATGCAAGAATAAAGGTAATAAGGGACTCAGCGGGGATCATGGGTCAGGTTGACTCTTGCCAGCAATACGTGTGTGCTGATGATACTGAATTTTGGCCATCCTCTGCAGAGGCTGTAACAGTAAAACGGGTACAAAGAGGCTGTTTGTTACGCTGGATGGGGTGAAGGAGGTGCTGCTTTGAATACACCGGTCCCTGGCATTTTCCCCCTTGGCTCGCAACATCTGCCGGCGGCGGCAGACCTGTGTGCTCTAGCCATGAAGGATAATCCGCTGCATGTGCGGGTGTTTGGGCAGCCTGATTCGCCAAGGGTGCGCCGGCTGACCCGGTTATTCCGGGGGTTGCTCGCTTATGTACATCGCAAAGGCACTCTCGTCGGGGCTTTTAACGGGCGTGAACTGGTCGGTGTGATCGGCCTGTTGCCGCCCCGGCACTGCAAACCGGCTTTTCGCGATATGCCGGGGCTGTTGCTGGCTCTGCTGATGTCCACCAAAAGCCCCGTAGGCCTTATACGTTTGGCTGTCTGGCTGGGAACCTGGGCCAGAATCGATCCGGCTGAGCCCCACTGGCACCTGGGGCCGCTTGCGGTGAAGCCCGCGTGGCAGGGCTCAGGTATTGGCACACAGCTGATGAAGCATGCACTGCACCATGGTAAAGGGGACTGTTTTTATCTGGAAACCGACACGCCCGCCAATGTGGTGTTCTACGGGAAGTTCGGCTTTTCTGTGCGGGCTGCCCCGGAGATTCTGAGCTTGCCAAGCTGGGTGATGATCCGGCCTGGTGCAGCAGGTGATGGTGGGGTTGTCGTTCGTCATGGACAGGTTCAGTCCGATGATCGTGACGAGAGGCTTTGCTTCATCGCTTACCGCTGTATGTATGTCAAACCCGGGCGGGGTATCGAATGTTCAGTGCCACTGTTGCAGAACTTTATGCGCACCTTTTTCCGCAATCATTACGGTGGGTGCGTGGATATTGCTACCGGTAATGGTTGGCATGATGGACGCGTCAATAACACGAAGCCCTGATAGCCCATGCACCTTGAGGTCGGCATCCACTACCGCCATATTGTCGTTGCCCATTTTGCAGCTTCCGGCCGTGTGATACACGGTCTCAACGTGCTGTCTGATCCATTCTTCCAGCTGCTCATCGGTTTGCATGTTCTTACCGGGGCACTCCTCTCCACCATTAAAAAACGCCATTGCCGGCTGATTAAGTATGTCCCGGCAAAGGCGCACGCCTTTGACCAGAGCCTTCAGTTCTTTTTCTTTTTCAAAATAATTGGCTTCAATCCTCGGGGCGGCAAAAGGATCTTTACTGGCGAGTTTAATGCTGCCACGGCTCTCAGGGCGCAGGTGGCACACGTGCAGTACATACCCGCTTCTCATGGGCGTGAACAAACCCTCACCGTGAGGCTGCATGCGTATTGATGCGAACTGTAACTGCAGGTCGGGTATCGGTTCTTCCGGGCTGGATTTCACAAAGCCACCGGCATCGGTCGGTGTAAAGATAAAGTTTTTACCAAACAATACCTTGCTGAAAAACCTGATGCTTTGCGGGTGAGGGGCAGTAATGAGCGAGCCGCCGGCTTTGCTCAGGTAACGGAGAATAACATCCGGGTGGTCCTGCAGGTTCTCGCCCACACCCGGTAACTCGTGTACCAGCGGAATTGCGTGCTGCGCGAGCTCTGCTGCCGGCCCTACGCCGGAGAGCTTCAATAGCTGTGGGCTATTGATTACGCCTGCACTTAAAATCACTTCTTTACTGGCAGTAAGCTGTTCACGCTTACCTTGTCTACCATCCCGGCAAACCTCTATGCCCACAGCCTGTTTGCCGTCGAACAGCACTCTGGTGACCTGTGTTCTGGTCAATACGGTCAGGTTGGGGCGCTCCAGCACCTCGTCCAGAAAGGAATAGGCTGCATTGGCACGATGACCAAACGGTGTCTGGGTTACCTGAAAATATCCACAGCCTTCCTGACTGGCGCCGTTAAAGTCGTCCGAGAAAGGAATCCCGGCTTCGCCACAGGCTTTCACGAACGCTTCGCTGGTGGGAAAGTGAAAGTTCGTGTCCACCACATCCATAGTGCCCTGGTCGGAGTGATATTGGTTCGAACCACGAGCCCAGCGCTCCGATTTTCTGAACCAGGGCAGTACCTCGTTGTAGCTCCAGCCTTCGTTGCCCAGTTCTGACCAATGATCGAAATCCCATTGGTGGCCGCGGGCATAAATCATCGCATTGACCGAACTGCTTCCACCCAGGCCCTTACCCCGGGGCCAGAAAAAGCGCCGGTTCCCCGTGCGCGCCTCGGGCTGGCACCGGTAGCCCCAGTTAAACCGCCTGCTTTTCATCAGCATAAGCATGTTTAAAGGGTTGGTGCGGCGCACAAGATAATTGCGGTCGCTGCCACCGGCTTCAATCAGGCAAACCTTGTGGTCAGGGTTGGCACTCAACCGGTTGGCTAAAACACATCCGGCCGAGCCTGCACCGATAATGATGAAGTCGTACATTCTGGCAAATCCCGTGGTTTGCGTTTCACGGATAAAACGCTATATCTCACTGCCCGGCCCCATGCCCTGGCCATAACCTGCATGAGTTCCACAGACGCTGCAAAGAAATTTTTCAGTTGTGTGGCAGATTTCTCAATGTTCAGCGGCTGCCGCGCACAACCAGAGCGCCGGCTGCAGCCAGCGCCGCCCAGGTCCACAGCGGAGCATTCTCTGCCCATTCGCGGGCTTCTGGCTGGGCTCCGATAAAGGCTGCGGCAACCAGAGCGATAGCTGCAATGCCCCGGCGCCAGCGTCGGTCGGTTCTGCGCTGTTGTTCCCGAAGCAGGGCCAGTGTGTCCTGATTCTGTTTTTCGGTGGGGCCGGCGCTGCGCAGTTGCAGCAGGGCATCATGAACCAGTTGCGGCATTTCCGGGGACTGTTCCAGCCAGGAGGGCAGGTGGGTCTGCAGGGATTTGATCAGGCCGGCGGGACCAATGCGCTTGCGCATCCAGGCTTCCAGGAAAGGCTGGGCTGTGCTCCAAAGGTCGAGATCCGGGTAGAGCTGGCGGCCAAGGCCTTCCACGTTGAGCAGGGTTTTTTGCAGTAATACCAGCTGCGGCTGCACTTCCATGTTAAAGCGGCGCGCGGTCTGGAACAGGCGCAGCAGGAAGTGACCGAAGGAGATATCCTTCAGGGGCTTCTCAAAAATGGGTTCGCATACCGTGCGGATAGCGGCTTCAAATTCATTGACCCGGGTATCCGGCGGTACCCAGCCGGACTGGATATGCAGTTGCGCAACTTGCCGGTAATCCCGGCGGAAAAAGGCCAGAAGGTTGCGGGCCAGGTAGCTTTGGTCATCCGGTGCCAGGGTGCCGACAATGCCGAAATCTATGGCAATGTATTTTGGGTCGGACGGGTTGCTCACATCCACGAAAATGTTGCCCGGGTGCATGTCTGCATGAAAGAAGCTGTCGCGGAATACCTGGGTGAAGAATATCTCGACGCCTTTTTCAGCCAGGACCTTCAGGTTCACCCCCGCCGCCTTCAGGGCCGGGATATCCGCAATGGGAATGCCGTGGATGCGCTCCATTACCATTACAGATTTTCGCGTGTAGTCCCAGTCGATGAAGGGAATGTAAATCAGCGAGGAGTTCTCGAAGTTCCGGCGTAGCTGGCTGGCGTTGGCAGCTTCGCGCTGAAGGTCCAGCTCGTCGTGAATGGTGGCGTCGTAATCCGCCACCACATCGACCGGGTGCAGCCGCTTGCCTTCGGTCCAGTATTTTTCCAGCAGGTTGGCCATCATGTACATCAGCGCGAGATCCTGCCGGATCACCTTTTCGATACCCGGGCGCAGCACCTTCACTACAACATCCTGGCCGTTCAGCAGGGTTGCGGCGTGTACCTGTGCCACCGAGGCGGAGGCCATGGGGTCGGAGCTGAAGGTTTTGAACAGTTCGGAAACCGGGGCGCCAAGAGAGGTTTCTATGATTTGGCGGGCGGTGTCGCTGGGGAAGGGGGGAACGCGATCCTGCAGGTTTTTCAGTGATTCCGCCATGTCGTCGGGCAGGAGATCACGACGTGTGGAGAGAATCTGGCCGAATTTCACGAAGACCGGCCCGAGTTCCTCCAGAGCCAGGCGCAGGCGGTCACCGCGGCTGAGTTTGGGTTGCGGGAACAGGTGCCAGGGCGCCAGCAGGAAAAAGACCTTTAACGGCCCCGGAAGCTCGGCAATGGGCAGAAACGTGTCCAGCCGGTAGCGGCAGAATACCCAGGAAATTCGGAACAGGCGTTGCAGTCGGATCACGGAGTCTCCGGTTTGTCTGTGCTGCCGCGGTATCTCAGCTGGTTTACGCGGGCTTCAAGGCGTTCAGTGCGCAGGTTGAGGGTGTCGATATCTTCAAAGGTGGCTTCCAGTTCACGCCGCCCGGGCAGGGCGCGGCTTTCCTCATGCACGTATTCTTCGATGTTGGCGTTCAGGGTGCTGAAGGCCTGGCGGCTCCAGCTCACGGCATCGCGCATACGCTTGCCAATGAAATGCGCCGGCACATCGCCAATGTGACTTGCCATGGCGGCTTCCCAGTCCGGGTTAAGCTGATCCAGCGCACGCTGAAACTGGTGTGCCAGACCGGTGTCGCCAGCTATATTCAGGCGCTTATCCGTAAAAACGCGGTTATCACCGGTGGCCAGTGCTGCAAACGCCAGGGGCTTGCCGCTGATTTCCAGGGCCGGTTTTTCCAGGGGCTGGCTGTGTACCTGCACCCGGTTGCCGGCCTGATGTAAAGAGAAGGTCAGCACAACCGGGTCGGTAATACGAAACTGTACCGGCCCTTGAAGGGCTTCCAGCAACGCCTTCCGGCCTGCCGGGTCCAGCTCGAGGGCACGGTTCATTGCCCGCTCGATTATGGCGGTGAGCGCCGCAAGCAGGGTCGGGCCCGGAAACATCAGGGTTTGATTCCCAAGTGCAGGGCAACAATGCCACCGGTCATGTTGTAGTACTTGCAGTTCACCAGCCCGGCGTCTTCCATCATGCCCTTGAGTGTGTCCTGGTCCGGATGCATGCGAATGGACTCGGCCAGATACTTGTAGCTCTCACTGTCGCCGGCAATAAGCTGGCCCATCAGTGGCAGGGCAGTGAATGAATAGGTGTCATAAGCTTTGCTGAGCAGCGGATTGGTGGGCTTGGAAAACTCCAGTACCATCAGCTTGCCGCCAGGCTTCAGTACGCGGGTCATGTCCCGTAACGCCTGGTCCTTGTCGGTCACATTGCGCAGGCCGAAGGCGATGGATACGGCGTTGAAGTTGTTGTCCGGGAAGGGCAGATGCTCGGCATCGGCCTGCACGTACTCGATATTGCCGGCGTAACCACGGTCGATCAGGCGGCTGCGGCCAACCTGCAGCATGGAGGCGTTGATATCGGCAAGAACCACCTTGCCTTCCGGCCCGACCAGGTCGGAGAATTTCATGGTGAGGTCACCGGTGCCGCCGGCGATGTCCAGAACCTGGTGGCCCGGACGCACGCCGGAAAGTTCAATGGTAAAACGCTTCCATAACCGGTGAACACCCATCGACATGAGGTCGTTCATGAGGTCGTATTTGCCCGCGACGCTATGAAAAACTTCAGCTACCTGGCCGGCTTTCTGGCTCTTTGGCACATTTCTGAAACCGAAATGGGTTACGTCGTCCTGGCCATCAACGGGGCTGGCCGGCGTTTTTTGCTCGCTCATGGGGCATGTCCTGTCAGAAACTGAACCCCGTATTCTAACGGTTGACGGGGTTGCTACAAGAGTGGCTAGACGTTAAATACCGCCTTACACTGTAAAACCGTTCAATTTTGAAGAGAAAACTGATTCATGTCCGTAATCGATGTGCACCGTTCACACACGTTTGATAAAGAACATGCCCGTGAAGCGGCCGAAGCGCTTGCCCGGGATCTGGCCAGCAAGTTCGAGCTCAATTATCAGTGGGAAGGGGATCACCTGAAGTTCAAGCGCTCCGGCGCCAGGGGCCACCTGAACATCACCGGCAAGGATCTGCATGTGCATCTCGAACTGGGTATGCTGCTGCGGCCTTTCAAATCGCGGATTGCGCAGGAGATTCACAGCCAGCTTGACCAGATTCTGGGAGCCTGACGCTTCCGGCCGGTTCAAAGGTCGCCCGGTAGCGAAAAAGGCTCCGGATGCCCGTTAATAATGTTGTCCATAACCTGTTTTTCCCGGGTGACCAGCCGGTCAATCAGCACGTCCACTTTGTCCATTTTCCGGAATGCGGAATATCCCCTGTGAAGGAAATTATGCAGATCGCTAAGATCGGCCATTTCCGCCGGCGTTCTGCTGATTGAGAGCAGCCAGCCCAGTGTACGGTTGCGCACGTAGCGGTCGAGCCGTTCCCCCACATCCGCAACCAGCACCACCTGCTTTCTGCGCTGCTCCAGTCTCTGACTGGCGCGGTACACCTCGCAGTAGCGTTCGCGGGTGACTGATCTTGCGGGGATGCCACGTTCATCAAGCAGTTCCGCCAGCTCAAGATCCAGCTGCTGGGTAATCAGGTTCAGCTCCACCAGTCCTGCGAGCGTATCCAGCTGGTTATCCGGCAGCCACTTGACCAGTTTGGGGAACACCCGGTCTATGTTGTCATCGCGCCGGCTCATAGCGGCGGGGGCGTACAGATCGGTGAGCAGAAATTCCAGGCCCGCGTGATAACCTGGGTGCTGATACAGGTCCTGGTGGGTTGATTTCAGGCGCTCAGCTTGCCAGTCGGCAATCAGGAAGGTGCTTTCCAGCAGCCGGTGCCCCGCTTTGTGCTGCCGGAAATCGTGATAATCCAGTAAAAGCTGTTGCAGGCGATAGGCGCTTTCTGAGCGCACTTCCGTGCCAACAAGGCGCTCACGATACATGGTGCCAACTCCGTCCGTTTGCGTAGAGGCAGCCAGTTTACCGGAGGCAAAGCCTGTGTGCAGTATGCCCGGTCTGTTAACAGGCAATCCGGTTGGAGGTCGGGTCAGGCTGGTTCAGCCCTGAGCGGCGGCTGGCAGGGATTCAAAGCCGGGTAACCATTCCTTGCTGTCGAGCGTCACGAAATGGCTGGGCGCCTGGGTTTCAATGATGCGCATGGTGGTCGGGCTCTGGCGTGCACTGGCCAGCATGGCACTGCGATCGAGAATGCGATCCACGCCGGGAATCAGGAAGGTACCGTGGCGCACATGTTGATAAACAGCCGTGTCGGTGCGCGCCATCCAGTCGAAAATGTTTTCTATATTGCGCACAATGGTCAGATGGTCGCGGGTTGCGTAAAACAGCTTGCCCAGCAGCTGTTTTTTGCGTGGGTTCATCTTGCCGAAAAACGTCTGCCCGTAAGCGGATGAGGGGGCGCTGTTAATCAGCCGGATCAGCCAGGGCCACATGCCGTGGCTAACCGGTTCCAGAAGCGTGGTAACCAACGGGTGAACTTTGCCCTGTGGCAGAGCCGGCGCCTCCAGAACCACTTCTACATCCTCGTAGAGCTCCGGTCGCTGTCTTATCGCCTCAAGAATAACCGCACCACCCCGCGAATGGCCGTGAACCCGCACGTTACGGGTGTTCGGGAGGTTTGTAAGAGCCTGGTTCAGGATACAGGCGTCGTATTCAATGGTGCCTTCCAGGTATTTGATCGGCACTTCCCAGTCCGGGGTCTCCGGCGTTACGCCATTTACCGGAATGTGGTAATTGCTGCAGGTAAGCAGGATCAGTTCGGTAGTAGGTGCATCGTAGGTCTGGGTGAAGTAGCAGTGATTCTCCAGGAAGCCATGCACGCCAATCACGGTTTGCTGAGCTTCTCCGCTGTGATTGCGAACAGAAACGGCTCCTTCACCAACACGAAACACGCGCCCGGAGAACATTTCCGAATAGGCGCTGTCGATTGGCTTGATCAGCTTGCGGATATGGCTTGCTTTCATATTGCTTCTCCTCCCAGCACGGCTATCGCCTGTTTTCGGAGTCTGGCCATCAGACCGTGAATGTGCTGGTAACCCTGTTGTACTCCCTTTTGGCCCGATCTTTATTGGCGCTGGTAACAGTGTTTTTGAAATGCTGTGGCCAATCGGTAACCGCCGGAACATGTAATAACTTTTACATCAAGGCTTATAACCAGTATACGAGTGAAGATGGGTTGGCGTGTAATTTTTTGTAACCAAATGCGACAGATGTGTCTGTGGAGCCGGTCGTGCATGTCTGGCACAATGCAGAACGGTCATTTGCACTCCACTTCTTCCGGGGACGTTCGGGTTTGAATCACGAGCAAACGAATCTCATGCTTCCTGCGGATTCAGCCTGGTTGGCTCTGGAGAACCCCCGGAACCCCATGACCATCACCGTTATGATGCGGGCGGAAGGCTTGACTGCGTCTCGGTTAAGGGAGTTTTTGCAGGTTTACTGGGTAGCCTGGGAACGCTTCCGGTATCGGCCGGTAGAACGCGCCCCCGGCTGGTGGTGGGAGCAGGATCCGGTCTTTGATCTCAGGCATCATCTGGACGTGGTGCTGGACCGTTTCACAGAATCGTCCCTTCAGGCGTGGGTGTCTGCCCACCTTAACCAGCCACTGCCTCTGTATCGCCCATTGTGGAAATTCTGGCTGGCACCAAATGCCGAAGGCGGTGCAGTCTTGTTGCTCCGGATACACCACTGTTATGCAGATGGCGTCTCGCTCACCGGTATTTTTGATCGCCTGTGTTCTGCCTCGCCACAGCAGCACCCGGCAATATACGGAGCGCGGCAAGACGGAGACTGGTCTCCCTGGATAAACGCGGCCAAAGAGCGGTTTGAACAGTTTGTCGGTGGTGCCACGGTTACCGCAACGGCCGGAAAAAAACAGCGCGCGCAAGCTGAAAGCCCTGAAGAGCAAGCCGGTAGTCTACTGGATCAACTGGCCCGGAACGGCCTGAAGCTGGTTAATGAGTTCACTGACTTTATGGCGGAACAGGAAGATACGCCATCCGATCTGAAGCGCCCCTTGTCGGGGCACAGGCAGTGCCGGTGGTCTGCGCCCGTTCCACTTGACAGCTTCCGGTCAATCGCCAAAGCGACGAACGTAACAGTGAACGATGTCCTGCTGAGCTGTGTGGCGGCCGCGATTCGCCCGTGCCTTGGCCTTTCCGGCAGCGCCCTGGACGATGCCGTTATGCACGCCGCCGTCCCCGTTGATATCCGCAGTCGCCTGCCGGCGGACCTGCAGCCGGAGCCCGGCTCGCTCGGAAATTATTTTGGCACCGTGTTTGTCCCCTTGCCTGTGGATGGGGAGAGCGGCCTGGAGCGGCTCTATCGCATCAAGCAGGAAACCCGGCGCCTGAAAAAGAGCTGGCAGCCGGGAATTGCCTGGGGGCTGACAGCCTGTTCACCCCTGATACCTGAACCCCTGCGCCAGCCGCTTTCAGAGGTTTTTTACCGAAAAGCCAGTGCGGTGGTGTCGAACGTACCGGGCACCCCGGATGCACGCTACATCGCAGGCTGCCGGATTACAGAACAGATGTTCTGGGTGCCTCAGGCCGGTGATATCGGGCTGGGCGTCAGCATTGTCAGCTACGCCGGGCAGGTACAGTTCGGTGTTGTGGCAGATGAATCGGTGCTGGCAGACCCGGAAATTTTTCTGCAGGACTGCCTGCAGGAACTATCGGAATTGCCAGGAGGTTCACCTATTGTTGTTTGAGGTCTACAGTGAATAGGTAAACGCGAATGACCGCGTTGTCATTGACCAACCCAACAAGAGGTGATGACCATGATCTACGAACAACCAGGAAAAGACGGCTCTGTCGTTTCTTTCAAAACCCGTTACGAAAACTACATTGGTGGCGAGTGGGTTGCGCCGGTTAAAGGCCAGTACTTTGAAAACATAACGCCTATCACCGGTGATGTTATTTGCGACATCCCGAGATCCTCCGCTGAAGACATCGATCTGGCACTTGATGCGGCCCATAAGGCAGCGCCCGCCTGGGGCAAGACTTCAGTCGCCGAGCGTTCCAACATCCTGCTTAAAATAGCTGACCGCATTGAAGCCAACCTGGAAAAGCTGGCCGTTGCCGAAACCTGGGACAACGGCAAGGCGGTTCGCGAAACCCTGAATGCAGATGTCCCGCTCGCTGCCGACCACTTCCGTTATTTTGCGGGTTGTATCCGGGCCCAGGAAGGGCACATGGGCGAGATCGACCACAACACGGTGGCTTATCATTTCCATGAGCCGCTGGGTGTCGTGGGGCAGATCATTCCCTGGAACTTCCCGTTGCTGATGGCGGCC
>JACDJC010003282.1_pt1 | contig 11878 bp, 13 predicted proteins | sample 7454191 | NCBI WGS metagenome assembly JACDJC01 (sample SAMN14253291, study PRJNA609438) | sludge metagenome | isolation source: sludge after 25d culture with pyrite and EDTA | collected 2018-12-20
CTGCGCCAGCAGCCGGCCGAGGTCCTTCTGCTTCTCGGTGGAGGGGCAGGTGGGCGAGGCCGGATCGGAGTGGGTGTCGATGCGGACGTAGCGCAGGAAGCGGTCGAGAACGGTGTGGGTGAAGGCGGGGAGCGTCATGCCCGACGATGTGTCATTCAGGAGACGGCCGGGTCAAGGCCGCAAGGTCGGTCCGCAAAAGCAAACGCCATCCCGGCTGCGCCGTCGTGCGGCGGGCCGGAATGGCGTGTCGAACCAGAGCCGGGCTGAGAAGCCGGCCAGAAAGCCGTGTTCAGATGGCTTCCTTCAGCTCCTTGGCGGCGCGGAAGGCGACCTTCTTGCTGGCCTTGATGTGAATCTGTTCGCCGGTGGCCGGGTTGCGGCCCATGCGGGCGGCGCGCTTGCGGACCTGCAGGATGCCGAGGCCGACGATGCGGATGCGGTCGCCCTTCTTGAGGTGCTTGGTGATGCGGGTCACGAGGTCGCCGAGGATCGCCTCGGAGGCCTTCTTCGACAGTTCGTGGTCCTCGGCGAGCGCCGCGGCAAGGTGCTTCAGGGTCACAGTCGCGGGGGTAGCTGCTTTCTTTGCCATCTCTGGCCCTCCTCTTTGGGACTACCGTTACAGAACTTGCGGTAATTCAGGGCTTAGTTGATTCGGCGGTATCCTGCCTACGCTGTTTTGCCTGTAAACAGCGTGTTTTTTGCATCGACAGGGGAAAAATGGCCACTTCACAGGGAGATTCGGTGTCGCTGGGCACAGCCGGCGCACGGCGCCCGGCCGCGTCGGCGCCAGGAGTCGGAAAATGACCCGGGCCGGGAGTCGGAAGCGAGCTGTGAATGAGATGCAAGTGCTTGATTTAGTGGCGCGAGAGACGGGGCTCGAACCCGCGACCTCCGGCGTGACAGGCCGGCGCTCTAACCAACTGAGCTACTCCCGCAAGATCGCGCTGCGATCCGCATCAGAGGGTGGGAATTAAAGGGGGCGGCACACCAAGTCAAGGCATCGTTGCGCCGCGAAAGCCGTCGTCGTTTCCGAACCGCTCGCACTGATATAGGAATGTGCGGCCTTCCCATCCAGCGGCCGGCCCAGGGTCGCCTCCCGACATATCCATCACGACACGAGGCCCGTCATGACCACCCAGAGTCGCGGAACCAACAGAACCTACCGGCTGGCCGTGATTCCGGGCGACGGCATCGGCAAGGAGGTGGTGCCGGAGGGCGTGCGCGTGCTCGAGGCGGCGGCCAAGAAATTCAACTTCAACCTGCAGCTCGACAGCTTCGACTTCGCCTCCTGCGACTACTACCAGAAGCACGGCCAGATGATGCCGGACGACTGGAAGAGCCGGATCGGCGGCCATGACGCGATCTTCTTCGGCGCAGTTGGCATGCCGGCGATCGTGCCGGACCATATCTCGCTGTGGGGCTCGCTGATCCAGTTCCGCCGCGAGTTCGACCAGTACGTCAACCTGCGCCCGGTGCGGCTGATGCCCGGCGTGAAGTCGCCGCTGGCCGGCCGCAAGCCCGGCGACATCGACTTCCTCGTGGTGCGCGAGAACACCGAAGGCGAATATTCCTCGATCGGCGGGCGCATGTTTCCCGGCACCGAGCGCGAGGTGGTGATCCAGGAAACGGTGATGTCGCGCACCGGCGTCGACCGCATCCTGAAGTTCGCCTTCGACCTGGCCGCGGCGCGGCCGAAGCGGCACCTGACCTCGGCCACCAAGTCCAACGGCATCTCCATCACCATGCCGTACTGGGACGAGCGCGTGGAGGAGATGGCGAAAGCCTATCCCGGCGTGCGCTGGGATAAGTACCACATCGACATCCTGGCCGCGCATTTCGTGCTCAACCCGGACCGCTTCGACGTGGTGGTGGGCTCGAACCTGTTCGGCGACATCCTCTCCGACCTCGGCCCGGCCTGCACCGGCACCATCGGCATCGCGCCGTCCGGCAGCCTCAATCCCGAGGGCAGGTTCCCCTCGCTGTTCGAGCCGGTGCACGGCTCGGCGCCGGATATCGCGGGGCAGGGCATCGCCAATCCGGTCGGCCAGATCTGGTCGGCGGCGATGATGCTGGAGCATCTCGGCGAGCTCGACGCCGCCCGCGCCATCGTCGCGGCGATCGAGACGGTGCTGGCCGACGAGCGCACGCGCACGCGCGATCTCGGCGGCAGCGCCGACACGGTGGCCTGTGGCAAGGCGGTCGCGCGCCTGCTGGCGTGATGCAACCGGCGCCGCGGCTGCGCGTTTGCAGAAGGGACGCTGATGCTTTGGCGCAGGGTCTTTCTGCGGTCGGGATGACGCGATCCGCTGCCCTGTGACGGCATGGCGCCATGCCGGATTGCAGGATCGTGGGGGTTCAAGACGGCTTGTCTTGCCCTATGTGTTGCGCTGCGCTATTCCCCTTTCAGAACCGTTCCAAGTTCCGCGAATCCGTGGAACGATAGTGCACTACGAGGATCGCCGATGGGCGGAATCTTGCAGAATTATCTGCCACTTGTGGTCTTCGTCGGAGTTGCGGCCGTGATCGGCCTGGCGCTTCTGATCGCGCCGTTTCTCGTCGCCTATCAGCAGCCCGATCCGGAGAAGCTGTCGGCCTATGAATGCGGCTTCAACGCTTTCGATGACGCGCGCATGAAGTTCGACGTGCGGTTCTATCTGGTCGCCATCCTCTTCATCATCTTCGATCTCGAGGTGGCGTTTCTGTTTCCGTGGGCGGTGGCGTTCGGCAAGCTCGGCGTGGCCGGGTTCTGGTCGATGATGGTGTTCCTCGGCGTGCTGACGATCGGCTTCGCCTATGAGTGGAAGAAGGGAGCGCTCGAATGGGATTGAGCCCCGCAACCACCTCCGCCACGTCGCCGCTGGTGTCTCAGGCCGCGACCGGCGTGATCGATCCGCGCACCGGCCGGCCGGTCGGCGCCGACGACAAGTTCTTCCTCGAGGTCAACCACGAGCTCTCCGACAAGGGCTTCTTCGTCGCCGCCGCCGATGACCTCATCACCTGGGCGCGCACCGGCTCCCTGATGTGGATGACCTTCGGTCTCGCCTGCTGCGCGGTCGAGATGATGCAGGTGTCGATGCCGCGCTACGACGTCGAGCGCTTCGGCTTCGCGCCGCGCGCGAGCCCGCGCCAGTCCGACGTGATGATCGTCGCGGGCACGCTGACCAACAAGATGGCGCCGGCCTTGCGCAAGGTCTACGACCAGATGCCCGAGCCGCGCTATGTGATCTCGATGGGCTCGTGCGCCAACGGCGGCGGCTACTATCATTACTCCTACTCGGTGGTGCGCGGCTGCGATCGCGTCGTGCCCGTCGATATCTACGTTCCGGGCTGTCCGCCGACCGCGGAAGCGCTTCTCTACGGCGTGCTGCTGCTGCAGAAGAAGATCCGGCGCGTCGGCACGATCGAACGGTGATTCCATGGATGATGCCCGGCTCGATGCTCTCGGCCAGACGATCGTTGCGGCGTTGCCCGGCGCGGCGCTCGGGTCTGCGGTGGCGTTCAACCAGCTCACGGTGTCGGTCGACCTGACCAGGATCGTCGACGTTGCGCGCACGCTGCGCGACGACCCGCGCTTCCGCTTCGTCAACATCATCGACGTCACCGCGGTCGACTATCCCAGCCGCGAGAACCGCTTCGACGTGGTCTACCACCTGATGTCGCCGGTGCTGAACGCGCGGCTGCGGCTCGTCGGCGAGGCGGGCGAGACGACGCAGGTGCCCTCCATCATCTCGGTGTTTCCCGGCGCCGACTGGTTCGAGCGCGAGACCTACGATCTTTACGGCGTGATCTTCATTGGCCACCCGGACATGCGCCGGCTGCTCACCGATTACGGTTTCGACGGCCATCCGCTGCGCAAGGATTTTCCGACCACCGGCTTCGTCGAGGTCCGCTACGACGACCAGGAGAAGCGCGTGGTCTACGAGCCGGTGCGGCTCAACCAGGAGTTCCGCAAGTTTGATTTCCTCTCGCCATGGGAAGGCGCGGATTACGTGCTGCCGGGCGACGAGAAGAAGAGCGGGTAGTTAAGCAGCGCATAGCGAACAGTGGTTCAGGGACAAGGAGGAGCGCGCGATATAGAGATCAGTTCATGCCGTGATCTCGGGATCTGACGGAAAGCGGTGGCGGTCGCCGGATGGCTCTATCGAACCCCGGCTTTATCGACCTCCGGCTTTCCCAGGGACGAGGTTTTGCGGGTGACCGGACGGGTTTGTCGGGCGGGCGTCTTGATCGCGGCGGATAGGGCCGACGGTCACGGCCGCCGGCGCTGCGGAACATGAAGCGGCCTCCGGCGAGGCGAAGCTTTCCGTAGCGTGCGACGAACCCGGCGAAGGCTTCGGCCACTGATCCGTTCGATCCAGCGCAAAGATGCCGATGCACAAGTCTCAGATGCTATTCGCTACTCACTATTCGCTTGCTCAGCGGAGCGCGCGGTCATGAACGAAACACCGGGCATGCGCAACTTCACCATCAACTTCGGCCCGCAGCACCCGGCGGCCCACGGCGTGCTGCGCCTGGTGCTGGAGCTCGACGGCGAGATCGTCGAGCGCGTCGATCCGCATGTCGGCCTGCTTCACCGCGGCACCGAGAAGCTGATCGAGCAGAAGACCTACCTGCAGGCGATCCCGTATTTCGACCGGCTCGACTACGTCGCGCCGATGAATCAGGAGCACGCCTTCTGCCTCGCCGCCGAAAAGCTGCTCGGCATCGAGGTGCCGCGCCGCGGCCAGCTCATCCGCGTGCTCTATTGCGAGATCGGCCGCATCCTGTCGCATCTGCTCAACGTCACCACGCAGGCCATGGACGTCGGCGCGCTGACGCCGCCGCTGTGGGGCTTCGAGGAGCGCGAGAAGCTGATGGTGTTCTACGAGCGCGCCTCCGGCTCGCGCATGCATGCGGCGTACTTCCGCATCGGCGGCGTGCACCAGGATCTGCCGCCCAAGCTGATCGACGACATCGAGGCGTGGTGCGATCCGTTCCTGCAGACGGTCGACGATCTCGAAGGTCTTCTGACCGACAACCGCATCTTCAAGCAGCGCAACGTCGACATCGGCGTGGTGACGCTGGAGCAGGCGTGGGAATGGGGCTTCTCCGGCGTCATGGTGCGCGGCTCCGGCGCGGCCTGGGACCTGCGCAAGGCGCAGCCCTACGAGTGCTACGCCGAGATGGATTTCGACATCCCGATCGGCAAGAACGGCGACTGCTATGACCGCTACTGCATCCGCATGGAGGAGATGCGGCAGTCGGTGCGCATCATGAAGCAGTGCATCGCCAAGCTGCGCGCCGCCGACGGGCAGGGGCCGGTCGTCATCGAGGACAACAAGATCGCGCCGCCGCGCCGCGGCCAGATGAAGCGCTCGATGGAAGCGCTGATCCATCACTTCAAGCTCTACACCGAAGGCGTCCACGTCCCCGCCGGCCAGGTCTATGCCGCGGTCGAGGCGCCGAAGGGCGAGTTCGGCGTGTTCCTGGTCGCCGACGGCACCAACAAGCCCTACAAGTGCAAGATCCGCGCGCCGGGCTTCGCGCATCTGCAGGCGATGGACTTCATCTGCAAGGGCCATCTGCTGGCGGACGTCTCGGCGATCCTCGGCTCCCTCGACATCGTGTTCGGCGAGGTGGACCGATGACCCGCGCGCCGCTCTCCGCAATTTCTTATCCGGGTTCCGACATCGCGTGCCGCGCGCCGGCACGCTGAACGATCGAAAGACGTAACACCATGGCCGTCCGCCGCTTGGCCCCGAAGGAACTGCAGCCCGCGAGCTTCGCGTTCAGCCCGGAGACTCTTGCCTGGGCGAAGGTGCAGATCGCGAAATACCCGCCGGGCCGGCAGGCCTCGGCGGTGATCCCGCTGTTGTGGCGCGTGCAGGAAGACCACCAGGGCTGGATCTCGGAAGCGGCGATCCGCGCGGTCGCCGATCTGCTCGGCATGCCCTACATCCGCGTGCTGGAGGTCGCGACCTTCTACACCATGTTCCAGCTCCAGCCGGTGGGCCGCAAGGCGCATGTGCAGGTGTGCGGCACCACGCCGTGCCGGCTGCGCGGCGCCGAAGACCTGATCGAGGTCTGCAAGAGCCGCATCCACCACGAGCCGTTCCATCTCTCGGAGGACGGCGACTTCAGTTGGGAAGAGGTCGAGTGTCTCGGCGCCTGCGTCAACGCGCCGATGGTGCTGATCTGGAAGGATACCTACGAGGACCTGACCGCCGAGAGCTTCAGCAAGGTGCTGGACGGCTTCGCCGCCGGCAATCCGCCGAAGCCCGGCCCGCAGAACGGCCGCCAGTTCTCCGCGCCGATCGGTGGGCCGACCACGCTGCAATCGCTGTCCGCCAACGGCCGCGGCACCGCTCCGAAAGAGCCGGTGCTGGCCGATGCCGCCGCCAAGAAGCCGGGCGAGGCCGCCAATGTGCGCGAGGCCCCGGTGCCGAAGCCGCCGGCGGCGGACGCCACCGCGACTCGTCCTCCCAAGGGAGACAAGTCATGACGGGGCAGCGCATCCGCTACATCGCACTGCACGTGATCGTCGCAGCCGTGTTCATCTTCGTGCTGAACTTCCTGATCCTGAAGACGGAGCTTCAGTCGGCAGTGTTCTGGGCGATCGGTTTCGGCGCCATGGCGGGCGGGCTCGCCTATCAGCAATCGGGACGCTCGGAGTCTTGAGGTAAGTCATCATGCTCGACGACAAGGACCGCATTTTCCGCAACCTCTACGGCCTCGACGACTGGGGCCTCGAGGGCGCGCGCCGTCGCGGGGCATGGGACGGCACCAAGGCCATCCTCGACAAGGGCCGCGACTGGATCGTCGCCGAGATGAAAGCCTCCGGCCTGCGCGGCCGCGGCGGCGCCGGCTTCCCCACCGGCCTGAAGTGGTCGTTCATGCCGAAGGACTCCACCGACGGCCGGCCGAGCTACCTCGTGGTCAACGCCGACGAGTCCGAGCCCGGCACCTGCAAGGACCGCGAGATCATGCGGCACGATCCGCATTTGCTGGTCGAGGGCTGCCTGATCGCGGGCTGCGCCATGGGCGCGCACGCCGGCTACATCTATGTGCGCGGCGAGTTCATCCGCGAGCGCGAGCACCTGCAGGCGGCGATCGACCAGGCCTATGAGGCGAAACTGATCGGCAAGGACAACATCCACGGCTGGCCGTTCGACCTCTACGTCCATCACGGCGCCGGCGCCTACATCTGCGGCGAGGAAACCGCGCTCTTGGAAAGCCTCGAGGGCAAGAAGGGCCAGCCGCGGCTGAAGCCGCCGTTCCCGGCGAATGTCGGTCTCTACGGCTGCCCGACCACGGTCAACAACGTCGAGTCGATCGCGGTGGCGCCCGACATCCTGCGGCGCGGCGCGGCGTGGTTCGCCGGCATCGGCCGCCCCAACAACGTCGGCACCAAGCTGTTCTGCATCTCCGGCCACGTCAACCAGCCCTGCAACGTCGAGGAGGCGATGGGCATCACCTTCCGCGAGCTGGTGGAGAAGCATTGCGGCGGCATCCGCGGCGGCTGGGACAACCTGCTCGCGGTGATCCCCGGCGGCTCGTCGGTGCCGCTGGTGCCGGCCGACCAGATCATTGACGCCTACATGGATTTCGACACGCTGCGCGGCCTGAGGTCCGGCCTCGGCACGGCAGCCGTGATCGTGATGGACAAGTCCACCGACATCGTCCGCGCCATCGCGCGCATCTCCTATTTCTACAAGCACGAGAGCTGCGGCCAGTGCACGCCGTGCCGCGAGGGCACCGGCTGGATGTGGCGCGTGCTGTCGCGCATGGCGGAGGGCCGCGCCCACAAGCGCGAGATCGGCATGCTGCTCGACGTCACCACCCGGATCGAGGGCCACACCATCTGCGCGCTCGGCGACGCCGCGGCGTGGCCGGTGCAGGGCCTGATCCGCCACTTCCGGCACGAGATCGAGCGGCGCATCGACGAGTTCTCCCGCAAGGCGGAGCTCGACGATCAGGGCATCCTCGACCCGGCCCACATGATCGCGGCGGAGTGAGCACGCCCATGACCAAAATTCTCATCGACGACAAAGAGGTCGAGGTTCCCGCCGAGTACACGCTGCTGCAGGCGTGCGAGGCGGCGGGCGTGGAGATTCCGCGCTTCTGCTACCACGAGCGGCTGTCGATCGCCGGCAACTGCCGCATGTGCCTCGTCGAGGTCGCGGGCTCGCCGAAGCCGGTGGCGAGCTGCGCGTGGGGCGTGCGCGACTGCCGTCCGGGCCCGAACGGCGAACTGCCGTCGGTCAAGACCAAATCGCCGATGGTGAAGAAGGCGCGCGAAGGCGTGATGGAGTTCCTGCTCATCAACCATCCGCTCGACTGCCCGATCTGCGACCAGGGCGGCGAGTGCGACCTGCAGGACCAGGCGATGGGTTACGGCGTCGACACCGGCCGCTTCGCCGAGAACAAGCGCGCGGTCGAGGACAAGTATATCGGCGTCCTGATCAAGACCATCATGACCCGCTGCATCCAGTGCACGCGCTGCGTCCGCTTCTCGACCGAAGTGTGCGGCGTGCCGGAGATGGGCCTGATCGGCCGCGGCGAAGACGTCGAGATCACCACCTATCTCGAAAGCGCGCTGACCTCGGAGTTGCAGGGCAACCTCGCCGACATCTGCCCGGTGGGCGCGCTGACCTCGAAGCCCTACGCCTTCACGGCGCGGCCGTGGGAGCTCGGCAAGACCCAGTCCGTCGACGTGATGGACGCGGTCGGCTCGGCGATCCGCGTCGACACCCGCGGCCGCGAGGTGATGCGCATCCTGCCGCGCATCAACGAGAACGTGAACGAGGAGTGGATCTCCGACAAGACCCGCCACGTCGTCGACGGCCTGCGCGCCCAGCGGCTCGACCGTCCCTATATCCGCGAGAACGGGCGGCTCCGCGCGGCGACCTGGCCGGAGGCGTTCGCCGCCATCGCCGCGAAGATGGGTCCGCTGCACGGCCCGCGCATCGGCGCCGTCGCCGGCGATCTCGCCGCGGTGGAGGACATGTTCGCGCTCAAGGACCTCTTGGCGGCGTTCGGCTCCGCCAATGTCGCCACCCAGAGCGGCGCCGGCTTCGATCCGAAGCTCGGGCGCGCCTCCTACATCTTCAACCCGACCATCGCCGGCATCGAGCAGGCCGACGCGCTGCTCATCGTCGGCTCCAACCCGCGCAAGGAAGCGGCCGTGCTCAACGCGCGCATCCGCAAGCGCTGGCGTACCGGCCAGCTCAAGGTCGGCGTCATCGGCGAGAAAGCGCCGCTGACCTACGACTACGAGCATCTCGGCGCGGGGCCCGATACGCTGGCGGATGTCGCCGCCGGCAGGCACTCCTTCGCCGACGTGCTGAAGAATGCCAAGAACGCCATCGTGCTGGTGGGCGCCGGGGTTGCCGCGCGCCACGACGGCGCGGCGGTGCTGGCGCAGGCGGCGAAGCTCGCGATGGATGTGGGCGCGGTGCGCGACGACTGGAACGGCTTTGCGGTGCTGCATACCGCGGCTTCCGAAGTCGGCGCGCTCGACATCGGCTTCGTGCCTGGCGGGGCAGGACTCACCGCGGCGCAGATGACGGCCTTCGGCACCCTCGACGTGCTGTTCCTGCTCGGCGCCGACGAGGTGAAGGCGCCGGACGGCACCTTCGTCGTCTATGTCGGCACCCATGGCGACCGCGGCGCGCACCGTGCCGACGTCATCCTGCCGGGCGCCGCCTACACCGAGAAGACCGGCCTCTACGTCAACACCGAGGGCCGCGTGCAGATCGCCAACCGCGCCGCGTTCCCGCCGGGCGAGGCGCGCGAGGACTGGGCGATCTTCCGCGCGCTGTCGGAGACGCTCGGCCGCAAGCTGCCCTACGATTCGCTCGGCGCGTTGCGGCAGGCAATCTTCAAGGCGGTGCCGCACCTCGCGCGCATCGACGAGATCGCGCCGGGCGAGGCGGCCGGCGTGAAGGCGCTCGCGGCCGTCGGCGGCAGCCTCGAGAAGGCGCCGTTCCACAGCCCGGTCGAGGACTTCTACCTCACCAACCCGATCGCGCGGGCGTCCGCCGTGATGGCCGAATGCTCGCGGCTTGCGTCGGGCCAGCTTCTGACGGCGGCGGAGTGATCCGATGACCGAATTCTTCGCAAGCCCGCTCTGGACCGGCTTCCTCTGGCCGCTGATCATCATCGTCGCGCAGAGCGTGCTGCTGCTCGTGGTGCTGCTGGTGGCGATCGCCTACATCCTGCTCGCCGACCGCAAGATCTGGGCGGCGGTGCAGATCCGGCGCGGCCCCAACGTGGTCGGGCCGTGGGGCCTGTTCCAGTCCTTCGCCGACCTGCTCAAGTTCGTGTTCAAGGAGCCGACCATTCCCGCCGGCGCCAACAAGGGCGTGTTCCTGCTGGCGCCGCTGGTATCCTGCGTGCTGGCGCTGTCGGCCTGGGCGGTGATCCCGGTCAACCTCAACTGGGTGATCGCCGACATCAATGTCGGCATCCTCTACATCTTCGCGATCTCGTCGCTGTCGATCTACGGCATCATCATGGCCGGCTGGTCGTCGAACTCGAAGTATCCGTTCCTGGCGGCGCTGCGTTCGGCGGCGCAGATGGTGTCCTACGAAGTTTCCATCGGCTTCGTCATCATCACCGTGCTGCTCTGCGTCGGTTCCCTCAACCTGACCGCGATCGTCGAGGCGCAGCACACCCGCGGGCTGGCGAACCTGATCGGCCTGCCGTGGTTGACCTTCCTGAACTGGTACTGGCTGCCGCTCTTGCCGATGTTCGTGATCTTCTACGTCTCGGCGCTGGCGGAGACCAACCGCCCGCCGTTCGACCTGGTGGAGGCGGAGTCCGAGCTGGTCGCCGGCTTCATGGTGGAATACGGCTCGACGCCGTACCTGTTGTTCATGCTCGGCGAGTATGTGGCGATCTGCACCATGTGCGCGCTGGGCGCGATCCTGTTCATGGGCGGCTGGCTGCCGCCGGTCGACCTGCCGCCGTTCAACTGGGTGCCGGGCGTAATCTGGTTCACGCTGAAGGCGTTCGCCATCTTCTTCCTGATCGCCATGGCGAAGGCCATCGTGCCGCGCTACCGCTACGACCAGTTGATGCGGCTGGGCTGGAAGGTGTTCCTGCCGCTGTCGCTGGCGATGGTCGCCATCGTCGCCGCCGTCCTGCAGTTCGCCAACCTGGCGCCGAAGTGAGGGCATGATGAGCATCGCATCCACAGCCAATTCGCTTCTGCTGAAGGAGTTCGTCTCGGCGTTCTTCCTGACCATGCGCTATTTCTTCAAGCCGAAGCCGACGCTGAACTATCCCTTCGAAAAGGGCCCGATCTCGCCGCGCTTCCGCGGCGAGCACGCGCTGCGCCGCTATCCGAACGGCGAGGAGCGCTGCATCGCCTGCAAGCTGTGCGAGGCGATCTGCCCGGCGCAGGCCATCACCATCGAGGCCGGTCCGCGCCGCAACGACGGCACGCGCCGCACGGTGCGCTACGACATCGACATGGTGAAGTGCATCTATTGCGGGTTCTGCCAGGAGGCGTGCCCGGTGGACGCCATCGTCGAGGGGCCGAACTTCGAGTTCGCCACCGAGACGCGCGAGGAGCTCTATTATGACAAGGCCAGGCTGCTCGCCAACGGCGACCGCTGGGAGCGCGAGATCGCCAAGAACATGGCGCTCGACGCGCCGTACCGGTGAGGTGAGGGCATGAGGGTTTTCGCGTCCGGCCGGTTTTTCCTTCACCTCTCCCCGTTTACGGGGAGAGGTCGATCGGCGCTTATCGCCGATCGGGTGAGGGGCGCTGTTTTGTTGTCTGCATTCCGCTTTGGCCCCACAACCCAAACCAAACCCCCCAGGGGGGTAGAGGGAGCAGAGGTGCTCCCAAGATAGGCCCCGCGCTGTTATTCAATATGTTAGCCCGCAACAG
>JACDJC010003286.1_pt1 | contig 11872 bp, 12 predicted proteins | sample 7454191 | NCBI WGS metagenome assembly JACDJC01 (sample SAMN14253291, study PRJNA609438) | sludge metagenome | isolation source: sludge after 25d culture with pyrite and EDTA | collected 2018-12-20
ATGGATGAAGTTTTTTCTGCTTCGGAAAAGAATGGTTTTCAATGGATTCTGGGGATTGAGAACAGACGCTATTTGCACCAATATGCACGCCGGATTCATAAGAATTTATGCTTGCGGCTTGCTAATTCCATTTGATCTACACTAAAAATAGACAACAGGTTTTCAGCTAATACTCCTCCTTAACAACAGTCACTCCTTGCAGAAAAAATGCCTTTTCTGCATTGCCCCTGCCCGAAGAGTCTTCCCGGTACTGTCCTTTGCCATCTCTCCTACCATCCCTATCGGCAGCTTGTCTGCCTTTGCCATCTCTCCTACCGTCTCTATCGGCAGCTTGCCTGCCTTCGCCTTGACCACGATTGGAATCATGTTTGTCAGGTTCAATATTCCTTTCTCTCAAAATGCCCGCAATGGTAAGGTCGCTCCCCATTTGTTCCTGCATAAAGGCACCAATTTTTTCACCGGCTTCCACCTTAATATTAATATTTTCATTGCTGCCCATCAGCTGGCATCTTTTGCCCGCATGCTGCTGGCAAACATGCACTACAGTTCCTTTGACTTTCACTTCCGTGTCAACCAAACTTGCAGTATTGGCAAGAAGTTCATCGACTGAGTAAACAACAGTTTGAGCTATATTCCTTTCCTCAATATTCTCTATCTCAACACTTTTCCCTTCAATATTTTGAATGCTTCTCTTTCTGTTTCCACAACTCAATAAAAGTGTAGCGACGAGAATGAGTAAACTGATTTGTTTCATTTTATGTTGTACTTTAAATTGTTTTTCAAATATAAAAAAGAGCAAAAAACAGAGGAATAATCACGCCTGCAATGGTAAACCACCATCCCCAACGGCCAAATCCCCGTTTTCCTCTCATTAAAAACAGACCGGACACTGCAACAAAAAGCAATGTAGCAGCCATGACATCACTCACCCATTTCCAAAGAGTGCCGACAGTTGCCCTGTGCAATCTGTTCATTTCAAAAAGAACCGGGCGACGCTGCAAATAATTCAAATTCCCCTTTCCGTTTTCAGGATTAATGACAACTTCGCCATTTTCAATGAATACCTTAATTTCACCTTTATTGTTAATATAATGTTTTTTATAGACAATACGATGATTAAGCTGAGAAAAGATCTCTTTTAATAAACTTGCATCTACTTTGGTTTGGGAAGTAATTGGCGTTTGAAAATCTACATTGATGATTTTATAATCCGGATTAAAATCGTGCTGATGATTTAGGAAAATTCCTGAAAGACAGTAAACAACAGTCATCCCAACAATGAAATATCCTAAATCGCGATGCAGAGTTCTTAGTAACCTTCGTATTTTTCTAAAATTCATATATTTTGCATTTAGTTTAAGTACAAGCAAAGTTAATAATTCATTTAGAAAAGACGCCGTCTATAAATTGAAACCTTGCTCATTCTATTTTAGGCACAACTCCTGACAAATGCAAAACAAAAAACGGTCAGGTGATTTCTAAAGTACTGAAGAAGAATAAGTGTTTGGTATTAAACCAGAGTGCCGGGAATTTAACGTAGCGATTTGATAATATGAGAATTGGCTGATAAAAATTACCGGGAATAAAATTCATTCAGGGTGATAACATCATCGGATTTACAAAGAGGACACCGGGGCGATTCTCCGCTGTAATCATTAAAACTTGCCTGGCACGAGTTGCATTTATACCAGTTGTCATCAAAATAAATATCACCTCCCCTGAAAATTATATCGAGTCCTTCCACAAATGCAGTGGCAACTTTATGGCGTGCTTCTTCATAAATCCGGGTGAGTGTAGGCCTTGAAATATCCATGTGCACTGCTGCTTGCTCCTGCGTAAGATTTTGGTAATCCAACAACCGGATTGCTTCAAACTCTTCTAATCTAAGGATAATCTCATTAGACTTGCGCCCGCGAACGCCATAAACTGACATTCCTTTAATAATCGGAGGCGCCTGTATTCTCCTGCTTTTTTTTCTCCTGGACATCTTTACGCCGTATTAAGTTTACTTAATAAAAAATGATCTGCCAGAACCAAAGCGGCCATGGCTTCCACAATAGGCACAGCGCGCGGAAGAACGCACGGGTCATGCCTTCCCTTAGGTTTTATGACAACCTCTTTATTATCTTTATCAACCGTGTCCTGCTCTTTCAACAATGTTGCAATGGGCTTGAAAGCGACATTAAAATAGATATCTTCTCCATTGGAAATTCCACCCTGAATGCCACCGGAATGGTTTGTTTTGGTACGAACTCCGCTGTCAGTGAGGACAAACACATCATTGTGCTGTGAACCGCTAAGTTTTGTGCCTTCAAAGCCGGAACCATACTCAAAGCCTTTAACAGCATTGATTCCAAGCATTGCAAATCCCAGGTCGGCGTGCAATTTGTTGAAAACCGGCTCGCCCCAACCGGCAGGCACACCTTTAATAACACATGTGATTACACCGCCAACTGTGTCACGATCCTTCAAAGCAACCTGAATCCGGTCTATCATTTTTTGAGCAGTCTCATCATCGGGGCAGCGCACAATATTATCTTCGGTTTTGGAGAGGTCGAGTTCAGTGTAAGACTTGTCCAGCTTAATCTCACCCACCTGGGAAACATAAGCCTGAATACTTACTCCGGGAGTAGCTAAAATTTGCTTTGCAATTGCTCCGGCAACCACACGCGCAATGGTTTCACGCGCAGATGAACGCCCGCCGCCCCGGTGGTCGCGGGTTCCATATTTTTTCATGTAGGTGTAGTCAGCATGTGATGGGCGGAATACATCTTTCAGGTTATTGTAATCCTGCGGATGCTGATCTTCATTCCAAATAACAAATGCGATTGGAGTTCCCTGAGTTTTCCCTTCAAAAACGCCTGATAAAAACTCAACCTGATCAGCCTCTTTTCTCTGAGTAGTTATTTTTGACTGCCCCGGCTTGCGGCGTGAAAGATCTTTCTGAATTAACTCAACATCCAATTCAATACCGGCTGGGCATCCGTCAATAATCCCGCCAATTCCACGCCCGTGAGATTCACCAAAGGAAGTCAAGCGAAATATTTTCCCGAATGTATTCATGCAATTGAAATTAATCTTACTCAAAGTGCCGATACAAAACAAGCCAAAACTTAACTATGCTCATTTTGTATCAAAAAAACCCCGTTCCTTTAGTTCTTAATGAGGAACGGGATAAATTTAATTATTTAAAGTTAACTACCAGAATCCTGTCTAACAGCCACATCCGCAACCTCCCTGGCTGTGCTCCCCCTGGCTGTGAGTTTCATGTTCGGAACCACAACCACAATCATCGCCTTCACTGCTGCAACAGCCTCCATTGCCACTGCCGCAACCACAGCCATCGCCGGATAAAATTCTGGCAAGCTCCTCATCGGTAGGCTCACGCACCGACAGAACTGTGCCTGAAAAATAGAGGTCTTCACCAGCCAGCGGATGGTTAAAGTCCATCTTCACTTCATCGTCTGAAACTGCAAGTACAATTCCGTTCATACGCTGCCCGTTGCTGCTCATCATCGGAACAGCATTCCCAACGGCGATAAGTTCATCATCAAAATGTCCATCAACTAAAAAAACATGCTTGGGCAAATCAACAATAGCATCTTCATTGACTTCGCCATACGCATCATTTTTCAATAAACGGATTTTAAAAGGATCTCCAACTTTCAGCCCGGACAGTTTGGATTCAAACTCCGGCAACATGGAACCTGAACCATAAAGAAATTCTAAAGGATTTTCTTCTGTTGCCCGTTCAATGACGTCACCTCTTTCGTCATCTATGTGTAAAACATAGCTTAAAGCTACCATTGAATGTTTTGAAATTTCAAGCATAATCTCTATTTTTTTTAAATATAATGCAAATAAACTGTTTTTTGGGAACAGAACAAAATACTTTTCTGTCTTTTATGTAATTTTAAGTGAAAAGATGACTCTCTTGTTTTGAAAAGTTTACATTTTCAGAACTTTCCGGGTGAATAATCTCCCCTGTTCCCGGACATTTAAAAAATAGATGCCCGCCGGTTTATCTTTCAAGACAGGGATTTGCAAAGTCTGCTTTTTTGAAACCTGTTGCTGAAACAAAATTCTCCCGCTGGTATCTGTCAGCGTAATATCTTTCAAACCATCTTTCAGCAACACAAAAAAACTGTCCTTCACCGGATTCGGAAACACATTTACACCTGCATCTTCCATAACAATCCGATCAGAAGATGTAATTGTTGTTCCGGAAAAATTATCCATACAGAAATAGGCAGGCGTATTCATTCCATATTCACCCACATCACTCGATTCCATGCCAAAATTTAGAGCAGTTATGTTTTTGATATTGCTTAAATCAACCCAGCGCCAGTCATTTACAATGTATTTTTTTTCGGGATTTTCAGCGCTAAAATCAGCCAAATAAAACTCAACCGTTTCGGTTGGTTTTCCTGATTGGTCTGTTCCCCAAATCAGCAATTTCAGAAAATCGGGGTCTTTGCCATCTTCTCCGCCAAACTTTTTAGAAAATCCATTTGGGTCTCCGTCGCGCATCATCAGATAGGTTAATGTGGAATTAGTTACGTAAAACCCACTTAAATCGACCGGTTTTTCAAATTCAATCTTCAGTTCTCCGGGGAAAAAAACCACTGCATAGTTTTCTGTCTGTTCTGCCCCACTGCCCGTAATGGCGCTGTACTGATTCCCATATCCCGGAGTAGTAGTATCTTTCATATTCGACACGGAAAAACCGCTCCAATATTGCCAATCAACAATATAGTCATTTGGGAACCAAAAACCGCCGCTAAAAAATCCTCCGGCTGAATCTTCACCGTTGTAATACGAATCAGTTTCCAGTTCTACATCTTCAAAAGTTGCAACTTGCTGTGCGCCCGCAACAAACGCAGTTAAGGAGAGGGTCAAAATCAAATAAAATTTTTTCATTTTAGAATTTTTATGGTAAAACAATAATTTCATTACATGATTTCTAATAATTCTTGTTTTACAATACCAAAAACAGTGGGAAATATTCAAGGCGGATTACCTTCAGCTTTTCTTCCCGAAAGCTTACGATACTGTATATTTTGGAAACAGCATGTTTTCTGGCTCTCCCCGATTGGCAACCGCCTTCCCGCTCCAAAATCGGGAGCAGTGGCTATTGATGTTACCAACATGAAAGGATTACAGCTGCGGGTACAGCTCCGGTTTTTCACCGGATTCCATCACTTTTTCCACTGCAAAAGTAACCAATTTTTATTTATCCGGCTGCTTAAATTGGAAGAAACACGAGATTCAAAATGGCTGAAGATTGCTCTCTGCGTACACACTAAAGCCAAATAAATATTTTTACCGGCAAAAAACATTCTACCCTATCCAATAAAATACTTTCAGATATGTAAATATTTTTTATTTTTGCCATGGCACTGTTCATTGCTTTCATGTTGAAATATCAATTACTATAGCTCAATTATATGTTGCTGAGAGCTTCGAAAAGTGTTGTTTTATTTTTTAAAATTGAGAAAAATGAAAATTAACCACAAATACTACTGGATTATTCAAAAATATTCCATAAATTGTTCAGTCTTTTCTGGAGAATTTTTCTTATTGAGAACAAATACTTAAAGTGAAAAACTATGAATTTCACTGGTAGCTTAAAGCAGGCTGTAAATATAGCACAATCATTAGCCAAAGAATTTTCCAACAGTGAATTTTCTCCGGCACATCTTCTAAAAGCATTACTTCACAAAGATATTGGGCTGACAGAACTTTTAATGGCTCTTGACCAGGATCTTTTTTATCTTGAAGAGTGGGCAGAAGTCCGTATCGAATCGTGTGCAAAATCAGGGAATGTCCCGGAAAATCCTCCCGGTGACAAAAACGTACAGGCAGTTTTCAGAGAAGCTGAAAACATCCGGTTCAAATTGTCGCGTGACGAAACTGACCCCGAATGTGTTTTGACAGCGCTCAGCACTCCCGGTGTAGGTTTCAGCTATGAACAACTAAAGACATTTACGCTTAACCAAACGCAAATTATCAATTACCTGCTTGAGAAAAGCGATTTTCAGGAAGCAATAGGGCTGACAGACACCAAACAGGAGAATAAAAAACAGGTGCATGCAGGCAATGCACTGCTGAAATATTGTATTGACAAAACGGAAGAAGCCCGTTTGGGGAAACTCGACCCGGTGGTTTACCGCGACAATACAATCCGGGGGATTACCGAAATTTTAGGACGCCGGAACAAGGCTAATGTTTTAATCATCGGCGATACGGGTGTCGGCAAAACGGCAGTTGTCAATGGTTTCACGCAAAATGTGGTAGAAGAAAAAGTGCCCTCCGGTCTGATTGGCGCCGTTATTTTTGAACTGGATTACGGTTCCTTAATCGCAGGCGCTTCCTACAAGGGCGAAGTTGAAGACCGGCTCAAGAAAATCATTGCTGAAATTCAACAATACGACAAAGCCATTTTATTTATTGATGAAATGCACCTTTTAGCCGACAAACAGGGAGGAGCCGCCGGAGCTGCAAATCTGCTTAAACCGGAACTTGCCCGCGGAAATCTCACCATTATTGGCACTACATCAATAGACAATTACACTAAATTCATAGAAACCGACGAAGCTTTTAACCGGCAATTTGAAATTATTAAAGTTGAAGAGCCCGATGAACAGACGGCGCTGAAAATGTTGGCTGAAATTGTACCAAAATATGAGGAACACCACAAACTTAAAGCGGATGAAGAAGTAATGAAAGAGGCAATAAGGCTCTCCAGAAGATTTCTTAAAGAACGTTCATTGCCCGAATCTGCCATTGACTTGATTGACCACACCATGGCAGGAGTCAGGCTAATGTCCGATATTTCACCGGCAACCATTGAAAAGCTCAAGGCAGAGCTGGAGCAGTTCGGAAACGACAAGGATGCTCATTTCAACGAGTTGCAGTGGTTCTCCTCAAATCTGAAAAATCAGATTTCGCCCATTTTGTTTTCTAAGCTCAATGAGAAAGAGAACGGGCAAACACTAAACACCGGCACTGAAATTTATGACTCCTGTCTGCAAGTGCTAAAAAACCTGGAGGCAATTGCCGCAGAGAAGGTAGAAGCATTAAACAAATCAGATGTTGGCGCCATTGTTTCCGGTCGCACAGGAATTCCGCTTGGAAAGATGCAGTCCAAAGAACGCGAAAAACTGATGAGCATTGAAGATTATCTCAGAAAGCGGGTAATCGGGCAGGACCATGCACTGAAAACCATCGCCGAAGCAATACTTGAATCCCGGTCAGGATTAAGCAAAGCCGGTCAGCCCATTGGTTCTTTTTTCTTCTTAGGTCCTACGGGCACCGGAAAAACCGAGCTGGCAAAGGCACTTGCAGAATTCCTGTTTCAGGATGAAACATTTCTGATTCGCTTCGACATGTCGGAATTCAAGGAAGAACATTCGGCAGCACTGCTCTATGGAGCGCCTCCCGGATATGTAGGCTACGAAGAAGGCGGACTACTGGTAAATAAAATCAGGCAAAAGCCCTACTCTATCGTTCTTTTCGATGAAATCGAAAAAGCACACTCTTCTGTTTTTGACATTTTCCTGCAGATTTTGGATGAAGGAAAACTACACGACCGACTGGGGAAAGAGGGTGATTTTTCCAATGCTATGATACTTTTCACCTCCAACATTGGCAGTGATTTCATTGTGGATTCTTTTGGCATGGGCGAAATACCACCCTCCAACCAACTGATGGAAATTATGAGCAACTACTTCCGACCCGAATTCTTGGGGCGTCTTACTGAAATTGTACCATTTGCACCAATCAGCAAAGATAATGTGGTGAAAATATTTGACATTCACCTGAAAGGATTACTGAAAATTTTGGATGAAAAAGGAATTAAACTGGAAATGAATTCCGGAGCCAAAGAGAAACTGGCACAAGCCGGTTATACTCCTAAATATGGCGCCCGGCCAATTGTTGGAATTATTCGCTCCCGGCTCAGGAGACCGTTATCCCAAATGATAATTTCCGGAAAAATAAGCAGAGGCTCAACTGTTCGACTTTCACTCGATGAAAATGAAGAAGTTATTTGGGAAGTTGTTTAGTTTTTTCAAAGAAAAAAAGAAGGAAAAACAAAATAAAAAATTAATCACACAAAAATTTGACAATATGCAAACATATGGAATTGGGGGAACTGAAGTTCCCATGGATGCAAGTGAAGCACTGACTGAAATCGCTCAGAACAAGTCTTTGCTTGTGGAAAAATTAACCGAAGAGGCGCCATTCAAACCGGAAATAGTTGAAGGGCTGACTTCTATCGATGATGTTTTTAATCACTTCAGACCGTCTGTGGATGTTGATTTTGAAGATTCTGAAGGAAACTCCAAAGAAGAGAAACTTTCCTTTAAGGGGCTTGCCGATTTTGGAATTGAGGGCATCACCGCACAAAGTAATTTTTTGAAAGATTTAAGCAATCAAAAAGAGCAGTTTCTAAAAATAGTGAAGCAGCTAAAAAGTAACAAACTGCTGCGCAAGGCTATTGAAACTCAAGAGACAAAAGAGGCAATGCTGAACACAATTTATGCGCTAATCAAGGAAATCGAAGAAGCTTAACAAATCAATTCACAAAAATTAATACAACAGATATGGCACTACAGGAACAAAGACAGAATATTGAACAGTTCAGGGAGAAAGTTATTGAAAGAGCGAGGCAGGTTGAAAAGCCACAGGAACTGCTTGAGCAAAGTCTGGCGCAGCTTTCAAAAGTTGGCGGTTTTGATTTGCTGGAAGCTTCAATTGACGGTATTCAAAACTTAAATCCTGAACGGAAGGCAAGAAAAAGAATTTTTCTTGCAGAATCTTCAAAAAAAGAAGAGCGCGCTCAGGTTAAAAGCACACTCCAGCTTTGGGCAGCCATTCTATCCTCTTCAGAAAATGTGATGGAGATGGTGGAGAGCTGCGAACAAAGTGCGCAAAAAGCTGAAGAAACCCTGACAAAAAATTTAGCAAAAGCCATTGAAGCCACAAAAGAACTGGAAACATCCTACCGGTCGGTGACTCTCTTTTTCAAAAATGCAGGTAGCAACAAAATCAAAAATATAACTTTTATGAATGCAGATCCTGAGCAGCTGAAAGACCTGGACGACACCCGGTTTATTGATGCCATTCAGGAAGAGCTTGTCAAAAACTATGACAGGTTAGACTTACGCGACAACTACAGTCTATTGATTGTGCCCGGTTATTTAGGATCCAACAAGGTTGTTGAAAAATGGGCAAAAATTGCCCATGAAAACAAAGTTATGCTGGTTACGGACTTTGAGCATTTGGATACTCCCGACGATGTGATGGAAATGTTTGAAGCAGCCAACCTCACCGGTGGAGACGTTTATAAATCAAATGTGCTTATGGCCTGCAATTATCTTGTTGGACGGGATAAGTACAAAGAATTGGGTGAAGAAGAGGGGCTTTATGTTCCGCCTTCAGCAGCGCTGGCAGGCACGATTTACCAGACACTCATGTCGCAGGTTGCAGCCGGGAAAAAGCACGGAAGCCTCAGCGAAGTGGACGGTGTAAAATTTGACCTGAAAAAAAGCGAAATTGCCAATCTCGAAAAAATGGGGCTTATTCCCATGGTTAACGAATACGGCAAAGTGATGGCTTTTTCAGCAAAAACACTTTTCAACGGCGACAACTTAGGGTTGCAAACCTACTCGGTAGTCAGGGTTTTCGACTATGTCACCAAAGTATTGATGGATTTCCTCAACCGCAGAGCTTTCGAGAATTTTAATGTCAAAACACGAAAAGAAATTCTCAGCCAGATTATCCGCTTTTTAGACAGCATTACCGGACCTGGAAAACTCATCGAAAAATTCACCATCAAACGGTTTGAACAGGATAAAGTTCAAAAAGATCGTATTTACCTTGATATTCACATGACACCTTACTTCCCGGCCAAAAACTTTATGATAAAAATGGACGGGCAAAAAGGGGATGACGGGAATGAGTGGGATACGGAATACGAACAGAATTAACATTTTATTTTTTAACCTTAATTTTTTTTAATCATGTCATTTAAAGCAATTTTTGAAGTGGACGGTAACAAATACCGTGTATTGGAATGCAGCTACAGCCTGCATCAGGACTATGACAACACCGGGAGACCTTCATCAACTACACGTGGCGGAATTGTTGACCTGGTGGTTGAATCTACTGATGACACCAGTATCTTTGAATGGATGTGTGACAGTTACATGAAGAAAGATGCCAAAATCACTTTCAACAAACGTGATGAAGACTCCAAAATGAAAGAACTGGAAATTATTGAAGCTTATATTGTGAACTACAAAGAATCTTTTGATGATTCCGGGAGCGGAGCAATGCTACAGTATTTTACCTTGTCGCCAAGGTCGATTAAAATGGGCAACGGCGAGCACGAAAACGAATGGGCTATTTAATAAGCCCAATTTATTTTTAACTGTATTTAAGTGAAATCTACCACTTTCCAATATTTTTAAAATAGGTTTCCACACATTGCAAAACCTATTTATGATTTTTTATATTCAAAATATTTTAAAATTCAGTTATGTCTATAGTAGCCCGGCTCCATCTTGACCAACATCCTTTAAGTCAAAGAGGGATTCGCGTTTTATCCTACAATTTTGGTTTTTCACAGGAGATTGACAGTAACGGACTGCCCGGTTCAAGGGTACGCGCCGGACTCATCAACCTTACGGTATATGGGAAAAGCGACCCCGACCTTGTCAACTGGATGTTGGGCAGGATGATGACTAAGAACGGGAAAATTGTTTTCACCGGAATCAGTGATTCCGGGATTCCTCAGGAAACCAACTCGTTAGCTTTCGAGAACGGAATTCTTGTTTCTTATGGTGAGTCGTTTAATGATCAATCAGATATGATAATTTCCCTGAGTATCTCATGCCAAAAAATCACATTGTCAAATGCGAAATGGGAGACAAAATGGGATTTTGACAAAGGGGCTTAAACTCTAAATCTTTAATAAATGGCTTTACTTTCAAGTATTGAAATTACAATCAACAACAATCCATTTAGAAATTTTCAGAAAGTAGTGATCAGTCAAAACCTTTATGGAACTGATCGTTTTGAAATTACCTGCCGCTATGATGCTTTGGAAGACCTGGATGGTTTTTTGATTGAGAACTCCAAAGATTTCTTAGGGTATCCGATAGTCATACAGACAAGATTTTTAAAAGGTGAAGGGGAATCGGACGGAATCAGTTTCCTGGGCTATGTTACCGAAATAGAAAGCTCACGAAGCGCAATGGCAGATAGCGATCTGGTAATAATTTCAGGAGGAAGCAAGGAGATTATTTTAAACCGGAAACCACACAACAGGGCATTTGCCGATAAAACACTTGATGAAATTCTAAAGGAAATTTTAGCAGATTATGAGTTAAGACCAAAAGTGAAGGCAAGAAACCAGCAGCGGTTCCCCTACATTGTGCAATTTGAAGAGAGCGATCTGGCATTTATCCGGCGCCTTTCCATCCGCTACGGAGAATGGTTCTTTTTTAATGGCAGCGAATTAATTTTCGGCGAAATCCCTGAAGAAGAAAAAACACTCACTATAGGGCAAAATCTGGATAATTTCAGATACGGGTTACGGGTAGCTCCTGTAAAATTCAATCTGACAACCCTCGAACCACTGAGTGTTTCGGTTCAAAGATACCATTCTGGCAACAGCTCGATAGAATCAAACCTGAACACTTACGGAAAACATGCACTGAACATGTCAAAAATGGTTTATCCCCTGGAAGGTGAAGATTATTTTGAGCATTTAAACCTGAATGAAGATGATTATCAATCCGGGTTGAATTCTGTTGGCGAGCTTCAGGAATCTGCCGATGCTGTGAATCTTGCACATGTTTCGGGA
>JACDJC010003287.1_pt1 | contig 11871 bp, 8 predicted proteins | sample 7454191 | NCBI WGS metagenome assembly JACDJC01 (sample SAMN14253291, study PRJNA609438) | sludge metagenome | isolation source: sludge after 25d culture with pyrite and EDTA | collected 2018-12-20
CTCGACCTGCCCACGGCAGACGCTTTGATCTTTACCCGTGAAGAAATCGATGCATCGGTCGCACGCACATCGCCCGAACTGCTGGCTGCTCTGACTCAGGCAGCGGCGCGTATCCGTGCCTATGCCGAACATCAAAAGATGGCTTCATGGCAGTTCACCGAAGCAGACGGTACGGTCTTGGGGCAGCAAGTCAGCCCGCTGGATCGGGCGGGCCTGTACGTGCCCGGCGGCAAGGCGGCGTATCCCTCATCGGTCTTGATGAACGCGATTCCTGCCAAGGTGGCCGGTGTCCGTGAACTGATCATGGTGGTGCCGACCCCGGACGGGATCGTCAACGACACCGTGCTCGCAGCCGCACACGTCGCCGGTGTCGACCGTATTTTCCGCATCGGCGGGGCTCAGGCGATTGCCGCACTGGCCTATGGCACGGCGACCGTGCCACCGGTCGACAAGATCGTCGGCCCCGGCAATATTTATGTCGCAGCAGCGAAGCGTGCGGTGTTCGGCAAGGTGGGCATCGACATGATCGCCGGGCCATCGGAAATTCTGATTCTCTGTGACGGCAAGACCGATCCCGACTGGATCGCGATGGACTTGTTCTCGCAGGCCGAGCACGACGAGCAGGCGCAATCCATCCTGATTTCTCCCGATGCCCAATTTCTCGATAAGGTAACGGCCTCCATTGAAAAGTTGCTGGCGGATCAGCCGCGCGCGTCCATCATCCGCACGGCACTGACCAATCGGGGTGCGTTGATTCACGTGCCGGATATGGATGCGGCCATCGAATTGGCGAACCGTATTGCGCCGGAGCATCTTGAGTTGTCGTTTGAAGGTGCCGAGCAGCGTTTGCCCGAGATCCGCCACGCCGGTGCGATTTTCGTCGGTAAATATACCGCCGAGGCCTTGGGCGATTACTGCGCTGGCCCGAATCACGTACTGCCGACTTCCGGCACCGCGCGGTTTTCTTCGCCATTGGGGGTGTACGACTTCCAGAAGCGTTCGAGCATTATCCAGTGTTCTGCACAGGGTAGCGCGGTTCTCGGAGCATTGGCTGAGGTTCTGGCAGAATCCGAAGGGCTGTACGCCCACGGTGCTTCGGCTCGTTACCGTGTCAAGGATCACCGTTGAGGCTCACCGCTGATGAATCAAACGAAATCTAAGTTTAGTGCAGGGCCGGGTAGCTTGGGGCAGGGGAGTCGGGTATGAGTTCACCGTTCTGGTCGCGTCTGGTCGGCGGATTGACGCCCTATGTTCCCGGTGAGCAGCCCAAGGGTGCTCGTCCGGATGGTCAGCGCCTGATCAAGCTCAATACCAACGAAAACCCGTATGGCCCGTCGCCCAGGGTCATTACGGCGATTGAATCTGTTTTGAACGAGAGTTTGCGCCTTTATCCCGATCCGACGGCGCACGACTTGCGCGCAACAATCGCCGACTACTACCGTTTAACGCCCGATCAGGTGTTCGTCGGCAATGGTTCGGATGAGGTTCTGGCGTTTGTTTTTCAGGCCTTGCTCGCGCATGAGAAACCCATCCTTTTTCCCGACATCAGTTACAGCTTCTATCCGGTCTACTGCGCGCTATACGGTATTGATTACCGGTTGGTTCCGCTTGATGAAGACCTGGCCATTCGGGTAGCCGATTACGCCCAGACTGAACAGCCGTCGATTGGCGGTATTATCTTCCCCAACCCGAATGCACCGACCGGGCGCCTGCTTTCCCTGGCACAAATCGAACAGATCGTTGCCGGACAACCGGGTGTGGTCGTGGTGATCGATGAAGCCTATGTCGATTTTGGCGGCGAGTCGGCAGTCGCCCTGATCGACCGCTACCCGAATGTTCTGGTGACGCAATCGCTATCCAAGTCTCGTTCTTTGGCTGGCTTGCGTGTCGGCCTTGCTTTGGGGCAGCCTGCTCTGATCGAGGCCTTGGTGCGCGTCAAGGACAGTTTCAATTCCTATCCTCTGGATCGTCTGGCCTTGGCTGGTGCGAAAGCTGCTTTTGAGGATAAAGCCTACTTTGCACAAACCCGTGCGCGCATTATTGACGCGAGGGAAGCACTGACCAAGGCGCTTGTATCGCGCGGGTTCACTGTGCTGCCATCCGGTGCCAATTTCGTGTTTGCGCGTCATCCCAAGCTGGGTGGTGAGCAGCTTTATCTTGGGTTACGCCAGCAGGGTGTGATGGTTCGCCACTTCAACAAACCTCGAATTGCCGAATTTCTGCGGATCACGGTTGGCACGCCTGAAGAAAATCAGTGCCTCCTCGCGGCACTTGATGTGGTGACGGGCACAGCGATGGGCTTGAGTAATTGAGTTCTCGTTTCATGTGGACGATGGTCTCCGCGCCCTTGGCGTGTTATCATCACGTTCCATTTTTCGAACAGAAGATGGTTTCTATGGTGTTCCGTATTCGTCCCTTCGCGACAATGCGCCGTGAACCCCGCCAGGCCCGGAAGGGAGCAACGGTAACGGTTGCCTTGGGCGCCGGAGATCGGCGGGTGCGGGATGCCACCCTCCCCAGATTCATTCCATTCAATTCGGCTGTTGCGCTATGAGTTATCTCGTACTGGCGCGTAAATGGCGTCCCAAAAACTTTGCCGAAATGGTTGGCCAAGGCCATGTCCTGCAAGCGCTGACGAATGCGCTGGATCAAAGCCGTTTGCACCATGCTTACCTGTTCACCGGCACCCGGGGCGTGGGCAAGACGACTGTCGCGCGAATTTTTGCCAAGGCGCTCAATTGCGAGCAAGGCATATCCAGCACACCCTGTGGCGTGTGCAGTGCCTGCGTTGAAATTGATCAGGGCCGCTTTGTCGATTTGATTGAAGTCGATGCCGCTTCGCGCACCGGCGTCGACGATACCCGTGACTTGCTTGAGAATGTGGCCTACGCGCCGGTGCGCGGTCGGTTCAAGATCTATCTGATCGACGAAGTGCACATGTTCTCGAAATCGAGCTTCAATGCGCTTTTAAAGACGCTTGAAGAACCGCCAGAACATGTCAAGTTTCTGCTGGCCACCACCGACCCCCAAAAGCTTCCTGTCACGGTGCTCTCCCGCTGCTTGCAGTTCAATTTGCGCGCCCTGCCGCTTTCCCAGATTCAACAGCATCTGGCGGATGTTCTGCAAAAGGAAAACATTGCCTTCGAACCTGCTGCCCTGCACTTGATCGCCGAGGCAGCAAATGGTTCGATGCGGGACGCCTTGAGTCTGCTCGACCAGGCCATCGCTTTCACCGGTGGTCAGCTCGATTCGGTTCAGGTGAGCCAGATTCTGGGTTTGAGTGATCATCAAATCATCTGGGACATGATCGATGCGCTCTACCAGCAGTCGGCGGACCGGCTGTTTGCTCTGGTCGACGAAGCACTGGATCGTGCGGTAGAGCCGGCGATTCTTCTGGCACAATTCATCGAGTCCATTCATCAGTTGGCGATGGGGCAGTGGGTTCAGTCCCTGTCTGCTGCGGCCAATCCGCCCCCGGATGAATTGAAATCCATCGATCCGCAACTGTTGCAGTTGTGGTATCAAATCGCCACGACGGGCCGACGCGATATGGCCTGGTCGCCCAATGCTCGGATCGGCCTTGAAATGACTCTGCTTCGTATGCTGGCATTCCAGCCGGGGGGCGAGCCTTCAAACGGCGCCGTTACGGCGACAGGAGCTACTGCTGCCCGTTCTTATCCATCCGATGCCCGCCGCGTGCCTGCTGCAAAGACAAAGCCAGAATCGGCTTCTTCATCAATCACGCAAGCCGAATCCGAGCCCGAAACAGTGGCGCGTTTGCAGGAAAGTGCCGAGCATCGGGTCGCAGAACCGATTGTTGTGCAGTCAACCCCGGTTCAGGACAAATCTGAACATTCTGGTCATGTCCGCGCCCAATTGACCGACCTGCCATGGCACCAATGGGTAGAGCGCATACCCGGTCAGCCGGGGCGGAACCTGGCGGATCGTTGCCACCTCAACATTGTCGACGGGCAGGTTCAACTTGTGGTTGCCCCTCAATACGAAGTGATCGCCAATGCCCGTGCACGGGAAAGCTTGCTTTCCCAGCTTTCTAAACTGGCCGATACCTCGAAAGTGAAAATCGTGATCGGGCAGAACGATACGGCACCTGTCCAATCCCCATCCGCGTTACCTGTGGAAACGGCCATGACACCCGCCGAACGCAGGCATCAGGAAGAGATCAACCTGCAGCAGCAACGAAGAGAGAGCGTTGTGCAACACCCCGTTGTGCAACTGCTGCAGGAGCAGGCGGGGGCTCAACTTGTTGAAGAAAGTATTCTTCCGCGTGACGACGAATCAGAACTCGCATAAAACACTGATCAAATACAAACCCCATACAGGAGAATCAAGCCATGATGAAAGGCGGAATCGGCAATTTGATGAAACAAGCCCAGCAGATGCAGGAAAAGATGCAGCGCATGCAGGAAGAGGTGGCCAAAATCGAAGTGACGGGCGAATCCGGCGCCGGTCTGGTCAAGGTCACCATGACCGGCAAGCACGAAGTGCGTCGGCTGATTATTGACGACAGCCTCATGGGCGATGACAAGGAAATGCTGGAAGATCTGATTGCCGCGGCCGTGAACGATGCCGTACGCCGGGTCGAACAGAATCAGCAGGAAATGATGTCCAGTGTCACAGCGGGCATGAACCTGCCAGCGGGCATGAAGCTGCCTTTCTGATCCTAAGCCCATGTTCTCGCCCAAGTTCGTCGCATTGGTTCAGGCCCTGAGAGGATTGCCTTCGGTCGGGCAGAAAACAGCGCAGCGAATGGCTTTGCAGTTGCTCGAACATGATCGTGAGGGGGCGGCCCAACTGGCAAAGGCGATCGTTGCGGCACTTGAGGGCATCGGTCGCTGCGAATCATGCCGCATATTCTCTGAAACGCCGGTTTGCCCGGTTTGTGCGGATCATCACAGGGATGCGACACAGCTATGTATTGTCGAATCACCAACCGATTGGTTGGCGATTGAGCAATCCGGGGCATATCAGGGTTTGTACTTTATCCTGTCGGGGCATTTATCCCCTTTGGATGGCATCGGCCCGGATGACATCGGTATTCCCGAGTTGATGAACCGATTGGCAAACAGCCCGGTCGAAGAAATCATCATGGCGACCAGCGCGACCATCGAAGGCGAAGCCACAGCAGGCTACATCATGGATCGGGTTGATCCTGCCCGCTACAAGGTAACCCGACTGGCTCAGGGCGTACCCATGGGGGGGGAGCTGGAATATCTCGATGCCCAAACACTGAGTTTGGCGCTTAAATCAAGACGTTCCGTATAAGGGCAGGTATTTCAGTCGCAGATTTAAGCAATATATAACGCTCTCCAATCGTGGTAATCCTTGTTTCTACGATCGAATTGAATTTCAATGCCAGCATTGTACTCAGGTTCGCCTTGACCGTTCGTCGACTGCTCGCACCAAGTGATCTTGCCGTTCATGAAGAACACGTTGTCGTCATTTATGGTGCATACGGACAGTTGTACGGGTAGGTTCAAGGCAAGCGGCTTCTTTGTGGAAATGTTCAGTCCATTGGCACTGACGTCGATGATCTCGGCATTGAATATCTCAAAAGGCGGCGACATGCACTTGAGCAAAACCTTGCCCTTGGTCTTGATTCGGTTGAAGTCTCGCCTATCCAGATTGTTGTCATTTTGTGTTGGGTTGCTGGCGTCCATTTATATTAAGCCCTCTGATTTAAACGTATCCAGAAGCTGTTGTTTTGCGCTGTTGTAATTCGGATTATCGAAGACGGGGTTACTGCGGTTTTCGAATAGATCGCTGACAAATTGGGCGATGGGAAGGACGAGGGTGATCTCTCCGTTTCTATTGGCGAAACTGACAATTTTGAGTTCCATGTTGACCTTGCTGGCTTTCAGGCGCCTTAGCGCAGCATCATCAGATGTATAAATCTGAAGCCACTCGTTGTTTAGAATGTGACGATCCAGAAACTGTTTGATTCGTGGATCGGCGCACAATTGATCGTAAGGAGACGGCTCCGGTTGCTTCGTTTCCTCGAACGGTACGGCGGCATCTGGCTTTGCCTCTTCGCTTTCCGTTGAGCGCTCGTCAGGTCGCTCTGCGCTCACCTCGTCTGCGCCCTCGTGAGTTAGAGGTGAAGCCGTGCCGGACGACGCCTTTGCTTCAGGTTCGGCCCGCTCAACTTGTTTGACGACTGGCTCAGCACTTGGTTGGAGTTTATGCCGCGAGGTGCTCGGGGCTTCGCGTTCTTCTTCCGGGCGTTGCTGGATGAGTGACAGTTGAGCCCGCTTGTCCTTCAGATGGGAAAAATAGTTGTCGGTAGCCGTTTTTTGCGCCGCTACTTTGAAGAAGTCATCACCGAAAACAGGGTGTTTGATCAGTTCCTTCACCTTGCTTTCAACAATCAGCGTATCGCGGATGTCGTTGGAGCCTGAGACTTCCAGCTGAATAACGGCGTCAAGGACGGCCAGTGCTTCTTTCCATTCGGCACACTGTCGTCCATATGTCATGAGAACGTGGACCATGAATGGATTCAGCACGTTTTTTAAGAAGTCGCTGGCCTCATCAGGGAGCGACTCAGCCCCGATTGCACTGTTTATAATGAAAGCAACCCGGTTCCGGCTTCTGACGGTTACCGAAGTGCTTAACGGATGCTTGTCCGTTTGTGAGGCCTTGGCATGATGGATTTCACTGTTTTCGATCGTATCGAGTTCTTGAGATAAGGCATCAAATGCGGGTGTTGTTTTGGATGTTGTTGATCTTATGAATGATTTTACCGAATTGGCGATTGTTTTTATATCATCGGTACTAAGATAAGGGTCTGAGCCAAGCATGGCCAATTTGCTGAGTACTTCACGGGCTGGATTTTTGAGGTTGCTGAAAAAGTCAGGGTCCGTATATGCGGTAAGCAGGATGATGGTTTGTAACGCAATCGCCTGATTTTTAATGATCGGGTTAATATCGTCGTTATTGATCAGATCAGAGAGAATGGCTCCGGCAAGCGTGATTATTTCCCGATCATGATTATGGAGCTCGATTTTCGATAGCAGACTGGGGTGTGATTTTCTGAAATACTCAACAATCGCTTCAATGAGATTTTTCGGTGACCATGATGATTTGGACTGCAGAAATATGTCTTTATTATCTACCGATGTTTTCAGGAAACTCTGGATTTCTTCTGAGGAAATTCTCGTGTGTTCAGTCAGTTGTTCTTCAATGAGCGACTCGCTGTTTGAGATGGCATCGATCAACGACTCCAGCTCTGATCGTTGTGGCGTTCGTTTGCTTTTGACTTCGGGAATCACGCCGGATTGAATCAGCAGATCATTCAATAAAATGTAGAGTGGTTCCAACTTGTACAGTACGTTGGTGCCGAGAGAACGGATCAGGTTGTCCCGAATATCACTCTGGAACAACCCGCTCGCCTTTATAAAGCCGTAGGTGATTGAGGATACGGTGTACAGGTGTTTGGGAAAACATTCTTCATCTGTCAGGTTCAGACTTTTGATTCTGGATTCATACTGCGCGTGCTCAATGCCATACTTTGCCTTGGCATGCGCAATCATGTCCTCCATTTGTAGTGCAAGAGATCGGTTTTGAACTACGGTCGCCCAATTGATCTGATTCAGAATCGGATTGCTTTCCGTGATAACGGAGTAAAGCGTGTCTTCGAAATCTTTTCTGTTGTTCTTGAGCTGGGCTATTTTTTCGAATAGCTCTGACTTGTCTTTCTGATTCGAGGTATGGTTGGCACGAATAAACAGTTTCTTTTCTATCTCGTTGAACAGGCTGCTTAATGCACTATCCAGTGCCGACTTGGCCAGTCGATCAAGCTCGCCTCTCAATTCTTTAGTGTTCGTGTTTACTCGATTCATCATGGCCCTGTTCCTTGAGTGCTGTCGAATATATTTTTTTATATTCTGTGGCACTGGTTATCCATCCGAAATCTTTTTGCATTCCCTGTCGCTGGATTTTTTTATATAAATCCTGATCTCTGTATATTTCCATGAAATATCCGATGGCCCAGTGGATGGCCGAAACATCCAGATGATCGATAACAATACCGGAAGCGGAACCATCCTTGATGCTTTCTGGCGTGATATGCGTGACGGTATCGGCCAGGCCACCCACCCGGTGGACAATCGGCAGGGCACCATATCTTAGACTGTACATTTGATTCAGGCCACAGGGTTCGAATCGGCTCGGCATGATGAATGCGTCGCCAGCGGCTTCGAGCCGGTGCGCCAGTTTTTCGTCATAGCCGATGACAACCGCGATCCGATCCGGATTCTTGGCTGCGAGGCTACGTAAGGCGTGCTCAAACCGATGTTCTCCCGCCCCCAGAATGGCAAACTGCACCTGCGTGCCGCCCAGGGTTTCGATTGCCTGGATGAGCAGATCAATCCCTTTTTGCTCGACCAACCGACCGACATGGGTAATGAGCGGTATGTTGCCATCGATCGTCAGGCCGAATTCGCGTTGAATGTTTTCCTTGATGATTGCCTTTCCGGTCATGTCTTCGGTGCTGAAAGGGTTTTCAAGCAATTGATCGGTTTGCGGGTTCCAGTCTTCACCAATGCCGTTGAGAATGCCTTTGAGTCGATCCCGTTTATGGTGGAGGAGACCATCGAGCCCGTACCCGAACTCCGGTGACTGGATTTCCTGTGCGTAGGTTTGGCTGACCGTGGTCACGAAATCCGCGAAAACAATCCCGGCCTTCATGAAGGACATGTTGCCCCAGTATTCCAGTGCATCCGGGCGCCAGAGTGACCAGGGAAGGCCCAAGCGTTCGAAGGTCGGACGATCGAAGACACCTTGATAAGCCAGATTGTGAATGGTGAAAATATTCTTTGGCGAATTGCTTTCAGAAAGCAGTGCCGGAATCAATCCTGTTTGCCAGTCGTTGCTGTGGATGATGTCCGGCTTCCATTCTTCACCGAACAACCCGGCAGATAAAGCGACCACTGCCCTACAAAACAAACTGAACCGATCAGGGTTGTCGTGCCAGTTGTTGCCGTCCGGCCCTATGTAGGGGTTGCCCTGGCGAGCCGAAAAGACGGGGTGGTCAACTAAATAGACACGATGTCCTGTGCTTAGGGTGGCCAGATTTATTTTGACGGGTTGTCCCAAGATCGCTCTTTGACCGATCTGGGTTTCCGATTCGATTAAATCTGCCTTGATATTTGCGTATCTGGGTAGCACGACACGCACATCGACACCCACCTGGCCGAGGGCCAGTGGCAGTGCGCCGGATACATCGGCGAGCCCACCGGTTTTGATCAATGGGAACATTTCGCTTGTGGCAAAAAGAACGTTCATTATTCTGTTTGATCTCTCAATTTAGTCTGATCATCAGGGCGCCCAGCGGCGGCAATGTCAGTTCGATATGGGCACTCTGGCCATTATAGGGGCTGTCTTTGTGGTGGGTTAATTCCAATGCGGTGCCTGAGCCGCCATAAACGGGCTCGTCGGAATTGAATACTAATTTCAACTGGTCGGTATCCGGTATGCCGATTTTGTAGTTCCGTCGGACGACGGGCGTGAAATTTAGGATGGTCAGGATGTTCTGGCCTTTGGCGTGCCTGAAGAAACTGATGACCGAGTTCTGGCGGTCGTTACAGTCGTTCCATGAGAACCCACAGTCTTCAAAATCGTGGTAATGCAGTGCCACTTCATTTTTATAAAGGTGATTGAGCGCCGAACTGAGTTGACTGATGCCTTGATGGAGTTTGTATTCAAGCATCCACCAGTCGAGTTGCTTGGCATGATTCCACTCGTTGCCCTGGCCGAATTCGCAGCCCATGAACAGGAGTTTCTTTCCTGGATAGGCGCATTGGTAGGCCAGAAGAAGGCGAAGATTGGCGAATTTCTGCCATTCGTCGCCGGGCATTTTGTTCAGCAACGAGCCTTTACCATGCACGACTTCATCGTGCGAAAAGGGAAGGACGAAGTTCTCCGTGAAGGTGTAGAGCAGGCCGAATGTAAGATTGTTGTGGTGATACTGCCGGTTGAAGGGGTCTTCCTGAAAGTATTTCAGCGTGTCATTCATCCAGCCCATGTTCCATTTCAATGCGAATCCAAGCCCGCCGACCTCGGGCGGCCTGGACACCAATGGCCAGGCGGTGGATTCTTCCGCCATCATCAAGGCGCCGGGGTTCCGGCTTTGTGTCACATGGTTCAGTGCACGAAGAAAATCAATGGCCTCCAGATTTTCGCGCCCGCCGTAGGCGTTTGGCAGCCAATCGCCATGTTCGCGTGAATAATCGAGATACAGCATGGATGCCACGGCATCGACACGCAGTCCATCGAGATGCATTTCTTCGAGCCAGTACAGGGCGGAAGCAATCAAAAAATTGCTGACCTCCTTGCGCCCGTAATTGAAGATCAGGGTACCCCAGTCACGGTGTTCCCCGCGCCGCGGATCTTCGTGCTCATAGAGTGCCGTGCCATCGAAGCGGGCGAGGGCGAATTCATCTCGGGGGAAGTGGGCAGGAACCCAGTCAAGAATGATGCCGATGCCCGATTCGTGTGCCTTGTTGACGAACTCTTTGAATTGTTCCGGCGTGCCGAAACGGGAGGTCGGGGCGAAATAACCCGTGGTCTGGTATCCCCAGGAGCCATCGAAGGGGTGTTCGGTGATGGGCAGCAATTCAATGTGGGTGTAACCGCGGTCTTTGACATACGGAATCAATTGCTCCGCCAATTCCGCATAGGTTGGGAATTGTTTGTCTGTCAGTTTCCATGAACCCAAATGAACTTCATAGACGTTCATCGGTGCGTGCATCCAGTCTCTTTGCTCGCGCGCCTTGAACCAGAATTGATCTGTCCATTGGAACGCCTCGTCGCTGACTACCTTGGCGGCCGTATTGGGGCGAAGTTCAAAGCTGCGGCCAAAGGGATCGGTGCGAACGCTGGTGGCCTGGGTGTCCCTGTTTTTGATCTCAAACTTGTAAAAATCGCCAGCAGACAGGCCCGGGATAAACAATTCCCAGACACCACTACTGATTCGACTGCGCATCGGATGGCGGCGGCCATCCCAGTTGTTGAAATCACCCACCACGCTGACACGGCTGGCATTGGGAGCCCAAACGGCGAATTTCACACCCGCTACGTCGTCAATGGTAATGACGTGCGCGCCCAGTACTTTCCATAGGTCGTAGTGCTTTCCTTCACCGAACAAGTACAGGTCGAGTTCACCGAGTACTGGCCCGAAGCTGTAGGGATCGGTGATCTGGTATTTGTGATGTTCCGCCGTTTCTATTTCCAGAACCGGGTGAAAGGGCAGCGCATCTTCGGCGAAGAATCCAAAAAAAACACCGGGATAATCGGCGTCGGCTGTCAATTTATGCCATTGCCCCTGGGTGCCCAGTATCTTGACCTGTTCGGCCTGAGGCTGGTAGGTGTGAAAGCGGCATTTGCCCTCGCCAAGTGGATGTCGGCCCAGCAAGGAAAATGGATCATGCATTCTCGATTCGATGATGGGTTGAAAATCTAAGTGCATCAATGGGTTCCTTGTGTGGACACGAGTCGCTTGAATTGGTCTGATCGAACAAAGGTATCCCTTATGGTCAAACTGTTCAACTCTGGCATTGACCGCGGCTTTTATGGGAGTGGTCTGGGAATCTGCCGGTGAGCTAAAACAATCGATGAATCTCAATCATTGATGCCTTCGATTGTTCTTCCTGTCCCATTGTCGATCATGGTGCGAGTCAATGAGTAGATCACCTGTCGATCCAGTCGATCGATCTTGGCGAAAATGAATTGAAATTTATTTTCCATTTTGGCTTGACGGTCATGTTCCAAGGATAGGATTATGACCCAAAGAGCCTGAATGATGAGATTTGATTGCGTTTGATCAGTAATCTTTTTGCGGTATTCATGAAGGCATAA
>JACDJC010003288.1_pt1 | contig 11870 bp, 11 predicted proteins | sample 7454191 | NCBI WGS metagenome assembly JACDJC01 (sample SAMN14253291, study PRJNA609438) | sludge metagenome | isolation source: sludge after 25d culture with pyrite and EDTA | collected 2018-12-20
ACCGTGTCGACCCGGCCCGACACCTCGATGCCCTCGTAGGCCGAGTAGTCGAGCGCCATGTGGTGGTTGTCGACGCTGATCGTCCACGACCGGTCGGGGTCGTAGACGACGATGTCGGCGTCGGAGCCGGGGGCGATGACGCCCTTGCGGGGGTAGAGGCCGAACATGCGGGCCGGGGTGGTCGAGCAGAGCTCCACCCAGCGGGGGAGGGTCAGCTCGCCGGCGGCCACCCCCTGGTAGATCAGGTCCATCCGGTGCTCCACCCCGCCGATGCCGTTGGGGATGGCCCGGAAGTCGTCCACCCCCAGCTCCTTCTGGTCCTTCATGCAGAACGGGCAGTGGTCGGTGGACACCACCGACAGGTCATTGGCCCGCAGCCCCTTCCACAGGTCCGCGTGGTGGTGCTCGTGCTTGGTCCGCAGCGGGGTCGAACAGACATAGCCCGCCCCGGCGAACCCGGGCGCCCCCAGGTGGTCCTCCAGGTTCAGGTAGAGGTATTGCGGGCAGGTCTCGGCGAACACGTTGCCACCCGCGTCCCTCGCCATGGCCACCTGCACCAGGGCCTCGCTGGCCGACAGGTGCACGATGTAGAGGGGCGCGGCGCCGACCTTGGCCAACTGGATGGCCCGGTGGGTGGCCTCGCCCTCGAGCTCGGCCCGACGCACGTAGCCGTGGTTGATCGGGCTGGTCTCGCCCCGCTCCACGGCTTGTTCGGCCAGGACGTCGATGGCCAGGCCGTTCTCGGCGTGCATCATGATCACCCCGCCGTTGCCCGCCGCCTGCTGCATGGCCCGCAGGATCTGGCCGTCGTCGGACAGGTACACCCCCGGGTAGGCCATGAACAGCTTGAAGCTGGTGATGCCCTCGTCCACCAGCACGTCCATCGCCTTCAGCGAGCTCTCGTCGACCCCGCCGATGATCATGTGGAAGCCGTAGTCGATGGCGCAGTTGCCCTCGGCCTTGGCCATCCAGGTGTCGAGCCGCTCCCGCACGTCCTCGCCCGCGGCCTGCACGGCGAAGTCGATGATCGTGGTGGTCCCGCCCCAGGCTGCCGCCCGGGTGCCGGTCTCGAAGTCGTCGGAGGCCACGGTGCCGCCGAAGGGCAGCTCCATGTGGGTGTGGGCGTCGATCCCGCCGGGCACGACCAGCTTGCCCGTGGCGTCGAGGACCGTCTCGGCTCCCCGCTCGGCGGCCTCGGCCGGCTCGGAGCCCGGGGCCAGCAGGGCGACGATGGTCTCCCCGTCGACGAGCACGTCCATGGGCTGGGCCCCGGTGGCCGAGACCACCGTGCCCCCCTTGATCAGCAGCGACATCTCGGGCCTCCGTCCGTGCCGGTGGGACTCCGCCGACCGTAACCCTCCCGGCCGCCGCCTGCCCGGGACCCCACAGGGAGGACGAAGATCAGGCCGGGCTCGAGGTCTCGGCGGTCTTCGGGACGGTCAGAGGTCGGTGAGGGGGCCGTAGGTCTCGGGGCGGCGGTCCCGGTAGAAGGCCCAGCCGGCTCGGACCTCGTCGATGGTGGCCAGGTCGAGGTCCCGGACGACCAGCTCGGCCGCTTGGTCCGAGGCCGTTCCGTCGACGAACTGGCCCCGGGGGTCGGCGAAGTAGGAGGTGCCGTAGAAGTCGTTGTCGCCCAGGTCCTCGATGCCGATGCGGTTGAGGGCGCCGACGAAGTACATGTTGGCGCAGGCCGCCGAGGTCTGTTCCAGCTGCCAGAGGTAGGCCGAGAGGCCGCGGCTGGTGGCCGACGGGTTGAACACGATCTGGGCGCCGGCCAGGCCCAGGGCCCGCCAGCCCTCGGGGAAGTGGCGGTCATAACAGATGTAGACCCCGACCCGGCCGACGGCGGTGTCGAACACCGGGTACCCCAGGTTCCCGGGCCGGAAGTAGAACTTCTCCCAGAAGCCCTTCACCTGCGGGATGTGGTTCTTGCGGTACTTGCCCAGGTAGGTGCCGTCGGCGTCGATGACCGCTGCGGTGTTGTAGAGGATCCCCGGCTGTTCCTCCTCGTACACGGGCAGGACCATCACGATGCCGAGCCGCTCGGCCACCTCCCGGAAGAGCTGTACCGTCGGACCCTCGGGCACCGCCTCGGCGTAGGCGTAGAACGCGTCGTCCTGCACCTGGCAGAAGTACGGCCCGTAGAACAGCTCCTGGAAGCACACCACCTGGGCCCCGGCCGCCGCGGCCTCCTCGGCGTAGGCGACATGGCGCTCGATCATCGAGTCCTTGTCGCCGGTCCACTCGGCCTGCACCAGCGCCGCTCGCACGGTGGTCGACGGGTCTCCTGCGGCCATGACACGGCTCCTCTTCCGCCCGGGACCGGGCTCCCGAGCAACCTACACAGCCCGACCGCCGCCCGACAGGGGATGACCCACCGCTGACCAGCCCTCGACGACCGATCCTCCGTGAGGGATCTACGCTCCCGCGGGCGGGCCGAGCGGTCTGCGGAACGGGGCAGGGGACAGCATGGTCATCGCCGAATCGGGTCTGGTGGGCTTCATCGCGTGGGCGGCGTTGGTGGTGGTCATCGTGGCCATCGCCTTCTGGCCCGCCCGGGTCGCCGGGCGCAAGGGGCACAGCTTCATCGGGTTCTTCGTGCTCAGCCTGTTCTTCTTCCCGCTGGCGTTGATCCTGGCCTACGTGGTCAAGGACCGGGGCGTGGAGAAGCCCGAGGCCCCACCGATCACCTTCGGGCCCGGCCCCACCTGACCGAAGCTCCGACGACGATGGCCCTTCGGGACCCTCGACTCCAGGCCCTGCGGCGGCACCGGGTACCCGCGTGGTGGCGCGACGCCAAGCTCGGGATCTTCATCCACTGGACCCCCGCGTCGGTGCCGGGGTTCGCCCCCGTCGACGTCGACATCGGTGACCTGGTCCAGTCCGACCAGCCCCATCCGCTGGCCGACACGCCGTACGCCGAGTGGTACGGCAACTCGTTGCGCTTCCCCGACAGCCAGGTCGCCCGCCACCACCGCGAGGTCTACGGCGACCGCCCCTATGAGGCCTTCGCCGAAGACTGGGAGGCCGCCCTCGACGGCTGGGACCCCGAGGACTGGGCCCGGCGCTTCGCCGCCACGGGCGCCCGCTGGGTCGTCATGGTGACCAAGCACATGGACGGCTACTGCCTCTGGCCCACCGAGGTCACCAACCCCCACCGCTCGGGCTGGCACTCCCGCCGGGACGTGGTCGGCGAGCTGCGGGAGGCCGTTCTCGGTGCCGGGATGCGCTTCGGCGTCTACTACTCCGGCGGCCTCGACGCCACGTTCAACGACCACCCCATGGGCTCGGTCGCCGACATGATGGCCGCCGTGCCCCGGGGCGCCTATCCGGCCTATGCCGACGCCCAGGTCCGCGAGCTCATCGCCCGCTACCGGCCCAGCGTCATCTGGAACGACATCGCCTGGCCCAGTGAGGCCAAGGCCCTCTGGCCGCTGCTCGAGCACTACTACGACCAGGTGCCCGACGGGATCCTCAACGACCGGTGGATGCCCTGGAACCCGGTCCTGGCCGCCGCGCAGTCGGCCCGGGTGCGCAAGCTGCTCGACGCGGGCGCCCGCCGCCAGGCCCGCAAGGACGGGGGCATCGTGCCGCCCCGTCCCCCCCACGCCGACTACCGCACGCCGGAGTACGTCAGCTTCCCCGACGTCCAGCCCGACCCGTGGGAATGCGTCCGGGGGATGGACCACAGCTTCGGCTACAACGCCCAATCCCGTCCTGAGCACTTCCTCGCCCGCGACGAGCTCTGCTGGCTGCTGACCGACGTCGTGGCCAAGGGTGGCAACCTCCTGCTCAACGTCGGCCCCCGGGGAATCGACGCGACCATCCCCGACGAGCAGCGCGAACGCCTCGACTGGCTCGGCCAGTGGTTCGGCCCCCACCAGGACGCCCTGGTCGCGACCCGGCCGTGGGTCCGGGCCGGTACGACCACCACGGCGGGGGTGCCGGTGCGCTACACGGCGCGGGACGACACCGTCTTCGCGTTCGTGCGGGGGGCCGACGGCGCGGTCACCCTGCCGGAGGTGGCCGCGACGCCGTCGACGGGCGTGTCGACCGTGGACGGCTCCCCGCGACCGTGGCACGACTCGGCCGACGGGATGACGGTCGACCTCGCGGACCGGCCGTCGGGGGGCGAACCGTCGGTCATCGCCCTCCACCACGTGGTCGCCCGTCGCGTGTAGGCCTTCGGGCCGCTTCCTAAAGGTACTTCGGCCGTAGGCCGCGGGCCGCCGTCGGGAGGATGATCGCCGTGTGCCTGCACCGACGCGGGCCGAAGGAGCCGTCGAGATGACCTTCCGGACCTCGAGGTTCATGTGTGACGGGCACCAGCTCGTCTACGACGACTACGGCGATCCGAGCAGCGACCGGTTGCTCGTCTACATCCACGGCCTCATGCTCGACTCGGAGATCAACCGGGGCATCGCCGGTGCCCTGGCCGACGGCGGCCACCGGGTCGTGCTCATCGACCTCCTGGGCCACGGGCGCAGTGACAAGCCGACCCACGCCTCGGAGTACCGCATCGACACCTACGCCGAACAGGTCGTCGGCCTCCTCGACCACCTCGAGGTCCCCGCCGCCGTCCTCGGCGGGATGTCGCTGGGTGCCAACGTCAGCCTGTTCACCGCCAGCCGCCACCCGGAGCGGGTGCGGGGCCTGGTGCTGGAGATGCCGGTGCTCGAGTGGGCCGTGCCGACCGCCGCCCTCCTCTTCGCCCCGATGGTCCTGGCCGCCCACTACGGCCGCCCCGTGATGAGCCGCCTGTCCTCCCTGCTCGCCCGGGTGCCCGACACCCCGATCGGCCCGCTCAACAGCTTCCTGCACGCGGCCTCGCTGCCGCCCGACAGCCTGGCCGCGCTGCTGCACGGCATCCTCGTCGGCCCGGTGGCTCCCACCGCCGAGGAGCGCAGCGCCATCCAGGCCCCGGCCCTCGTGCTGGCCCACCGCAACGACCTCATCCACCCCTTCGACGACGCCCACAACCTGGCCCGGCTGCTCCCTCACGGGCGGCTGGAGCGGGCCCGGTCGCCGGTCGAGCTGCGGCTGCGGCCCGACCGCCTCACCGACGTGATCGCCACCTTCCTCGACGAGGTCTGGGCCGGCGACGAGCACGTCGACGCCCGCGCCGGCTGACATCCCGCGGGTCGGCCGGGCGCCGACCTGGCCCAGGGGCTCGGACTGACTGGCCCCTACCGCGACCCTCGACCCGACGCCGTTCGTCCTCGTCTGACGGTCAGCCGACGGTGAGGGGCAGGACCCGGGGGCCCCGGACCTGGCCGCCGGACCACGCCACGGCGGCGGGGTCGGCCAGGGAGAACTCGGGGTAGCGGTCCAGCCAGGCCTCCAGCGCGACCCGCAGCTCCATGCGGGCCAGGTTGGAGCCGGCGCAGCGGTGGATGCCCAGGCCGAAGGCGGCGTGGCGGTTCACCTCGCGGTCGATGACGACCTCGTCGGCCTGATCGAAGGCCTCGGGGTCCCGGTTGGCAGCGGGGAACGACAACAGCACCCACTCACCGGCCTTCATCGGGCAGCCCTGGAACTCGTGGTCCTCCTTGACCAGGCGGGCCATGGTCACCGGGGCGTAGGCCCGCAGCAGCTCCTCCATGGCGACCGGCAGCAGCTCGGGCTCGGCGACCAGGCGCTGCCGGTCGGCGGGGGTCTTGGCCAGGTGCCACAGCGAGGCGCCGATGGCGCTCCAGGTGGTGTCGATGCCGGCCAGCAGCAGCAGCGCGATGGAGCCCTGGACGTGGGCGGCGTTGAGGGGCTCGCCGTCCATCTCGGCCTGCAGCAGGTAGCTGGTCAGGTCGTCCCGGGGGTGCTCGATGTGGTCGGCCACCTGGGCGGACAGGTAGGCGTCGAGGGCCTGGAAGTTCTCGATCCGCTTCTCGACCGGGAGGTCGACGGACTCGAGGGTGTTGTGGACGAAGAGCCGGAACTGATCGGCGTCCTCGGGGGGGAAGCCGAGCATCTGGGCGATCACCCGTACGGGGATGTGCTGGGCGTAGTCGGTGGCGGCGTCGACCACGTCCCGGCCCTCGAGGTCATCGAGCAGGGACTCGCAGTAGTCCCGGGTGAAGGGCTCCAGCTTCTCGACCGCCCCGGGGGAGAAGGCGGGCAGCAGCAGGCGGCGGGCCTCGTGGTGGAACGGCGGGTCCGAGGAGATGGGCGGGGCGATGCCCTGGGGGGCGGGGACCCCGGGTCGGCCCTCGGTGACCACGACGCTCTGGGAGGTGAAGTTGTCGGTGTCGTAGGCGATGGCCGACACGTCCTCGTGGCGGGTGGGCAGCCACACCCCGCCGTAGCGGTCGGAGTGGGCGACGGGGCAGGTCTCCCGCAGGTCCTCCCAGATGGGGTAGGGGTCCTCGGCCCAGACGGGGTCGGTGTGGTCGAAGTCGGTCGCCCAGTCCGTCACGGGCGGGTGGTTGCCGCTCATGACGGGTCCTCCTCGATGCTGATGGCGTACTCGGGGCAGTTGGCCACGGCCAGGCGGGCGTTGGCCTCCTGATCGGCGGGCACGGTGCCGTCACCGACGGCGCTGGCGTAGCCGTACTCGTCGAACTCGAACAGCGCCGGGGCCAGTGCGTAGCACCGGTTGTGGCCCTGGCACTTCTCGCTGTCCACCACCACCCGCATGTCCACTCCTCGTCGTCGACCTCCGAAACGCTACGGCCGACCAGCCTCACCCGGACCCCCGTCCGGCCGGAAGGGCCCTTCGTCCCGCAGAGCGGGCCCGTGGGGCCCCTCGAAAACGACGGAGGGCCCGCCTCGCGGCGGGCCCCCAGCCGTCAGGCGTCCCGGAAGGGGGGTCAGGCCGCCTGATCCAGCTCCCGGGGGGCCTCGGCGACCTCGACGGTGGTGTCGGGTGCCTCGGGGGAGCGAAGGCGGCCGAGGGTCTGCTCCCAGCGCAGGCGACCGCGGAGCCAGTCGGCGGCCTCGGGGCTGTAGGTGTCGGGTAGCTGGGCAATGGCCACGGGGGGACCTCCTCGGACTTAGTGCTAAAAGTATAGCGGCTGAGCCCCCTCGTCACAACCCGCCTCGAACGAGACCTCCCGGGGTCCCGCGGACGGGGCCAATGGCCCTGGCCCGGGCCGGCCCACCGAGGTAGGCCTGTCGGTCATGGCCATGAACGTGAACCCGATCGCGACCGTCGATGACCGCATCAATGACATCCGGGCCCGGACCGCCGAGATCGTCAACGAGGACATCCTCCCCAACGAGGCCGTCCTCTGGCGTTCGACCGAGGACAGCACCTTCACCGAGCACACCGAGGCCCTCGAGCTGCGGGCGGCCATCAAGGCGCGGGTCAAGGCGGCCGGGCTGTGGGCGCCCCACCTGCCCCAGGAGTACGGGGGCATGGGCCTCGACTTCCTGGCCCACGCCTACATGAACGAGGTCCTGGCGTACGCCCTGGGGGCCGCCTCGCTCTTCGGCGTGGTGGCTCCGAACAGCGGCAACCAGTCCATCCTCGTCAAGTACGGCACCGATGCCCAGAAGCAGCAATGGCTCCACCCCCTCATCGAAGGGGAGATGGAATCGGGCTTCTCGATGACCGAGCCCCACAACCCGGGCTCGGATCCCCGGTCCCTGGACACCTCGGCGGTGCGGGACGGCGACGAGTGGGTCATCAACGGCCACAAGTGGTTCACGTCCAACGGCATCGACGCCGACTTCTTCATCGTCATGTGCCGGGTGACCGACCCCGACCAGGCCGACGGCGCCGGCCCCGGGCCGATGGTCCAGATCATCGTGCCCACCGCGACCCGGGGCGTCGACATCGTCCGGGGGATCGGGATCTGGGGACGCAAGACCTCGGACCACTGCGAGGTGAAGTACGTCGACGTGCGGGTGCCGCTGGCCAACGCCCTCGGGGCGGTCGGGGAGGGTCACCAGGCCGCCCAGGACCGTCTTGGCGCCGGCCGGGTGTACCACTGCATGAACTCGGTCGGCCAGATGTGGCGGGCCTTCGACCTGATGGTCGAGCGGGCCCGCAGCCGAGAGGTCCACGGCGGTCTGCTCCAGGACAAGCAGTTCATCCAGGGCTTCATCGCCGACTCCTACATGGACATCCAGGCCGCCCGCCTCATGACCATCCATGCCGCGGAGAAGGTCGACCAGGGCATGCAGGAGGCCCGCACCGACATCTCGGCCATCAAGGTCTTCGTCCCCGCGGCGTACTCCCGGGTCGTGGACCGGGCGATCCAGGTCTGGGGTGCCGCCGGGATCTCCAACGACCTGCCCCTGGCCGCCATGTACCAGGGGGCCCGCACCCTCCGGATCGCGGACGGCCCCGACGAGGTCCACCGCATCCTCATCGCCAAGAACGTGCTCGGCCGCTACGCCGCCTGGGAGAGCTGGGACTTCGGGAACTGACAGGGACTGACACATCGGCACCTTGGTCCCTGGCCTCCCGGCAGAGCGCCCCCCACAGTGGACCCTGGCGGCCCAGACCATGGCCGGCCCGGGACAGAGGAGCACGCCATGCAGGCCTGGATGCGACGACTACCCCTCATCGGGCGCCGCTATCGCGAGGCCATTGCCCCGCCCGGGGCGTGGACTGGCCCGGCCGACGGCCGCCGGGTGCTCATCGAGGAGGACGACGGCGAGCTGCGCAAGGCCATGGCCGTGGCGTTGCACGACGCCGGCTTCCAGACCGCCGAGTGCGCCGGTCCCGGCACCCATGGCGAGCGCCGGTGCCCCCTCGTCGACGGCCAGGGCTGCGACGCGGTGGACCGGGCCGATGCGGTGCTCCAGGTCTTCGTGCCCAGCGACGAGGCCATGCAGGACCTCCGCCTGGCGATCCACGCCCATGATCCGGACAAGCCCGTCGCGGTGATCACCCCGGCGCTGACCGCCCGCCGCCACGCCGACCAGCTGGCCGGCACCACGGTCTCGACCGAACCCCTGACCCGCCGAGGCGTCGTCGCCACCGTCGAGCAGGTCGTCACCGATTGAGCTGACTCGGGTCCTTCGGCCCGTGATCCGGCGCCGTGGGGGAGGCACCCTGGGTCCATGAACGCACTCGAGACCGTCACCGACCTGTCCCTGGATGAGGCGGAGGCCGCCATCCGGGCCGCGCTGGCCGAGGAGGGCTTCGGCGTGCTCACCGAGATCGACGTCGCCGCGACGCTCAAGGCCAAGATCGACGTCGACCGGCCCCCGCTCAAGATCCTCGGGGCCTGCAACCCGTCGTTGGCCCACCGGGCGCTCGAGCTCGACCCGTCGGTCAGCCTGCTGCTGCCCTGCAACGTGGTCATCGAACCCACCGACGACGGCCGGACCCGGGTGTCGGTCATCGACCCGATCCAGCTCCTCGCCGACGAACGCTTCACCGAGCTCGCCGACGAGGCCACCGGCCGCTTCCAGAAGGCCCTGGCCGCCCTCGGGCCCGCCCCGGCCGGCTGAGCGGCCGGACGGCGGTCGCGGGCGGGACGGCGTCCCGCACGGGCGGCTCGTCACCCCGTCAGAGGCCGAAGGGGTAGGTGTCGGGGACGCCAGCGAGGTGGTGGGCGGCCAGAGGGGTGACGGCCGAGGTCTCGTCGAGCCAGACGTACTCGTCGAACTGGTGGGCGAGCGCGGCCTGGAAATAGTGGCTCTGCAGCTCGGTCTCGGGTCGGTAGATCACGCCGATCGCCCGCTCGAGCCGGGGTTCGGCCAGTTCCTGGCGGAGGTCGGGCCGGTCCGGATCCCGGAGGTGCAGGAGGAAGGCGGGGACGCCGGTGTCGTGACACACCCGCTCGTAGCTGTCCGGGTGCGCCGGCCGGACGGTCTTGCGGTGCATCGCCCCACCCCAGTCCGACGCGGCCGCGACCGTGCCGTGGTCGGTGCCGAAGCCGACCAGGAACACGTCGTCGCCGAACTCGCCGCGGGCCAGTTGGCCGAGGTTGTGCTCGCCCCGGGCGCCCATCTCGGTGGCTGAGGCGTCGCCGATGTGGGAGTTGTGCTCCCACACGACGACCTTGGCGGCCGGCCCGCGGTGGGCCCGCACCAGCCGGAGCGTCTCGAACATGTGCTGGTCCCGGAGGTTCCAGGACGCCCGTGAGCCCTGGTACATCACCCGGTAGTACCGCTCCGCGTTGGCGACCACGGCGGCGTTCTGGGCGGCCTCGACGAACTCGACCTGATCGCCCTCGGCATAGGCCAGGCGCGCCTTGAGCAGGTCGGTGAGGGTGGCCACCACCCCGTCCTCGCAGCCCCGGAACGCTCCCGTGACCACCGCCTGCCCGTAGCGGGCGGGATCCTGTTCCCAGGGGGTCAGGCACGAGTACCGGTTGCGGGCGACGGTCGCCGCGGGGGGATCGACCCGGTCCAGGTAGGCCAGCACGGCGTCCCGGGACGTGTAGAGGCTGTAGAGGTCCAGGCCGTGGAAGCTGACCTGCGCCCGGGGGTCGGCGACGGCGGCGTTGTGCTCGTGCAGCCAGTCCACGAAGCGACGCACCTCCCGGTTGCGCCACATCCACGTCGGGAAGCGGGAGAAGGGGGTGAAGGGTGGCGGCGACGGCGGCCGGTGGCGGACGTGGGCGTCGATGCGGGCGGCATCGGGCCAGTCGGCCTCCACGGCCACGGCCGTGAACCCCTTCCTCGTGATGAGCGCCCGGGTGATCCGGTCCCGCACGGCGTAGAACTCCGAGGTCCCGTGTGACGCCTCGCCGAGGAGCACCACCGAGCAGTCCCCGATCCGACTGAGGAGTGGTCCGAGATCCGCCTCGTCGATGGAGGCGAAGGGCTGCGCGGACTCGTGGACCAGCGCGGCAACGCCGTGCCCGCCGGCCCGCGCCGTGGGCGGCAGGATCGTGGGGGTGTCCCCGGCGGTCGGGTGCGGTTCTCCGCGCTCGCCGCCGGCCCACCCCTGGGCCCCGATCAGGGGCACGAACCGCACCGGGCCGAGGTCCTCCTGGGCGAGCTCGTCGCCCCGTCGCCGGGCCCGGAGCAGGTGCTGGGCGCGGGTGTCGCCGCCCACAGGGATGACCAGGCGGCCCCCCTCGGCCAATTGCTCCACCAGGGCCTGGGGCACGGCCGGCCCGCCGGCGGTGACCACGATGGCATCGAAGGGGGCGGCCTCCGGCCAGCCGAGCGTGCCGTCGCCCGTGCGGACGTGGGCATTGACCGCGCCGACGGCCGCCAACCGGTCGCGGGCCAGGACCGCCAGCTCCTGATGGCGTTCCACGGTCCAGACCTCACCGGCCACCCGGCTGAGGACGGCCGCGCCGAAGCCGGAGCCGGTGCCGACCTCGAGCACCCGGTCGCGAGGGCCCAGCTCAGCGGCCGCAGCCATGAGCGCCACGATGTAGGGCTGGGAGATGGTCTGGCCCGACCCGATGGGCAGGGGGCTGTCCTCGTAGGCGAACTCGGCCATCTCCGGCGGCAGGAACCGCTCGCGGGGCACCGAGCCCATGGCCGCCAGCACCCGCCGGTCCGTGACGCCGCGGCCCGCGATGTCACGCTCGACCATCAGCTCACGGCGTCGGGCGTGCTCACTGTCGTCGTGGGGCTGGGCCATGGGGTCGCTCCGGGCAACCAGTCTCCGATGCCGGCGACCGCCAGGACAGGGCCGAAGGGCCCGGATCTGCCGTCAGCCTCGGGCCGGAACCGCCACCCAGGTCAGGTCGTCGGCGGCGATGACCTCCGGGAACACCGGACGGGCGTCGTCGGCGAAGCCCTCACGGTCGGGGTGGCGCTGGGAGAAGTGCGTCAGGACCAGGCGGCGGGCGCCGGCGGCGCGGGCGAGCGCGGCGGCCTGGCCGGCGGTGAGGTGCCCGTGTTCCTCGGCCAGGTCCTCCTCCCCGGTGCGGAAGGTCGCTTCGCACACGAGCAGGTCGGCATCCCGGGCCAGGGCGAGCGCCGACGCGCACCACCGGGTGTCCATGACGAAGGCG
>JACDJC010003290.1_pt1 | contig 11868 bp, 7 predicted proteins | sample 7454191 | NCBI WGS metagenome assembly JACDJC01 (sample SAMN14253291, study PRJNA609438) | sludge metagenome | isolation source: sludge after 25d culture with pyrite and EDTA | collected 2018-12-20
TCTTTTTATGCAGCAGAAAGCATTTCTGAATGTGGCTGAGGCAACTGTTTACGGGCTCGGCTCAGGTATTGGATGGCTTCTGGCTATCATTGGCATTGCTGCAATTCGTGAAAAAATACAATATTCCAATGTGCCGGCACCCTTGCGCGGTCTGGGTGTAACGTTTATTGTTACGGGACTCATGGGTTTGGCATTCATGGGATTTATGGGAATAAAATTATAAAATTCATTTTCAATGCTAATTCTTTCATCACAAATAACAATTATAGTTGCCAGTGTAGCCGTTTTCCTGAGCGTTATTGTGCTGCTGGTAGGTATCTTGCTGTTTGCCAAGAAAAAACTGATACCTTCAGGTGAGTTGCAAATCAGCATTAACGACGGGGAGCATGAAATTATGGCAGAGCCCGGGAATACGCTTCTCACAACACTTAGCAACAATAAAATATTTCTTCCCTCGGCGTGTGGTGGCGGTGGAACATGTGCCATGTGCCGGTGTCAGGTGCTGGAAGGCGGTGGCTCAATCCTGCCCACAGAAACCAACTTCTTTACAAGAAAAGAGCAAAATGACAACTGGCGCCTGGCATGCCAGGTGAAGGTGAAGGATAATCTCAAAATAAAAGTTCCGCAGGAAGTTCTGGGAGTTAAAAAATGGGAGTGCGAAGTGGTGTCCAATAAGAATGTTGCTACGTTTATTAAGGAATTTGTGGTGAAACTGCCTGAAGGGGAAAACCTGAATTTCAAATCAGGCGGATACATTCAGATTGATGTTCCCAAAGTTGAAGTAGATTTTAAAACTATTGATATTGATGAGAAATATCGCGATGAATGGGAGAAGTTTGGAATGTTCAATCTGAAAATGAAAAATCCGGAGCCGACATTCCGTGCCTATTCCATGGCAAATCATCCTGCCGAAGGCAATATGATCATGTTGAATATCCGAATTGCGACACCTCCCTGGGATCGTGCCAACAACGCTTTCAAGAAAGTGAATCCGGGTATTTGCTCCTCTTATATCTTTTCACTCAAACCGGGCGACAAAGTGGATATTTCAGGTCCCTACGGAGATTTTTTCCTGAAAGACAATGATAACGAGATGATGTTTATTGGCGGTGGAGCAGGCATGGCGCCGATGCGTTCGCATCTTTTCCACCTCTTCCACACAGTAAAAGAACGTAATAAAAAAATTTCGTTCTGGTATGGAGCCAGGTCATGGAAAGAGGTCTTCTACTACGACCAGTTCCGTGAAATTGAAAAAAATTATGACAATTTTGAGTTTCATCTGGCACTTTCAGAGCCACTCCCCGACGACAAATGGGATGGGCCCACCGGTTTCATTCATCAGGTGATTTATGACAATTACCTGAGCAAACACGAAGAACCGGAAGAAATCGACTACTATCTCTGCGGTCCGCCAATGATGAACGATGCCGTGCAAAAAATGCTCTATAATCTGGGTGTTCCCAGCGATAATGTAGCTTATGACGACTTTGGAAGCTGATGCTTTCAAAATTAAAAAGGGTTGCTAATTTTCCGGCAACCCTTTTTAATTTGCCGTGGATTTTTTTGTGGATGGCTTTTCTGTTATTCAGGATAATTTGAACCGCTCTTTGGAAAAGTTAGTACTTGTCTGCTGTTTTAAAGTACTTAACGGTTGAATTCTCTATCTTTGGGATTATGAAAAAATAAATCATACTTGCATGAACAGAAAAGATTTTCTTCAAACTATCGGACTTGGAGCAACGGCATTTTTAGTCAATTCTTCTCCTTTGGCAGCAGGGAATAGCCCTTCAGGAAAATTGGCAGTAAATTATTCTTCAGATTTATCCGAAAATATTATTGACCCGATTGTCCCTTTTAAGTTTTATGGAAACAGAAAGCAATTTATGCTCAGGCAACTCATTAAAATGCGAGAAGAATACGGATTGAGGCGTTTCCTGCTGACGGGTCCAAACGAGGAAGTTCGTTTGTCGGGCTTTCCTTCTCCGGATATTTACACTTCAATTGGAAATCAGATACTGGAAGTGAAAAATGAGTTAGCCAAACATGATATTGAGATTGGCTGGTGGTGTGCACCCACATTCAGAATGGGTGGCGGCGCTCCCTTTCAGTACATTACAGGAATTGACGGAGCCGTTTCGGGCACAACTCCCTGTCCTCTGGATAAAGGCTTTCAGCATACTTTCAGTGAATATATAACCACAGTTATAAAGATTGCCAATCCTTCCATTATTCAGTTTGAAGATGACTACGAACTGTCATGGCAGCCGCCTGTTTCGTTTGGCTGTTTTTGCCCGCTCCACCTGAGTGAATTTGCTTTGATGGAGAATAAAAAATATTCACGTGAAGAGCTGTTGGAAATATTTCGCACTGTTACACCGGAAAGCGTTCGGTTACGAAGGAGATGGGCTGATTTGAGCAGAAAGTCGCTTGTTGAATTTGCAAAAAAAGTGCGCAGCGAAATTGATGAAATTGCACCGGATACCCGCATTTCTTTATGCCAGTCGGGAGTGTCTGATTTTGACGGATTTTTCATTGAAGATGTTGCTTCTGCACTGGCAGGAAAAACCAGACCGCTGGTTCGTCTTTACGGAACAAATTATTCCTCCTTTGAAGACATTTCTATTCCGGAAACTGTCTTTCATGCACTTTACAGCAAACAGCACCTGCCCGGTGATTTTGAATGTATCCATGAATCCGATACCTATCCGCATACCCGGTTTTTCATGTCGTCAAACAAGTTGAAAAGTCTGATGACGGTTACTCTTTCATACGGGCTGGATGATTTTCTGCTGTACGCAACACAATATCTTGATAATCCGATTGAGGACAAAGGCTACGTAAAAATGTTCAGGGATGAACATAAGCGTTTTAATACGATTAAAAGTGAGTTGCAGAATTGCAGACTGGCAGGTTGTGAGGTTGTCTATAAGCCCGACGGGCATGTCTTCATCCCATATACTCATGGGATACCCTCGCCACCGGTCAATGATTGGATGCGTGTTTTGGGAAGATTTGGAATTCCTTATACATCAAAAGAGGGGCATGTTAAAGTTGTTTCCGGCAATATCGCAAAGACTTTAAGTGAAGCGGAAATAGAAAATTTACTCAAAGGCGGTCTTTTGCTGGATGCGTTTGCTGCCAACATTCTTTTCGAAAAAGGGTGGGGTAAATATTTAGGTGTAGATATCCGGCCACGAAATCAATTAAGCTTTTGTTATGAGGGAATACGCAAACAGAAAATTGAAAATATTGAAGGAGACCTGATGTATAATTTTGCTTTTGCACCGGCAGGAAATGAGGGGAGTTTATTTTATGAGCTGAGTCCTCTGAGCGCTGAAACAGAAGTTATTACTGATTTTTTAGATCAGAATGAAAAACCGGTGATTCCGGGTCTGGTCCGTTTCAAAAACAGCCTTGGGGGGCGTGTTGCCATCATCGCTTATGATTTAAGGGGAAACCGCTCCTCTTCAGTATTCAATTATAAAAAGAAAGAACTTATAAAGCAGACCATCGAATGGCTCGGAAACACTCCTTTGCCAATATTTGTAAAAGACAATCCAAATGCTTTTTGTGCCGTAAATGAATCAATTAATGGTGAATATACGGTATCCACTGTCGTTTCGATGTGTGCTGATACTTTTGATTCCTACACACTGGAAGTTTCTCCGGAATTAGCCGAAGCAAAAATTGAGGTTTTAGGCAACTCAGGTTTATGGGAAAAAAGAGAAGTAATTCGGGATGGCAGAAAAATTAAATTCAGGGATGAACTTCACTATTTATCACCTGTAGTTTTAAAATTTTCAAAATGATAAGTTGTCTGAAAAGAAACAGGTTCGTTTCAGGCAGCTTTTCTGCCAATATGAGTATGTAAAAATTAATGTCAGGGAAGTTTATTTTTTACGGGTAGTAATATATTCGATAAGCTCCATGAGAGAAGCACGTGCATCACTTTCAGGAAAATTTGCCAGATTGTTTAAAGCTTTCTCCTTAATCTCATGCATCTTTTGCTTTGCATAGTCAATTCCCCCGTGATCCGCGACGAGTTGAATGAGTTCATCAACATTCTTTTGTTCGCTGTTCCCCCTTCTGATGAGTTTGAGCATTCGTTTTTTTTCGGCAGACGAAGTGTTGTTTAAAACATAAAGCAAGGGGAGTGTAATCTTTTTTTCCCTGATATCGTTTCCGGCTGGTTTTCCCGTAACTCCTCCGGGGTGATAATCAAAAATGTCATCCTTTATTTGAAAAACAACACCGGCATCCAGTCCAATTTCATACATCTTTTCAATAACATTCTGGTTGTCGGTAACCGATGCCGCTCCAAGAGCCATACTTGTAGCAATAAGTGAAGCTGTTTTCTTGCGTATGATTTCAAAATATGTGGCTTCGTCAATATTGAGCCTTCTGCTTTTTTTAATCTGAAGAATTTCCCCTTCGCTCATCTCCTGCACAGCTCGGGAAATTAGATGTAAAAAATTGAATTTTTCGTATTCAGCCTGTAGCATTAATCCCTTTGCCAGAATGTAGTCGCCTGTGAGAACAGCCAACTTGTTGCGCCATAGGGCATTGATTGAAAATGTGCCGCGTCGCTCATAGGATTCATCAACCACATCATCGTGAACCAGTGTTCCGGTATGCAGCAATTCAATGGAGCAGGCAGCAATTTTAGTGAATTCATTAATGTCGCCATGCATCTTCGCTGAAAGAAAGACAAACATGGGGCGCAATTGCTTCCCTTTGGTACGGTACAGGAAGTTTAGTATAGTATGAAGTAACGGAATTTCGCTTTTCAGCGTTTTCTTGAAAAATGCCTCAAATTCCTTGAACTCCTTCTCTATCGGTAATCGAATGGATTTTATTTTACTCATCCGGGATTTAAACTTTACATTTTGAATGAATTAACGAACATAGAATATTTTGCTTGAAAAAATCTAAAAAATCTAAAAATTATTTTTAATCCTCCATTCTATACTATGCCGACTGCCAACTTACAAAAGTGTATAGATTTATCTCGTTTTCGATATATGAACAGTCAGAACAGAATCAATGAAACAGCAATATCATTGAATATTTATATATTTGTATTTTCTAATAATAAAGAATAATGCTAAATGCCAGAATTTTAGATAAGGATAAATTGGATATTGCGGCAAGTATGCTGAAGGCAATTGCTCATCCTATGAGAATTGCCATTTTAAAATACCTTGAAGGCGGGAAAAGACTTACAGTTACTCAAATTCACGAGCTGTTAGGCATTGAGCAATCAACCACATCTCATCATTTGGGAATTTTGCGCAATAAAGGAGTGCTTTGTTCCAGCCGTGAAGGGAAGAATACATTCTACTATTTAAAGCACAACATTTTGAGCCAGATTGTGGATTGTCTTGAAACATGCACTTGCGACTAAGCAGTCTCATTAAAAGCAAATGCGATGTGCGTCGTACTGCTATTTTGTGAAAAAATTTAACTGCGAAGAATTACGCAGTATGTGGCAAAGGAACACAAAAAGAGAAGCCCAAAGTTTCGGTTTGATAAGTAAATGATATTGTGAAACATGCATAAAGATCAGATTTTTTTTGCAATAAAAAAAGTCACCACTAATTGATTTAATGCCAATTATGATTATATTTAACAGATTTTTGTCATCAAATTATTTGTAATTACATTATACTTAGCAGATTAAAAATTTTTGTTATGGAGAAAAATTCGAGTAAAAGTGCGGTATCAAGGAGGTCGTTTCTTGGTACCACAGCTGCAGCAGCGGCAGGATTAACGATTGTTCCGAGCCATGTTGTGGCAGGATTGGGACATAAAGCTCCCAGCGATAAGCTTAACATTGTGGGTGTAGGTGTTGGCGGAATGGGATTTGCCAACCTTAAAAATCTGGAATCTGAGAATATCATCGGATTATGCGATGTTGACTGGAAATACACCGGTGGGAATGGTGTTTTTGACAGATATCCGAAAGCCAAAAAGTACATGGACTGGCGCCGGATGTATGATGAGATGGGTAAAGATTTCGATGCAGTTGTAGTAGCTACGGCTGACCACACTCATGCAATTATTGCAGCTCATGCAATCACTATGGGTAAACATGTTTATGTGCAGAAACCACTCACCCACACAGTGTATGAATCACGCTTGCTGACCAAATTGGCTGATAAGTACAAAGTGGCAACATCAATGGGTAATCAGGGGTCTTCGGGTGAAGGAGTAAACCTGACAACCGAGTGGCTTGTCAATGGTGAAATTGGCGATGTAACCAAAGTGGAAGCATTCACCGATCGTCCAATTTGGCCACAGGGTCTCAATACACCTGAAGTTGGGCATTGGGTTCCTGAGACCCTTGATTGGGATCTGTTTATTGGTCCTGCCAGAATGCGTCCGTTCAATGAAATCTACCATCCCTGGAACTGGCGTGGCTGGTGGGATTTCGGTACAGGCGCTCTGGGCGATATGGCATGTCATATTCTTCATCCGGTATTTATTGGTCTTGAGTTAGGGTATCCAATTCATGCTCAGGGTAATTCAAGCTTGCTGCTGAACGATTGCGCCCCTGTGGCAGAGACAGTGAAACTTACTTTCCCCGCCCGTGCGCCTAAGCGTGCATGGAAAGGCATGAAGAAAAATGCTCAGTTCCCGCAGGTTGATGTGCACTGGTATGATGGCGGTATCAAATGGGATTTGCCCGAAGGATGGCCGGCAGGAAAAAATCCAAACGATAGCGGTGGCGGTGTAATTTTCCACGGAACAAAAGACAAGCTGATTTGTGGATGCTACGGTGTTAATCCCTGGTTGCTTTCAGGTCGTGTGCCAAATGCACCGAAGTTTAGAAGAAGAATTGAAAATGCCACCAGAGGCGGGCACGAAAAGGATTGGGCACGCGCATGTAAGGAAAATCCGGAAACACGCGTTCCGACAGCTTCTGATTTCAGCGAAGCCGGTCCGTTCAACGAAATGGTTGTTATGGGTGTATTGGCAGTGCGTCTGCAATCACTGAACAAACAATTAGACTGGGATGGTGAAAAAATGGAATTCACCAATCTTAACGATGACGAGACCATCCGCACTGTTGTAAAAGATGGTTTTGAAATTAAGGATGGGCACCCCACATTTGCAAAAACATGGACTGATCCGATTTCTGCAAAACAATTTGCAGCAGAACTGATTAAGCATACTTACCGGGAGCCTTGGAAATTGCCCGACATGCCTGCATAGTCAATTAAGAAATATAATAATGGGCGTTCGCATGCGGACGCCTATTTTTTTGACTTATTTTATGCACTTCTGTGCTAAAAACTGTTTATTTGTTGTTATTATTACCAAACCCAAAACCTGTAGGCAATTTTTTAGACTTTTTATAAAAAATATTACCTTAAAAACTAACAGGAGAAATGAATAAGAAAAAAAGCACAGTTTCCCGGCGTAATTTCATAGGCAGTTCTTTAACTGCAGCAGCAGGCTTTACTATATTACCTTCTAAAGTAATCGCAGGCTTAGGGCATCAGCCACCTTCAAGCAAATTGAATATTGCCGGAATAGGAATTGGAGGGCAGGGTTATATCAATCTTCGCAACATGGAAACAGAGAATCTTGTGGCATTATGCGATGTGGACTGGGACTATTCAGGGAATAGCTTTAAACGCTGGCCTCTTGCCAGGCAATATAAGGATTACAGGATAATGTTAGAGGAGCAAAAAGACATTGATGCAGTTGTTATCGCAACACCCGACCACTCTCATGCACTACCCGCAGTTTTGGCAATGCGTGAAGGGAAACATATATTTCTACAGCAGCCTTTGGGACATTCAGTGTATGAATCGCGTATTTTGGCAGAAACTGCTCAGCGATATGGTGTAGCAACACAAATGGGGAATCAGGGAAATTCGGGAGATGATATTCGCAGAATTTGTGAATGGATCTGGGCAGGTGCAATTGGCGAAGTAATGCATGTGGATACCTGGACTACCCGCCCCACGTGGCCACAGAATATCTTTAAACCTGAGCGCAGCAGAAGAGTTCCACGAGATTTGGACTGGGATTTATTCATTGGTCCGGCGCCAATGAGAGAATTCAATCCGATTTATCATCCCTGGAACTGGCGCAGCTGGTGGGATTTTGGCGCAGGTGCATTGGGAGATATGGGAACTCATATTCTTGATCCGGTATTTAAGGCACTGTTGCTGGGGCATCCCAGTTCTATAGAAGCCAATTCTTCAGATTTTAATATCGATTCACCTCCAAATTCTCAGGTTATCCGGTTTGAGTTTCCGAGAAGGGACAATCTGCCAAAAGTGGCAATGCCGGAAGTTACCGTAAATTGGTATGACGGAGGATGGCTGCCTGCAAGACCCTCTGAATTGAGAGATGGTGAAATGTTAGGCGATGAAAATGGCGGCTCTATTTTTTACGGAACCCGGGGAAAAATCATGTGTGGTGCCTATGCGAAGAATCCTACTCTTCTTCCCACTGGCGAAATGGAACATTTTAACGAGCCTGCTAAAACTCTCCGGAGAATCTTTAATCCTAACGAAGGCGGTCACGAACAGGACTGGATTAGGGCTTGCAAGGAATCGAAGGCTACCCGCCTTGAGGCATCTTCCAATTTCAGTTATTCCGGTCCGTTGAGTGAAGTAGTTGCTTTAGGTGCATTAGCTGTAAAATTGCAAAGTCTTCAGCGAAAATTACTGTGGGATGGCGATAATATGCGTTTTACAAATATCGGAATGAATGATGTTCTCCGGATTCTTACAAAAAGTCAGTTTGAAGTGGTAAATGGAAACCCGAGAACAAATAATGAATATGTAACGATGCAGGCATATCAAAAAGCAGAGGAGTGGATTCGTTATAATTACAGACAGGGTTGGGAGCAAATCTAAAACAGGGTGCTTTGAAAATATAAATTTAAACCACAAAATATTAATTAGTTATGACACAACGAAGAGATTTTATTAAGACAAGTTTAGTGGGCACTACCGGGGTTGCAATTGGCGGGCTGGGTTTCAGTGCCAAATCCTATGGCTCTATTATGGGAGCGAATGAAAGGATTACAATGGCAGTAATCGGAATTCGCGGACAGGGAGGTTCACACATTAAGAATTGGTGTTCATTGAAAGAGAACCGGAATGTTTTTTTGAAAACAATTTGCGATGTGGATGAGCTGACATTTGCCGATCGTTCTAAATTCATCGAAGAGGCTATGGGCAAAAAGCCTGCTATAGAATGGGATATGAGAAGGGTTTTTGACGACAAGGAGATTGATGCGGTTTCGTTTGCAACACCAAACCATTGGCATGCGCTGGGAACAATCTGGGCGTGTCAGGCTGGGAAGCATGTTTATGTTGAGAAACCGTCAAGTCATAATGTTTATGAAGGGCGCAAGATGATTGAAGCTGCACGCAAGTATAATGTACGTGTTCAGGTTGGTTTTCAGAACCGCTCCATCGCAAATGTCATTGAGGCAATGAAGTTTTTGCATAAAGGAGGAATCGGAGATGTGTATATGGCAAAAGGTTTGTGCTACAAACCCCGTGATTCTTTCGGTATTGCCGAAGACGCTATGCCGCCTGCAAATCTGCACTATGACATGTGGCTGGGGCCTGCTCCCTCAAGACCATACAATGAAAAAAGGGTTCACTACAACTGGCATTGGCACTGGGATACAGGAAACGGTGACACAGGTAATCAGGGTCCTCACCAGTTTGACATAGCACGTTGGGGATTGAACAAAAATGAACATCCCGTAAGAATTTACAGCACCGGAGGCATATACGGAATTAGCCCCAAAGAGTGTTCACAGGAAACACCAAATACGCAAACTTCGTTGTATACATACGAGGATGGGAAAATACTGGAATTTGAAACCCGGGGAAGATTCACACATGGCGAATCAAGCCTTGACATTAAAATCGGAAATATGTTTTATGGAACCGACGGCTACCTTGAGCTAAACGGAAGCACATGGAAAGCGTTCAGGAAAAGGGAAAAAGAGCCATTTGCCGGCTCCTCCAAAGAGAGCTCCGATGTGCCAAAAGATCCGACTTTCCTGGCACCTCCGGGAGGAACCGAGCACTATGCCAACTTTATAGATGCTATCCGCTCAGGCAGCAATTATGATTTGCATTGCGATATCACCGAAGGACACTACTCATCTTCACTCCCAATAATTGCAAATATCTCTTATCTGTTGAAAAGAGAACTTACATTCAAGGGTGCTTATGAGAAATTTGCCAATGATCCTGAAGCCGATATGATGCTCACCAGAAATTATAGAAGACCCTACGTGGTTCCGGAAGAGGTTTAAAACAAAAAGTCCGATATTTTAAAATATCGGACTTTTTGTTTTCACATGCAGAGTAGATAAAGAAAAACCCCGGAGCCTCTGCCCCGGGGTTAAAACTAAACCTAACTAAACCAAACTTATGAAAAAACAGCAAATTATGTATTATGTAACTACTACCTTAAAATGAACTTTTAGAACTCATTTAATTGTTTTCATGTCTGATTAATAATTATCAAATACTGTGCCAAAAAGCCATAAAAATTAAGTTTATCAGTAAGAAAATCACAAAAATCGTGCTTTTTTAAATAAATTTGTGCAAAAAATCAAAATAGAGAGTTCTGTTCATCTTAGCTTAAAGGTTTTTTTACATCAATTTCAACAATGTATTTATGTTTGAAATATTAATGTTGCCGGAATTCCCCAAAATGTAGAATTCAAAAAATAGGTATCTTTGTGAAAAATTTGCAGCAGCCGGCAATTATTAAAAAAATAGATGACAAAGGGTATATGAACAACATTCGCAATTTTTGCATTATTGCACACATTGATCACGGGAAAAGCACACTTGCCGACCAGTTCCTCATGCACACCAATACTATTGGAGAAAGAGACATGCGCAATCAGGTGCTGGATAATATGGATTTGGAAAAAGAGAGAGGTATTACAATAAAAAGCCATGCAATTCAGATGGATTATCAACAAAACGGAATTGACTATAAGCTTAATCTGATTGATACACCCGGGCATGTTGATTTCTCCTATGAGGTTTCCCGTTCAATTGCTGCATGTGAAGGAGCATTGCTCATAATTGATGCAACGCAGGGAATTCAGGCTCAAACCATTTCAAATCTTTATCTTGCTTTGGAACATGACCTGGAAATTGTTCCCATACTCAACAAAATGGACCTTCCGAATGCAATTCCCGAAGTGGTAGAAGATCAGATTATTGATTTGATCGGATGCAGCAGAGATGATATTATTCACGCAAGTGGCAAAACCGGGATGGGTATTCAGACCATTTTGGAGAGAATCATAGAAAGAATACCTCCTCCAGCCGGAGACCCGAAGGCACCGCTACAGGCATTAATATTTGATTCGGTTTTTAACTCCTTTCGCGGAGTCATTGCCTATTTTAAAATTGTCAATGGCATGATTAAAACCAAAGACATGGTGAAGTTTGTAGCAACAGGCAAAGAGTATGACGCAGATGAAATTGGGGTTTTGAAACTTGGCATGTCGCCACGCAACATGCTTTCTGCCGGTGACGTAGGCTATATAATTTCAGGAATAAAAACCGCAAAGGAGGTGAAGGTTGGTGATACGATTACACATGTTGACCGTCCGTGCGATAAGGCAATTTCAGGATTTGAAGAGGTGAAGCCAATGGTTTTTGCTGGTGTGTATCCCATCGATGCCGATGACTATGAAGATCTGCGAAATGCAATGGACAAACTTCAGTTGAATGATGCTTCCCTTACTTTTGAGCCGGAGTCTTCTGCCGCTTTAGGCTTTGGATTTCGCTGCGGTTTTCTTGGTTTGCTGCACATGGAAATTATCCAGGAAAGGCTGGAGCGGGAATATGACATGAA
>JACDJC010003292.1_pt1 | contig 11864 bp, 10 predicted proteins | sample 7454191 | NCBI WGS metagenome assembly JACDJC01 (sample SAMN14253291, study PRJNA609438) | sludge metagenome | isolation source: sludge after 25d culture with pyrite and EDTA | collected 2018-12-20
CCTCGACGCGTTTGCGAAAGATTTGCCCAGCTGGAGTCAGCAGCATGCCTCTGGGATGGCGGGAAAATAGAGCGCTGCCAAGCGACGCTTCCAGCTCGCGCAACTCGCGGCTGAGCGCCGGCTGTGGCACTCCGAGGTGTTCAGCCGCGCGGGTGAGATTCTGGGTGTCGGCAATCGTCAGGAAGTGCCGCCAATATTTGAGGTTCATGGCCGGTTACAACAGTGATGGCACTCGGAAGCGATTCAAGAGAATCTACGATATATAACGACTGTTATGTCGTCGATATGAACTATTCATCTACCTCACCGTCAGCCTGCGCCGTACCTTTCGCGTAACTGGAATTTTACAGCGGGGAAATGCCCATTATGGACTGGTCCGGTCAGTCGATACCCGATCTACGGCTTGAAACAAGGTTCGGCGATCGTCTTGTGCCTGCCTTCGCAGAACGGCCGCATAGCCTGTGGCAGATGCTGGAAGATGCCGCAGCGCGCCGCCCCGATGGCGAAGCCCTGATCTGCGAAGCGGAGCGGCTGACCTGGCCCGAAGTACTGGCGCAGTCCGCACGCGTGGCTGCCGGGCTCGCTGCGCACGGACTTGTTCCGGGTGACCGCATCGCACTCCTGCTCGGCAACCGCACCGCATTCGTGCTCACGTTCTTTGCCGCCGCCCGCCTCGGGCTTGTCAGCGTGGTGCTGAGCACGCGCCAGCAGACCCCCGAACTCGCTTATGCCCTGAACGACAGCGGCGCGCGGCTGATCATCCATGAGACCGAGCTTACCGATCGACTGCCGGAATCAAAGGCCGTACCGGCCCTGGCCTATCGCATCGCGATGAAAGACTTCGCGAGGCTTCTCACCAGCGAACCGTCCGGACCGCCGATCGCTGTTGCTGAAGAAGACACAGCGCTGATCCTTTATACGTCGGGAACCACCGGCCGCCCCAAGGGCGCAATGCTTGCCCATTGCAATATCATCCACTCATCGATGATCTTCGAGTCCTGCCTTGGACTCACCACTGCAGAACGTTCAGTCGCAGTGGTGCCCCTCGCTCACGTCACCGGCGTCATCGCCAATCTCACGAGTATCGTTCGTTGCGCGGGAACGCTGATCATCGCATCTGAATTCAAAGCAGCCCAGTTTCTCGATCTCGCCGCACGAGAACACGTCACGTTTACCGCGATGGTTCCGGCGATGTACAATCTCTGCCTGTTGCAGACCGGCCTTGCCGATTACGATCTCTCCGCGTGGCGGATCGGCGGGTATGGCGGCGCACCGATGCCAACGGCAACAATCGAAAGACTGGCGCACGCCCTGCCCAATCTGAAGTTGTTCAACTGCTACGGTGCGACAGAGACCTCTTCCCCTTCGACGATTCTGCCTGCGAAGTTCGCGGCAAGTCATATCGACAGTGTCGGCTTTGCCTGTCCCGGCGCGCGTGTCATCGCGATCGATCCGATGGGCCGCGAACTACCGCCCGGTGAAGTCGGCGAACTGTGGATCCATGGCGGTTCGATCGTCAAAGGATACTGGAACAATCCGTCAGCCACGGCCGAAAGCTTCACGGCCGGCTACTGGCATTCGGGAGACCTCGGCTCTGTCGACAAGGACGGCTTCGTGCGCGTATTCGACCGCGCCAAGGACATGATCAATCGTGGCGGCCTGAAAATATTCTCCGCCGAAGTTGAGTCCGTGCTCGCCGGTCATCCGGAGGTTTTGGAAAGCGCTGTTATCGCTAAAACCTGTCCGGTGCTCGGCGAGCGCGTACATGCAGTTGTGGTCGCTCGCGCAACCACTCTGGCAGCCGATGACCTGCGTAAGTTCTGCGCGGCACGCCTGTCTGACTACAAGGTGCCGGAAACATTCGGCATTTCAACCGAGCCTCTGCCACGCAACAGCAACGGCAAGGTGATGAAGAACCAGCTTCGAGAACTCGCCGCGAAGTGATGACAGTTAGCTCGAGGAAGGAGAAATTTGACTGCCAGCTCCACTACGCAGTGGTTTTATTCTCCAGTCTCTTGCACACGACTCTGAAAAACGGGAATTCTTCAATGATCGGTCAGAGAATGCCGGCCGATTTCGGAAGGTGATGGTTCGACTCGGTCTCCGTAGAGATTCCACCTATAAAAGCCCGCCATCGGCGAGCCTCTCTCACACAAAAGAAGAGAATTCTCCGAAACCCGGACTGGCTGGCTGGCGGTGCAGTCAGGATCAAACCATCCTCTGCAGAACTTCCCTGCAAACAGGGAATTTTGCAGGGAAATCCCTCGGAATTCGGCTTTCGCGGACCCGATTAACATTTAGAAAGCCCAACTTTTATGGCCCTTCTCCCAAAATCCCTAGATCCTCGAACAGGAAAACTCTGTGGATGAGCTGGGAAGTCTTTTGACCGGATCAGGGATTCGCTTGGCCATCAAGGACCATGTTCGCAATCAGCACCGTGTTGGTTTCGGGACACTGATTAGTCGGGCTAGATGGGCGATCGCCCGAAACTTAAGGCAGCCCATGCTTAAGACGGCTTGGCGCTCAATCTTAGGCAAGAACCCGCAGCAGTTGGGCGATGACGTTTTCGATTTCCTCGGATGTGGTCCCGCGACCCAGGCTGAAGCGGATCGCGCCCATGCCTGCCTGTTCGGAGACGCCCATGGCGGCGAGAACCGGAGATAATTGCACCCTGCCGGCATGACAGGCCGATCCGGTGGATGCCGCCACGCCGTCGAGGCTTGCCAACAGATCAGCCCCCACCCGCCCGACGAAGCAGACGTTGAGCGTATTCGGCAGCCGGTGTTCCGGATGGCCGTTGAGCCGGACCGAATTGCCGAACTGACCTTGCAGTACGTGCCACAGGCGGTCACGCAAGGCACGGATGTTCTGCAAGGGACCGAGGTCCTGTGCCAGAACGCTCGCCTCGCCGAGTGCGACGGCGAGCAACGCGCTTTCAGTCCCGGCACGGCGGCCGTTCTCATGACCCGCCCCGTGGATTAGCGGCTCCAACGTGACGCCACGGCGGACATAAAGCGCGCCGATCCCTTTCGGGGCATAGAACTTGTGCCCCGCGATCGACAGCAAGTCGACACCGAGATCGTCGACGCGCGTGGCGATCTTGCCGACGGACTGCGCCGCGTCGGTGTGAAAGCGCACGCCGTGTTCGCGCGCGATCGAGCCGATCTCTTCAACCGGCTGGATCGTGCCGGTCTCGTTGTTGGCGTGCATGATGGTGACCAGCGCAGTGCGCGGCGTGATCGCGCGGCGGATCGCGTCGGGCTCGACCCGGCCATAACCATCGACCGGAAGATAAGTCACCTCGGCGCCGAGGCTTTCGAGAAACGCCAGCGGCTTCAGGATCGCCGGATGTTCGGTCACCTGGGTGATGACATGATTGCGCTCACCGCGAAGGGCGAAGTAGCTGCCCTTGAGCGCCAGGTTGTTGGCCTCGCTGCCGCCGCTGGTGAACACGATCTCGTCGGGCTGGGCGCCGAGCAAGGCCGCGACCTGGCCGCGCGCCCGCTCGAGCGCGGCCTTGGCCGGGCGGCAAGTCCGCCCCAGATGACGGCCGTGCTTGTCATTGAATCAATCCGCCTTACCGAGAAAAGGAAGCCGGCTGTTCACGCTGGCTGCGATCGCTGCTGTAGCTACCTTTGCCTCAGCGTTTCCCGATGGTCCAGAATTCAGGATCAGCGCAGCAACCGTGATGCCCACCCCATCGCTATTGCCTGCATTGTCACGAACCCTTCGAAGACCCACGATCCACCTCTTCGCGCACGATACCGCCGCGCAACCAACGCGCAGCCCCGCGCGCTTGCGGCGCAAGCACGCCACAACGCTGCACGCCTGACGCGTCACAACGATCAATGACGGAATGATTGAACGCACCTCTTGCCAGTCAGCGCTTACCGCAACTGGTAAACTTAGCCCGGTACAGGGCATGCGCTTGGCAACAAAGGCCGATGTTTAATGATAGATACCGAAGATATATTTCGTCAAGCACAGCGGAAGAGGCATGACATCACTTCAGTTGCAAAAAGCGTCCGATCATCGCTGAATACTGCACCTGATACCCGCGGATAAAGGATAAGCGGCTGAAGGCCATTCACCATTCACCGCTACCTTGATGGGTTTGGTCAACGGCCGTGCCAAAGCTCGGCATCTTCATGGGAACGCTCGAGCACCGTGCGATCCGGCTATCCCCGGCCGACACTCAGGAACGGGCGAATGACGATGCCCGATGTTTCCAGAGCCGTGCGCACATGGCGCGCCATCGCCACCGCACCGGCGCTATCGCCATGAACGCAGATCGAATCCGCCTTCAGGGCGATTGCAGCTCCGTCGATCGTGGGCATCAATCCGGTTGAAAGAAACGCGATCAGCCGATCGGCGGCGGACGCGGGATCGTCGATCATGGCGCCGTCGCGGTGACGCGGTACGAGGCGGCCGGTGGCGAGGTAGCCCCGATCTGCGAAAATTTCACTGAAGACAGCAAGCCCCGCATCCCGTCCGGCCCGCTCCAGCTCGGTGCCGGAGATCGCCAATAGGGCGAGATCGGAGGAGACGGCTCTGGTCGCGCGCGAAATCGCGTCCGCCACGGACCGCTCATCCGCAGCCCAGTTTCCCAACGCGCCATGGGGCTTAACATAGCGGACTGCCGTTCCACTCAGCGCAGCCGCCCCGAGAAGAGCCCCGATCTGGGTGGCCACCAGTTGCTCGACCTCGCGGATCGACAAGGGGATAAGGCGGCGACCGAACCCCTCGCGATCCGCAAAGCCGGGATGAGCGCCGGCGATGACGCCGCGTTCCTTGGCCAGCGAGAGCGTATGAACCATCGTCGCGGGATCGCCGGCATGACCGCCGCAAGCGATGTTCGCACTGGTGACGACATCCAGAACAGCCTCGTCGTCGCCCATGCGCCAAGGGCCGTAGCCCTCGCCCAGATCGGAATTAAGGTCTATGGCGCGCACCGTGGTCACTTCGCCGGATGGGTCGCCCGCGTCAGCAGGACGACCCCTGCGGACGGAGCCGTATCGTAGTAGGTGAAGCCGGTGCCGTTGTCGCGGCGTCCCCTGGAAAGGATGTGCATCCCGGAGGCCTTGGCCTCTCCTTCGGCCTTGTCGGCATCGACGACCTCGAAGCCGACATGAAAGACGCCCTCACCCCTGCTGTCGAGAAAGTCCCTTTGCGGGCAAGGTTTTTCGGGCGGCTCGCAAAGCTGCAACTGGATATTCGGCAGATTGCAGAACCGGTACTTCAGCTCGCGAAACGCCTCGACGCTGGGAACCGAAATCTGCTTGTAGTCGGCGAGCGGCGGATATTCCTGCCACGGCCCGATACCGATCGACTCGTAATAGGCCTGCGTCTTGTCGATGTCGTGCACGACGATGCAAATGTGATGCAGCTTGTCGAATATGCCCATGATCATTCCTTGACCGGCACCGTATAGTTGAGCACGCGGCGGCCGCCGTCCGGATAGATCGTCTCGCCGGTGATATAGGAGGCGTCGTCGCTGGCGAGAAACGCGACGACGGACGCGATTTCTGCCGCCGTGCCGAGACGGCCGAGAGGGGTGCGCGACAGGATCGCCCGGCGCATCGCCTCGGAGTCGATGAAGGCTCCATCCATCACCATGTCGGTGGCGATGGTGCCCGGCCCCACCCCGACGACGCGGATTCCGTAAGGCGCGAAAGCCACGGCGGCGGTGCCGGTGACCTGATTCATCCCGCCCTTCGAGATCGCATAGGTGGCGACGCGCGGGTTGGCGAGGCCCGAATTGATCGAGGACATGTTGATGATGACCCCGCCCCCGCCCTGCACGATCATCTGGCGGGCCGCCGCCTGGGTGCCCAGGAAGGCGCCTTTGAGATTGACGCCAAGAACCCTGTCGTAATCGGCCTCGCTGATATCCAGAAAATCCTGTACCGGAGCGATGCCGGCATTGTTCACCATGATGTCGACGCGGCCGAACTTCTTCACCGCCGCCGCGACGAGCGCATCGACCTGGCTTTTCTTGCTGACATCGGTGACGACGGCGAGCACCTCATCCGGCGTGCCGATTTCCGCGGCCGTTTTCTCCAACGTGGCGGCGTCGATATCGCCGATCACCACCTTTGCGCCTTCCTTCAGAAACCGCTCGGCAGAGGCGCGCCCGATCCCCCGCGCCGCTCCGGTCACGACCGCAACCCTGTTCGCCAGTTTCATCTTCAAGCTCCTGTTTGTTTCGATCGCGTCCCGCCCACGGGGAGCGGGCGCCGGATCCTAGCGGATCACGAACGGATTGGCGGTCTTGCCGGCCGTATCGATCCACACCGTTTTCGTTTGCAGATAGGCGTTGATCGCCTCCTGCCCGCTCTCGCGCCCGATACCGCTGCGCTTGTAGCCGCCGAAGGGCGCCATGTAGGACACCGCACGGTAGGTGTTGATCCAGACCGTGCCCGCCTCCATCGCCGCCGCGCCTCGCAGCGCACGGCCCATGTCGGCGGTCCACAGACCGGCGGCCAGCCCGTAGGGACTGTCGTTGGCGATCGCGAAGGCCTCCTCCTCGTCGTCGAAGGGGATGACGGACAGGATCGGACCGAACACTTCCTCGCGGGCGATGCGCATCGCATTGCTCACGCCGGTAAAGATCGAAGGCTCCACGAACCAGCCTTCGGCCAGTTCGGCCACGGCGGGCTTGCCGCCGCCGAGCACGCATCGGGCGCCCTCCGCGCGGGCGACGTCGATGTAGGAGAGAACCTTCTCGCGCTGCGGCTGCGTGGTAATGGGGCCGACCTGCGTTTCCGGCAGGCCGGGATTGCCGATGCGGGCGCCCGCTGCAAGCTTCACCACGCCCTCGACAACCTGATCATGGATCTTTCGCTGCACCAGCAGGCGGGAGCCCGCGATGCAGGTCTGGCCGCTGGCGGCGAAGATGCCGGAGATCGCGCCGTTGACCGCGCTCTCGATGTTGGCGTCGTCGAAGACGATGTTCGCCGACTTGCCGCCGAGCTCAAGCGTGACGGCTTTCAAGCCTTCGACCGCGGAACGGTATACGGCGATGCCCCCGGGCTCGCCGCCCGTGAACGCGATCTTGGCGACATCGGGATGGGAAACGAGCCGTGCACCGACCTCCTGCGGCATGCCGGTGACGGTGTTGACGACGCCGGGCGGGAATCCCGCCTGCTCGAACAGCTTCACGAATTCCAGCGTCGACGCCGAGGCGTGCTCGGAGGGTTTGATGACGGTCGTGTTGCCGGCAGCCAGCAGCGGCGCAAGCTTCCATGTGAGCAGCAGCAGCGGCGAGTTCCACGGCACGATCGCCGCGATCACGCCCAGCGGCTCGCGGCGGGTGAACGCAAACATGCCCGGCTTGTCGATCGGCAGGACCGCGCCTTCGACCTTGTCGGCCAGCCCGCCGAAATAACGAAACCATTCGGGAATATAGCGCAGTTGCGCGGTCATTTCGGTGATGAGCTTGCCGTTGTCGCGCGTCTCGATGGCCGCGAGGCGCTCGGCATTTTCGGCGATGAGATCGGCGAGCCGCATCAGAAGGCGGCCGCGGGCCGATGCGGTCAACCCGCGCCAGGCGCTGGAACGGTAGGCGCGACGCGCCGCGTCGACCGCCCGATCGACCTCGCTTGCACCGCAGCGCGGGATCAAGGCCCAGGGTTTTCCGGTGTAGGGATCGAAACTCTCGAAGGTCGCATCGACGTTTTGGACGGCGCCGTCGACGGTATTGGCGAATTTCTCAAGCGTGATCATCGTGCTCATCATAGGACCGCCCAGCGAGGATACGCGCGGAATCGTCATGCGGAACGCTTTGAGGCATAAAGGGGCGGACGACCGGCGCCCGCCCCGCAGCCGATCGCTCTATTTGACGAGCGGGCAGCCGCCCTCCGCCATCGGACGCCAGGCTTCCGCCGCCGGAATGACGGAACGCAGCTTGTAGTAATCCCACGGACCCTTGCTCTCTTCCGGCTTCTTGACCTGGAAGAGATACATGTCGTGGAGATGGCGGCCGTCCTGGCGGATCGATCCCTTGCCGAAGAGCCTGTCGTCGGTCGGCATCTCCTTCATCTTCGCCACCACCCGCGCGCCGTCCGCGCTGCTGTTCAATGCCTCCACGGCCTTGAGATAGTGGATGACGGCGGAATAGACGCCGGCGTGATTCATCGTCGGATACTTGCCGCCGTTGGCCGCAGCGAACGCCTTGGCGAAAGCGCGGTTGGCATCGGACATATCCCAGTACCACGCTTCGGTGAGCACGAGACCCTGGGCCGTCTTGAGGCCGAGGGAATGGACATCGGTGATGAAGATGAGGAGGCCGGCGAGATTCTGTCCGCCGGCAACGACGCCGAATTCGGCCGCCTGCTTGATCGAGTTAATGGTGTCGCCGCCGCCGTTGGCGAGACCGACGATCTTCGCCTTCGAAGCCTGCGCCTGCAGCAGGAACGACGAGAAGTCCGCGGTGTTCAGCGGAGCGCGCACCGATCCCAGCACCTTGCCGCCGAACTTTTCCACCACGGCCGTGGTGTCGCGCTCCAGCGCATGGCCGAAGGCATAATCGGCCGTCAGGAAGAACCACGTATCGCCGCCGGTCTTGACGACCGCCGCGCCGGTGCCGTTGGCGAGCGCGTAGGTGTCGTAGGTCCAGTGCACGGTATTGGGCGTGCACGCCTTGCCCGTCAGGTCGGTCGTCGCACCGGTCGAGACGAGAAAGACCTTGTTCTTTTCCTTGGTGATGTTGTTGACGGCAAGGGCGACCGACGAGCTCGGCACGTCGACGACGACGTCGACCTTCTCGACGTCGAACCACTTTCGGGTGATGTTGGAGCCGACGTCCGGCTTGTTCTGATGGTCGCCCGAGACGACTTCGACGTTCATGCCCTTCTTGGCCGCGCCGAAATCCTCGACGGCTTTTCTTGCCGCCCAGACCGAGCCGGGCCCCGCCAGATCCGCGTAGAGTCCCGATTGATCGTTCAGGACGCCGATCTTGATCGGGCCGCCGCGATACTGCGCCTGGGCCAGGCCGGTGCCGGCGAGAGTCGCCATTGCCAGCATGCACATCATCTTTATTCGCATCGTCCCCTCCCTATGTTGTTTTGATAACGGTCCACGTTCGTCGCAACCAAGCGTGCGAGGCCTGCCGACTTAACTGGGCAGCCCCGCATCCACCCCGAGATGGGCGCGGAATCGATTCTTGATGAAGACGGCGTCGCGCGAAGGCAGCGAGCGCGGCGGATTTTCGGCGGCGACCTTGATGACGAAAAGGCGCGGCCCGTCCGCCCCGACGCGGACCGTGCCCGCGAACTCCTCCACCTCCCGCAGCGTGCGGAGCGTGCGCGTGGCGGCAAAGCCGCAGGCTGCGGCAACGGCCGCGAGATCGATGCCGTAGCCGGTATGGCTCGCCTGCATCCCAGTCTCCCCGAAATGATGATTGTCGATCACCACGATGTCGAGATTGGACGGGCGCGCGACCGCGATCGTGGCGAGGCCGCCGAAACCCATGAGCTGCTCGCCGTCGCCCGTGATGACGAGCACGCGCTTACCGGGCTGCGCCTGGGCCAGACCGAGACCTACGAGCGCGGCCGCGCCCATCGCGCCCCACAGGTAATAGTTGTCGTCGCGGTCACCCTGCGCATGGACGTCATAGCTCGGCGATCCGAGGCCGGTGACGACGAGCGTGCTCTCGCGGCCGCGCAGGAGCGCTGCGATAGCCTCGCGACGGGCGAGCGATCCAGGCTCAACGGGAAAAGCATGTGTCATCGGCGTCACCACTTTTTCTTGCCGAGGAGCCGCTGCCCCATGAGCACAGCGATCTGCTGATCCGCCTCGTAGGCGAGGGCCGCCGCTGCCTCGACGGTGTCGACCAGGTCGTCAGCGGTATCGGCACGCATGACGCGCACGCCGATCGCTTCCAGCGCCGGCTGCGTGGCGCGACCCATCGGCACCTGCCAGGGATTGAACTCCGCCCACTCGCCTCGCATCGTCACCAGCATCAGCAGCGGGAACCGTCCGATCGCCGTGAGCGAGAGCATGTTGATACAGTTGCCGACACCGCTCGATTGCATCAGCAGAACGCTACGCTGGCCGCCGAGCCAGGCACCGGCTGCGATCGCAACGCCCTCCTCCTCCGTTGTGAGCACGTTCGAGGCCACGGCGGGATCGGTCGAGAACAAGTTGATGAGCGTGCTGTGGCCGGCGTCTGGCACGTAAGCCATCTGGCGCACGTTCGCCGCCTTCAGAATCCGATAGACTGCGGCAGGCCATTGATCGCCGCTGGCAGAAGCCACGCCTTCGGCATCAGTCCGCAGCTCGAACGCCCTTTCAGTGCTCCGCACAGTCCGTTCTCCGATGTCGTAACAAACAGCCGGGAGCAGACTAACTATTTCGCTGCAGGCATACCTCGGCCCTTTTGCGTGATCAGATATAATGATATTCGATAACCTATGGAGATTTCTCAGCTTCGGACCTTGGTCCACGTCGCCGAACTCGGCAGCCTCAGCAAGGCGGCGGATCGCATGCATATCGCCCAGCCGGCACTCAGCCGACAGGTGCGCATGCTCGAGGAGGAACTCGGCGTTCGTCTCTTCGCCCGTCATGGCCGCGGCATGGTCGTTACCGAACAAGGGCAGGAGGTGCTGAGCCATGCCCTGCGAGTCCTGGCCGAACTCGACGAAATCAGAACGCGCACGGCGGATGCCAATGCGCCGCTGACCGGCCACATCGCCGTCGGCCTGCCGCCCACCGTCGCCGACATCATTTCGGTTCCGCTGGTGGCCGCCTTCGGCAAGGCCCATCCCCAGGTCACCCTGCGGCTGGTCAGCGCCTACACCGGCTATCTGCTCGACTGGCTGCACCGCGGCGAGATCGATCTTGCGGTCCTTTATGACCCGCGCGCGGCCCGGTCCTTGCGCTCGCACCCGCTGTTGCTGGAGAACCTGTTTCTTATCGGCCCTCCGGAGGCGGGCTTTTCCACCGTCCGGGCCATCCCCTTCAGACAACTCGACGGCAAGCGCCTGCTTCTGCCGAGCGTCAGGCACGGACTGAGGACGATCGTCGAGCGCTGCGCAACCGAAGCCGGCATTACGCTCGACGTCGTGGTCGAAGCCGACTCCTATGCAACGCTCAAGGATCTCGTCCGGCACGGCCATGGCTGGACTATCCTGCCGCTCGCGCCGATCCATGAAGACATCAAGGCGCGCCGCCTCACTGGAGCAGCCCTGATCGACCCTTTGCCGGTGCGTCGCTTGGTCTTGTCCTATCCTGCCGACCGCCCTGTCTCGCGCCTTGCGCGCTTCGCAGGTCGAGCGGTCTCCGACATCGTGCGCGACAAGGTGGAACGTGCCATTTGGGTGGGTCAGCTGCTCGGGATTGAGACAAAGTCGAAGGTATAGCTTTCTCGAATATCTGCTCTATTAAGACTTTCATTGTTGTTAGCCCTTGTCAGACGATACTCGGCCAAGCCCACGAGCGAGCATTGGCCATGACAGCATATGCCTCCGACACTTGAAGAGATCCCGCGGGCGCGCGGCAACGGCGGCGCCTGCCACGCACAGATGTCCACGATGGATGGGCACGCTTCTCCGGCATGGCTCGGAGAAGCAGAAACGACGCTACAGACGCATACACACACATGGCGGCTTTGGCTTCGCCGGGGAATATGATGTCGAACGGAAGTTTCGCGAGACCCGCCTGTACCAGGTCGCCCCGATCTCGACCAACCTGATTCTCTCTTGTCGCGCCGAACACGTCCTCGACCTGCCGCGATCTTGTTAGGAGCAATCGCTTTGAACGTACTCATCGTCTACGCCCATCCCGAACCGCAGTCGTTCAACGGCGCGATGAAGGATCTCGCCGTCGAAGCGCTCAGCGCCGCAGGACACGCCGTCGTCGTCAGC
>JACDJC010003295.1_pt1 | contig 11855 bp, 12 predicted proteins | sample 7454191 | NCBI WGS metagenome assembly JACDJC01 (sample SAMN14253291, study PRJNA609438) | sludge metagenome | isolation source: sludge after 25d culture with pyrite and EDTA | collected 2018-12-20
ATTCTTGGCCAAATCGATGGCTATGGCAGTAAGCTTTTTCATGGGCTCGCCCTCGCGTGACTATGTTGGTAGCGCTAGCTCACCACCATTGGCACCGCGATGCCTGAATGCGCGGGGGCGAGTCCATGCGATTACAATTGCGGCGTCGTAGGGCGGGCACTGCCCGCCGGCTGTTGCTGCAGTATGCCATCGAGATCCGATCAAGAGACAGCGCTACGCAGGGCAAAAGGTATTTGCCGTGCTGCGGATCCGTCGAATCGCCGCAGGTTTCTTGAGGCTTCATCTGGCCGATATCAGCAAATTACTGCACCCTACCACGAACCTTGTCACGATTGCCCGACGACACCCTCGCTTTGGCCGTCATCGTTTCACCAGCTCAGAGCCGAGTTCGCACAAGAGGACGGTTGACACTTGAATGAGAATGATTATTATTTGAGTATTACCGACCTGCTGCGGGAAAACTCATGTCCGTCCTCTCTATGCGCTCACCTGTCTTCCATTCAACTCCGCGACGCATCACGCCGACACCCACCGCCGACCTGGCAGCCACGCGCCGGGTGGCCAGCGAACTGCTGCTGGGCGGTTCCCGCGAACTGGTGATCCAGCATCACGGCAGGGACTACCATCTGCGCCTGACCCGCAACGACAAGCTGATCCTGACCAAGTAGCGATGGAGATGCGACTGGATCGCGCCAGTTTGCTGCGGCGGATGGTGGACATGATCTGTCCGGGTAACGGGTTCTTGTCTGGCGCATGCGGTTATGCCGACGGCGCCACGGTCTGTCGGTCCCGGCTGTGCCTGACCGCCGCCCAATGGGTGGCCGGACTGCCGGCACTCGGCGAAGTGCTCTACCTGTCCGCGCACGTGGATTGCGTCTGGCAGCAGCGGTTGTCGCCTGGCCTGGTGGTCGAGTCGACCGAACTGGCACCTTTGCTGCAAACTCGCGCACTGGCCGCAGCCGGTGCGATCACTCCGGATGGTCCGCGCGAGTGGATCGAGTGCCTGGGCGCTGGCGATCAGCTGCTGGCTCGCCTGTACTTGCTGCCGGACACCGACTATCTGGCCTGGGACGCCTTGCACACGAGCGCCAGCATGGCCGCTCGCGATGAAACGTGTGCCGCCTCGACGCCGTGGCGACCGGCCAGCGCGCGGCTGCTGCGTTTTCGCGTGCGTCGTCTCGCCGGCCTGCAACTGCTCGGCGCCGAAGCCGCTACCGGGGCATCCTTGCGGGGCCGTGCACTGGCGGCCCAGATAGCGCGCGACGAGGTGGCATTCCGTTGAGGCATGTGGCGACCGAAACCATGGCCGGCGTGATCGAAGTGAGCCAGCGATCCGCAGCGTCCGGCTGTCCGGAAAGTGTCCGCGGACACTGACGTGTCGCAACGCATCGCGCCCAAAGTCTTGAAATAACGGGCTTTGTCAGATCCCTGATGAATGGCACGCGGATTGCAAAAACCCCTGTGTAGCCGCACCGCATGCGGCCGGGGACTGCACGATGATCCGCGACACCTCCGCCACCGACCGGCTGGTCGAAGTCACACCCAATCGCAAGCGACAGCTGATCCTGGCCGGTGCCGGCGTGCTCGTGCTGGTCCTGCTGGTGTGGCTGGCGCCGGGGATCGGCCGGCTGTTTTCCGCTTCCGGCTCGGTGAGCGCTTCGCGCCTGTCGTTCGCCACCGTCGAGCGCGGGCCGTTCGTGCGCGACATCGCCGCCGAGGGCAAGGTGGTCGCCGCGGTCAGCCCGACCCTGTACGCCACCTCCGGCGGCGCGGTGACGCTCAGGGTGCACGCCGGCGACACGGTGACCAAGGACCAGGTGCTGGCCACCATCGACAGCCCCGAGCTGACCAACGAGCTGGCGCAGGAACAGAGCAACGCCGACGCGATGCAGGTGGACTACCTGCGCGCGCAGGTGGACGCGCGCAAACAGCGCTCCGCACTGCAGAAGGCCTATGACAACGCCAAGATCGACCAGCAGACGGCCGAGCGCGATCTGGCCCGCTACCAAAAGGCCTTCCACGAGGGTGCCGTGCCCGGCATGGACGTCGATCGCGCCAAGGACACGCTGGACAAGGCCAACATCGCTGTCGCACACGCCCGCAGCGACCTGGGCATGGACAACGCCAGCCTCAACTTCGACATCCAGTCGAAGAAACTGGCCCACGATCGCCAGTTGCTGCTGGTGGCCGACCTCAAGCGCCAGGTCGACGACCTCAATGTGAAGTCGCCGGTGGACGGCCAGGTCGGCCAGTTGTTCATTGCCGAAAAGGCCACCGTGGCCAAGGACGCGCAACTGTTGAGCGTGGTCGACCTGTCCGCGCTGCAGGTAGAGATGCAGGTGCCGGAGAGCTTCGCCCGTGACCTGGGCATCGGCATGGCCGGCGAGATCAGCGGTAATGGTCACACCTGGAAGGGCATCGTCAGCGCGATCTCGCCCGAAGTGGTCAACGGCCAGGTCGCCGCCCGCCTGCGCTTCGACGGCGTCACCCCGCAACAGCTGCGCCAGAACCAGCGCCTGTCGGTACGCGTACTGCTGGACAAGCGCGACAACGTGTTGACCGTGCAGCGCGGCTCGTTCGTCGACGAATCCGGCGGCAGCTACGCCTACCTGGTGCGCGACGACATCGCCAGCAAGACTCCGATCCGCGTCGGCGCTTCCAGCATCGACAAGGTCGAGATCCTCGAAGGCCTGAAGGAAGGCGACAAGATCGTGATTTCCGGTACCGACAACTTCAAGGGCGCGGCGAAGGTCGCGATCAGCAATTGACAGGCCGGGAATCGGAAATGGGGAATCGGGAATTGAAAACGCAAGTATTCGACGATCGGCCACCTTCTGCTCAAGTCAGACAACCGAGCACAAGCTCAGCGGATGCCGCTTTTAGCCGTTCCCGATTCTCGATCCCCCATTCCCTGTTAGCCCGAAGCAATAAGTCACCAGTTGCCATTCATTCAAAAAAGTGAGGAGCCCCACATGCTGAAGATGACCCACCTGTCCAAGGTCTACCGCACCGAAGTGGTGGAGACCTATGCGTTGCGCGATTTCAACATCGACGTGAAAGAAGGCGAGTTCGTCGCCGTCACCGGTCCGTCCGGTTCGGGCAAGACCACCTTCCTGACCATCGCCGGCCTGCTGGAAACCTTCTCCGGTGGCGAGTACCACCTCGACGGCATCGAGGTCAGCAACCTCAACGACAACGCGCGCTCGAAGATCCGCAACGAGAAGATCGGCTTCATCTTCCAGGCGTTCAACCTGATCCCCGACCTGAACGTGTTCGACAACATCGAAGTGCCGTTGCGCTATCGCGGCATGAAGTCGGCCGAGCGCAAGCAGCGCATCATGGATTCGCTGGAGCGCGTCGGCCTGGCCTCGCGCGCCAAGCACTATCCGGCCGAACTCTCCGGCGGTCAGCAGCAGCGCGTGGCGATTGCCCGCGCCCTTGCTGGCAGCCCGCGCCTGCTGCTGGCGGATGAGCCCACCGGCAACCTCGACACCCAGATGGCCCGCGGCGTACTGGAACTGATGGAAGAAATCCATCGCGACGGCGCCACCATCGTGATGGTCACGCATGACCCGGAACTGGCCGCCCGCGCCCAGCGCAACGTGCACATCATCGACGGCCAGGTGGTGGACTTGGCGGAGGAGCCGCGGTTTCACGCCCAGGCCGACGTCGCCGCGCAAACCCACACCTGACCTGGTCTTGGCAGGAGCCCGCTTGCGGGCTCCTGCCGGGTCCGTCTTGATCGGCAAAGGACCGACACATGTTTGGCTACTACCTCAAACTCGGCCTGCACAGCCTGCGTCGCAACCCGATGCTGACCGCGCTGATGGTGATTGCCATTGGTTTCGGCGTGGCTGCATCAATGACCACTTACGCGGTGTTCCGGGTGGTGTCCGGCAACCCGATTCCAGACAAGTCTGCACAACTGTTCAAGCCGCAGATCGACAACTGGGGTCATGCGAACGGCCGCACCAGCAACGATCCGCCGGACGCGATGGACTACACCGATGCGGTGGCGTTGTTGCGTGATCGCAAGGCAGCGAAGCAGACCGTGATGTATCCCGTCGGCCTGTCGCTGGTGTCGGATAATCCGCAGTCCACGCCGTTTCTGGCGATGGGTTATGCGACCACCAGCGACTATTTCAGCATGTTCGAGGTGCCGTTCCAGTACGGCGCCGGCTGGCCGGTGTCTGACGATACGAACCATGCCAGCACGGCGGTGATCAGCGCCAAAATCAACCAGCGCTTGTTTGGCGGCCAGAACAGCGTGGGCAAATCCATCACCTTGAATGGGCGCAGCTACCGCATCATTGGCGTGAGCAAAGCATGGAATCCGCAGCCGCGGTTCTACGACGTGGTCAATGGCAGCGGGTTTGGCAGCGCGCCACAAGTCTGGATTCCCTTCACACGCGCCATCGAACTGCAGACCGCCACGGCCGGCAACAACAATTGCAACTCGGCAACATCGCCAGGCTGGGATGGTTGGCTGCATTCGGAATGTGTGTGGCTGTCGTACTGGGCCGAATTGCCCGATGCGGCGGCAGCGGTCAGTTACAAGCGTTATCTGCATGCGTATGCCGAGCAACAGCGTGAGGGTGGGCGTTTCGCGTGGGCGCCCAATGTGCGCTTGCACGATGTCATGCAATGGCTGGAATACCGGCATGTGGCTCCACCGGAAACCAAGGTCTCGATGCTGCTGGCGCTGGCATTCCTGCTGGTATGCCTGGTCAACACCGTCGGCTTGTTGTTGGCCAAGTTCATGCGCCGTGCGGGTGAGATCGGTGTGCGCCGCGCGTTGGGCGCCTCGCGGCGCGCGATCTACGCACAGTTCATGGCCGAGGCGGCGATGGTCGGCGTGGCCGGCGGTGCGCTGGGCTTGCTGCTCACGATGGGTGGTGTGTTTGCCGTGGGCTTGGTGTTCGAGCCGCAAATCGCACGCCTCGCGCGCATCGATCCGGCCTTGGTCGGTTTGACTGTGCTGGTCGCCATTGCCGCCACGGTGGTTGCGGCGTTCTATCCGACCTGGCGCGCATCAAGTGTGCAGCCGGCTTGGCAATTGAAGTCCAACTGATTGCGGAGCGAGCAGCATGCAGATCAAGCCCATTGTCTCCGCACTCCGGCATCACAAGGCCGGCACCATGCTGATTGCGCTGCAAATCGCGCTGACGTTGGCCATTGTGTGCAACGCGCTGTTCATCATTCAGCAACGCGTTGCCAGTTTGTCGCGCCCTACTGGCACCGACGAGGCGCACTTGGTGCGCATCGAGAATCAATGGATCGGCGTCGATGAAAAGAACGTTGGCCCGCTGATGGCCTCTGATCTGGCGACGCTGCGCAAGTTGCCGGGTGTGGCCGATGTCTACGCCACCAACTCAACACCCTTGAGCAACAGCGGCTCATCCACCAGTATCTTCCTGAATTCGGAGCACAAGGGGCGCCAGGCAAATATCGGGTTCTACTTCAGTGATGCCAGTACGCTCGCCACGCTGGGACTCAAACTGGTTGCCGGGCGGAACTTTCGTCCCGACGAAATCGGCGAAATGGGCGGGCACAGCAATCGCACGCCGCCGGTGGTCATCGTGACCAAGGCACTGGCCGATGCGCTGTTCCCCGAGGGTCATGCGCTCGGCAAAAATGTCTACGTGACCGACAAACCCAGCACGATCATCGGCGTGGTTGCCCGCCTGCAAGTGCCGTGGGTGGGCGGCTGGACCGCCAATTGGAACAGCAATGCGATGTTGGTACCGGCCCGGCTTCTGTCGGATGGAACCATCTACGTCGTGCGTATCCGCGAGGGCCAACTGCGCAACGTCATGCGCGCTGCACCCAAGGCCTTGCTGGCCGCGAACCGTATGCGCGTCATCCCGGATGATGGCGGCGTCAAGTCGTTTCAGGAGCTGCGCGAAGACGCCTATACCCGCGACCGCGGCATGGCGATCCTGATGAGCGTGATCTGCCTCGTACTGTTGGGCATCACCGCCGCCGGCATCGTCGGCCTGACCAGCTTCTGGGTTGGCCAGCGGCGCAAGCAGATCGGCGTGCGCAGGGCTCTGGGCGCGACCCGCCGCGACATCCTCAGCTATTTCCTCACCGAGAACCTGATCATTGCGACAGCCGGTGTCGTGCTGGGCGCAGTGCTGGCGTTGGGCATGAATCAGTGGCTGATGCATGCCTTCGAAATGCAGCGGATTTCGTGGCCATGGATCGCCAGCGGCGTGATCTTGCTGCTGGCACTCGGCCAGGCCGCGGTGCTGGCCCCGGCCTTGCGCGCCTCGCGCGTACCACCGGTCGTGGCGACGAGGAGCGTCTGATGAATACGCCCATGGATCACCCACACGTAGGGCGGGCACTGCCCGCCAAAGGGGTATGGGGCAGCGCCGAGCCCGAATGGCGGGCAGTGCCCGCCCTACGCGTGGGTGCATTTCGGCTCATTCCCGTCTTCGAAGGAGCTCCATGATGTTCGGCTACTACCTCGATCTCGCCCTGCGCAGCCTCAAGCGCAACAAGGTGCTGACCACGCTGATGGTGCTGGCGCTGGGGCTGGGCATCGGCGCTTGCATCACCACGTTGACGGTGTTCCGGCTGCTGTCGGGTGATCCGCTGCCGAAACAGAGTACGCAGCTGTTCTATCCGCAGCTCGACCCGTATCCGAAGGACCAGCCGTTCTCGCGCAGCGACAAGATGCCGTGGCTGATGACCTATGTCGATGCGACGAACCTGTTGCGCGACCGCAAGGCCGAACGCCAGGCGGCGATCGCCATGACCCGCGTCAAGGTGACGCCGTCGATGGCGGGTGGCAAACCGTTTTTCAGCGATGGCGTGATGACGACAACGGACTTTTTCCCGATGTTCGGCGCGACCTATCAATACGGTGCTGGCTGGAGCGCGGCCGATGATGACCGTCGGGCGCCGGTGGTAGTGATCGCCGGGTTCCTCAACGACAGGTTGTTTGGCGGTACCAACAGCGTCGGGCGCAGCATCCGCATCAACGAGCATGATTTCCGCATCGTCGGTGTGCTCAGGCATTGGGCGCCGCAACCACGGTTCTACAGCTTGCATCTTGGTGGTCGCGATTATGGCCAGGCCGACGCGCTCTTTCTGCCATTGCGGGCGGCGCGTGCCCTTGGCCTGGAGCCGCGGGCCCAGATGTCATTTGGCGACAATGCATACGCACCGCTGGAGACGGCGTCCAGTATCTGGCTGGGCGTGTGGGTGCAGTTGTCGAGCGCGGCCGAAGTTTCCAGCTATCGCACGTATCTGGCCAACTATGCGGCGCAACAGGTGGCGATGGGACGCTTCCAGCGCCCGCGGATCAAGTTGTCAGGGCTGATGCAATGGCTGACTGACCAGCACGTGGTACCGGATGATGTGCGCCTGCAGGTCGGGCTCGCTTTCGGCTTCCTGCTGATCTGCGTGGTCAACACGGTGGGGTTGCTGCTGGCCAAATGCCTGCGCCGCTCGCGCGAGATCGGGGTGCGCCGGGCGTTGGGCGCATCGCGCGGGGCGATCTTCGCGCAGTTCATGGTGGAGGCCGGCATCGTCGGTGTCGCCGGCGGTGTGCTGGGTCTGCTCCTCGCCGAGGCAGGGCTCTGGGGCATCCGTCAGCAGCCGGCGGAATACGCCAGCCTGGCCCATCTCGATATGGGCATGTTCGCTCTCACCTTCGTCGTGGCGCTGCTGGCCAGTGTTGTCGCCGGCCTGCTGCCGGCGTGGCGCGCCTGTGTGGTGGCGCCGGCTCCGCAATTGAAAGCTGCTTGAGGTGCGCATGGAAATCCGTCCGATACTTGCCAGCCTGCGCAAGCACCGCATTCCGGCCGTGCTGATCGTGCTGGAAATCGCGCTGGCTTGCGCGGTGCTGTGCAACGCCGTGTTCATGATCAGCCAGCGCATGGTCACCATCCGCGTGAGCAATGCAATCGACGAGCAGGGCGTGTCGGTGATCACGGTGAACGGTGCCGACCCGCAACGCGCCGCCAGCGACATGCCGCGCAATATCGCGGCGCTTCGCGGTATCGCCGGTGTCACGGCGGCGGCCGTGGCCACCGGTGTTCCGCTGGATACCAACGCGGCCCTGATGGGTTTCACCACGACGCCGGACGGCAAGAGCACGGTGAATACCGCGGAATATTTCATCGGCAGCGGTGGCGAGCAGGCGTTGGGTTTGCGGCTGCTGCGGGGGCGTCATTTCAATGCCGATGATTATGCCGATGGCGGCATCGACCAATTCCTGTCGACCAGTCATGTGGTGATCATCACCGATAGCGATGCGCGACGGTTGTGGCCGGGACAGAGCGCGTTGGGCAAAGTGCTCTACAGCGATACCGGCCGCTGGACCGTGGTCGGCGTGATCGCCGATGTGCTGGCGCAGGAGCCAGCCTTCAGCGGTGGCGATGGCCGCTATTCAAGCGTGTTTTTTCCTTTGCGTCCGGACGCGGCCATGAGCGACTACATCATCCGCAGCGCGCCGGGCGATCGCGAACGCATCGTGCGCGAGGCCGTGCAGGTGTTTCACAAGCTGGAACCCGCTGCCGTGGTTGAAGGCAAGACTTACGCGGCCGTGCGCGCGGAGTATTTCGCCAATGGTCGCAGCATGGTCTGGATGCTGGCGCTGGTGTGTGCGGTGATGCTGGCGGTGACCGCGTTCGGCATCGTCGGTCTCAGCAGTTTCTGGGTGGGTCAGCGCCGGCTGCAAATCGGGATTCGACGCGCACTGGGTGCCACCCGGCACAACATCCTGAGCTACTTCCGTACCGAAAATTTCCTGATCAGCACGGCAGGGGTTCTGCTCGGCATGGCGCTGGCCTACGGAATCAACCTGTACTTGATGCAGCACTACGAGATGGCGCGCATGCCCTGGTACTACCTGCCTGGTGGCGCGATCGCATTGTGGCTGCTGGGTCAGCTGGCGGTTTCCGGGCCAGCGCGTCGCGCATCCAACGTTCCGCCGGTGGTGGCGACGAGGAGTGCGTGATGAATACGCCGATCAATTACTCACGCGCAGGGCGGGTACTGTCCGCCAGAGATGTGTCGGATAGCGCCGGGCCCGAACGGCGGGCAGTGCCCGCCCTACGTGACGCGGTTGCATTCCGGTCCATTTTGGTCCCCGGAGGAGCTCCATGATGTTCGGCTACTACCTCGACCTGGCCTTGCGCAGCCTCAAGCGCAACAAGGTGCTCACCGCGCTGATGGTGCTGGCGATTGCCTTGGGCATTGGTGCCAGCATGACTACATTGACGGTGCTGCATGTGCTGTCAGGTGATCCGCTGCCGGGGCGCAGCAACACGTTGTATGCGCCGCAGCTCGACCCACGCGACATGGATGACTACCAACCCCAGAGCGAGCCGCCGGATCAAGTCACCTGGATTGACGGCATGAACCTGTTGCAGGCGCAGCGGGCGGATCGTCAGGCGTTGATGACAGGCGGCTCGGTGGCCATCCAGCCGGCGCAGTCCGCGCTCAACCCGTTTTACGAGACGGCACGCTACGCCACGGCCGATTTCTTTCCCATGTTTGGCGTGCCGTTCCAGTACGGCCATGCCTGGGGTGCGGACGAGGATGCTGCCAGCGTGGCCGTGGTAGTGATCAGCAGCAAGCTCAATGAAAAGCTCTTCGGTGGTCGCGACAGCAGCGGCCGCATGCTGCGCGTGGAAGGTCACGCTCTGCGTATCATCGGCGTGCTCGGCGATTGGCGGCCGAATCCGCATTTCTATGACCTCAACGTGAAGAACTACGGTGGGGACGAAGGCGTCTACCTGCCGTTGTCGACCTCACAGGATCTGCATCTGGCGCAACTCGGTAACGCTGAGTGCTGGGGCAATGGCGGTGGCGGCGCCACTCCCGCGCATACTGCTCCTTGCGCGTGGCTGCAGTTCTGGGTGCAACTGGACACACCGGCCAAGGCAGCGGCGTACCGGCAGTTCCTGATCCATTACTCGCAGGAGCAAAAGACCCTGGGCCGCTTTTTGCGTCCCCCCAACGTACGCCTGCGCAATCTGCTGCAGTGGCTGGACTACGAGCAGGTGGTGCCCGGCGACGTGCAACTGCAGAGCTGGCTGGCGCTGGGTTTCCTGCTGGTGTGTCTGGTCAATACGGTGGGCCTGATGCTGGCCAAATTCCTGCGCCGCTCTGCCGAACTGGGGGTGCGTCGTGCGCTGGGCGCCTCGCGGCGTGCGCTGTTCAGCCAGTTGCTGGTGGAGGCGGGCGTAATCGGGATCGCCGGTGGCCAGGGCGGCCTGCTGCTGGCGTATCTCGGCCTGTGGCTGGTACGTCGACAGCCAGCGGGCTACGCGTCGCTGGCGCATCTGGATGGCGCGATGCTGTTGATGACATTGCTGCTGGCGGTGGGCGCCAGCCTGCTGGCCGGGGTGCTGCCGGCCTGGCGTGCCTGCCGCATCGCTCCCGCGCTGCAACTGAAGAGCAACTGAGATGGATATCCGGCCGATTTTCTCTACTCTTCGCCAGCACAAGATCACGGCATGGTTGTTGATCCTGGAGATTGCGCTGACCTGCGCCATCGTCAGCAACGCGGTATTCCTGATCAATCAACGCCTGCAGCGCATGGCTATTCCCAGCGGCATTGCCGACCATGAGCTGGTGCAGATCAAGCTGGCATACATCGGCGATCGTCCGGATGCCTACGCGCAGGCGCAAACCGATCTGGCAACACTGCGCCAGATTGCCGGGGTGCAGGCGGTGGCCCTGGTCAACCAGCTGCCGCTGAGCGGCCACGCCATGTCCAACAGCGGGATCAAGCTACGCCCCGGGCAGCGCCAAACCTCGCTCGAAGTGGCAAGTTACTATGGCCAGAATTTGCTGCCGACGCTGGGTGTACGGATCATCGCGGGGCGCGACTTTCAGCCTGACGAACTGGTCGACCTGAAAGCTGCGTTGCCCGCCCTGCACAGCGGCGAGGTGAAGAATCTGCCGCACACCGTGATCGTCGCCGAGGCAGTCGCCGCGCGTCTGTGGCCAGGCCAGGGTGCGCTGGGCAAGACGATCTATTTTGGCAACGACATACCGATGCAGGTGGTCGGTGTGATGGCCCCACTGGCGCGGCCGAACATGCTGCAGATGGGTGCCCAGAACAGCATTGTGCTTCCGATACGCCTGACCGCGGCGGAGGGTGGAAGCTACGTGATCCGCACCACCCCGCGCGATCGTGAGCAGGTGCTGAAATCCGCTCTCGCTGCGCTCAAGCGCCTCGATCCCAATCGCATCGTGCTGGAGCAGGGCACCTATGACGAACTACGCCATGGGTACTTCCAGGACGACCGCGCCATGGCCGGGATGCTGGTCGGCGTCATCGCGGCACTGCTCCTCGTCACCGGGTTGGGTATCGCCGGCCTGGCCAGCTTCTGGGTTGGCCAGCGCCGCCGCACCATAGGCGTGCGTCGTGCGCTCGGCGCCACGCGCGCCAACATTCTGCGTTACTTCCAGACTGAGAACTTCCTGTTGGCCACGATCGGCATTGCGCTGGGCATGGTGCTGGCTTACGGCATCAACCTGCTCCTGATGCTGCATTACGAGTTGCCACGACTGCCGGCGATCTATTTCCCGGCCGGGGCGATCTTGCTGTGGTTGATCGGTCAGTTGGCAGTGCTTGGCCCGGCATTGCGCGCGGCCGCAGTGCCGCCTGTAGTGGCAACGAGGAGCGTGTGATGAATACGCCAAAAAATCACTCGCGCGTAGGGCGGGCACTGCCCGCCAAAGATGTGTCGGATAGCGCCGAGCACAAACGGCGGACGGTGCCCGCCCTACGCGCTGCGGGTGAATTCCAGCCCAGTCCGTTCTCCGAAGGAGGCCAATAGTGTTCGGTTACTACCTGCGGATGGCACTTCACAGTTTGAAGCGAAGCC
>JACDJC010003296.1_pt1 | contig 11851 bp, 10 predicted proteins | sample 7454191 | NCBI WGS metagenome assembly JACDJC01 (sample SAMN14253291, study PRJNA609438) | sludge metagenome | isolation source: sludge after 25d culture with pyrite and EDTA | collected 2018-12-20
CGCGACGGCGCCATCGCCTTCGCGATCGCCAAGGAGCGCATCACCCGCGACAAGCACGCCAGCGGTTTTTACCGGGAGGTCATCGACTATTGCCTCGACGCGGAGGGCATCACGCTGGACGACATCGATCTGGTGGTGCGCAACTGCTACATTCTTCCGGTTCCGGAAATGGAAGAGCGGCTGACCTATCAGGACCTGCCGGGTTTCCTTCCGGAGTACGAGCGCGCCGACGCCAGGCGCCATCCCTACTTCCGCTCGCGCTCCGACAAGGTGGTGTCGATCTCCCACCACCTCGCCCACGTCTACAGCGCGTTCGCTGCATCGCCGTTCGAGAGCGGCGCCGTCATGATCGTCGACGGCGTCGGCAGCTATCGCGCGGACGTCGGCGAGCCCGTTCCGGCGGCCGACGAGGCGACGCCGCTCGCGCGCGAATCCGAGAGCTACTACACGTTCGACGGCACGACGCTCCAGTGTCTGAAAAAGGTATTCATGGAGCCGGACCGCGGTTTCCTGAGCGACGAGTTCTACAACATGCCCGGCCTCGGCGCGCTCTACAGCCGGGCGTCGACCTACGTGTTCGGCGACTGGAACAAGTGCGGCGAACTGATGGGGCTCGCGCCTTACGGCCGCCGGGGCCAGGCGAAATCGCTGATGCATCTCGACGGCGACCGGCTCGTGGTGCCGCGCTGGACCGCGGAGCTCGACCAGCCGTTCATCCTGGACGGCGGACAGAAATGGGAGACGAGCCCCGCGATGCGGCACTGGGAGGACCTCGCCTGGCGCGTGCAGGACGACACCGAGACCGTGCTGCTCGCCCGCGCGCGCTGGCTGCGCGAGGCGACCGGCGCGACGAACCTCTGCATCGCCGGCGGCGTCGCGCTGAACTGCGTCGCCAACGGCCGCCTGGCGCGCGAGGCCAGCTTCGAGAACGTCTGGATCCAGCCGGCGGCCGGCGACGACGGCATCGCCATCGGCTGCGCCTATTACGGCTGGCTTGAAATCCTGAAACAGCGCCGCAGCTTCGTGATGGAGCACGCCTATGTCGGCCGGCGCTATTCCGACCGCGACATCGGCGATGCGCTGGCCAAGCCCCTCGTCCGTATCCAGACCACGCGGACGGCAAGCGCCGACATCTGCAAGGACACCGCCAGGCTGCTCGCCGATCAGAAGGTGATCGGCTGGTTCCAGGACCGCTCGGAATTCGGGCCGCGCGCGCTCGGCAACCGCAGCCTGATCGCCGACCCGCGCCGCGCGGAGATGAAGGACATCCTGAACAGCCGCGTCAAGCATCGCCAGCCGTTCCGTCCCTTCGCGCCGATCGTGCTCCACGAGCGGATGGCGGACGTCTTCGAGGGCGAGGAGGACTCGCCCTTCATGCTGATCGCCAAGACCGTCCGTCCCGAATGGCGGGACCGGATTCCGGCGGTGGTCCATGTCGACGGCACCGCGCGGGTGCAGACGGTGCGCGAGGCGACCAACCCCGCGCTCTATCGCCTGCTCAAGGAATTCGAGGCGCTGACCGGCGTGCCGGTGCTGGTCAACACGTCATTCAACGTGAAGGGCGAGCCGATCGTCGAGACGCCGCGCGACGCGGTGATTTGCTTCCTGACCACCGGCATCGATCACCTCGTGCTGCACGATACGCTGGTGTCGAAGAACGCGATGCACCGGGTCGTCGGACCGCTGGTCAACAGCTATACCGAGTTCGCGACGATGGTGAATTCGAGCATCAAGGCGGTGTAGCCGAACTGCGGCAGCCAGTTTTGCGTTTCGACGGAAGCAAATCCCAGACGTCATTGCCGGGCTTGACCCGGCAATCCATCTTTTCAGGAAGATGGATGCGGGTCATAGGCGGAGCGAAGCGACGCCGTTCTTCGAACGGCTATGCCCGCACATGACGTACACGCGGTTGGAAAACCCTAGCCCTCGAAGGCCTGCGCCGACGCGCGGCCGGACTTCGTCACGAGCGAATGATCCGGCTCGGCCGCGGCCGCGCCGTTGTCCCGGAAGCGGTTGGTGATCGGATAGCGGCGGTCGCGGCCGAAATTCCTGCGCGTCACCTTGACACCGGGCGCGGCCTGGCGGCGCTTGTATTCGGCGACGTTCAGGAGGCGGTCGATGCGCGCGACGGTGTCGCGGTCGAAGCCCGCTGCCACGATCGAGGCCAGCGGCTCCTCGTGCTCGACGAGACGTTCGAGGATGGCGTCCAGCACGTCATAAGGCGGCAGCGAGTCCTGATCGGTCTGGTTCTCGCGCAATTCCGCGGTCGGCGGCCGGGTGATGATGTTGGGCGGAATGATCTCGCCAGACGGGCCGAGCGCGCCGTCCGGCTTCCATCGGTTGCGGAGCCATGACAGGCGGAACACCTCGGTCTTGTAGATGTCCTTGATGGGGTTGAAGCCGCCGTTCATGTCGCCGTACAGCGTGGCGTAGCCCACCGACATCTCCGACTTGTTGCCGGTGGTCACCAGCATGGCGCCGAACTTGTTGGAAATCGCCATCAGCAGCACGCCGCGGGCGCGGGCCTGCAGGTTTTCCTCGGTGACGTCGCGTTCGCGGCCGGCGAACACCGGCTTCAGAATGTCCTCGAAGCCGAGCACCGCCGGCGCGATCGGCAGCACGTCATACTGAATGCCGAGCGCCTTCGCGAGCTTCGCCGCATCGTCGAGCGATTCCTGCGCCGTGAAGCGGAACGGCAGCATCACGCCGCGCACGCGCTCCGCGCCCAGCGCGTCCACCGCGATAGCCGCGCACAGCGCGGAATCGATGCCGCCGGACACGCCGAGCAGCACGCCGGGAAAGCCGTTCTTGGTGACGTAGTCGCGCAGCCCCAGCACGCAGGCGGCATAATCGCCCTCGTCGCCGTCGAGCGCGGGCGCGAGCGGTCCGTCCTTGCAGACCCAGCCGCCCTCGCCCTTCGTCCAGCGCACGGTCGTCACGCTCTCGGCGAAGGCCGGAAGCTGCAGCGCCAGCGAGCGGTCGGCGTTCAGCGCGAACGACGCGCCGTCGAACACCAGTTCGTCCTGGCCGCCGACCTGATTGAGATAAACGAGCGGCAGCCCGCTCTCGGTGACGCGCGCCACCGCGATCGACAGCCGCATGTCGTTCTTCTCGCGCGTGTAGGGCGAGCCGTTCGGCACGATCAGGAGTTCGGCGCCGGTCTCGGCGAGACACTCGACGACGTTCTCGTAGTCCGCCGACTCTTCCATCCAGGTGTCTTCGCAGATTGGCACGCCGACCCGCACGCCGCGGATGGTCACCGGGCCCGCGACCGGGCCGCGCGCGAACACGCGTTTCTCGTCGAACACGCCGTAGTTCGGCAGGTTGACCTTGAAGCGCAGCGCGGCGATGCGGCCGCCGTCGAGCAGGGCGCAGGCGTTGTAGAGCTTGCCGTCCTCGATCCACGGCGTGCCGATCAGCATCGCTGGGCCGCCGTCAGCGGTCTCGCGCGCCAGTTCCTCGATCGCCGCGCGGCAGGCCGCCTGGAACGCAGGCTTGAGAACGAGGTCCTCGGGCGGATAGCCGGCGATGAACAACTCGGGAAAGACGACGACATCGGCGCCGTCGGCTCCGGCGCGTGCGCGCGCGGCGCGCGCCTTGTCGGCGTTGCCGGCAATGTCGCCGACGATCGGGTTGAGCTGTGCGAGCGTGACGGTGAAGCGGGAAGAACTGGCCATGACTGTTTCTAGCCCGGCCGGGCCGCCATCGGCAATCTCGCCCTAGTGTCCTGAATCCGAAGTTCGCTTCATTTTACAGCGCGCTCCGTCGCGAACCACCCCACTAGACGAGGCCCATGCGTTCCGCGATGGCGAACAGCCACACCGCAGCCGCCATCAGCAGGGCGACGCCGACCGCCGCCGAGCCCATGTCCTTGACCTGACCGATGCGCGGGTCGTGATCGGTGGTCAGCCGGTCCGCCAGCTTCTCGATGGCGGTGTTCAGGAGCTCCACCACGATCAACAGCAACACCACGAGCACCAGTTCGACGCGGCGCGCCGGCGTCACGCCGACGAGCCACGCCAGCGGGACCGACAGCACGAGCGCCGCGATCTCCTCACGAAAGGCCTGCTCCGAGCGGAAGGCGAAGACGATCCCGTTGCCGGTGTTGATCGTCGCCCGCCACATCCGCAGCAGAATGGCGCCCACCTCAGAACCCGGCGACCGCCGGCATCGGCTTCACCTTGCCCACGCGCTCCTGCTTGAGGAGCTCCGCGATCAGGAACGCCATGTCGATCGACTGCTCGGCGTTCAGGCGCGGATCGCAGGCCGTGTGATAGCGGTTGTTGAGATCCTCGTCGGTGATGGCGCGCGCGCCGCCGATGCATTCGGTGACGTCCTGCCCGGTCATCTCGAGATGGACGCCGCCGGCGTGGGTGCCCTCCGCCGCGTGGACGGCGAAGAACGCCTTGACCTCGGACAGGATGCGGTCGAACGGCCGCGTCTTGTAGCCCGAGGTCGAGGTGACGGTGTTGCCGTGCATCGGATCGCACGACCACACCACGACGCGACCCTCGCGCTGCACCGCGCGGACCAGCGCCGGCAGGTGCTCGCCGACCTTGTCGGCGCCGAAGCGGTTGATGAGCGTCAGCCGGCCCGGCTCGTTGTCGGGGTTGAGCACGTCGATCAGCTTCAGCAGCTCGTCGGGCTTCAGCGACGGGCCGCATTTGAGCCCGATCGGGTTCTTGATGCCGCGGAAATATTCGACGTGGCCATGGTCGAGCTGGCGCGTGCGGTCGCCGATCCAGATCATGTGGCCGGAGGTCGCGTACCAGTCCCCGGTGGTGGAATCGACGCGGGTCAGCGCCTGCTCGTAGCCGAGCAGCAGCGCCTCATGGCTGGTGTAGAAGTCGGTCGCGCGCAGCTCGGGATGGCTCTCGAGATCGAGGCCGCAGGCGCGCATGAAGTTGAGCGCCTCGGAGATGCGGTCGGCCAGCTCCCTGTAGCGGCGGGACTGCGGCGAATCCTTCAGGAAGCCGAGCATCCACTGGTGCACGCTGCCGAGATTGGCGAAACCGCCGGTGGCGAAGGCGCGCAACAGGTTCAGCGTCGCCGCCGACTGGCGGTAGGCCATCAACTGGCGGCGCGGATCGGGCGTGCGCGCTTCCGGCGTGAAGGCGATGTCGTTGATGATGTCGCCGCGGTAGCTCGGCAGCTCGACGTCGCCGCGCTTCTCGGTGGACGACGAGCGCGGCTTGGCGAACTGCCCGGCGACGCGGCCGACCTTCACCACCGGCACGGCGCCGGCATAGGTCAAGACCACCGCCATCTGCAGCAGCACGCGGAAGAAGTCGCGGATGTTGTTGGCGCCGTGCTCGGCGAAGCTCTCGGCGCAATCGCCGCCCTGCAGGAGGAAGGCTTCGCCGGTCGCGACGCGCGCCAGCGCCTTCTTCAGGTTGCGGGCCTCACCTGCAAAAACCAGCGGCGGAAACGTCGCAAGCTGCGCCTCGACATCGGCCAACGCCTTGGCGTCGGGATATTCAGGCATCTGCACGACCGGCCTCTTGCGCCAGCTATCGGGTGTCCACCGCTCGGACATAACGAAAACTCCTCGGGGAAACGGCAATTGACAGCGCGGGTTATACACAGGTGGTCCGGCACTTGCCAGTTGCAATTCACCATTGCATTTCAGAGGCTTGGCGGCAACGAAATGGAATGGCCCTACGGGGCCGCAAGAGAGCGATGACGAGCGCAGCACCCCTTCCCCCGGCCGAGGCCGTCTCTGTCGAGGATATCACCCTGCCCGCGTCGGACGGCTTTGCGCTGGCCGCGAGCCTGTTCAGGCCGGCCGGCGACATTCGCGGCGCGGTCCTGATCAACTCGGCGACCGCCGTGCCGCGGAAGATCTACCGCAGCTTCGCCAGCTATCTTGCCGGCCGGGGCCATGCCGTCGTCACCTACGACTATCGCGGCACCGGCGACTCCCGGCCGGCATCGCTGGTCGGCTTCGAGACTTCGATGACGGAATGGGCGGCGCGCGACGTGACCTCGGCGGTCGCCTGGATGCGGGCGCAATTTCCCGTGGGGCTCCGCTACGTCGGCCACTCCTTCGGCGGCCAGGCGCTCGGCCTCCTGCCCAACAACGCCGAGGTGTCGCGGGCGCTGTTCGTCGCGGCCCAGGCCGGTTCCTGGAGCCTGATGACGCCGCCTGAAAATTATCGCGTCTATGCATTCATGAATTTTATCGGCGCACCGCTCACGCGCCTGATGGGCTACGCGCCGGGGAAGATGGGCATCGGCGAGGACCTGCCGAAGGGCGTCTTCCTGCAATGGGCGCGCTGGGTGTCGAGCCGCCGCTACTACTACGACGATCCGGCGCTCGCCGCGCTGACGAACTATCCGAACTACCGCGGGCCGGTGCGCGCCCTGAGCTTCAGCGACGACCCGTGGGCGACGCGGCCGGCGGTGGAGCTGTTGTGCTCGGGCTTCACCGCAAGCCGGCCGGAGATCGTCGACATCACGCCGGCAAGCATCGGCGCCAAAGCGATCGGGCATTTCGGCTTCTTCCGTCCGGAGCACCGCGACACGCTGTGGCGGGACGCCGCCGACTGGCTGCTGGCGGATTGACGCCTAAGCCTATTCGGCAGCCTCGCGGACGTGGCGGGCGCTCGGCGTGCGCAGGGTGACGAGCTCTTCCGCGGCGGTCGGATGCACCGCCATGGTGGCGTCGAAATCGGTCTTGGTGGCCTTCATCTTGACCGCGATGCCGACCACCTGAATCAGTTCGCCCGCCTCCGGCCCGACGATGTGGCAGCCGAGGATGCGGTCGGTGTTCGCATCGACGATCAGCTTCATCATGATGCGGGACTCGCTGCCGGACAGCGTCGATTTCAGCGCGCGGAAGTCGGCCTTGTAGATATCGACACGGGTGAACTGCGCCCGCGCCTCGGCCTCGGTCAGGCCGACGGTGCCGACCTCGGGCTGGGTGAACACCGCGGTCGGAATGTCGGCATGATCGACCCGCGTCGGCCGGTTGCCGAACACGGTGTCGGCGAAGGCGTGAGCTTCGCGGATCGCGACCGGCGTGAGGTTGAGGCGGTGGGTCACGTCGCCGACCGCGTAGATGTGCGGCACCGAGGTCTGCGAGAAGCCGTCCACGGCGATCCCGCCGTTGACGGGGTCGAGCGCGACGCCCGCCTTCTCGAGGCCGAGTCCCTTGACGTTGGGATGGCGGCCGATGGCGAACATCACCTGATCGGACGCGATGCTCGATCCGCTCGACAGGTGCGAGGTGAAGACCTCGCCGTGCTTCTCGACCGCGGCGACGGTGCAGCCGGTCAGCACGGTGATGCCCGCCATCTCCATCTCGCGGCGGACATGGACGCGCACGTCGTCGTCGAAGCCGCGCAGGATGTTCTCGCCGCGATAGACCACCGTGACGTCGGCGCCGAGGCCGGCGAAGATGCAGGCGAATTCCAGCGCGATGTAGCCGCCGCCCTGGATCACGATCCGTTTCGGCAGCGCCGGCAGATGGAAGATCTCGTTCGACGAGATCACATGCTCGATGCCGGGAATGGGCGCGCCGTGATTGGGCGCGCCGCCGGTGGCGACCAGAACGTATTTCGCCGTGACCGTCTCGCCGGTGCCGAGCCGGAGCGTGCGGGCGTTCTCGAACACCGCGCGCGTCCTGACGACGCGCGCACCGGCCTTCTCGACATTGGCGGTATACAGTCCTTCAAGCCGGGCGATCTCCCGGTCCTTGTTGGCGATCAGAGCAGGCCAGTCGAAGGTCGCCGGCGGAATGGTCCAGCCGAAGCCCGCCGCCTCGTCCAGTTCGTGGCGGACATGCGAGGCATAGACCATCAGCTTCTTCGGGACGCAGCCGCGGATCACGCAGGTGCCGCCCATCCGGTATTCCTCGGCGACCATGACGCGGGCGCCGTAACCGGCGGCGATGCGGGCGGCGCGGACGCCGCCCGAGCCGCCGCCGATCACGAACAGGTCAACGTCGAAGTCGGCCATCGCCATCCCTCCGCGCGGGTGCTCAGATCTCCTTGCCCCGCGCCTTCATCTCGGCGCGGAAACGGCCGTTGATCTCCTCCGCGAACTTCTGCGCCCACTGATCCATGAACTGACGGGCGGAGGCGAACGCGGCCGGCTCCTGGGCGATGACCTTGGCGCCGAGCGGCGACTTGTAGAAGGCGACGAGGTCCTTCAATTCCTGCTCGGTGAAGGAGCCTGCATAAATCTTCGCCATCTGCTCGCCGATCTCCTGCTCGCGGCCGGCCAGATCCTTCGCCACCTTCACCGCGACCTCGTTGAGATCCTTCTGGTAGTTCAGGTTGGCCTGCAGCAGCACGTCCTTGGTCCGCTGCACGAGTCCGGGCACGGCGCCCTGATAGAGCGTGCTGACGTTCTTGGCGGCGAGGATTTCCTTGGCATAGGCGATGGCCGTGGCGGACGGCGGCTTGACCTGCTGCGCCTGCGCCGGGGCGCCGCACAGCATCAGCGCCATACCGGCGGCAAGCAATACATTTGAAAGCGTCTTCATCTCGATTCTCCTCAATTCCGGCACGAAGGCCGTTCGATTACGCGAATTCCCTGGGGCCCCGCCAGCACCGCCATATGCGCGAGGCCGATGAACAGACCGTGCTCCACCACGCCCGGAATCGCGCTCAGCGACGCAGCCAGCCGGGCAGCGTCCGGGATCCGCTCGAGGCGGGCATCGACGATCCAGTGGCCGCCATCGGTGACGAAAGCATGGCCGTCCCTGCCCTTGCGGATATCCATCGGGCCCGACACGCCGTTTTCGGCAAAGGCGGCTGCGAGCGCGCGCCGGGTCGCGCCGAGCCCGAACGGGATCACCTCGACGGGGAGCGGGAAGCGGCCGAGCGTCGCCACCCACTTGGAATCGTCGGCGATCACGATCATGCGGTCGGAAGCGGCCGCCACGATCTTCTCGCGCAGCAGTGCGCCACCGCCGCCCTTGATGAGATCGAGGTTGGAGTCGATCTCGTCGGCGCCGTCCACGGTCAGGTCGAGCCGGTCGACCTCGTCCAGCGTCGTCAGCGGCACGCCGCAACGCTCGGCATCGCGCCGCGTGGCTTCCGAGGTCGGCACGCCGATGACCTTCAGCCCGGCGCGGACCCGCTCGCCGAGCAGCTCGACGAAATGCTTCGCCGTCGAGCCGGTGCCGAGGCCGAGCGTCATGCCGCTCCGCACCTGCTCCACCGCCCGCGCCGCCGCCTGCCTTTTCAAATCGTCCGTCGACATGATCACCTTCCAGCGCTCCTGGCCGCCGGGACGGGGGCATATAGCGCGGTTTTCGCGACCGTGGATACGGTTTTGCGCGGGGGCGATCGTCCGAAATCGCAGGCCACCGCGCGTGTTCCGCTGCCGTTCGCCGGCAGGCACTTGCATCGCCGTGCCGCGCCCGGTAGCGATCCGCCATGGCAACCTCCCCCCTCATCGTCTTCGATCTCGACGGCACGCTCGTCGATACCGCGCCGGACCTGGTCAGCGCGCTGAATTTCGTCCTGCAGCGCGAGGGCCTGCCGCTGGTGCCGATGGCGGCGGCGCGAAACATGATCGGCGCCGGCGCGCGCAGGCTGATCGAGCGCGGCTTCGAACTCGACGGCCGCGCCATGACCGCACACGACCTCGACCGTCTTACCGCCGACTTCATCGCTTACTACCGGGACCATATCGCCGACGCCTCCCGGCCCTTCGACGGCCTGCTGGCGACGCTCGACGCGCTGGAGGACGCCGGCTTTCGCTTTGCGGTCTGCACCAACAAGCTGGAGGGGCTGTCCCGGCTGCTTCTCGACAAGCTCGAGATGACGGCCCGCTTCGCGGCGATCTGCGGCGCCGACACCTTCGGCGTTTCCAAACCCGATCCTGCCATCCTGCGCCAGACCGTCCTCCGGGCCGGGGGCGAACTGTCCGGCGCGATCATGGTCGGCGATTCCGGGCCCGATATCGGCGTGGCGCGCCGGGCCGGCGTTCCGGTGGTCGGCGTCACCTTCGGCTACACGGACGTGCCGATCGCCGAGCTCAAGCCGGACGCCGTCATTCCCCATATGCGGGAGCTTCCGGACGCCGTGACGCGCCTCGCCGCCGGATTTTCCGGCCGGTAAGCCATTGAAAATGGTTGCATTATCTTGCGGAGCAAGCGTCCACGGACATTAACCCTCGCACGACTTAGAACGGTTCGACCGGTTGCGCCCGTGGGGCGGCGCTTCTAAGGTCGGCGCGGGGATTGTGCGGGAAACCGCACCATGCGGGAAACCGCACCATTTGGCGGATGCATCATGCGCAACATCGTAATCGTGGCTGCGGGCCTCGGCTTGGCGGGCTGTTCTTCTGTCTCCATGCCGGAGATGTTCAAGTCGACGCCGCCCAATGTGACGGTCCAGCTCGAATCGCTGCCGGTCGGCGCCGAGGCGCGCACCTCCAACGGCCAGAGCTGCAAGACCCCGTGCTCGGTCTCGGTGCCGGCGGCGGACAACTTCACGGTGACGTTCTCGTTGCCGAAGTTCCAGTCGGAGACGGTGCAGGTGCAGGTGGTCCGGCAACCGGGAGACGCCACCTCCCCCGAAACCCTTCTGATCGACCCCAACCCGGTCTATGCGGAGCTGCAACCGGCGCCTCCCCCGGCCCGGAAGGGCAAGGCGGCTCCGAAGGCTGCGCCGAAGGCCGCGCGGCCGCCGGCAGCGGCGCCTGCCGCGCCCGCAAGCTCGCCCTTCCCGCCCCCGCCCGGCCGCTAGGGCTCATTCATCCAACGGATGCGTTGTGCCCGCAGCGCATCGTGCCTAGATTATGTCCGACGCCTGTGTCCGGTGCGGTCGCCGGGCGTCGGTCATAACTCAAGGCGCGCCGCATGACCGGACTTCCGGGTTCACCTGCCTCTCCGACCAGTTCCGCCATGACCGATCCGTTCGGGCGGACCATCACCTATCTGCGTGTCTCGGTGACGGACCGCTGCGACCTGCGGTGCTTCTACTGCATGTCGGAGGACATGACCTTCCTGCCGAAAGCGGATCTGCTGTCGCTGGAAGAACTCGACCGGCTGTGCTCGGCCTTCATCGCCAAGGGCGTCCGCAAACTGCGCCTCACCGGCGGCGAGCCGCTGGTCCGCCGCAACGTGATGTCGCTGGTGCGCTCGCTGTCGCGCCACCTCAAGAGCGGCGCGCTCGACGAGCTCACGCTCACCACCAACGGCTCGCAGCTCGAGCGCTTCGCCGCCGAGCTCGCCGATTGCGGCGTCCGCCGCATCAACGTCTCGCTCGACACTCTCGATCCCGCGAAATTCCGCGCCATCACGCGCTGGGGCGACTTCGACAAAGTGCTGCGCGGCATCGAGGCCGCGCGCGCGGCGGGCCTCAGAGTCAAGATCAACGCTGTGGCGCTGAAGAACATGAACGAGGACGAGATTCCCTCGCTCGTCGAATGGGCGCACGGCAGGGGCATGGACCTCACCCTGATCGAGGTGATGCCGATGGGCGACATCGGCACCGGCCGCCTCGAGCAGTACGTGCCGCTGTCCATGGTCCGCGCCCGTCTCGCCTCGCATTACACGCTGACCGATCTGGACGAGTCGAGCGGCGGCCCGGCGCGCTATGTCCGCGTCAGCGAGACCGGAGGCAAGCTCGGCTTCATCACGCCGATGACCCACAACTTCTGCGAATCCTGCAACCGCGTCCGCATCACCTGCACCGGCACGCTGCACACCTGCCTCGGCCACGAGGACGCTTCGGACCTTCGCAAGCCGCTGCGGGCCTCCACGGATGACGCTCTGCTCGCCGCCGCGATCGACCGCGCCATCGGCCTCAAGCCGAAGGGGCACGACTTCATCATCGACCGCCGCCACAACCGGCCGAGCGTAAGCCGGCACATGAGCGTCACCGGCGGCTGA
>JACDJC010003297.1_pt1 | contig 11850 bp, 7 predicted proteins | sample 7454191 | NCBI WGS metagenome assembly JACDJC01 (sample SAMN14253291, study PRJNA609438) | sludge metagenome | isolation source: sludge after 25d culture with pyrite and EDTA | collected 2018-12-20
AACAAAAGCCCTGACGCCAAAGTCAGACCAAGCGATACAAGCAGCGGCAAATACGCAGCGACACCGCACAGCCCTACCGCTACGGCCGCCAGTCCATGCATTCCCCACCAGCAATACGCCAACCATGGGTCATGCTGCACCTGCGCCGACCAGGTCTCATGAACCATCCTGTGTCAACCGTATTAGGGTTTACCGTGGATAGACCGTGTCGGCACTCTGGTATTTCTGCAGAAAGGCTTCCAAAAATCCGACAACTGCCTGCTCATTCTCAAGGAATGTCATCAGCTCTTCGTCATCACGATCTTCGGACTCGAGGTCATCCATTCCGTGCTGCAGAATCAACATCCACATCACGTCCTCTTCGTCGGTGATGCCGTAATTGGCCAGCAGCCAATCATATTCCTGGGCTTCGCCATCGAACCCTTCCTCGCCCCAAACCACATCCATTCGTTCGAATATGGCATTGATCAACTCTACTTTATTCACTGGCAAATCCTCGTCCGAATGGTGTGGAGGATCATTATGCAACAGACATAAACAGTGCGCGGTGAAACAGTTACGCGTGGCTGATTTCAGAACCCAATTTGGACAGGCGATAACGGAATTGACGCGCAGTCATCCCCAGTAAACGCGCGGCTTGTGCCTGGTTGCCGGAAGACTTGGTCATCGCATCACGGATACATTCACTTTCGTGTTCGCAGACTCGCATATAACTGCGTTTGCCACGATTGACGCGGGTTGGAGCTTGTTCAGAAGGTTGAGCACCATGCGGAGAACCAAATGTGTGTCCCTTAACCATGGGTTCTGGCATGGGAGCAGCATCCAGACTGGCGTCATTGAGCTGTACCGATTGATACATGCTCCGCTCTGTATCCAAAATGTGTCTGATCTGTTCGACATGGATCAATTGCCCGCTCGCCTTGAGCACGGCCCGCTCGACGACATTCTGGAGTTGGCGGATATTACCCGGCCAACTGTAAGACAGCAGTTCCTCTTGGATACCCTGAGTAAAGCTGACGTTACGGTCATAAAGCTGGGCATAGTGATTGAGAAAGTGCTGAGCCAGACGGGTAATATCCTCCTGTCGTTTCCTGAGCGGAGGCAGATAGACGGGAATGACGTTGATCCGATAATACAGATCCAGTCGGAAACGCCCTTCCTGCAGCGCAGCCGCCAGGTTGACGTGGGTAGCCGTGATCAGTCTGAAATTGACATGTTGGGGCTGATCACTACCGATCGGCTGAACCTGCTTGTCCTGAAGGACACGCAACAACTTCGCCTGGAGATCGAGCGGCATGTCCCCGATTTCGTCCAGAAATAGCGTGCCTTCGTGTGCCTGCTCGATCTTTCCCTTCTGCCGACGATAGGCGCCAGTGAAACTGCCTTTTTCATGGCCGAAAAGCTCCGACTCCAGCAAAGCTTCCGGGATTGAGGCGCAGTTGATACAGATAAACGGTTTATCCCGCCGCTGGCTTTCCCGGTGAGCCATTCGTGCAAACATCTCTTTGCCCGTGCCAGACTCTCCAAGAAGCATGATCGGCGCTTCGCTGTTCTTGACCTGATCAATTTCTTTGACCGCCGACAACAGGGCATGACTTGAGCCAACGATGTTGTTCGTCTCGCACATGTGAATATAACGACCGCCATCATGATCAAGTTGTGAGGGCAGGAAACTTACCTGTTGCGCTCGTTGACGCATATTCACCAACACGGGGCCAATCATGCTGGAAATGATTCGCAGCAAATCGACATCTTCCGAATAGGAACGCCTTGGATTGGCGCGGCGCTGAACCGACAGCACGCCGACTACCCGGCCATCGATAATGATCGGCACGCAAATAAAACCGATCCGGCTCAAGCTGCCCTCCACCGGTTCGGCTATACGCTCGATGAAGATCGTCTCATCCAACACATCAGTCACCAGCGAAACCTGGCCTGTACGCCACACAAACCCGGTTAGTCCCTGATCAAATGGCACTGTATATTTACCCGATGCAATCTGCTCTTCAGGCAGCCCATAACTGTAGGCGACCTCCAGCACTCGAAGGGAGTAATTCGGCAACATGATCCGGCCGTAGTGGAGACTGGACCAGCGCGAAAGCAAACTCAGCACACTTCTGATCTTGTAACCAGACGATGCGGTTGATTTGCTCATGAGCCGGGAAACCTCAAGCAAAAGTGCAGAATTGATTTCCCGCGTACCTGTGATTTCTTTCATAACATCCTCATCTGATTTCATTACATCAGGGAAATTCCCAACGGGTACTCAATTACCTTGACTGGCGATGAATATCCAGGCAAAACTTAATCCTCTAATTAAGCGTTATTAAATACACCTGACGATTAATAGATATACAATATAATAATTATATTAAATATCGAAATCACACTCGCCTTAAACACTTGGGAAAATGATTCCGCAGTAAGACAGCAGCGCCATGCAACCTTAAGAACAAGACTACCTACACCCCTTAGCTACTGATATACGTCATACAACGGATGCCGTATGACATTGCGTTCAACACAAACTCATTTATTGCTGGCCAGCTTTATTTCACACAAAACATTAGATGCGCTGACTACGTCAAACTACGTATAGTGGAAGCGGTATATCATTCGCATGATAGACGGGCACTGTCTACCTGAGCGGTCGTCCTTTCGGTTGAAAAAATCGAATCATTTGGCGCCGAGAATAATCACAATCAAGGTGATTAACGGCAAAAGGCAGTCGATCAATACTTGTCTGACAATCAGAATTCACACGCGCTTGTCAGCTCAAAGCGAGAACTCCATGAAGAAGCTGCGCCGGATTCCGAGCCTAGATTCCGTCCCACCACGACAGGTCAAGAAAATCCGGCGGGACTACAAATCCTGGGTTGCCAATGAAACACTTGAAGACTATGCGCTCAGATACACGGCACGTGAATTTCGCAAATGGTCCGTCTTCCGCGTTGCCAACACCGCGCTCGGTGCCATTTCCTTTCTGGCACTGGAGGCCATCGGCGCAGCACTGACCGTGGCATATGGATTTATCAATACATTCTGGGCCTGCCTTGCCGCCTCGATCCTGATTTTTCTGACCAGTCTGCCGATCGCGCACTATGGTGCAAAATACAACCTCGATATGGATCTGCTCACGCGTGGGGCGGGTTTCGGCTATATCGGTTCCACCATCACGTCACTGATCTACGCGTCATTCACCTTCATCTTCTTTGCCATTGAAGCTGCCATCATGGCGCAAGCGCTGAACCTGTATCTGGGCCTACCGATGACGCCCTCGTATCTGTTCAGCGCCTTGATTGTCCTGCCATTGGTCGGTTACGGCATCACATTGATCAGCCGATTGCAGATGTGGACCCAACCCATCTGGCTAATCCTGTTGGTCCTGCCCTACATCAGCATCTTATGGAAAGATCCGACCATTTTCGATCGGCTCTTATCCTTTGGCGGTAATCTCGGGATACCCGAGTTCAATCTTTTGGCATTCGGCGCTGCCACCAGTGTGGTTCTTGCCCTGATTGCACAAATCGGGGAACAGGTCGACTACCTCCGCTTCATGCCACAAAAGGACGAGTCCAATAAGCGCGCTTGGAATCTCGGGGTGCTCTTGGCCGGTCCCGGCTGGATTGTTTTAGGCATGTTCAAACTTCTGGCCGGTGGTTTGCTGGCCTATCTCGCGCTCAGCAGCGGGATCAGTCTGGCTCAAGCCGTTCAACCGGCAGTTTTTTATGAGCTCGGATTCAGTTATGTCTTCAATTCGCCAGCAGTCGTGTTGTTTGCGGCAACCCTTTTCGTGGTGATCTCCCAGGTCAAGATCAATGTGACCAATGCGTATGCGGGTTCGCTCGCGTGGTCGAATTTCTTCGCCCGCCTGACACATAGCCATCCGGGCCGAGTCGTCTGGCTTATATTCAACGTACTGATTGCCGTGATGCTGATGGAATTCGGGGTTTTTGAGGCGCTGGGGAATGTGCTTGGCATTTACTCGAATGTCGCGATCAGTTGGGTAGGCGCCATTGTTGCCGATCTGATCATCAGCAAGCCCCTCGGTCTGAGCCCGCCGGGGATCGAGTTCAAACGCGCTTATCTGTATGACATCAACCCGGTCGGTACCGGCGCTCTGTTAATTGCCTCGACGCTGTCCATCATTGCATTCAGTGGCTGGTTCGGGCCGTGGGCCGAAGCCTTTTCCGCCTTCATTGCATTAGGCAGTGCATTCATCACGGCGCCACTGATTGCCTGGCTGACCAAGGGCCGCTATTACATCGCCCGCACACCCGACCAAATGGGCGACAAGAAGAAACTGCGTTGCGTCGTCTGCGAGAACGACTACGAAACAGAAGACATGGCGATGTGCCCGGCCTATCGGGGAACCATCTGTTCGCTTTGCTGCACTCTGGACGCGCGTTGCCACGATATGTGTCGGCCCAAGGCCGGACTACTGGAACAGTTCACCGCCATGCTGAATCGCCTTCTGCCCAAGACCCTTGCAAGGCATGTCAACACCCGCATTGGCTATTACCTGCTCCTGATTCTGATTTCAGGCGTGGCTTTGGGTACAACACTGTTCTTTTTCTACTTACAGCAACTCAACAGTATGCCTCCGGCCGATCTGGAGATTTTCCGGGCGATGCTGATCAAGCTTTTTGTCGCCATTTTCGCGCTGATCACCATTGGCGGCTGGTGGCTGGCGCTCACCGTGGAAAGTCGATACGTCGCGCAGGACGAGTCCAATCGACAGACCCATCTGCTGATGAACGAAATCGAGGCCCACTTGAAAACCGATGTGCAATTACAGAAAGCCATCAAGGCCGCCGAGAGCGCAAATCAGGCCAAAAGCCGCTACATGGCAGGGATCAGCCACGAACTTCGCACCCCGCTGAACTGTATTCTGGGTTACGCCCAGATCGTTGAGCACGATCCCGCCGTTCCGCTACAACGCCGCGAAGAGATGAAGGTTATCCGCCGCAGTGGAGAGCACCTGATTTCACTGATCAATGGCCTGCTGGATATTGCAAAAATCGAAGCAGGAAAACTGACCATTGAACCCGAAGAGGTGCATTTCCCACAGTTTGTCGCCCAATTGGCGGACATGTTTCGGCTACAAGCTCAGGAGAAGCACATCCAGTTCAACTTCGAAGTAGCGGACGAATTACCACCCGTGGTGCGCGTCGACAAGAAACGACTGGGGCAAATTCTCATCAATATTCTGGGCAACGCAATCAAGTTCACCGAACAAGGACACGTGACCTTCCGGATTTCTTACCGCAGCGAATTGGCACGTTTTGAAATCGAGGACACGGGAATCGGCATTACAGAAAGTGATCGAAAGCGGATTTTCCTCCCCTTCGAACGCGGCAGCAATGCAACTGGAAATGCCGCCAGCGCTGGCCTTGGCCTCACAATCGCCAGCATGTTGGCCACCCTGATGGGCGGTGAGTTGACCGTACATGAGCGCGAGGGTGGCGGCAGCCGATTCCAGTTGCGCCTGTTACTGACCGCCGTACGCAATCCCCGCCCTCAACCCATGGATACACCGGCCAATATATTGGGTTACCGGGGTCCGCAGATGCGCATACTCATCGTCGACGATCAACAGAGTGATCGGGCGTTTCTGCACAGCGTACTCTCGGCGCTGGGATTTAGCGTGATTGAGGCCGAATCGGGCATAGCCGCCCTTCGACAGGCCGCAGCACATCAACCGGATCTGATTATCCTGGACATCAACATGGCGGATATTGATGGTTGGGAAACCGCCCGACTGATGCGTGCCAATGGTATTTCCATGGCACCGATCCTGATCGTCTCCGCCGACGTCCTCGACCGGGGCAAACCGAACATGGAAGACATCGGCATCGACGATTTCATTGCCAAACCCGTCGACATCGGTATATTGCTCCAGCGCATCCACGACAAGCTACAGCTCAACTGGATCACGAGTACCCAGGAACAGATTGCCACTCAAACACCGGCTTCTGAGCAACAGCGGGTTGCCCGCGCCCATTCGGAAGTACGCCCAGCGCTTGCGACAAGCGTAGAACGCACGCAGCCAGAATCAAACGTTGATGCGGAACCACAAAACGGCGTCCAAACCCGTGTAAGCGACCTGCCCGATGCGGAAGCTCTCAAAACCCTGCATGATCTGGGCGCTATGGGGTACGTGCGCGGTATCCTCGAAAAGCTCGACGAGTTGGAACAATTGCGCCCGGATCTTGCGGAGATGGTCCACCAGTTGCGCGCACCCGTTCAACAATTCCACCTCGGTGAGTACATGCGTCTACTCAAACAATTGGAAGCCAGGCATGAACATACATAAGCATGAGCGCGGCACCATTCTGTTGGTGGACGATGCGCCGGACAATCTGCGCATGCTGCATGATGCCTTGCAGGAGCAAGGTTATCTGGTACTGGTTTCCAAAGATGGGCAAAGCGCGCTGGACAGCGTGCAGCTCATGCCACCCGATATCATCGTTCTGGATGCGCGCATGCCCGGCATCGACGGTTTCGAAACCTGCCGACGACTCAAGGAAGGCCTCAACACCCGGGATATCCCGGTCATCTTCATGACAGGTCTGAGCGACACCGAGTACATCGTTCAGGGCTTTCAGGCCGGTGGCGTCGATTACGTAACCAAACCCGTCGTGATCGAAGAATTGCTGGCGCGCATCACCACCCATATGCAGCGGGCGCGACTGGTCACCCACACCCGCTCGGCAATCGATTCGGCCGGGCGAGCCATTCTGGCCTTCGATTCGAACTATGCGATAACCTGGGCTACCCCGTTGGCCCAACGTCTGGTCCAATCCGTGGTCGACACGCAGGATCAGTTGCCGCCCCCCATCCGCCAATGGCTGGAAAACAAGGATGCCGATCCCTCCTTCCCGCTTTGGCACGAGGGTGAGCGCTTGTTATTTACCCGGATCGAACCCGGTCTGTTGTCCATCCAACGCCATGCGGCCCTGGCCGAACCGGAAGCGCTGGCGAAACTGTTCCAACTGACGGCGCGCGAGGCGGAAAGCCTCTATTGGGTTGCTCTGGGAAAGACCAATAAGGAAATTGGCGAGATCCTGCAAATCAGCCCGCGCACGGTCAACAAACACCTGGAACATGTGTTCGAAAAGCTGGGTGTCGAAACCCGAACAGCCGCCGCGGCTCTCGTGCTGGGACGGTCATCTGGCTAAGTCCGACAGGCTGCTAGAATTTCTTGCTCACCAAACGCAGGAACAGGCGCGACAGCCGCTCGGGCAGATGGCGCAGGTTATCCAGAACCAGAAAGTGCCCCACGCCGAAAATACGTTCGACATACCGATCCGCCCCCGGGTCGAGGCTGACGCAGAAAATAGGCACGCCTCGCTGGCGCGCCTCGATCACGGCGTGGCGCGTATCCAGCAGCAGATGCTCGGGGTCGAAGACATCGATATCCGAAGGCTCGCCGTCGGTCACGATCAACATCACCCGATTGTGCGCGCCCCGCGTGAGCAACGCCTCAGTCGCATGCCGGATTGCCGCCCCCATCCGGGTGGAATAACGTCCTTCAAACCCGGCAAGGCGCGACTTGGCCGCCGCATCGAAGGTCTCGTCGAAGTTCTTGGCAATCTGATAATCCACCCGATGGCGTCCTTGAGAGTGAAACCCGGCCAAAGACAAATCGGAACCAAGATCGGTCGCGGTCTCGGCCAGCAGAAGAACGGCTTCGCGGGCCAAGTCCAGAATGGGGCGACCGCTGACGGAATCGGGATTGTTTACCGATTCTGAAAGATCGAGCAGTAGCGACAGCGCAAGAACCTGATCGTCCTGCGGTCGTGTGCGAATGAATACGCGCGGATCCGGTTCCTGCCCGTTCCGGATATCCGCCATCGCTCTCAGCGCCGCGTCCAGATCCAGTTCATCCCCCGTTTCCTGTTTGCGCAACAACACACGGTGCCGACTGCGCAAGGCACCAACCACCCGGCGTAAACGAGCCAGCAATGGGCGATTGGCCGCCAGAACTGCCGGGGCCCAATCCGCGTCACCCTCTTTCGCATTTCCTTCGTGCACGGCGCACCAGTTCTCTCGCTCGACACCGAATCGGGCAAACCACTCCGGGTAGCGTGAGGGATGCGTTTCCTCGTCTTCACTGGTCTGGAAGAAGGTCAGCTGTGGATCTTCTGTCACCGCTTCGATTCGATAGCCGGCTTCGGTACCTCTTGCCACCATAGGAATCTCGGTGAACGCCAGTTGACGTCCTTCGGCGGCTTCCTCGAACTGCGCACCGGATTGCACGCCCTCGGTGGCCTGCTCGGCGGCCCTCGTCTCTTTGGGCAACGGGTGCTCCTCATACCAGAGATGCTGATTGTCATCACGGTATACGGCCATTGGCGGCACGCTGCCCTCGTCCATCGACAGACGCATCTGGCCGATGTCGTGCGCCAAACGCAAGCCGATTTCACGGGCTGTCCTTGCCTCCTCGATTTCGGCAATCCGCTCCTGAAACAGTGTAATCGCCTTGCGAACCATGAAGTCCTCGTCCTTCGACTGTTCCAGTTCCAGCAAGCCACGAGAAAGACGCCACATCAGTGTCGCAAACGGCGTCGGGTCCGGCGACACCAGGGGATGCAGATCCAGCCAGAGCCGACGCAATCCCGGGAACTGCGAAAAGGCGAGGTACTCGACCCGGGCATCCTCGACCAGTTCAACCAGATACCGCTGACGTGCGTTCAGTGACTCGGGATTCAGCGGTTGGCTGTACATGCGATGGGCGGCCGCATGGACCGCTGCTGCGATATAGACTCTGCGTGCGTTTACCGCCCCTTGTTGGGACAGTGAAGACGGCAGACGAATATGCATCTGATCGATGCGAGGGCGAACGGCTGACGATTCCGACGCGGCCGGAATGACAGCCAGATCGAAAGACTGTCCCCAGAGTGCGATCAGATACAAATTTAAGAGATGGCGCACGTCCTCGAAGGACTGTGACGACATAACAGGTTCCGCTTCCAGTTGTTGAGGTAGGAGGTTAGCCATAGGAGTCTTCATGGAAACGGGCATAAACTTCAGGGGTTGCCGAAACGATGCGGCAACCGGGTCATAGTGCTGCGAAGACTTGTGCTGGTCGGGCAAGGTTCACTACTCAGATTAGCTCGTCATACCAAGCACCAGAAGCGAAGCAGTTTTCAAACCGCCAACGATTACCGGGATAATCCATCAACACCACTCTCGCTGTTAATGTGCTGCGACGGGCGGAATTACTTACTCAATTCATATTCGATTCAGGGCGCTTGGTAATAGCAACTTCGCACCCGCCATTGCTCAAGTGTCGGAGTGGGTTGCCCTATTTGTGGCCGCCCAGATCCTGCGCGTTCGGGATGCCCTGGATCGGGCATTCGGCCGTGCCGGGTGTCGAGCGGGTGATCTTCTCGACGTTTTCACGCGCTTTCGCCGGATCGGTGATCCAGGTGTTGTAGAACTCATAGGGGCATTCGCCAGCACCGTTCATGTCGTCGCCGGAATTGATCATGCCGGTGTAGCCGCGGTGCAGCAGCTTGTAGAGGTGGTTCTGGCTCTGCCAGTTTTTGCGGGCGTCGCGAATCTGGGAAACGGACAACTCGGCGTACTGGATGCCGTATTCCTCTTCGCCGCACTCACCGAGGGTACGACCATCGAACCCGACGATGGCCGAATGGCCGAAATAGGAATACACGCCATCGAAGCCCGTCGCATTGGCGACGGCGACATAGGTGTTGTTCATCCAGGCCATGGCTTTGGCAACCAACACCTGCTGGTCTTTGGCCGGGTACATGTAGCCTTGGCAACGAACGATCAGTTCGGCACCCTTCATGGCACAATCGCGCCAGATTTCGGGGTAATTGCCGTCGTCGCAGATGATCAGGCTGACCATCATGCCCTTGGGGCCTTCGCTCACGTAGGTCTTGCCACCGGGATACCAGCCTTCGATCGGGCACCAGGGCATGATCTTGCGGTACTTCTGCACAATTTCGCCTTGATCGTTAATCAAAATCAGCGTGTTGTACGGCGCCTTGTTGGGGTGCTCTTCGTGACGCTCGCCCGTCAGGGAGAACACGCCCCAGGTCTTTGCCTTGCGGCAGGCGGCAGAAAAGATTTCGGTCTCTTCGCCTGGAACGGTCGAGGCCGTTTCATACATTTCTTTCGGGTCGTACATGATCCCGTGGGTGCTGTACTCGGGGAAAATCACGAGGTCCATGCCCGGCAGGCCCTGCTTCATGCCCACGACCATATCCGCGATCTTGCAGGCGTTGTCCAAAACCTCGGCCTTGGTATGCAGGCGCGGCATCTTGTAGTTGACGACGGCAACGCCGACGGTATCGGCACTGGATGAAATATCACCATGACGCATAAGTTCTATCCTCTAAAAATCTGAAAACAAAAGCGGTTAACGACCCCACTCAACCGTGTGGGATCAAACAAACCATCCTTGGAGAATCGGGCATTGCCACAGACGCGGGTAGCGATCTGCGGCCTGTCATTTACAACGGGTTAAACCGACAGATACTTGCTGATCTGAGCTGTATCTACGTTCTCCCGCAGGTCCTCATGAATGAATGAACCCTTGTCGATCACGATGATCCGGTCGGCGACCGCCATCGTGAAACTGAGCACCTGCTCGGAGACGATGATGGTGATCTCCCGCATCTTGCGGATCTCGTTCAGGACATTGGCGATGTCCTTGATGATGGATGGCTGAATACCCTCGGTGGGCTCATCCAGCAGCAACACTTTGGGGTTCGAGACCAGCGCCCGCGCAATGGCCAGCTGTTGCTGCTGACCGCCGGAAAGGTTGCCACCCTTGCGCTGACGCATGTCGAACAGCACAGGGAACAGCGCAAAGATTTCGTCCGGGATCGTTTTGTCCTTGACGGTTTCAAGACCGGTCTGGATGTTTTCCAGCACGGTCATGCTGGGGAAAATCATCCGGCCCTGAGGCACGTAGGCGATACCATTGGCAACCCGTTGATAGGAGGTCATTTTCGTCACATCGACGCCATCGACCTTGATCGATCCACCGCCCACGGGCAACACACCAATCAGAGATTTGAACAAGGTGGTTTTGCCCATCCCATTGCGGCCCATCACGGCGATGGTCTCGTTCTTCGAGGCGATCAGATCCACACCATGGATGGCTTCACTTTCGCCGTAACTCACGGAGAGTTTGGATACTTCAAGCATGTCATGTCTCCCCGATTAATGACCCAGATAAACTTCGATGACGCGCTCGTCCGACTGCACCTGCTCCATGGTTCCCTGTGACAGGATCTTGCCCTGGTGAAGTACGGTGACCTTGTGCGCGATACGTTTGACGAATTCCATGTCGTGTTCGATCACGATGACCGAACGGTCCTGACAGATCCGGTTCAGCAAATCGGCGGTTTGCTCACGCTCTCGCACGCTCATGCCGGCTACGGGTTCGTCCAGCATCAGCAATTCGGGGTCCTGGATGAGCAACATGCCGATCTCCAGCCATTGCTTCTGGCCATGGCTCAACAGTCCGGCTTCCTTGTCCAGCAGATCCGACAGATAGATCATGTCCGCCACCTCGCGAATGCGTTGATCCACATCGGTGGTGCGTTTGAACATGAGGGCGCCGAAGACGGTGCGGCCTCGCGGAAATGAAATTTCCAGGTTCTCGAAAACCGAAAGGTTTTCATAAATGGACGGGGTCTGGAATTTACGACCGACACCGGCCCGAACAATCTGGTGTTCGGCCATTTTGGTCAGTTCCATACCCTTGAACTTGATGGAGCCTGAGGTGGCTTTGGTCTTGCCGCAGATCATATCGAGCACGGTGGTTTTCCCCGCGCCGTTGGGGCCGATCACGACCCGCAACTCGTTCTT
>JACDJC010003301.1_pt1 | contig 11831 bp, 17 predicted proteins | sample 7454191 | NCBI WGS metagenome assembly JACDJC01 (sample SAMN14253291, study PRJNA609438) | sludge metagenome | isolation source: sludge after 25d culture with pyrite and EDTA | collected 2018-12-20
GACCTTCGGGTCGCCCTTCATCTTGCACTCCATTGCGGAACCGTCGTCCGACGGACCAGAATCTACTTTAGAAACGTTCTAAATCAGATTTACGACAAGTACAACCCCTCGCGGCAAAGGCCGCCACGAAGGGAGAAAAGCAAGCCGATGGAATGACTTAGGCAGCAGCTTGGGCGGTCAGGATCACCGCATGGTGATGATCCGTGGCGGCGTGGTCCTGATGCTGCTCGCTGTGGGGGCATCCGGCGCAGCAGGCCTTGGCGCAGGCGCCGAGGGCTTCGTCCATGATCTTCTTGATGGTTCGGGCGCACCGTCCGCATTCGGCGCTGCAGCCCAGACAGCCATAGACCTGCCCGGCTGTGCGCGGAAAATCCTTGGCCTGGCTCACAACGTTACGCACGTCGTGGTCGGTCAGGACGTTGCAGGAACAAACGATCATGGATGCCCGGAGAACCTGTAAGGACTGTTGACCAACAGGTATTGAACCGGACGCCGGGATGCAAAAGGAAAACAGCCACTTTCAAGCTATTCCAAACTGGCCACGGCCTGCGTGTCAGTCTGGAATCAATCTAAAGTAGCTGCAAATGCACGGCCGGGCGGATTGGGCTAAATGTCGGCATGGGAATGAAGGAGCACGGCGTGACAAGCATCGGCCTCGACGATCTCGGCACCATCTACGCACCACCCACCGACCGCGTGATCGCCAAGCAGCTCGCGCGGATCGACCGCCACGCCGCCCATTTCATCGGGATGTCGCCGTTTTGCGTGCTGGCCACCTCCGGTCCCGACGGCACCGTGGACGCCTCCCCGCGCGGCGGCAATCCCGGCTTCGTCCGCATCGAGAACGAGACGCGGCTGCTGATGCCGGACCGCCCCGGCAACAACCGGATCGACAGCTTCCGCAACGTGCTGTCCGGCAGCGGCTATGTGCAACTGATCTTCTTCGTGCCCGGTCTGGACGAGACCCTGCGCGTCGGCGGCGACGCGAAGCTCTCGGCGGATGCGGATCTGCTGGCCGGCATGATCGAATTCGGCAAGCCGCCGCGCGCTGTTTTGGACATCGCGGTGCGTGAGGTCTATTTCCACTGCGGCAAGGCGCTGATGCGCTCGAAGCTGTGGTCGCCGGACTCGCGCGTGGCGCGCTCGGCGCAGCCGAGCATCAGCGAGGTGATTCACGAACAGACCGGACAGGGCACGCCGGAGTCGCAGGACGCCGTCGAGGCGCGTTACAAGACGCAGCTTTAGCGACTTGCGATGATTCACCGCGCATTTCAGATTCCGAAAAATCACCCGTCATGGCCGGGCTGCGTCCCGGCCATCCACGTCTTTCTTTAAAACTGACACCAAGACGTGGATGCCCGTGACAAGCACGGGCATGACGAGTGGGATATACCGGCTCGATAAACTCACATCGCTCAGGATCCATCATGCACACCCTGCTTCCCCTCGCGGAAAAGATCGCCGCGTCCCTGATCGCGCGGAAGGAAACCGTCGCGGTCGCAGAATCCTCAACCGGCGGATTGATCTCGGCGGCGCTGCTCGCGGTGCCGGGCGCATCGGCCTACTATCGCGGCGGCGGCGTGATCTACACACCGCGTGCGCGCGCCGCGCTGGTGAACATCACGAAAGACGAGATGGAAGCCATCGGCAATCGCGGCGCGACCGAGCCCTACGCCACGCTGCTTGCAAATCGCGCGCGCGACCTGCTCAACACCACCTGGGGGCTGAGCGAAACCGGCGCGACAGGTCCCTCCGGCAATCGCTATGGCGATGCCGCCGGGCATTCATGCATGGCAATTGCAGGACCGCAGATGCGCGTGATCACGCTTGAGACCGGCAGCGATGACCGTGTTGCGAACATGCGCGCGTTTGCGCTTCGTGCGATGGAATTGTTCGCCGAAACGATTGGCGCGGTGCGCTGAACCAAACTGCATCGAATCGCAGCGATGTGAATTATCCCGCATGTCCCGGTAAAATCAGTGATTCCGGTTCCTGCGATTAACCACGGAACTCGCTTCACCTTTGATGAGCGAATGTTACGGCGTGAAAAACAACGTTGTTTTTGCGGAACAAATCCGCCCCCTAAACCTTAACAACGCGTTACGCCCGATTTTCCGGATTTATTAACCCAACGCATCGCATTTTCGTCACATATGGCCCGTACCTCGCGACCATCATTCCACACATCGAAGTGAGACAAATGCGAAGATTGCCAATCGCGATTGCGTCCGTTGTTGCCATGCTGGCAATTTCCGCCACTGCACCGGCCCGCGCCCAGGATGTCACGACGGCATCGTTCAGCACCGAAGCTGCGCCCGCGCCAAAGAAGAAGCTGTCGATGCTCCAGTCGGCGATGAGCGAAGTCGCCATCATGCGTTATCGCGCCGCGCTGAAGCTGAAGGCCGAGCAGGTCAAGTACTGGCCCGCCGTCGCCAGCGCGCTCCGCGCCCTCGCCCGCGAACCGGAAGTGAACGAAGCCGCCGTGCGCCGCTTCGCTCCGGCCGCCTCCGCACTGTTTGCCCGCCTCGACGAAGACCAGAAGCGCACCGCGATGGGCCTCGTCCAGCAGGCCGGCCTGCAGCAGTACGCTTCGCTGTTCTGATTGTTCCGCGGACACGTCCGCATCGCTAAAAATTTCCGACGGCGCTTCGCATCCGCGAGGCGCCGTTTCGTTTGCGCCGACACATAACCAATGTCATGCCCGGACTTGTTCCGGGCATCCCGACTATTCGGCACTCTGCCAAGTCCATCGGGATCACCGGGACAAGCCCGGTGATGACAGGAGAGATATCGGTCCGCCCGCAAACATGGCCCAAATCCGGCCTCGCCATTCAGTTCCGGTTCAAGGCACATGTGCAACTTTCACCGTCACGATCCGTTATCTGACGGGTCAGCAGACAAAAGGTGAAAGCCATGAAGACAATCATTCTGGCGGCAGCCACGGCCGCTACACTCGCAGTCACCACACTCGCAGCCCCGGCACCGGCCGAAGCGCGCGGCGGACGTGTCGCGGCAGGCGTCGGCCTCGGCCTCCTGGGCGGCGCCATCATCGGCGGCGCGATCGCCAACAGCGGCGGCTATTACGGCCCCGGCTACGGCTATTACGGCGGCCCGGCTCCGGTCTACTACGGCGGCGGATGCCATCTGCGCCGCGAGCGGTTCTGGGACGGCTACGGCTGGCGGGTGCGCCGCGTTCAGGTTTGCGATTAACGCAAATCCTTGGCGGTCAGCCATTTTTTAGCCGCCACAGCTTGGAAAAAAGTAACGCTCCGGAGGGCAAAATGAGCCTTCGGAGCGTTTTTTACTGCGGTCAAAACGCCGGAATCCCGCTATATTTGCGTGGGGACACTCGCTGAAGGCTCGGCGGCAGAGCCGCCGGACCTTTTAAACAGGGGCCAAATCGGGCTATTAGAGTACCGTCATTGGATCCTTGCCGACCAATCGCCTTGCGCCAGGCTTTGGCGTGTTCTGAGGAGAGACAACATGAAGAAGGTTCTTTCAGCGTTCCTCGCGGTCGCCACGGTCGCCGGTTCGCTCGCCACCGCGATGCCTGCCGCCAAGGCTGACGGCGGCCGTATCGCTGCCGGTGTTGCCGGCGGCCTGATCGGCGGCGCCCTGATCGGCGGCGCGATCGCCTCCAGCCGCCCGGCTTACGGCTATGGCTACGCGCCCGGCCCGGTCTATGTCGAAGAGCCCGCCTGCCGCCTCGTGCGCGAGCGCTTCTGGGATGGCTACGGCTGGCGCGTCCGCCGCGTTCAGGTCTGCGATTGATCCGGAGTGTTTTCAAGCGAAGTGGTCACCGGTTCGCTTGAAAACACGACAGACAATCAATGAATATCGCTCGCGATCACCGCGAGACATGAGTTTCAAAACCCGGCCTCGCGGCCGGGTTTTTGTTTCTGCTACGATTCAGAACTATCCTCCTGTCATGGCCGGGCTTGACCCGGCCATCCCGACAATCAAGGCACAATGCTCAATCCATCGGGATCACCGGGACAAGCCCGGTGATGACAATCGTGAGCATTGATGGTTCACCGCCCCGCGCTCATCGCGCGCAGCACATCCGCGCCCGGCCAGCAATCGACCTTGAGCCCGGCCTTCTTCTGATACGCCCCGAGCGCGGCGCGGGTCTGCATCCCGGCCTTGCCGTCGAGCTTCGATGAATAGAGACCAAGCCTTGTGAGATGCTTCTGCATCGACTCGACATCGGCGCTGCGCATCTGCGTCGAGGCCGACCATGGCGTCGCGAACGGCTGGCCGTCGGTCATGCGGTCGGCGAGATGACCGACAAACAGCACATAAAGATCGGAAAAATTGTACTCCTTGATGACGAAGTAGTTCTTCGTGGTCAGGAATGACGGCCCGTAGATTCCCTCCGGCTGCAAGAGCGACGCCTCCTGCGCCTGCTCGGCGGCGGACAGGCGCAGGCCACGCACCGGCACAAAGCCGTCGCGCAGCCATTGCGAGATCGGCCTTGTCACCTCCGGCACGCCTTGGGTGCAGTCCACACCGCGCGGGGCGCGCACCTCATAGGCCCAGCGCAGGCCCGGCACCCAGCCCTTGTTCTTGAGCTGCTGCGCGGCGGAGGCCAGCGCGTCCGGCACCGAGGTCCAGATATTGATGTGACCGTCGCCGTCGAAATCGACGCCGTGCTTGGCAAGTTCAGACGGCAGGAATTGCGTCAACCCGGTCGCACCGCCCCAGGAGGTGCGGAGCTGCTTGCGGGTGACGTCACCATTTTGAATCAGCTTCAGCGCCTCGATGAACTCGCCGCGATACTGATCCTTGCGGCGGCCGACATAGGCCTGCGTCGCCAGCACGCGCAATCCGTCATAGGGCAGCGCATAACGGCCGTAGTCGGTCTCGCGGCCCCAGATCGCCAGGATGACCGGACCCGGCACGCCGAAGCGCTGCTCGATGGCCTTGAGGGTCGCGGCATGCTTCTGCATCAGGCTGCGGCCATGGGCGGCGAGCCGCGCGATGCTCGCTTCCTTCACATAGTCCGCGGGCACCTGGACGAATTCCGCCTGCGACGGCGCGCCGGTTTTCGGGCGGCCCGGCAGCAGCAGATCCGGCAGCTTGTAATCGGGCTCAAGCCCGCGTGTCTCGCGATCGAACACCGCACGCGAGACGCCGGCCTCGCGCGCCTCGGGCCAGAGCGAAGCGATGAAGTTTGTGAAGCCGGCATCGGCGGCGAAGGATGGAGCGGACGCAACCAGCAGCAAAACCGTCATTGCGAGGAGCATTCGCGACGAAGCAATCCAGCGTTTCATCCGGATAGTCTCCAAAACCGGATTGCTTCGCTTCGCTCGCAATGACGGCTTTCGCGTGGCTACATCAATGCTTGCCGTGTCCGTTCTTATGCCCGTTATGTGCGCCATTCTCGATCACCGGCCCGTTGGATATCCGGTCGACATAGGCGATGCCGATGGCGGAGAGGATGAACATGCCATGGATGATGGTCTGCCACATCACGCCGGCCTCGGTATAGTTGGTGGTGCGGCCCGCGCCGCCGAGGTTGCCCGCTTCAATGAAGGTCCGCAGCAGGTGGATCGAGGAGATGCCGATGATCGCCATCGCGAGCTTGATCTTCAGCACGCTGGCGTTGACATGACTGAGCCATTCCGGCTCGTCCGGATGGCCCTTCAGATGAAGGCGCGACACGAAGGTCTCATAGCCGCCGACGATCACCATCACCAGCAGGTTGGAGATCATCACCACGTCGATCAGGCCGAGCACCACCAGCATGATCTGCTGCTCGGTAAAGTCGAATGAATGCGCGATGAGATGCCAGAGCTCCTTGAGGAACAGAACGACATAGACGCCCTGGGCGACGATCAGACCGACATAGAGCGGCAACTGCAGCCAGCGCGATCCGAAGATCAGCATCGGGATCGGGCGCAGCGAGGTATCGCCGCGCGACGGCAGGGGAGTTTCAGGGGTCAGGGACATGCGGAAAGGGCTCCGGCTGGCAGGTCTAAAGGCGGTACTCAGCTAGGGAGAATGTCCGATTCTGTCGAGCCGCGCCGCAGCGGCCATTCATCGCAGCGAAACCAGCGATGACCGTCATATTGCCAGCACGTTTAGCGCTCTATTGCGGCCCCAGGAAGTGTATATTATAATCATATACAACAAGGTTTCGCATGATCGACTTGAGCCAGGTCACCGGATTTGACTGGGACGACGGCCGGAAGAGCGCGGACAAGCACGGCGTCAGCCCGGCTGAGGCAGAGCAGGTGTTTCTGAACAGGCCTCTGCTTCTGTTACACGATCCGGGGCACAGTACAGTTGAAGCACGCTTCCATGCTTATGGAAAAACCCATGCAGGTCGCCTTCTGCAGATCGCATTCACGTTAAGGCAAGACGGAACGCTATTGAGGGTCATTTCGGGACGCCCGATGAGCGCAAAGGAGCGCGCACGCTATGCCAAAGAAACTTAAATCTGTTCCCAGGTTCGCGACCGAGGCCGAAGAGCGCGCTTTCTGGGAGTCTCACGACACCGCTGATTACTTTGATCTCAGCAAAGCAGTTCCGGTCCGCTTTCCAAACCTGAAACCGTCGACCACAGCCATCTCGCTGCGGCTGCCCATAAGCCTGCTGGAGCAGATCAAGATCGCCGCCAACAAGCGCGACGTACCGTATCAGTCGCTCATCAAGATGTGGCTGGCGGAGAAGGTGGAATAGCTGCGGCCGGCAACGAGCTCAAACCTCTGTGAGTTCCAGCCGCTGCTCGATACGCTCAACACGAGCGTCCAGCCGATCAATGCGATTGGACATGTGGGCGTATTGACTCTCGAGGATGCCCAGACGGCCTTTGATTTCACGAATATCTTCACGCACGGAATCGACTGCACCGCGAATATGGCGCAAATGTTCCAGGACGATGTTCTCAATTTCGGTCACGGCATGCTCGGAAACTGGAAACGGCCTAATTTAGCATGCTTCCGCGGCTATGCCAGCCCTCATGACGCCTACTTCACCACCACGATGAAAATCCGCGGAAACCGCAGCAGCACCTTGCCGTCGTCCTGCGGCAGATAGGCGGCGGCGATGCGCGCCTTGTAGGCTTCGAGGAAATCCTTGCGCTCGGGAAAATCGAGCGGATCGAGGAACGGCCGCAGGCCGGTGCCCTTCACCCATTCGACGATGGCGGCGGCATCGTCCATGACGTGATTGTAGACCGTGTGCCAGATGTCGATATGGCTGCACAGCGGGCGCAGCGCGTCGTAATACTCGCCCGGCTTCGGCAGATTGCCCCGCGCCTCCAGGGCATGCGCGAGCTGGCTCTGGAACTGCGGCAGGCGCGCGACCTCGCGCATCATCACATGCGTGGGCTCGTCCATGTTGTCCGGCATCTGCACGGCCAGAACGCCGCCCCGCTGCAGTGTCTTGGTGAGACGCCTGAGCTGGGCCATGTGATCCGGCACCCACTGAAAGATGGCGTTGGCGAACAGCACATCGGTTCCGGCGGGCGGCGCCCAGTGCGAGATGTTCGCCTCGATGAATGTGTGCTGCGGAAGCCGCTCGCGCGCCTGCCGCAGCATGTCCGCCGAGGTGTCGATGCCGGTGATCTTCGCCTGCGGCCAGCGGCGGGCCAGCAGCTCGGTCGAATTGCCGGGACCGCAGCCGATATCGACCACGCCGCGCGCATCCTGAACGGGGACCTGCGCCAGCAGATCGCGCGCGCCCCGCGTCCGTTCATCCTCGAATTTCAGGTATTGCTGCGCATCCCAGTCCGACATTCACCGGCTCCGCTTTCGGCCGCCCCCTTTGTACGTCAGCGGACCGGCGAAGACCAGATTGGGAAACCGTCACATTTATTTAACGTGAAGGGACGCCGCCGGAAACGGCGCCATCAGGGGATGCGTGATGCCTCTCCTTCGCGCCGGACTCGAAGGCCGAGAGAACCGAGCCGGGCATCGACAACAGCAACATCAGCGCAAGCGCGATAAAACGAAGAACCATGACCCTTCTCCACGAAAGATCATGCCTGTTAGCCGCTCGGGCCCGCCGGTTCACGCAGGATCGTTTGCAGTTTCGCTGTCGATTGCGTTGCGTCCGGTCCACACAAAACCGTGTTCGCGCATGATACGGATTCGCGCCTGCAAATAGCCGTGGCCGATGGTCTCCAGCCGCCGCGTCGGCATCAGGAAGATGCGCCGGCGGTCGGCGGGATCGGTCTGCCGCACGATCATGCCGCTCTCTTCCATATCGTCGAGATGGCGCGAGACGGTAGCCTCGGTCACGAACAGTTCAAAATAGGTGGCAAGTTCCTTGTGGGTGATCGGGCGCTCGGCGAGCCAGCGATGCGCGACGATGCTGAACATCATGTCGGCCTCGAACACACTGCGCCAGGGCCGGTTCAGCACACCCGCGGCGATGACGGTGCGGCGGAAATCGGAGCGCCACTGGACATAGGCGACGTCGATACCCAGCGCCGCCCTTTCTTCGTCATTGATGGTGCAGTCTTCGAGATCGAACGTTTCCGCCGCGGCCGCGCTGATATCGGCGGATGTGACCGCCTTGTCGTCGTCCCCCATTGGCCCGTCATTCCTTGTTGTTATTATTGCTCCAGACAAAGCCATTGTCCCGCATGATGCGCAATCGCGCCTGCTGGAATTCATGGCCAAGACCTTCGAGCCGCCGCGTCGGCACCAGAAACATGCGGCGGCGATCGTTCGTATCGAGACGGCGCTCGACCAGTCCGCCCCGCTCCATGTCGTCGACGTGGCGCGAGACCGTGGCCGCCGTCGCGATCATGCCGAAATAGGTCGCCAGCTCCTTGAGCGTGACAGGCCGCCCGAGCAGCGCATGATGCGCGACGATGCTGAAGATCATGTCCGCCTCGAACACGCTGCGCATCGGGCGGCCGAGAACGCCGTCGTTGAACAGCTTCCGGCGAAACCCGGACCGCCACTCGACCCAGGCGACATCCATGGCGAGGAGCGCACGCTCCTGCGCATTCATGCTGCTGTCAAGCGGTGCGCTAGCTGTCATCGCAATGTCCCGCAGGCCATCGCAACATGCTCAAGCTGCCCGCATCCCATCTCGAAATTCGCTTTAGCCATTCAAGAAAGTTTCCGTTGCTCCAGATCAACGATGAAGTCTTCAATCACGCGAACCTCAACCTCGGAACGAGGTAGATGCTTCAACTTCGCGACGCACTGCCTGAGATAACCGCCGAATTCATTCCAACTGCTCTCGCCAAACACGATACGCGACCTGACATCGTCGTAGTCTTTCAGCACGTCCCCTGCAGAAGACAAGCCGCGAAATTCAGGTGCATTGCTCTGGTTCAGGGCTTTTGAAAGAAAGCTCCGGATGTCCAGATCGGATCGCTCTTGGGGTGGAGACCAGCACTTCGGAAATTTGCTCTTTGTGAGCAGCAAAAGAACCGGCTTCTTCTTTTCCTGCGCGTCCATAAAAGCGTGAAGGAGGAGATACTTCTGAATTTGTTGAAGATCGACCCTGGAGTCGACCTTCACCTCGATGAAAACACGAACATCATCCGACTCGATCAGGACATCCGGTTGTGTGAACGCTGTCTCGCGTGGAAACTTGAGTTCAAAATTTTCTGCGACGGAACATCCCATCGACTGAAGAAGAAAGGAGATGGTTTCAGAAGACGAGTAGCGGAATAATGCGTTTAACAAAAAATTGAGCGGCACTTCCTGCCGCCGCAACCTCTCGTCAAACTCCTCCATAGAGCCGCGAAGATGCTGCGGCTCCCACTTGTAATGGGCGATAAATCGGTAGAGCAAATCTGCCAGATGATTACCGCTCATGACGTTCTTCAACCAAGCACGGTTACCGTGTCAGTTTCTTGTACTTCACGCGATGCGGACTCACCGAGTCCTGACCGAGACGGCGCATCTTGTCCTTCTCGTAGTCCTGGAAATTGCCCTCGAACCATTCCACATGGCTGTCGCCCTCGAAGGCGAGCATGTGGGTGGCGATGCGGTCGAGGAACCAGCGGTCATGGCTGATGATGACGGCGCAGCCGGCGAAATCCTCCAGCGCCTCTTCCAGCGCGCGCAGCGTATCGACGTCGAGATCGTGGGTCGGCTCGTCCAGCAGCAGGACGTTGGCGCCGGACTTGAGCATCTTGGCCAGATGCACGCGGTTGCGCTCGCCGCCCGACAGCGCGCCGACCTTCTTCTGCTGGTCCGCGCCCTTGAAGTTGAACGCCGAGCAATAGCCGCGCGAGTTCACTTCCTTCTTGCCGAGCAGGATCAGGTCGTTGCCGCCGGAGATTTCCTCCCACACGGTCTTCTTACCGTCCAGCGCGTCGCGCGACTGGTCGACATAGCCGAGATGCACCGTCTCGCCCACCGTGATGGTGCCCGCGTCCGGCTTCTCCTGCCCGGTGATCATCTTGAACAGCGTGGTCTTGCCCGCGCCGTTGGCGCCGATCACGCCGACAATGCCGCCCGGCGGCAGCTTGAAGGTGAGATTGTCGATCAGCAGGCGGTCGCCATACCCTTTCGACAGGCCCTCGAAGTCCACCACGTTGTTGCCGAGGCGTTCAGCGACAGGGATGATGATCTGCGCGGCCTGGCTCTGCTTCTCGCTGGCCTGCTTGAGCAGTTCCTCGTAGCGCTGATAGCGCGCCTTGGACTTGGCCTGACGGGCCTTCGGCGACGATGCGATCCACTCCTGTTCGCGCGCCAGCGTCTTCTGGTGCGCGGCGTCCTCGCGGCCTTCCTGCTCGAGGCGCTTCTGCTTCTGCACCAGCCATGACGAGTAGTTGCCCTCATAGGGAATACCCTTGCCGCGATCGAGTTCGAGAATCCAGCTTGTCACGTTGTCGAGGAAGTAGCGGTCGTGGGTCACGATCAGGATCGCGCCGGGATAGTTGCGTAAGTGGCCTTCCAGCCACGACACGGATTCGGCGTCGAGATGGTTGGTCGGTTCGTCGAGCAGCAAGAGGTCCGGCTGATCGAGCAGCAGCTTGCACAGCGCGACGCGGCGGCGCTCGCCGCCCGAGAGCTTGGTGACGTCGGCGTCGTCCGGCGGGCAGCGCAGCGCGTCCATCGCCTGATCGACCTTGCTATCGAGATCCCACAGGCCCTGGGCCTCGATCTCGTCCTGCAGTTTCGTCATCTCGTCGGCGGTCTCGTCGGAATAGTTCACCGCGAGTTCGTTATAGCGGTCGAGGATCGCCTTCTGCTTGCCAACGCCTTCCATGACGTTCTCGCGAACGGTCTTGGTCGCATCCAATTGCGGTTCCTGTTCGAGGTAGCCGACGCGCGCGCCTTCGGCGACCCAGGCTTCGCCCGAGTAATCCTTGTCGATGCCCGCCATGATCTTGAGCAGGGTCGATTTACCGGCGCCGTTGACGCCGAGCACGCCGATCTTGGCGTCCGGATAGAACGACAGATGCACGTTATCGAGCACCTTGCGGGTCGGGTAGGCCTTGGTCAGACCCTGCATGAAGTAGACGAACTGGCGAGCCATGATTCTTGAAAGCCTCGGTGATGCTTTGACGGTTCCGGGAAACCTGCGTTTTGCGGGGAGATTTGCTGAGTGCTGATGTAGCGGCGGGAACCGCAAAGGGCAACCGGCACGGTCTTGAAAGGTAGGGTTTTGGAAAGGCTGTGCCGAAAATTTTCCAGCGTTCTGAAGCCGTTGCCGCAACGAAAACGGCTTTTTAATCGAATTCGCGCAAGGCTGGGGGCAAGGCTGGGTCTGAACCGCGAACACGCGGATCGCGACTGATATTCAGCCGTCAAGAATTACGGTTACGGATCGTCGAGTGCGAGCCATGACGACAAGCGCGCCGATTACAACCCGCATCGCGGATATGCCCGCCCCGCTCCCCGGCCATTCGC
>JACDJC010003304.1_pt1 | contig 11822 bp, 10 predicted proteins | sample 7454191 | NCBI WGS metagenome assembly JACDJC01 (sample SAMN14253291, study PRJNA609438) | sludge metagenome | isolation source: sludge after 25d culture with pyrite and EDTA | collected 2018-12-20
GCCGCAGCTGTTCCGCCCGCTGGTGGACAGCGCGGTCGAGGGCAACAGCGACATCGACATGATCATGGACATCCCCGTCCAGCTGTCGGTGGAGCTGGGCCGCACCCGGCTGACCATCAAGAACATCCTGCAGCTCGGGCAGGGCTCGGTGGTGGAGCTCGACGGCCTGGCCGGCGAGCCCATGGACATCTACGTGAACGGCTACCTGATCGCCCAGGGCGAGGTCGTCGCCGTGGAAGACAAGTACGGCATCCGCGTCACCGACATCATCACCCCCTCCGACCGCATCAAACGGTTGAACGGCCGGCGCTGAGTCCGCCATGACCGAAGCCGACACCCTGCGCCTGATCGTCAGCCTGGTATTCGTCATCGTGCTGATTCTCGCCGGCATGTGGGCGGTGCGGCGCGCCGGCTGGCTGCGCGGCGCCCAGCCCGGCGCGTTCAAGGTCGTCAGCACGCAAAGCCTGGGCGCCCGCGCCTATCTTGCCATGGTCGAAGTCGAAGACGCCCGGCTGGTGCTGGGCGTGACCGCCAACCACATCAGCCTATTGCACACATTGCCCCCCGCCGACCCCGCGGCCAAGCCCGCCGAGCCGGCCGCCCAGGGCTTCGCCGCCGCGCTGGGCAGGGCCGTCAAGCGCCACTGAAATGAATCGCCCTCTTGCAGCCGCAGGGCTGCCCCGCAACCTTGCCCGGACCTTGTTCTGGCCGCTCGCGACGCTGGCGCTGGCCCTGCTCCTGCCGCTGGACGCCTACGCGCAGGCGGCCCTGCCGGCCATCACGTCCACCCCCAACGCCAACGGCAGCCAGACCTGGTCCCTGAGCATACAGACGCTGGTCCTGCTGACCATGATGTCTTTCCTGCCCGCCATGCTGATGATGATGACGGGCTTCACCCGCATCATCATCGTGCTGGGGCTGTTGCGCAACGCCATGGGCACCGGCGCCTCGCCGCCCAATTCGGTGCTGATCGGCATTGCGCTGTTCCTGACCTTCTACGCCATGTCGCCGGTCTTCGACCAGATCTACCAGGACGCCTACCAGCCGCTCAGCAGCGGCGCCATCGCCATGGAGGAAGCGCTGGACCGGGGCGTCAAGCCGCTGCACGCCTTCATGCTGAACCAGACGCGCGAAGCGGACCTGGCGCTGTTCGCCAACATGGCCAACGCCGGGGAGTTCGAGACCCCCGCGCAAGTGCCCCTGAGGGTGCTCGTGCCGGCTTTCGTCACCAGCGAACTGAAGACGGCGTTCCAGATCGGATTCACCATCTTCATTCCTTTTCTCATCATCGACCTCGTCGTGGCCAGCGTGCTGATGTCGCTGGGCATGATGATGGTGCCGCCGGTCACCATCTCGCTGCCCTTCAAGCTGATGCTGTTCGTGCTCGCCGACGGCTGGCACCTGCTGCTGGGCTCGCTGGCCCGCAGCTTCTATCAATAGGGGCAGGCGCATGACTTCCGAAACCGTGATGTCCATGACTTATCTCGCCATGAAGGTCGCGCTCTTCATGGCGGGGCCGCTGCTGCTGGTGACGCTGGCCGTGGGCCTGCTGATCAGCATTTTCCAGGCGGCGACGCAGATCAACGAAATGACGCTGTCCTTCATTCCCAAGCTGCTCGCGGTGGGCGCCGCGCTGGTGTTGCTGGGGCCGTGGCTGATCACCACGATGGTGGACTACATGCAGAATCTGTTCTCGCAGATCCCGGGCCTGGTCTCGTAAGCGGCAAGGCTTGCCGCCGGCGCCATGATTTCCTTCGACATCGACCAGCTCTACACCTGGATGAACGCTTTCCTGTGGCCGTTCTTCCGCCTGCTGGGGCTGCTGGGCACCGCCCCTTTGCTGGGCGATTCGGCCATTCCGGGCAAGGTCAAAGTGGGCCTGGCGGCGCTGGTCTCGATGGCGCTCGCGCCGGCCCTGCCGCCCATGCCGGACATCCCCACCGGCTCCTTCGCCGGGCTCTGGATCTCCGCGCAGCAGGTGCTCATCGGCATCGCCCTGGGCCTGGTCATGCGCATCGTCTTCGCCGCCGTGCAGACGGCCGGGGAGTTCATCGGGCTGCAGATGGGCCTGTCCTTTGCGTCGTTCTTCGATCCGGCCACGGGCGCGAACACCGCGGTGCTGGCGCGCTTCATGAACACGATGGCGATGCTGCTGTTCCTCGCGCTGAACGGCCATCTGATGATGCTGGGCGGCCTGCTGCGCACGTTCGACGTGCTGCCGGTGCGGCAGGGGCCGCTGGACATCAATGGCTGGGGGGTGCTGCTGGACTGGAGCTCGGAGGTGATGGTGTCGGGGATGCTGCTGGCCCTGCCGCTGATCATCGTGCTGTTGTCGATCAATCTGGCGCTCGGCATCCTGAACCGCACGGCGCAGCAGCTGTCGGTCTTTGCGGTGGGCTTCCCCATCAGCCTGATGACGGGACTGGTCCTGCTGACCGTGGTCCTGCCGCAGTCCTCGCCTTTTCTTTCGCGCCTGTTCGAGGAAGGCTACGCCACCATGGGGCGGCTGATCCACGCGCTGGCCGGGCCTTAGCGCCGTGGGCGGGATGGCGGCGGCGCGCCTCTGTCGAGGCCGGCGCCGCGCCGATCCTTCGCGCCGTGAGGCCGGCGCCGCCTCGATCCTTCCTGCCGTGACGCCCGCCGGACGCCCGGCGGGAAACCCGGCAACGGTCAGGAATAAGACCCTTCCAGCGCCCCGACGCCGCCACGCGGCCCGGCCACTTCCATGGACTTGGCGGGCATGTCGATGACCTCGTTCGCATTGATCTTGAACACCGACACCGCATCGGCCAGCCGCTTCGCCTGCTCCTGCAGCGAACCGGCGGCCGCGGCGGCCTCCTCCACCAGGGCGGCGTTCTGCTGCACCACGCCGTCCATCTCCGTCACGGCGCGGTTGACCTGATCGATGCCCTCGGACTGCTCATGCGAGGCCGAGGAAATCTCGCCCATGATGGTGGTGACGCCCTGCACGGAGCCCACGACCTCGCGCATGATTTCGCCCGCCTCGCCGGCCTGCTTCGCGCCCGCCTGGACCTTGCGCTGCGATTCCTCGATCAGCACCTTGATTTCCTTGGCGGCCTGGGCGCTGCGCTGGGCCAGCGAGCGGACCTCGCCGGCCACGACCGCGAAGCCCTTGCCCTGCTCGCCCGCCCGCGCGGCCTCGACCGCCGCGTTCAGCGCCAGGATATTGGTCTGGAAGGCGATGCCGTCGATCACCCCGACGATTTCCGCCATCTTGCCGGAACTGGTGGAGATCTCCTGCATGGTCGACACCACTTCCGAGACCGCCTTGCCGCCCCGCAGCGCGACTTCGGATGCGCTCTTGGCCAGGCTGTCGGCCTCCGTCGCGTTGTCGGTGTTCTGGCGCACCGTGCTGGCCAGTTCTTCCATGCTGGCGGCGGTTTGCTGCAGGGCCGCGGCCTGCTGTTCCGTGCGGCTGCTCAGGTCTGTATTGCCCAGGAAGATTTCGCGCGAGCCGAGGTTGATTTCCTCGACGCCGTCGCGCACGACGCTGACGGTGCGCGTCAGGCTTTCCTGCATGCGGCGCAGCGCGTCGTAGAGCACGCCGATCTCGTTGCGGGACTGCATGTCCACGCGCTGAGTCAGGTCGCCGTTGGCGATGCGGTCGAAATGCGTGCCGGCTTCGACCAGGCGCCGCACCACGACGCGGCCGAAGACGATGCGCATCAGGATCATCAGCAGGAAGCCGGCGATGACCGCCACCCCGATGGCGATGGCGGCGGTATGGAAGCTTTTCTCTGCTTCGTCATAGAAGCCGGCCTGCACGCGATCGATATAGGCGGCGAAGGCTTCGATGCCTTCCTGGAAGGCCGCCGCCCGGGCGATGCCGAACTCGTTGTTGACGAAATAGAAGGTCGTGTAGTCGTTGGTTTCCAGCGCCTGCACCATGGGTTCGATGCCGTCGTCGATATAGGGCCGGTACGAGCTGATGATGCGGGTGGCCAGGCGGCGGGCCTCCGGCGATTGGGGCGGTTCCTTGCGGAATTCATCGTACTCGTTCTTGACCTGCTCCAGCTTGTCCTTGGCGGACGCCAGCATGGTGCGCGCGGCCTCGCTGGTACCGCTGCCGGCCGCCGCGGCCTCCTGCTGGTAGCGCGCGGCCACGAGCAGCGAAACGCGCGCGTCCATCATGTGCATGCCCAGCTGGTAGACCTGCTGGGCGCGCTTGTTCTGGCGCGCCATGGCGTTGACCTGGTCCAGATTGCTGGACAGGAACCAGGCGCCCATGGCGCCCACCGCGACGATCAGGACCATGAACATGGCCAGCACCAGCATGAGCGTGGTGCTGACTTTGGCGTCGGCCATGCGAAAACCGCGCCTGATGCGGGTTTTCTTTTTATCGTGAGACGAGGATTTTTTAGAAGTAGACATAACAGGACCTGAAAAGCTTTAGAAACTGCGAACCGGCGCCGCATGGTCGCCGTCATACCCATACTGATTCATGCGCGGGATGTTGATTGCATTGACAACGCGTTCGTAACGGCCGTCGGGGCCGAAAGAAAGCCATAGCTCACGGTTGAAATACACGGCGTCGGTCGCCAGCGTGGACTTGTAGGCCCATCTGGCGATGACCGAGCCGTCCGACTGCCGATAGACATCCACCGGGTCAGCGTGCATCAATGCACTGGCCTGCTGCAGCGTCGTCTGGCCGGGGGTGACCAGGTACAGCGACGACGTGTCGAAATTGCGCCCCGCGGTGCTGCACGCCGCCAAGGCCGCCGCAACGCTCAGAACCGACAGAACGCGGTACATCAGAACTCAACCCATTCGTCATCGGCCGGGTTGCTTTGCTTCGAAGCCCCGGGCGTTTTCATGACGTAGGACGCTTTGCCGGCGGAAGGCTCCGGCGCGGCCGCGGACGGCCTCTGGGCGGGCGGCGGCGCCCTGCGGCTGCGTTCGGCGGCGGCCGGAGCCGCCCCGTTGTGCCCCAGCGCCGCGGCTGCGGACGGGGCGGCGGCGGGCTTGGGAGCCTCCGCCTTGTGGCCCGCGTCCAGTGCCGGCGCGCGCCTGGGGGACGATGCCACCTGTTTGGCCGGCACGTCGATGATCTGGTTGGCCAGGAGCTTGTAGCCGGCCACCACGGAACTGATGCTGTTGACTTGTTCGCTGAGCGACACCGCGGATGCGGCGGCGTCCTGGACCAGCACGGCATTCTGCTGGGTCACGTGGTCCATTTGCGTGACCGCGCGGTTGATCTGGTCTATGCCCGAGGACTGTTCGGTGGTCGCCGCGGAGATCTCGCCCATGATGTCGGTGACGCGCGCGACCGAATCCACGATTTCCTGCATGGTGGCGCCGGCGCGCTCGACCTGGACGGACCCTTCCGACACCTGGCGGACGGAGTCTTCGATGAGCTGCTTGATTTCCTTCGCGGCCTGCGCGCTGCGCTGCGCCAGCGCCCGGACTTCGGACGCCACCACGGCGAAGCCCTTGCCCTGCTCGCCGGCGCGCGCGGCTTCGACCGCGGCGTTCAAGGCCAGGATGTTGGTCTGGAAGGCGATGCTGTCGATGACGCCCACGATGTCGGAAATCTTGCGCGAGGCGGAGGAAATGCCTTCCATCGTCGTCACGACTTCGCCCACCGCCTGGCCGCCGCGCTGGGCCACCTCGGAAGCCGTGGCCGCCAGCTGGTTGGCCTGGCGCGCGTTGTCGGCGTTCTGCTTGACGGTGCTGGCAAGCTGTTCCATGCTGGCCGCCGTTTGCTGCAAGGCGGCCGCCTGCTGTTCCGTGCGGGTGCTCAGGTCGGAGTTGCCGGCCACGATGTGCTGCGAGCCGCTCTGGATTTCATTCATCCCCATGCGCACCGTGCCCACCACGCGGACCAGGCTGTCCTGCACGCGCTTGAGCGCCAGGTACAGCGCGCCGATTTCGTTGTCGGAAACGACTTCGATGCGCTGCGTGAGGTCGCCGGCCGCGATTTGCTCGAACTGCGCGCTGACGTGGTCCAGCGGGCGCAGCACCGCGCGCGACAGCGTGTAGTACAGCAGAATGACGGCCAGCACGGCCAGGGCGAGCAAGCCCGCATACACGTAGGTGACGGTGGAGAAATGCTGTTCGACCGCCTGCGCCGCCGAAGACGCCCCCGCCCCGCTCAGCAGCGTGCTGACGTGGCTTTGGCTATACCAGCCGGTGAGGACCGCGCCCACGGTCAGAAGGCACAATAAGAAAACCACTATGGATAGGCTGGTTCTAAGCCGTAATTCTGTGAAACTCATTAATTATTCTCACTTTGCTAACAAACCGTAACGGAACGTTCAAGCGTTGTCTCCACCTGAACCAATCTGGCATGTGCTTTATTGTGTCATATTGAATAGACTCGTAGCCTGGATTTTCTTGAACGCCATCGCGGCGGCTTCCAGCGCGGAGGCGCGCAGTTGAAGCTGGGCGGTGGCGCTGTAGTAATCGACGTCTTCCAGCTTGGACAGCTGGTTGGTATAGCCCAGGTTGCGCTGCGCGCCGTTGGCGTTCAATGCATCCACTTCGTTCATGCGCGCGCCCACCGACGAGCGCACGGTCAGGACGTTGTTGTAGTTGACGTCGATACGCTGCAGGGCGGTGGCCAGCATGTTCTGGAAGCGGGCGGCCTGCGCCTCGCCGCTGCCCGTGCCGTCCTCGAGCGCCTTGATGATGCCGTCGAGCGTGTCGAAGATGTTGAGGTCGGTGTTGACTCCGTCGGCGGTGGGCTCGATGGTGAACGAGAAACCCGGCGCCGGAGTACCGCCCAGGTACACTTCCAGCCCCTCGGCGGCCAGAGAAAGAGTGTTCGTGGCTGAATCGAAGCTCGCCGTGGTCGTGACCGGATTCCCGTCGAGATCCGAGTAGCTAACGGTATAGTCCGTGCCATCGAAGCTGATCTGGTAGCTCGTACCGGGCAAGATCTTGGACGCATCGACCACCTTCGGCGTGCCCATGGCGGGTGCCGTCGCCGACGGGGGTGTCGGGTACGCCATATACGCCGGCGCGCTCATGGGTTCGATCGTGAACTTGTCGCCGATTGCCGGACTGCCGCCCATTTCGACCTGGACGCCGCCCGGCAATGAAACCGTGTTGGCCTGCCCGGGTGTGAACGCCGCGCCGGACGTCTGGTAAACGTCATGGCCCGCGGCATCCTTGACGCTCACGGTATAGTCGGTGGCCGAGGTGAACTCCACGACGAAGGTATTGCCGACGCCGTGGCCGTTCGGGTCGACCAGAGAGGGCTTCCCTATCGTGCCGGAGCCGCTGTTGTTCGCATCGGCCAGCGTCAGATAGCCTCGCGTGCCCGGCGCCGCGCGCCCGAAGATGTCGCTGCCCACGTCGCTGGCGGCAATCTGGCGGGTCTGGTCGGCCTGGATGTTGCGCTGGTGGGCGTCCCCCACGTAGCTGACCTTGCCGCCGACTTCCTGAAACGGCGAGACATTGCCCTGGGCGCCCGAAAACAGGTATTGCCCGTTGCCGTCGGTGGCGTTGGCCAGGCCCAGCAGGTTGCTGCGCGCTTCTTTCAGGACATTGCCCAGCGTTGCGCGGTCGACGTCGGACATCGTGCCGTTGCCGGCCTCCACCAGGCGGGTCTTCACGTCCTGCAGCAGCAGGGTGACCGAATTCAGCGTGGTTTCTTCCAGCGCCAGATTTCGGTTCAGCACGCTGCGGTTGGCTTCGAACCGCGCGTTGAGGCTTTGCGACTGGCTGATGTTGACGGCCTGCGCGGCCGCCAGGGGGTCGTCCGCCGGCGTGATCATGCGCTGGCCGCTGGCGACCTGCTGATAGATGTGCATCAGGTCGGACTGCTGGGTATGGATGGAGTTCAGACCGGTCTGGAAAAACAGGGTGGAGCTGATACGCATGGTCGGAATCCTGAAAAATTAAGTGCGCAGACTGAGCAGGGTGTCGAACAGCGAGGAACTGACGTCGATCAGCTTGGACGCGGCGCGGAACTGCTCCTGGAACTGCATCAGCTGTACGTATTCTTCGTTGAGGTTCACGCCCGACACCGCCTGCTGGGCGGCGTAGTTCTGTTGAATCAAGGAGGCCGTGGCCTTGGCTTCGGTGCCGTTCTGCTGGGTCAGCACGCCCACCTTGTTGACGATTTGCGAGAAGGCTTCGTTGAAGCTCATGGAACCGTTGCCCAAGGTTTTCTGGGTCTGCAGTTTTGCCATGGCCAGCGCGTTGTCGCCGTTGGCGTTGCCGGTGTTCGGCGCGGCGGCCGCTATGTTGGCGGGGTCGTTGATTTCCAGGCTCAAGTCGGCGCCGGCCGCGCGGGTCGGGCGGATCAGCCAGCTGTCGCCTACATTGGCAGGCGCGGGAGCTGCGGAAAACGTGATTGCCATCCCGCCGAGCGATACCGTTGCCGGATAGGTGTCCGCAAGTGCTGGGCCGGGAGTCACCGCCCCGCTGGGGATACTGGTAATTTCGTATCCTAGCGGTGCGCCAGTGGTCTCATCGCGCTTCACCGAAATACGGTAGTCTTCGGCGGTCAGTGCATCCACATCCGTCAGGTCCACCGTTATCGACGGCGCGCCGGCGCTGTTGTGGCTGCCGGGCACGGCCTTGATCGAGCCGGCCGCCGTGAAGTCCGTGAAGAAATGGCCGCCCGCGATATTGCCCAGATCCACGCCCTGCGCATGCGCCTCGTTCACGGCCACCGCCAGGCCCATCGCCAGGCGGCCCAGGTTGTTCTGCACCGCATCCAGCGCTTCCTGCCGGTAGCTGATCAGCCCGGCGAGCGTGCCGCCCTTGATGCGGCTTTCGTCGAGCTCGACGCCGATCACGTTGCCGGTGTTGTCCTTGATGGTGTAGGCCAGCACGGTGCGCTGCGGGTCGTCGGCCGACGGCTGGGCCCGCAGCGGGTAGACGGTGTCGCCGCCGAGCAGGATCTGGCCGTTGCCGATGGACAGGTTGACCTTGCCGTCCTGCTCGAAGGACTTGACGCCGACCAGCTGGTTCAGTTCGGACAGGAGCTGGTCGCGCTGGTCGAGCAGGTCGTTGGGTTCGTGCGCGCCGGTCGCGGAGGCGCGCGCGGTGGTGATGCGGGTGTTCAGGTCGCGGATCCGCTCCACGTAGCTGTTGATCTGTTCGACCACGGTCGTGATCTGGGTGTTGATGTTGCCGCGCTGGTCGTTCAGGAACTGGTTGGCGTCGTTGATCTGGCCCACCAGACTGGCGGCGCGGCCCAGCAGCTCCTGCCTTGCGGCGCTGTCGGCCGGCTCGGACGCCACGGCCTGTATGCCGTCGAAGAATTTTTGCAAGGCGGGCGTGATGCCCACGCTGCGATCGGCGAACAGATTGTTGATCTGGACGATTTCGTTGCCGTAGGAGGTGATGGACGCCCCTTTGCTCTGGGCGTCGACCAGCTGCTTGTACAGAAAGCCGTCGTAAGAGCGCTGAACCGTCACCGCCTGGACGCCCCGGCCGATATAGCCCGCGCCGGTGGCCTTGGCGCCCGCCGTCTGCACCAATACCGACTGGCGGTTGTAACCATCGGTCGTGGCATTGTTGAGGTTGTGGCCGGCCGTTTGGAGGCGGTTCTGCGCCGCGTTCAATGCCGTGAGACCCAGGTTGGCTAAGTTCATGTTTGAATCCGCTTACAGTCGGGCGGTCGTGCATGCCGCCCGCGTGTTAATACCATCTGTTGAGTTAACGACCGGCGAGCCGGAAGCTTTAGCCCGCATGGGCTCAGTCCCGCGACGCCAGGCGCTTGCCCGAATCGAAATACGACATGACGGAAATCAGCTTGTCGGAATACGCCGGGTCGGTGGCGTAGCCGGCCTCTTGTATCCGCCGGGCGGCGTCTTCCGCCGTGCGCGCTTCCACCACCGCCTCGTAGCGCTTGCTGTGGCTGATCAGCCGCGCATAATCGGCAAAAGACTCCTCGTACGAATCGTAGGCGCGGAACGGCTGCTTCACTTTCTGCGCCACGCCGTTTTCATATTCCGTGGTCAGCACATGCACGACCTTGCCCTTCCAGTTCGGGCCGGCCTTGATGCCGAACAGGTTGTGGGTCGTGCTGCCGTCCTCGCGGCGGATCTCGCGCCGGCCCCAGCCCGACTCCAGGGCGGCCTGCCCCAGTATCAGCTTCTCCGGCACGCCGCTTTCGCGGGCGGCGGCCCGGGCGGCATGCGACATGCGGCTGACGAAATTCTGGACATGCTCGGGCGCGCCCTTGATGGCGGCATAGATTCTTTCCGTGGCGGGGTTGCGCGTCAGCACGCCGATCAAGGCGTCGATGGAGTCGGCGTCTTCGCGCCGCGGCTCGCCGACGGTGGACCGCAGGCCGGGCAAGCGGGATTTGGCGAGCTCGGGCGGCGCGGCCTGGACTTCGGACTCGGCGGCGCCCTTGACGCGCCGTATCTGGTCCAGCAGCGCCTGCGCCAGCCCGATGCCCGGCTTGGCGAGGTTCAGGGCCAGCTGCTCGTCCGCCATGCCCTGGGCCAGGCGAGTCTGGTCGCTGTCCAGCAGGGTGGGCGTGGCCGCCTGGCGCGCCTGCTTGAGCATCTGCTGCAGGAACAAGGCCTCGAACTGCTGGGCGACCTGTTTTTCTTCGTCCGCGCTGGCGCCCTTGGGGCCGCTCACGCCTTTTTTCAGCGTGTCCAGGCTGCGGAAATCCAGCGCCGACGGGGTGTGCGCGCTGCCGGGCCGGGGGATGTGCTGGACGAAAGTCATGGCGGGCCGTCCTAGATGATTTCCAGATCGGCGCGCAGCGCGCCGGCGCTCTTCAGGTTCTGCAGTATGGACAGCAGGTCCTGCGGCGTCGCGCCCAGCGCGTTCAGGGCCCTGACCACGTCGGCCAGGTTGGCGCTGGTGCGCACGTGCTGCACGCTGCCGGTGTCCGACCGCATCTCGATATTGGTGTTCTCGGTGACCACCGTCCGCCCGCCGGCGAACGGCGTATCGGGCTGGCTGACCTGCTGCTCCTTGCTGATGACGACGGAAAGATTGCCGTAGGCGATGGCCGCCTCTTCTATCATCACCGTGCGGTTCATCACCACCGAACCGGTGCGCGCGTTGATCACGACTTTCGCGCGGGCCGGCGGCAGCTGGACCTGGATGTTCTCGACGCGCGACAGGAAAGCCGTCTGGGCCGCCGGATCGACGGGCCCGCGCAGCTGGATGACCCGGCCGTCCAGCGCCGTGGCGACGCCGGCGCCGAACTGCTTGTTCAGCGCCGCCACCACGTTCTGCGCGGTTCCGAAGTCGGTGTCGTTCAGTTCGAGCCGGATGACGCCGTCGCGGGAATACGCCGTGGGGACGCCGCGTTCGACGATGGCGCCGTTGGCGATGATGCCGCCGTTGAGCTGGTTGACCTGGACGCTGGACCCGCCGGACTGCGCGCCGGCGCCGCCCACCAGCAGGTTGCCCTGGGCCAGCGCATAGACCTGGCCGTTGGCGCCTTTGAGCGGCGTCATCAGCAGGGTGCCGCCGCGCAGGCTCTTGGCGTTGCCCATGGAGGACACCACGACGTCCAGCGTCTGGCCGGGCTGGGCGAACGCCGGCAGCCGGGCGGTGACCATGACGGCCGCCACGTTCTTGACCTGCATGTTGGTGCCCTGCGGCACGGTGACGCCCAGCTGCGACAGCATGTTCGTCAGGCTCTGCTGCGTGAACGGCGTTTGCCGGACCTGGTCGCCGCTGCCGTCCAGGCCCACGACCAGGCCATAGCCGATGAGCTGGTTCTCGCGCACGCCCTGGATGGATGCCAGATCCTTGAGCCGCTCGGCATGCGCCGCCGAGGCGCCGGCCAGCAGCCCCGCCACGACACAGACACGCGCCAGCAGGGACAGCAAGGCGGAAATCGGAGTGGGATGTTTCATGGTCAGAACGGCGAA
>JACDJC010003306.1_pt1 | contig 11817 bp, 12 predicted proteins | sample 7454191 | NCBI WGS metagenome assembly JACDJC01 (sample SAMN14253291, study PRJNA609438) | sludge metagenome | isolation source: sludge after 25d culture with pyrite and EDTA | collected 2018-12-20
ACCCATCGGTTACAGGAAAAATAGCCACAGCCCCCGGTTCGACAAGGGGGCTTTTTGTTTGGGTGCGTGGGTGACTCCGGTCCCAATCTTTGCCTCTATCCGCTGAATTTCGAAAAGGTCTCTCCCGCGAGGGACTTTTTCATTCATTCAGGCGCAGCAACACCCACTCTCCAACTTCCGCCGCCGTCATCCCACTCGTATCCACCACCACATCCGCATGCGCCCGCGCATGCGCCAGCCGCGCCCGCTGCATGTCCAGATAGTCCGGCCCGGCGTCGTCATGCGGCCGGCGCGCCCGGTACGCTGCGTGCGACAAATCCAGATAGATGAGTACGTCGGGCTCGACCAGCCGCTGCCACATATCGGGCACGTAGGAGTGTTCCTGCGCCGGGTGGCGGGCGTCGTAGCCGGCCGCCAGCAGCGCCGCCACCAGCGTGCTCTTGCCCGATGCGCAGGGGCCAACGACGGCGACCCGCAGGGGAGCAGGGGGGCGGGGGGGCAGGGGAGCGGGGGGGTCGCCGGACATGGGGAAGTGGGTCAGTGGATCAGTGGCACGTGGCATATGGCGGGTAGCGGGTGCAAGAGCGGATTCCCGGCGCTCTTGCGTCTTTGCGTCCTTGCGTTGATCTCTTTGCTGTTCAACGGTTTCTCCCCTGCTCCCCTCCAAACGCGTCACTGCAAAGTCAACCTTCCACTTTGTCGCCGCACGTCGTCCCCGTCGGCGCTCTCCAGCACGGAGATGGCGATGACGCTGATGTCGTCACGGGGGCGGCCGTCGTCCATGGCCATCGCCTCGGCCAGCAGCCGGTCGCAGATGGCGTGGGCGTCGCACATGCCGCTGCCGACCATCGCCTGGAAGGCGGCGTACGGGTCATAGGCGCGCCCCTTGCCGCTCAACGTGCCGGCGTGGCGCAGGCCGTCGGTATAGGCCACGACGATTGTGCCCACGGCGATGGGCGTTTCGGCGATGACCGGCTTGGTGTTGCGGTGAACGCCGACGGCCTTCGATTCGCTGTCAAGCAGATAAAATCCTTCGGCCTCCGTACGCACCAGCACCGGCGTTTCGTTGTTCCGGCTGATGACGATGGTGCGCGTGCGCGTATCGACTGACAGGATATTGAGCGTGGCCGACACCTTGCCGCCACGGAAGGTGTAGAGATAGTCGTGGGCGGCGCGGGCCGCGGCTCCGTCGCGCACACCTTCGCCCAACAGTTGGACGGCCTTACGAGCGACGACGTTGCTGATCGCCTTGGCGCTGCGGCCGCTGGTCTGGCCGTCTACCAGCACCATCGACAGCCCGCCGTGCGGCCGCTCGATCATCTCCAGCGTGTCACCGCTCTCGCGGGAGGCCCACTTTGATATTTTGGCAACAGCGAATTGGACTTCCATAATAGCTAATTACGAATTAGGAATTACGAATTACGAATGAAGAGCGTTTTTCATTCGTCATTCGTCATTCGTAATTCCTAATTTTTAAGTCTCCAGTCCAGCGCCGTATGCCGCGCGGCGACGGCGTTGTTGCGCACGGCGATCTGGATGGCCCGGCGCGTGCCGACGAGGATCGCCAGCTTGCGGGCGCGGGTCACGGCCGTGTAGAGCAAATTGCGCTGGAGCATCATGTAATGTTGCATGACCACCGGGATGACCACGCACGGGTACTCCGACCCCTGCGACTTATGGACGCTGACGGCAAAGGCATGGATGAGTTCGTCCACCTCCAGAAAGTCGTAGACGACGGATGTGCCATCGATGACCACTGTCATCGTCTGGCCGATCACGTCGATGGCCGTGATGCGGCCGATGTCGCCATTATAGACGCTTTTATCGTAATTGTTGACTGTCTGCATCACCTTGTCGCCGACACGGAAGGTGCGTCCGGCGATGCGCCGCTCGAGCTTGTGCCGCTGCATCGGGTTCAGCGCCTCTTGCAGCAGCCCGTTCAGCCGTGTCACCCCGGCCAGCCCGTTGTACATGGGGGCCAGCACCTGCACGTCATCGAACGGGTCGAAGCCGAACTTCTGCGGCACGCGCTTGGCGACGATATCGACCAGCAGGTCGGCCGTCTCGCCAGGGTCTTCCTTGACGAATAGATAGAAGTCACTCACCGGCTCACCACTGACCGCCATTCCTATCCCCACGGCTCCCCGGCTCCCCTGTCCCCCTGCTTCTGTCTCCGGCATCAACCCCTGATTGATCCGGTGAGCATTGCGTATGATGAGCGAATTGGCCGCCTGGCGGAAAATCGTCTCCAGCCGCACCACGGCGGCCACGCCGGAGGCGATTAAATCGCGCAATACGTCCCCCGCGCCCACCGAGGGCAACTGATCCACGTCGCCGACGAGCAACAAATGGCTGTCGGGGCCGATGGCCCGCAGCAGGTTGTAGGCCAACACCAGGTCGAGCATCGACGCCTCATCAATGACGATCAGGTCGGCGTCAATCGGGTTCTTCTCGTTGCGAGCGAACCCCTCGCCCGGCTTAAACTCCAACAGGCGGTGGATCGTCTTGGCCGCGCGGCCGGTGGCTTCGGTCAGGCGCTTGGCCGCGCGGCCGGTGGGCGAGGCCAAAGCATAGGTGTGACCGGCGCCGTCGAGCATGTCCAGCAGCGTGCGCATGGTCGTCGTCTTGCCTGTGCCCGGCCCGCCCGTCAGGATTGTCAGCTTGTGGGTCAGGGCGGCGTTAACGGCCTGATGCTGTTGCGCCGTTAGCGAGGCCACACCCGTCACGCGGCCGCCCGCCGCGCCTCCCTGCAATCCCAATCCAATCCCACTCAAACGACTATTGGGATGCTCCACCAGCCGTTGCACCTGCCGCGTCAGACCGATCTCCGAATAATAGAGCGCCGGCAAATAAATCGCCTGCTCCTCCCGCAATACGCTTGCCTGCTGGCCATTCGTCGTTCGTCGTTCGTCGTCCGTCGTTTGCCGGTCGGCCGTCGGGCGATGGGAGTCAGCTTGTCGGCGGTCGCCAATCTCGTAGGTGATAGTCTCCCGTCGGACGAGTTCACTGTTCTCCAACGAGGCCAACACCTCCGACACGCGTTCGGCAGGCACGCGCAGAATGTCGGCCGCCTCCGGCTCTAATTCGGCCTGTGGCGCGTAGACGTGCCCCTCGTCGGCCATTTTGCTCAGCGTGTAGTGGATGCCCGCCTCGATTCGCGCCGGGTCGTCGGGTGACAGTCCCAACGCCTGGGCGATTTTGTCGGCCGTCTTGAAGCCGATGCCATGGATGTCCTGCACCAGCCGGTAGGGCGTTGCCTGAACGACCCTCAACGACTCATCACCATACTGCTTGTAGATTTTCACAGCCAGGTGGGTGGAAATGCCGTGGCTGTGCAGAAATACCATCACGTCTTTGATGGCCCGCTGCTCGGCCCAGGCCTTGATGACGTTATCGACCCGCTTGCGGCCAATGCCCAGCACCTCGCCCAGCCGCTCCGGCTGTTCGTCGATGATGGTTAGCGTGTCCGCGCCGAAGCGGTCGACGATACGCTCGGCCATCACCTTACCCACGCCGCGCACCATGCCCGAACCAAGGTAGCGCTTGATACCCTCGACCGTGGCTGGGACAGCCTGTTCGCACACTTCCACCTGGAATTGGCGGCCGTGTTTGGCATGATTGAGCCATTGGCCGCTCAGCTTCAGCCATTCACCGGGATTCACTTCGGGCAGGTTGCCAACGACAGTCAGCAGCGGCTCGCCGTGGGCGTAGGGCAGCATGCCGCGTGTGTCCGGCCGCAGCCGCAAGACGGTGTAGCCATTCTCCTCGTTGTAATAGGTCACGCGCTCCACGGAGCCGCTGATCTCTGCCCGGTCGGCCATATGTCTATTCTAACAACCCGCAAGAACCCAACGCAAAGGCGCACAGAAGAAGTTAACGCAAGGAAGCCGGGACGCAAAGACGTAAAAACAATTACTTTTGCGTCCCGGCGTCTTTGCGTTAAATTTCTCTTAAGGAGTCCTATGTTTGCCGCACTATCTTCACCCCAACAACGTTACTGGCTGTTAGGCTTGCTGTTCGTGTGGGCCATTTTGCTTTTTGGCGGTTTTATCTTTGGCGGCGCGGGCGACGCGGCGCGCCGCATGCCGACGTGGTCGCGCATGGCCTCGTCGGCCACGCTGGTCGTCGCCGCGGCGAGTTGGTATCTATTTGCCCGCGGCACAGCCGCAGCCGGATACGCGCTGTTGGTCGCCGCCGGCATGGCCTTCGGCTTCCTGGGCGATTTACTGCTGGCCGGGGTGCTGCCCGGCGGCCGCAACATGATCCTGGGCATCGTCTCGTTTGGTGTCGGCCACATCTTCTACATTGCCGCGCTGCTGCGCCTGGCCGCGGCCGCCGGCCTGACCGCGCCTGGGCCGCGCTGGGGCGCGCTGGCCGTGTGGTTGCTGGTTGGTCTCGTCGGCTGGTATATTGTCGTCTGGCGCGGCGCGGCGTCGGCCGGTATTCCCATGAGCACCGTGCACTGGATCGCCCTGCCCTACGCCCTGCTGCTTTCAACAACGGCCGGCCTCGCCACCGGGCTGGCACTGCAGGATGGGCGTTTCATCCCGTTGGCCATTGGCGCAGGGCTGTTTCTGCTCAGCGATCTCATCCTGGCCGGCGAGCTGTTCAGCGGTCTCAGCTTCCGCCTCATCGGCGACGTGATCTGGCTGACTTACGGGCCGGGGCAGATGCTCATCGTCTATTCAATCGGCGCGGCACTGGCGCGGTTGGGGCGATAGGGGCCGACCGCCGACCGCAGAAAGAACTTAACGCAAAGACGCCAGGACGCAAAGAGATTAGGAAACGAAGTTTAATTTGCGTCTTTGCGTCTTCGCGTCTTTGCGTTAAATTCTGTCCTCAACCGTTCAACCGGAACCGCACAATCGCAGGAGAATCGACATGAGCAACGAGCAGGAACCTATGTTGCCCCCATCTTCAGAAGCTGTCGACGCGGCCATGGCCGCCGCCTACGTTGCCAACCGCCTGACCCGCGGTGAAGACGCCCTCTATATCGCTCACCGACGGGCGTCTCTCAGTGATATGGTCGCCGCCGCCGGAGCCAACGACCTCATGCAAGGGGCCGACATGCTGGCCGCGTCGGAAGACCTTGATTCCGTGTCTGCCGTGGTCCACGCGCTCAATGAGGATGACCTCGACGACGCGATGGAAATTGGCTCAATCTCCGGCGAACTGGCCGTCATCAGCGACGTGCTGGCCGCATTGGAGATGGAGACGCTGTCGGAATTCCTGCTGGACCGCAGCCAGCGCCTGCGCGAACTGTCGGTCGATAATATCATGCGCTACGGGGCCTTGCGCGCGCTGACGGAAACACTGAGCGAGACCGGAGCCAAGATAGCCCAACTGGGCGACGAGGAGACGGCCGAGGGCGAGGCGCGCCTCGATCTGGCCGACGCCGCGGCTGCCAATAGCGAGGCCATGGCTATCACCGGCGAGCAGATGATCGCTGAGGGGCTGGCGACGCTGGCCGCGGCCCAGGGCGCGCTGGACGCGGGCCAGGAACTGGGCGAGTAATCTCGCCGCGACAACCGGACTACAGTCCACCTGTTTTCACCTGCCTCTTGACATGGAGGAGTGATTTGCTATACTCCCCCACACAGTTTTGTTCAAATAGTTGATATAAATTCGCAAGATGGCGATTCCTATGTGGCAACATTGCAGATGTCTTAAGCGGGGGTAGAAACCGCGTCTGAACCCGGTAACGGTTTCGACGGTGGCAACTACCCTCGCGCGTAACCCAGTCGTTACACGCGCTTCTTAGGGAAGTTGCGACCGTTTTTTTGCGCCTATCTGATTCAGACGGGCGTTCTAAGCAGGCGAACCCATACGGGAAAGACATCTGAAACAATGATTGCACTAGCGGACAACCTGAAACAAACCACCCTCTCCGGCGCCTCGGCCCGGTTAGAAAACCTCATCGGCAATACGCCCCTGCTGGAGCTCGATGGCGCGGCCGCGACCGAACACCTGCTGGGCCGGCGGCTCTCGCCGGAAGTGGCCGTGCTGGCCAAGGCGGAGTGGTACAACCCCGGCGGCTCCGTCAAGGATCGCGCCGCGCTCAACATCATTCGCGCGGCCGAGTGGCGCGGCGAGCTGCGGCCGGGCATGACCCTGCTCGACGCCACGTCGGGCAACACCGGCATCGCCTACGCCATGCTGGGCGCGGCGCGCGGCTATCGGGTGCGGCTGGCCGTGCCGGAGAATGTCAGCCCGGAACGGCTGTCGATCCTGCGTGCCTATGGGGCTGAACTCATTCTGACCGACCCCATGGATGGCTCCGACGGGGCTATCCTGGAGGCACGCCGCATAGCCGCCGCCGACCCCACCGTTTATTACGCCGACCAGTACAACAATCCGGCCAACTGGCAGGCCCATTACCTGACGACAGCCGAGGAAATCTGGCGGCAGACCGGCGGGACGATCACCCATTTCGTGGCCGGCGTGGGCACCAGCGGCACCTTCGTGGGCACGACGCGCCGCCTGCGCGAGCTGAACCCTGCCATCCGCTTCTACTCCGCCCAGCCCGACAGCCCATTCAACGGTCTGGAAGGCTGGAAGCACATGGCCACGGCCATCGTGCCCGGCATCTATGACGACACATTGGCCGATGGCGAAATGACTACCGGCACAGAAAGCGCCTACGCCACAGCCCGCTACCTGGCCCGTCATGAGGGGCTGCTGGTGGGCGTTTCGGCCGCGGCCAACCTCCACGCCGCGTTGCGTGTCGCTGCCGATCTCGACGAAGGTGTTGTCGTCACCATCCTGCCCGATAGCGGGTATAAGTATTTGAGCGAGAGGTTTTGGTCGGAATGACAGGGAATCCTTAACGCCGGGACGCAAAGACGCAAGAAGAAGGATTTATAAGCTCTAGCGTCTTGGGGTTGATTTCTTGCTGTCGTCTGTGGTCTGTGGTGAATTGAGAGAAGTGATGCTCATCCTAAGCCGACAAGTACATGAAAACATAGCCGCCCACGGTGCGGCGGCGTACCCCTATGAGGGATGCGGCCTGCTGCTGGGAAGCAGCGAGGACGGCCGCAACGTCGTCCAGCAGGCGCGGCCGTTGGCCAATGTCTGGCCGGTGGCGGGCGAGAAACCGGAGCGCTTTCGCATCGATCCGGCCGACTGGCTGGCCGTCGAAGTGGAGGCCGCGGCCGAAGGGTTGGACGTGGTGGGCATCTTCCACAGCCACCCCGACCACCCGCCAGTCGCCTCCCCGCGCGACGTGGCCTGGGCCGCGTTCGTCGGCTACTCCTACCTGATCACCCAGGTCGTCGGCGGCGTGCCCGGCCTTAGCCGCTCATGGCAATTGACGGCCGATCGGGCCGGTTTCGTCGAAGAAGCAATTGAATTCACGGATTGAGCGCGCCGCATTCGGATAAACGCCTCCGAATGTGGCACACTGAGCGAACTTAGCGCGCGTAATTGAGGAGAAGAAAAGTATGGCCACCATTCGTATCCCCACCCCCCTGCGCCCCTACTCGGGCGGCAACAGCGCCGTCGCCGTAAGCGGCACAACCGTCAGCGAGGCGCTGCACGACCTGACCCGGCAGCATCCCCAGTTGCGCACCCACCTCTACGACGGTGATGAACTGCGTAGCTTTGTGAACGTCTATTTAAACAAAGAGGACGTGCGCGGCCTGCAAGGGGCGCAGACGGCGATCCAGGCTGACGATACGTTGATGATCATTCCGTCCATTGCCGGCGGTCAGTGATTAACCAGCCCACCGAGGAAACATGCCATGGCAGAACGCAAGGTCGATCAATCGTCGTTGAAAGTCAATCAGGCGTTCATCATCGCCTTTCTCATTCTGGCTTTCGTGCTCAATTCAGTGTGGCTGGTGGCGTTCGTGGCTGCCGTCATGCTGTTGGGAACGGCCGTTCCGTCGCTGTCACTGTTCAAGCGCGTCTATCAGCACGTGCTGCGTCCGGCGGGCCTGGTGAAACCCAGCGTGCTGGTGGATAACCCCGAACCCCACCGCTTCGCGCAGGGGTTTGGGGGCGTCGTCCTGCTGGCGGCCCTTGCCGCGCTGGGGGCCGGAGCCGCGGTCATCGGTTGGGTTCTCGTCGGACTGGTCGTCGTGTTGGCCGCGCTGAACCTCTTTCTGGGCTTCTGCGCCGGTTGCTTCGTCTATTACCAGTTGCACAAGCTAGGCGTGCCCGGCTTTGCCCGTGGCCCCATCGAACAGGGTGGATAAGATGATCGAGCGCCTTGCCCTCGTCCTATCCCTCACTCTGGTGGCCGTAGCCGTCTATTATGGGTTGCGCTCCCTTCACCTGCGCCGCATGTCCGCGGCCGGGGGTTACGGCCAGCCGGCCCTGCTCTACTTCCGCAGCGACTCGTGCGCCGTCTGCCCGGCGCAGGGTCGGGTGGTCGATGGCCTGGCGACGCAGTGGGGCAGCCGCCTGCGCGTCGAGCGCATCGACGCCGAACGCGAGGCAGAGACGGCGGCGCGCTATGCCGTCTTCAGCTTGCCGACCACGATTTTAGTGGACGGCGACGGCCACGTCCGGCACGTCAACTACGGCCTGGCCGACGCGCCCAAGCTTCAGCGCCAGCTCACCGACCTGATTGGCCCGCTGCGCTCGTCCCAGCCGTCCGGCGGCTCCACCGTGGTAGAATCATCGGTCTAGAGTGTGGAATATCTCCTGGAACTATTATGAGTACGATTGCACTGATCGATCCGGCCGCGCTGGCCGACGTTAACCTATCGCACGAAGAGATCAAACGCTACAGCCGCCATCTGATCATGCCCGAAGTCGGCATGAACGGGCAGAAGAAACTGAAGGCAGCGTCGGTGCTGCTCATCGGCGCGGGCGGGCTGGGATCGCCTTTGGCGATGTACCTGGCCGCGGCCGGCGTCGGCCGCATCGGCCTGGTCGATTACGACACCGTGGACTACTCCAACCTGCAACGGCAGATTATCCACGGCACCAGAGACGTGGGCCGGTTGAAGCTGGACAGCGCCAAAGATCGCATCCTCGACATCAACCCCCACGTGCGGGTGGATACCTACGAAGTGCCCCTCACCTCGGCCAACGCGCTGGAGCTATTCGCGCCCTACGACATCGTCATCGACGGCACCGACAACTTCCCGACGCGCTATCTGACCAATGACGCCTGCGTGCTGCTGGGCAAGCCTAACGTCTACGGCAGCATCTTCCGCTTCGAGGGGCAAGCCTCGGTTTTCTATGCGAAGGAGGGGCCGTGCTATCGCTGCCTCTTCCCGGAGCCGCCACCGCCCGGCCTGGTTCCCAGTTGCGCCGAAGGGGGAGTGCTGGGCGTGTTGCCGGGCACGGTTGGGGCAATCCAGGCTACCGAGGCCATCAAGCTCATCCTGGGCGTGGGCGAACCGCTCATCGGCCGCCTGCTGCTCTACGACGCGACGAGCATGAGCTTCGACGAGGTGCGGTTGCGCAAGAACCCCAACTGCCCCATCTGCGGCGAACAGCCGACGATCACCGAGTTGATCGATTACGAGCAGTTTTGCGGCATGCCCGCCCATGACCACAGCGAATTCGCAGCCCACAGCAACGGCGGCACCCCAACCATCACTCCGGCTGAGTTGCGACAGCGGCTGGCCGCGGGCGACGACTTGCTGATTGTGGACGTGCGCGAGCCGCACGAATGGGAAATCTCTAATCTCGGCTCGCTTGGGGCGCGGCTTATCCCCAAAGGTCAAATTCTGGAGCATCTCGGCGAACTGGACACGGCGCGCGAGATCGTCGTCCACTGCAAGACGGGCGCCCGCAGTGCCGATGTCATCTGGGAATTGAAGCGCCACGGTTACAAGAAGATGCTCAATCTGGAAGGGGGCATTAACCGTTGGGCGCGGGAGATCGATCCGAGCTTGCCAACGTATTAGCCACATTCAGTGGGTCAGTAATCAGTTAGAGCGCCCGATCGGAAAAGGTCGGGCGCTCTGCATTTATTCCGGTCACACGCATAGATTACTTTGATCTCTTATCTCTGGTTCCCTCTCCTCCGGGCAAGGTTCTGGAATCGCTTTCGTAACGATCATGAGCTTCCCATCCATTCTCGGTCCGCAATTGGCTGCCGGCTGTCGTTTATCGTAACGTTTAGGAGACGATCACCTGCTATCATGGTTACTATCCAGTCCAATCAGGCAAGTGATCATGACCGCCACCGACGACCCAACCGAGCTTATAACTGACCGCGACGAACGACAGTGGAATCGCTGGAGTCGCCTGATCCTGATCATCGGCGGCCTGCTCGTCGTTTGGCCGCTCCTCACCACGCTCTACGCCTATCGCTATCCAACAGACGGCTGGAGCAGCACGGCCAACGGCAGCTTCAGCGTCGGCGGACAGTATCGATTGTTAGAGCCTCTCACCGACAACGACACCGCTTTACAGGTAAACGACATCGTCGTCGCCATTGACGGCCGGGCGCTGCTGCCCGAAACCCCGCCACCCCTGCCTTCCGATCTGGCCGCGGGGCAGACGCTGCGTTATACACTCGACCGCGCCGGGAAAGCGGTCGAAGCCGATGTGACCCTTGTGCGCCTGGGGCCGGCGGCGGTCCTTATAAATCAAGTTCAGCATCTGCGCGACAATCCCGGCAACAGCCTGTTCGTTTTGGCCATGGCAACGATCGCCGCCGTCGTTTTCCTGCTGCGGCCCGGCAGCCTGGCCGCCCGCTATCTGTTTCTGTTCGCGGCCTTCGAATTGGGCATCAGCTTGCAAAGTACCGTGGATCTGTACGCTTTTACTTTCCCCGCCTGGTTGTCTTTCGGGCAGAATCTTTATGGCTGGGGCTGGATGTACCTCTTCTTCCCCACGATCACGCTGCTGGTACTCGTCTTTCCGGTGCGGAAATGGGTGGTGCGGCGCTTTCCGCGCCTGCTACTGGCGGTCTTAATCGGGCTGCCGTTGCTGGTAAGTGTCGCCGGCAATGCCCTCGTCTGGTTCGGCGGCAATCTGTCCGCCTACCGTCTCATCTGGCCGCTGACCATCTACAGCGCGGCCTGGGGCTTGACTCTCATCCCCGTCACGCTCATCCACAATCTGCTGACCTTGCGCGAACCGTTGGCCCGCGCCCAGATGCGCTGGCTGGCCCTCGGCTTTGGGTTAGGCTTCATTCTGCCCATGGTCGTTCTGATCACCAGCTTCGAAATCATTAACGCCTTCGATCCGCGACGCGACACGATTATTCTTGTGGGCAATCTGGCGCTCCTGTTTTTACCCGTCTGTCTGGCCATTGCCATCCTGCGCTATCGCCTGTTCGACATCGACGTCATCATCCGCCGCACGACCTCTTACGCTATCCTGACTGCGCTGCTGGCCCTGCTCTACTTCGGCAGCATCGTCGTCTTGCAGGGAGTCATGGCGCCTCTCACGGGCGAATCGGACGTGGCAGTAGTGCTCTCGACGCTGCTCATCGCCGCGCTCTTCTTGCCCTTGCGCCGCCGGGTTCAGGGTGTTATCGACCGGCGCTTCTTCCGGCAGAAGTACAACGCCGAGAAGGTGCTGGCCCAATTTGCGGCCACTGCCCGCGACGAGACCGACCTTAATACGCTGACAACCGAATTGCTGCGTGTCATCCAGGAGACGATGCAGCCGGAGCAGGTCTCGATCTGGCTAAAACCGACCGCCGACGGCCGACCAACGACCGCCGACCTGGGGAAGTAGGTTTAACGCAAGGACGCAAAGGCGCAAGGGCGCAAAGAATTTCGGGCCACAAATTGCGTAAATTCAAGCTATTACCTTATATATCTGCGTAATCCGAGTAATCTGCGGATCATTTCTTCTTCACGTCCTTTGCGTCCTTGTGTCCTTGCGTTGAATTCCTGAGCGGTC
>JACDJC010003308.1_pt1 | contig 11814 bp, 8 predicted proteins | sample 7454191 | NCBI WGS metagenome assembly JACDJC01 (sample SAMN14253291, study PRJNA609438) | sludge metagenome | isolation source: sludge after 25d culture with pyrite and EDTA | collected 2018-12-20
ATCTATGATCAGATCAATCTCACATTATCACATCATCGAAAAAATCGGTGAAGGCGGTATGGGAGTGGTTTATCTCGCCGAAGACACAAAGCTTGAGAGACGTGTGGCCATAAAATTTTTACCGCGTCAGGTGAGTATCGATCCAAAGGAAAAAGAACGGTTCAAAACTGAGGCAAAAGCAGCCGCATCGCTTAACAATCCCAACATCGCAACAGTTCATGCCATTGAGGAAGTGGATGATGAAATATTTATCGTTATGGAGTATATCGACGGGCAGGAACTAAAAGATATCATTCAGGATGGACGGGAGGAGCCGATTGATGATATCAAAATGCCCGCGATATCTCCGGATGATTTGATCAATTACGCGATTCAGGCTGCAACCGGATTGAATACAGCGCATGAAAAAGGAATCATTCACCGCGATATAAAGAGCAGTAATATTATGCTCACACGCGACGGAATTATAAAAATCATGGATTTTGGACTGGCAAAGATCCGGGGAAATCCACAGCTCACGATTGTTGGATCCACGCTTGGCACGGCGGCTTATATGTCACCGGAGCAGGCAAAGGGAGACGATGCGGATCAGCGGTCCGATATCTGGTCGTTTGGTGTTGTATTGTTCGAACTGGCAACCGGACAATTGCCGTTTGGCGGTTCCTATGAACAGGCCGTGATGTATTCTATTTTAAATGATGAACCGGTCCCGGTTTTAGAAATCAATCAGGATGTTCCGCCGCGGCTGGCCGGGATCATATCAAAGTGTCTCGAGAAGGAGCCGGAATTCCGTTATCAAACCATGCGGGAAGTCCTGACCGATCTGAATAATATTTACTCAAAAGAGACACAGGACCCGGATACGCGTGCCGAATCCGCCAAAGGAATTGGGAGGACGGTTTCCTTCAGCCCGAAAACCATAAAAATCTCAGCAATTATGATCATTCTCATTCTTGCGGGAATCATTCTTACGGGCAGGTTTGGTGATATAAGCAGCAAACTTTTATCTTCCGGTGTACCTGACGTGCAGCATTTGCTTGTGCTGCCTCTAACGAATATCGGAGGAGATCCGGGGCAGGCCGCTCTTTGTGACGGTCTCGCGGAAATACTCACCAGTAACCTGTCACAGCTTGAGCAGTTCCACGGATCGCTTTGGGTTGTGCCGTTTAGTGAAGTGCGTCGAAATGGTATCAGCAGTCCGGGAGAGGCGCACCGGATTTTTGGAGCGAATATTGCGGTGACGGGCAGTCTGCAGCTATTGAAGGATGTTTTCCGTCTGACTCTAACGCTTGTGGATGCTTCGACTTTGAGGCAGATCAGTTCAACCGTCATTGATGTTAAAGAATCGGATTTGACTTTATTGCAGGACAGATCTGTAGGAAAGCTAATGACGATGCTCAATCTCAGGCTCAATCCCGAATCACACAAAGTGTTAAAAGAAGGGGGAACGAGTGATCCGCTGGCCTATGAATTTTATCTTCAGGGTCGCGGGTATCTCCAGCGATATGAAGAGTACGAAAACATCGACGCGGCGATCAGTTTGTTCAGTCAGGCCTTAAAGCGTGATTCCCTGTACGCACAGGCGCATGCGGGCCTCGGGGAGGCTTACTGGAGAAAGTTTTACGCGTCAAAGGAAGTGGAATATGCCGATTTGGCTGTTGCCTCCTGTGAACAGGCTTTTGCTCTTAACGCCCGCCTGGCACCGGTAAATACTGCTCTTGGGATGGTTCACGCCGGTACCGGAAAATATGAAGAGGCAGTACAGGATTTCAGCCGGGCGTTAGACATTAATCCGACCGATGCCGATGCATACCGCGGTTTGGCAAGAGCTTACGAATCGCTGGAGCTTTTCAATGAAGCGGAGGTCACTTTTAAAAAAGCCATCAAACTGAAACCGGATTATTGGGCAGGCTATAATGATCTTGGAGTATATTATTACCGGCACGGTCGTTTTGAAGAAGCGATTAAAGAATTTCAGAATGTCATTAGGCTCACACCCGACAACAGCCGCGGGTATAATAATATAGGCGGCATCTATTATATGCTGGAACGCTGGGAAAAGGCCGGGGAAATGTTTGAGCAGTCATTCAGGTTACAACAGTCGTACCTGGTCGCGTCAAACTTAGGAACCCTTTACTTTATAGAAGGGAAATTTACACAAGCCGCAGAGATGTATAAGACGGCCCTGGAAATGAATGAAAATGATTTTTTGATCTGGGGAAATCTGGCATCCGCATATTACTGGATTCCGGGAGAAAGAAAAAACGCGCAGAAATATTATCAAAAAGCGATTGAACTAGCCGAGAAACAAAGATTGATTAATCCAAATGATCCGGATATCACGTCGCGCCTTGCAGGATACTACGCAATAACCGGAAACAGAATCAAAGCAGAATTGATGATCGAACGGGCCATTAAAATAGCGCCGAAAAGCATCCAGGTCATGTATGAAGCCGGAACAGTTTATGAACAATTAGGTGAGAGAAAAAAAGCGATTGTCTGGATCGGGAAGGCACTGGAAAACGGGTATTCGAAATCTGAAATTCTAAATCAGCCGGAATTGCGCGAATTACTGGCCGATGAAAGTTTTAAGCGTTATCTGGAATGATAGATGATTTATTTCAGAGCAAGCCGATCGCATGTTAGAGATTAGATTTCAGATGATTTTTAGATGTCACTGAACAGATTAGAGCACGCTAAATAGTGTATTAATCAAGAATATAGCGACACAATATGTCCATAGTTGGTAATATTAATTCCAGGGGGGTATGATGAGATCGATCAAAATTTTCTATGGTGTTCTATCGTTGCTGATCATCGCGGTTCTTTTTGCGGCGGCGCCGGATCCTTCATTTTTATTAAATGCTCAGAACGCGCCTAAGGAGCATCATCTCTCAATAATGAAGTTGAAAAAGGGGTGGAAAGTCGTTCAGGCAGCTGATACGACAAATACGACCGTTGTCGTAAAAAAAGGCGATAAGATAATCTGGACCGCGTACGGATCAAAAGTATTTATTCAGTTTTTAGATCAGAAGCTTGTTGGAAAATATACCCATGCAATTGATGACGGCGAAGAATTCCGTGTGACAGTGGGAAATCTGGCTAAAAAAGGGCCAAATCCGTATGCTGTTTTTTGTCTGGCGGATCTGGAGTTCGCGACAGGGGGATCACCGCCTAAAATCGTTGTTGAATGATCTTTTAAGAGATCGCGATAAAAATCAATTGTTTACATCTATTTGTTTTGAAATTAGATTCGCAACGAGCAGGTTGACCCGGAAACGTCATTTCATTTACATCCTGATTGATGATGTCCCTTTTATCACTCCTTTCCGGACGGATTACAATTTGTAGGGATTTCAACTTCATTTTGTGTGAAAATCTATAAGATATTCCGGTATAATTTCAGAAATCACAACTGCAATCCATATTTATACTTAATTGGCAGGGGGGCTCAATGAAAACCAAAGACAAAATTGATGGTGAAGTGGGGATTTTATGGTTAAAAGGGAAAATTATGGGTTTCCCGGAAACCGATGATCTGCACAACGAAGTTCGAGGCTTAATTGGCGGTGGCGCGAAAAAAATCGTTATTGATCTCCAGGGAGTAAACTGGATGAACAGTATGGGAGTCGGGGCATTGATGCGCAGCCTGACGACGGTGCGCAATGCCGGAGGAGAATTATGTTTGTCAAGGCTGACAGAGAAGGTGCGCAGCATCTTTGTGATGACTCAATTAGTGCGTGTTTTTGAAATTTATGAATCCGTTGACAAAGCCGTAGAACACTACAAATCTTCGTGATTGCCGGCATAGACGTTCATAAAACATCCGGAAAATCCGGTTTATGTTTTAATGTCAGGGGGTGGAATGCATCAATCCACCACACAGCAAAAAATAGCAGACAAAGAAATGTCTGAAATCGTCCGTCTTCAAAAAGAAGTTGAAAGGCTAAAGTCAGCAGTTGATGAGTTGACCGTTCTAAATGAACTGGCTATCGCCGCGGGCAGAGCATCTGAACTGGATGAGATGCTGGATCTGATTGTTGAGAAATCGATCAAAGCGGTTAAGGCCGAACAGGGTTCGATTTTGCTGGTGACGGAACAGAAGGATAAACCGCTTCAGACATTAATCAGGCAGATTAATGGCCTACAGAGTGGGTACTCATATCACGGGTTGGGTACTAAAGCACCGTCAACCGTTATTGGTGGATCATCTCGCGGAAGATGAACGCTTCAAAACCACTTTAAAAGAACAGGAAGACATCCGCAGTATACTTTGTGTTCCAATCTGGTTAAAGGCGAAAATAATCGGCGTTTTGATGGTCACCAATAAAAAAACGGAAACTCCTTTTACTCCAAACGATCTAAGACTTCTCTCTATCATCGCGGCTCAATCGGGACAACTGATCCGTAATTCGCGGTTACAAACAGAAGCGCATGAGAAAAGACGGCTTGAAAATGAATTGGATCTCGCCCGCAAGATGCAGCAAAGTCTGCTACCTGAAAAGGACCCGCAATCTCCGGGGATGGATGTGGCAAGTTATTTTCTTCCGGCGGATGCCGTCGGAGGAAATTGTTTTTTTAATCGAATCGGATCAGCCTTACGATTACGTCTTTTCTCTATGATTATTGCGGCGCGTTCGGGATAATCCGTTAATATGCCGTTAATACCCATGCGGATCAGGCATTTCATTTCTCGCCGTTTGTTGATTGTCCAGCCGATTAGTTGATCAACGGGTACATAAGGCGATGATTGATTATGATCATCCCGGAGGTAAGTATCTCGTAAAATGACACGGCGGTAGGTTGTCCATGGGCCGAGCTGCAGTATTGTCGGCCGGCCGACGGAGGCATAACTGTTCTGAAATAAAACGGCCGGTTTAACCGCGCTGAATTCTTCAGGATCAATCACAATTCCGGAAGGCATCTCGATATCAAGCGCGTAATGATGGCCGGGTAAAAATTCTTTCATGCGGCTTAAAATATTTTCATACGGTGTCAGCAGAATAACCGGAAATGATGGCGTAAAAGTATCAAGTATGAGACTGATTTCTTTTATCATTGGCTCAATCAATTCGATATATTTAAGCGGTGTTTTTATATCCAGAAACAGGGCTTTTAGTCCGGTGTCACCTGTACACCATTGCATCACTTCCCGAAGAGTCGGAATTTTTGCGGAAATCTTTTGAGAAGGATCTTTTTTCAGTGTATAGCCGTAGTGTGTCCGCAGATAATCAAGCGTAATCATGTGAACGGGTTTACGATAATCCGGAGACAGCGGAACGTACGGGCGATATTTTACATGGGGTTCCAGACCCGCCTGGCGGACAAGAGCAACAGTATCATCAGGGTCCCAGTCATGCCATAAAACGATATGGCCGTCAGATGTCATGGATATATCTATTTCCAAAGCGTTTGCCCGGTGCAGATCAAGCGCTTTTTCAAGAGAAGGAATCGTGTTTTCTATTTCATGCGCCGCCGCGCCCCGGTGACCAATAATTAAAAATCCTGAATCATCCTGATGATCTGACGACGCATCCGGACAGTAACGGAATAATTCATAGATCCAAACAGGTAAAAACCGGATGAGGGCGAAAGCCATACAGAACAAAAATACGAGCCAGTTAAGAGACCATATGGCCGGTTTCGCCATTTTTGATGAGGCGCCCCCTTCATTTTTTATATGGGCGGATGTGAAGGAAATCATTTTTACTTTCCGGATCCCGACCTTTTGTTTGCAATAGGTAAGCGCCAAAATTCCTCCGAAATGATTTTCACTTAACTTAAATACTTAATTCAGCGTAGGAAATATGAAAAAAAATTAGAATTCTGAAGGTTTGATAAATTTATATTTACACGAAAGCTGGATATAATCTCTTGAGCCTGTAAGATTGTGATATCTAATCCTTTTTCATTTTTCTTTTATCTTTTTTCTTAAAATACAGACCCGATTGAATATTGAATTTAGAATATGTTATCGCTATCTTTGTACATTGGAAGATTTTCAACATAAGGAGCCCGATAAACGATGAAAAAACCAGATCCGGTAAAGAAAAATAACATGAAATCGAAACTGGATATCGCGAAAAACTGGCTGCCCCGATACACCGGTACAAATATTGATGATTTTGGTGATTATATCCTTCTGACAAATTTTCCCAATTATGTGGAAAAGTTCGCGGAACAGTTCAAATGCGATGTCAATGGAGTCGGGCGGCCAATGCAGGCAGCGACGAACTCCAGTGGTCTGTCCATAATCAATTATGGAATGGGTTCACCCAATGTCGCGACTATTATGGATCTTTTAACCGCTCGTCATCCAAAGGGTGTGCTTTTCCTGGGTAAATGCGGCGGTCTCAAAAACTCCGCGGAAATCGGACACTTTATACTACCAATAGCGGCTATTCGCGGTGAGGGTACAAGTAATGACTATATGCCGCAGGAGGTTCCCGCTTTGCCCTCATTCAAAATGCATAAGTTTATTTCGGATAAAATTATCGAACACGGACAGGATTACCGGACCGGCGTGGTTTATACCACCAACCGGCGGGTTTGGGAGTGGGATAAGGAATTCAAACAGTACTTAAAAAAGCTGTCGGTAATCGCGATTGATATGGAGACGGCGACCATGTTTATTGTCGGTCATGTTAATGAAATTTCACGAGGAGCATTGCTTTTAGTTTCAGATATGCCGCTTTTACCCGAAGGGATTAAGACCGAACAATCGGATCGTATGGTGACCCGTAAATATGTTGATCTTCACCTTCAGATAGGTATTGAAGCCATGACCGATATTGGCGGGAAAGGTGAGCAGATCAGGCATTTCAGATATTAAAAGTTCTGATTTCAAAGCGCGGACGGCCAGAGAACCAATTTATCCCCATTGATTTCAAAGCCGTTTTTGGTGAATATTTGAGCGACGGGGCTGTTCACAGCCACTTTCCCATCAATCAAACTTACTTCCATTCGCTGCCTGAATGTTAACGCCGCGGGAAGTTTTAACCAGTTTTTTATCACGTCACATAACGCTTCAGACTGGTCCGGGGAAATATTATCGGTAATGTTGATCCGGTCACCATATTGTTCGGTGTAAGCAATCACACGACCGTTTTGAAAGATCAAATGATTTGATGCCTGCCGCGTAACCGGAATCGTTTTCCCTTCTGTGTTTGATACATTCCATGAAACCGCGCCCCCCAAGGGAAGGGAGGGATCAATCGTGCTTATGGCTATGGCGGAAGTATTATCCTCAAGCGGAGGCGATTGAATTTTTTCCAAAAGATCTAATGCTTCCGGTAAGGCGAACTGCACACCTGAGAGGCCCTTAATGAAATATCCGCGGCGGATTTCACCCTGCCATTCCAACCGCTTGAGAACCTGAAATATACGGTACCACGGAATAAGACCTTCCTCCCTGCGGTACCATTCCTTTACCAGGATCCCATAACGCCGGAGAAGCATCCGGGCCTGCCGTTCCGCGCGGAGTGAATCATCGATATTTTTACCCATTACGGCAAAGGAATTGACAGAAAACCAACGACCGTTCTTCAGCTGTATTTGTCCGGAAACCATTTTCTTAAGCGCGGACTTGTTCAATCGCGGACGCCTTTGAGAACGCGCCCAGGGAGGGGCATTGTCGGGCAGCTGACTGCTTTTTTCGGAGTTTTGGCCGGATTTGAGTATGCCGTGAAGCGCGTCAGGATTGTCACATGAAATGAGACCTTTATTTACCAGAACCGACATAACATCAGTGAGATCATTATATGCCAAACCCGAGGCTGATTCCATGTCACGGAACAGACTGGCGCCGTTTTCCCGTAAAAAGGATAAAACCATCCGGCCCTGATTGGTTAAGTCCTCCATGTTTCCGGCGGTCATTTCTTTATCATAAAATAGATTCCCGCCCGATCGGGGAAGGAATTGAATCACGCGGCGGCCGGCATCTGAACCGCGGATTATTCTCGGGATGATTTCTCCATTTTGGATAAAATCATGAAATTTTTCAATATGTTCGCCCAGAGATGAAGGCCCGGAAGGGCACATTCTGGAATACAAAATTTCCTGTTCAAAAAAATTCAGTGGAAAATGAAAGCCCTGATAACGATTTAAAATATCAGAGACCGGTTGTCCCGGTTTATTGACACCATGCCATGCCAGAGAAAAAGGGTAGAAGACCTCAGGCGGAACCGGGGAAGCTGAACGTCGTCTTCCCCCAATAGTCATCCGGTATAACTCGGCGAAATTCTGCCTGTCACACCAGTATTCCTGATTTTCTCCCGCAATCAGTCTGCCACGAACCAGCTCCTTTTCCTTTTGCAGGATGTCTAATGTTTTCAATACATCTTTATCTGATACCGAAATGTTCTGCAGGATCTTATCCTGAGTGATCGGGCCACGGGTACGAAGAAATTTTTGAATTCGCTTACGCAGCTGATCTTTTTCCGCGGGTTTCAAAAACATTGGTTCATCTGATTTTGTTATCCAGCCGCCGGGTCTGCCTTTTAACAAGGAAACGCGTTTATCCGAATTTAATTCGTCAAGCCAATTCTGAAGACCATCAGAAGCCCGTTTTGTCAGATCTTCGCTGCTGACCGGTCCAAGTTTTTCGATGATAGAATAGAGCGATTCTCTGTCCCCGGCCCGAAAAGCCGGTTCAAGATGCTGCCAGCGGCATTCAGCTTGCTCAACCATTATTCGGGAAACGACGGAAGGTATATTCTCTTTGTTTAGTATCTCATTTAGTAATTCGCCGGAGGACGCGTCCGGTTTTCCGATTTGACGGCTGCGATCTGATTCGTAAATATTATCGGAGAGAAATTTAAAAAGGATTCCCGATGCCATGGGAGAAGGGTAGGGGGTATTGACATAATGAATCCGGATGCTTCCATCCCGAATTTGTCCGATCACCTTTTTCAGGGAGCCCAGGTCAAAGACATCATTCAGGCAATCCCGGTATGTTTCCGCGATAATCGGAAAATCAGGATATTTTCTGACTGTCTGGAGCAGGTCGGAAGCCCTAAGGCGCTGAAGCCAGAGAGGAATTCTTGTTCCTGGCCGGCTGCGGGGCAACAGCAAAGCGCGCGCCGCGTTATAACGGAAGCGGATAGAAAAAATATGCGTATCGATAAGCGAAGAAACTAACAATTCTTCAATATCCTCTGCGGTCAGCCGGAATAATGCTTCGAAGTCCGGGGCTTCTTCCGTATCGAGAAGACGGATTAAAATATTATCGTCATCATAAGTGTATTGGGCCTGGAGATTCGCGGCTCGTTCAATTGCAGCCGAAATGGTGATGGCCCACGCCCCGTTCACTCTGGCGCCGAGCGGCGCGTGCAGCATCATTAAGGGCTCGCCGCTGCTGTCAGCGAACCATTCCAGCACGAAGGTCTTATCGGTCGCAATCACCGAACTGTGCTCTTTTTGCTTCTGATAATATTGGAACAGATTTTTTGCGGTGAAAGGATCCGCGTGGCACTCATTCTCAAGCCAGATTTCAGCCGTATCCTGTTCAATTTTTTGGGTAAGTTCACGCCGGAAAGCGGCGATCCGCATGCTGGTGGAATAGTCCCGATAAAGAATATCCCCCTTCCAGAACGGCGCTCTTGGTTTGATATCGGACCGGGGCGAGACGATCATGCGGTCCTGTCTGATTTCATTGATACGCCATTCATTATTACCAAGAAAGAAGATATCGCCGATTCGTGATTCAAATACAAATTCCTCTTCCATTTCACCCAGCTTGACATTTTCACCTTCGAGATAAACTCCGTAATATCCGCGGTCCGGTATGGTTCCGCCATTCATTATCGCGGTGAGACGACTGCCGCGCCGCGCGATAAGATTGTCATTAACCTTGTCCCAGTTCAGTCGGGGTTGGAGGGTCCGGAGCGGGGATTCGGCGTATTGGCCGGAAAGCATATCCAGAACCCGGTTGAACGCGTTTTCGGTCAGATTGCGATAGCAATAACTGCCGGTCATTAACCGGTATAGCTCACGGCGAGGCCATTCCCTCATGGAAACTTCGGCGGTGATCTGCTGAGCAAGAACATCAAGAGCGTTTTCAGGGATAACAGTCTCTTCAATATTCCCGGACGCGGTATTTGCCGCCATCGCCACGGCGTCATCCAAATCCGACGGATACAACGGGATGATCCGCCCCTTGCTGGTGGCGTCAAGCAGATGCCCGCTCCTGCCCACCCGCTGTAAAGCGGCGGAAACACTTTTAGGAGCTTCAAGCTGAATCACCAGATCGATACTTCCGATATCGATTCCCAGTTCAAGTGAAGCCGTCGCGATAACCGCGGGGATCCGGCCCGCTTTTAATTCGCTTTCAATTTTATACCTTTCTTCCCTGGAGATGCTGCCATGATGAGCAAGAATAATCACCGCCTCGGGATCGCCGGTTTCGTTCCGGTAACGGTCGTTCAGCTGACGGGCGATTTTTTCCGTCTGCGCCCTCATGTTGGCGAAAATCAACGTGGTTCTGTGGCGGCGAATCAAATCATACAGGGTGTCATAGACATACGGCCAGACGCTGGCATCAGGCAATTCTCCAAAGGATTCAACCGGTGATAAAACCTTGATATCCATATCCTTTCTCAATCCGCAATCTATAATCTCCACCGGTCTTGGTTCAGGATGATTATTCAGGAGAGTCGATTCTCTTCCGCCAAGAAAAGCGGCGATCCGATCGAGTGGTTTTTGAGTTGCCGAAAGACCGATCCGCACCGGACTGTTTTCGCAAAGAGCGTTCAGTCGTTCCAGTGAAAGACTGAGATGAACCCCGCGTTTGCCGCCGCTCAAATTGTGAATTTCATCGACGATTATGTACTTCAATCCTTTGAAGAGCTTTCTCCCGCGGTCGCCGGTAAGTAAAAGATACAGTGATTCCGGTGTGGTGATCAGAATATGCGGGGGACGTTTAAGCATGGATTGACGCACATTAGCGGGTGTATCTCCCGTGCGGACCGCGGCGCGGATTTTTGGCGTTGTCATACCCGCTTCTGTCGCGTACTTCGATATGCCTTGAAGAGGCGTCTGAAGATTTCGTTCGATATCATTGTTCAATGCCTTTAGCGGAGAGATATACAGCGTGTGCACGCCTCCGGGATTGTCGGAAAATAATTCAGGATCGGATTGCAGGGACTGACGGAACACGTGATCGATGCACCAGAGGAAGGCCGCAAGTGTTTTCCCTGATCCGGTAGGCGCGAAGATAAGCGTATGTTTTCCGGACGCGATGGCCGGCCACCCTTTGATCTGCGGCGGACTCGGTTTGGGGAATGTCCTATTGAACCAGGATGCGACAACCGGATGAAACCCGGTTTTTTCAAAGACTGATTTTTTCATAGGAAAAACATATCGGAATAATGGGAGATTGTCAAGGAGGAAGTGAGAATTGAAGAGCGTTAAGAGAAAAGAGTTATGAGTTAAGAGTAGGGCGGGCAAAGATAAAATGATTCCCCAATCCCGAAGGGATGAAATTATTATAGAAAAACAAATCCCGCAACTGACCCTCTCTCGATCCCCTCCCTTATGCATAATGGAGGGGAAGGGCATGATTTATCAGGCCCGGGGTGGGTTAAAAAGTAAAAAGTAAGAAGTAAGAAGTAGGAAGTGAGAATTTTAAGAAAAAAGATAAAAGATAAAAGAAAAAAGAGTTGGAACAGGCTGTTTCCCCCTTGGCCAAAGTGGGAAGTAAGGAACGTTAAGAGAAAAGAGTTATGAGTTAAGAGTAGGGCGGGCAAAGATAAAATGATTCCCCAATCCCGAAGGGATGAAATTATTATAGAAAAACAAATCCCGCAACTGACCCTC
>JACDJC010003309.1_pt1 | contig 11801 bp, 26 predicted proteins | sample 7454191 | NCBI WGS metagenome assembly JACDJC01 (sample SAMN14253291, study PRJNA609438) | sludge metagenome | isolation source: sludge after 25d culture with pyrite and EDTA | collected 2018-12-20
CTTCTTTTTAAGATGCTGTTCCTCTATCCAATAAAACTCTCCACAAGACACCTCAACCTTATAGAAAAGCTCCACAATCACTTTATCGGTTATCTCTTCTACAATCGTTGCAGTACCCTCTACTTTGTTTTCCACTAATTTAATGTTAGGTACACCATCTGTTTCTATGCGCAACACTTCTCCTGCTCTTCTTGCGACGATTACACCTATTTTTTGATTCCATAGGCTATATACTGTTTCGCCTATTTCATACCCCCACTTCGGGTTTAGGAGTGTTGATAATACTAGTTTTTCCATTATTTGGGTTCTTGCTCGAATGAAGTCTTCGGATATGTTAAATATGTCTTTTGTGTCTGTCATTGTTTTCTATTCTGTTTCTCTTATACGTCTACTAGCCATCAAACGAACATTATGTGCCTGTTTCTCATGCAAAACTGTTAAAGCATACGGAAAGCCTTTGTGAATATATCGTAACATTACTAAATATGCGAGCATATGGTAGGCGGTTTCTTCATCTACCCTAACCTCCAAATATGCCTTCAACTGTCCGTATTCTTGGTCTGCAAATTCGGCTAGTCTTTTTAAATCACGTGACTGTGCTGTCCTGCCCAACATATAGAATCCATAACATGTTAGAATCGCTATAATAATCCCCGATATTGTGTTTAGCATTATTTGACTTCCTCAATGATAGACAACAAAGCAAGGTCGTCAACATTCTCTAGCCAGCCTGTAATATAGAATGTATGGTCTTTGCCGTTAATGTTTTTGACCCCTATTGCTACAGGGTCGACAAGTTGGTCTATTCTTGCTTGTATTTGTTGTTCTAGTTTTTCTGATTCTACCCATTCTATGTTTCTTACCTCTATTTTTTTGTCTATGTCAGTTAATATGCTTTCTAGTTTGCCTATTTCTTGTTTGATTATTTCTCGACATAGGTCTAGTTCTTGTGAGAAATATGTTTGGGTATAGTTTGTTTCAACCCAGCCAAATAGTCTTTTGACCTCCGATTTTTGTGTTGTCGTTAAACAATAGTTGTCTATTGTTTCTGTTATGTTTTTTAAATATTGTTTAACCCTTGATATATGGTGGCGGTCTTGTTCTGATAGTGGTGTTTGTCTGGCAAGTTTTCTAACATCAGCTATTAGCGTGGTGATTGTTTTCTGCAAATTTTTTGTCCATTCTTCTATAGTCTCAAATTCACCTAAACTTTCAACCCCAAATGCTCCTGTTGGTAGATGGGTTTGGCTTTTATTTGAGATCCATTGTTGTTTCAGGTATTCTGTAATGTCGGAATTATAGAATGGGTGTGTTTCTGCATCTAAAATATATATTCGGTCGAATAAATGTTTTACTTCTACTATTTTTTGGGCATGTTCTTCTGGTATTAGTTCTTCATATAGTTTTAGTGGGGTCTGCTTTATGGCATTTGCTGCATATCCTTCATCTGTTTCTAGATAGTATGCCCATCTTATCTGGGTGGATTCTTCTGTAGAAAGTATACAATATGTGTCCCTTCGATGGTTGGGTGCAACTTCATAGTCAAATATTTTAAAACATGTATTATAGTTTCTATCTGTATTCTTTTTACACTCTTCTGTGTGTGTGATTTCCCCTGTGACTGCCCTTTCAGATAACCCCAATTTGGTATTTATCATTTCAATATTATGTGGCATCAGTTTATCAAGTTTATTTAAATCTATTTTCGCACATTTAGAAATAATTTCTTCATATTCACCAGTCTTTATACCGATAGAGGTTCCCAATATTTTGTTGACCTGTAACGTTTTTTGTTGTTCAAGGTTTGTTAGTTTTGGTTTTAGGATTGTTTCTACATGGTCTGTCAGCATTAGTTCTGTCATTATTTTGTTCCTTCTATTTTTTTGATTATTTTTTCTGATGTTATGTTGTATTCGAGTTTGGATCGGATTTCTGCATCTTCTATTCTTTGTTGTCTTTGTTCTTGTATTCGCTGTTCTTCTATGTCTTGTTTGTGTTGTTTTAGTTGGTTGACATTCATGTTTTCAATGTTTTGATGTTCTGTGTTTGTTTCTTTTCGTTCTTGTATTCTCTGTTTTTTTAGTTTAAACATTATCTTTCTTTCTTCTATAAATCTGTTGTGAAACTGCCATCATGTGCAAAATCTTCACGGATATCAATTTTTATACCAAATCCGTTCATAATTTCAGGCATCTTAGACAACCATATCTCTGTCGGCAGTGTCTTCGGACGGTGTGCAAATCCCCAATTTAGAATCGATTCCGTCGAACCCAGCAGATGCAATGCGTTTCTGTATTCTCGTTTACTGCTCATCTTGTCATCCCACTTCCTGACCATCAAAGAGATCATAAAACTCCTCAGACGTTACCACATGCACCTTGCCTGTATGTTCAGAAACCATAATCCAGTCATCACATTGAAAAACAAAATCATATGTACAACCAGAATCATTATGTCCTTTCAAATTAATATTGTCTCCTGAATTGACATCTGAAACATATACCTCATGGGTAAATACAGTATCTTCCCAGCCACATGATATTAGCTCGTCTAGGAGGGTTTGTATATCGTGTTTGTGGTAGTTCCATGCTTTTTGTATATCGTTTTTTCTTCTATATTTATTCATTATTTTCCTTTTCTTTACTCATTTATCATCACCGATGTGCCTCTGTTGATGCGGTATATGTATCCTCGTTCTTAAAAAAAAGTTTACATAACTTCTTAGCATGTTCACGCTCAACGTTTAAACGCTCAACTTTAGATTTATAGACAAGTTTCTTTTTAATCGTCGTCAGGTTCTTCAACCCAAGCCACAAACTCGTAAGGATTAGCACCAAAATATCTATGACATCCTGCACAATGAGCAAACGCATTATCAGGATCAAAGCGTGTAGCTAATTTGGCTCTGCCTTGAAAATGTGAACATTGCAAACTAGTTGTTGGTGGTGTATATTGTGTTCCACATCTTTCACAACGCCACCCAGCTTTTGAGCGGATATATAGACTAAAATGTTTATCTGCTGTATTGATTTTAACCATCAGAAACTCTTTTCAACATAGACATAATATATTCTACCTTTGCCGGTACTACTCCATTGCCACACATCTTATACCTTTGAGAATTAGACAACTCTACAATTTCACCACCCATGACACCATATTTTGTATGGTTGTCGGGTATTCCCATAAGTCTTTCACATTCCAAAACAGTCAACCTGCGAACATTATTGCCTTTATAAATCCCTACAGATTCTTTCAGCACATCAGGTATCACAACCTTTGGCTGTCTATTGCCACCCTGCATAGTATTTAAAGTTGGGGCAATACCTTCAGGTGAGAAAACTCTGTTGTTTGAATGACTCGGATTATTTAAAGTATTTATACTTAAAGCATCTACGGAAGTATCTTGTCGACCGCCTTCTGGCTTAAATATAATCTCTCCTCCGCTTCCTCTTCTAACACCGACAACAAAGACACGTTCTCGATTCTGGGGAACACCAAAGTCGGTGGCGTTGAATATGTGCCACCAGATATCATACCCGATTTCCCCCATTTTATGGAGAATATTTCTGAAAGTCCATCCTCCGTCAATGCTGAGAACACCTTTAACGTTTTCCCAGATGAAATATGTTGGTTGAACTTCTTCGATGCTTCTAAAATAGTGGTCGATGATTCCAGAAGCCCCATCGAGACCTGTCCTTTTTCCTGCAATAGAAAATGATTGGCATGGTGAACCTCCGGTAATAATGTCGATTGATCCTTCATGTTTCTTAAAACAAGTTTTGGTGATGTCACCATGATTTGGTATTCCTTTCCAGTTGTGGGCTAGTGTTGCTGATGCGTATTTGTCTTTCTCACAAAACGCTACAGTTTCAATATTTTGTTTGTCTGCGGCTAGTGTGAATCCTCCATAGCCCGAGAATAAATCTAACATCCTCATAGTATTTCTTCTAAAAAAGTGTTTAATACCTGCATAACATGTGTAGGCAACCGAGCATCATCTAAAACAACCCTCACAGCCCTAGCCACACGACTATCATGCTTTACACGCCTAGCATACTCCACCTCCAAAGGCAACGCCCTACGATACTGCAACAACCCCTCAACATGATCACCCTCAATCAACAAACCCTCTTTAGCAAGATCAGACAACCGACCACGAACAGTATTAACAGCCACACCATCCAAAACAATATGTTTCTCACAAAACCAGTGCCGAGAATCTGCAACCTCTAAAACTACTTCACGAACAGATAGCTTTTTTACAACAGATAAACTAGGTTTACTTTTAGAAGTAGAATATGTTGGAACATAATCAGGTATGTAGTGATGTATCTCATATTCATTCATCTTCTTCTCCTTCTCGTTTCTCTACTAGTTTCACCAACTCATCAACAATATTTTCGTTGTTTAGTATTGACTGTATTTTCTGTTTCAACCCTATGTTTTCTTTGCGGTAATCTAATCCTGAAATTTGGACGAATTTGCTATAATTGAAGTTGGGTAGAGCTTCTAATAGTTTTATCTGTTGTTTCTTTTCTGTATCTGTTAAGTCATTAAAGCTATTAGCCCAAGCTTCATGATATGTGAATGTTTTTAGATAGCCTCCGGTTGTCTCATGTTCTGGATTTTCTGCTTTTTCTTCGTCTGTCATGTTGACTTCGGATACCCATTTGGTTAAATGCAAAAAAAGGAAGTCGGGTTTTTCGGCATTGCCCCATTCTTTTGTAGTGCATGGTCTGTCAAAAACTTGGATAGTTGTTGGTGTTTCAGTGTTGAAAAACCCTACATTCCTGTTACCTGTATTCCAGTTACCTGCATTCCAGTCGCCTGTATTCCTGTGACCTACATTCACGTTACCTGCATTGCTGTTACCTGCATTCCTGTGACCTGTATTCATGTCACCTGCATTCCAGTCACCTGCATTCATGTTACCTGCATTCCAGTCGCCTGTATTCCTGTGACCTGTATTCCTGTTACCTGTATTCATATATTCTCCTTTAAGTCATCACCAAAACCATATCCATAATTATTATGTCTGAATCTTTCAACACGCTCAATAACCTGCCTATCAGAATCATATCTGCCCTTTAACCTCACTATTTTGCGTTTGGCATCAGCCTTATCATATTTTGACTGTAACCATTGTTTAAACCCTAAAGTCTTAAACATCATCACAAAACCTAACAGTAAGGCTATTACGGCTGTTGGGTTATTTCCAAATAATTTATTCATTAAATTTTCTCTTCCCTTTTGTCGATCATACCTGAAAGTGTTTCCACTTTTTTCGCACAATACCCCTTAACTAGAAGGTACAGCTCATCTGTCAAAAAAGACCCTTCCACATAAAACTCATCATGAGTGATGGACGCCAAAACCTCTTTCAGCTTAAGTTGTGTAAATTGTGAAGAATCTGAATATAATGCTAACTCTAGGAGCCATGACTCATAACGTCTAACCATCCTTATATTCTTTAACATCTCTTCTAATTCTTTTTCTAGATTCTCATAAGCTTCCATCATTTTTCTCCTTTCAATTCATGTACAGTAATAACACAATCAGCGAAACCACGATTATCTAACTTTAAATCTTCGACCTTGAAAAAATTTTCACCATATTTAACTATGAAGTGAGGATTGCTTAAAGACGTATCAGCAGGAAATCTGCCAACTATCTCAAATCCAAGACCATTAGAATACGTCCCACCCGTTTCAAAATCATCTGACTCTAAGCAATCGTCGAATACAGATTTTAAATCATCAATATCAGTAAGAAGCCATCTCAGATTATCCAACTCATTATCTAACCATTCAATCTCTGTATCCAAAGTAAATTTCTGCTCATTCAGATTATCCAACTCATCCTCTTTGTCTTTAATTCTATTCTCAAAATCGTATCTAGTGTTATCATATAAACTCATTGTTTGACCGCCACTATACTAGACAAATGTTGTGACTCTTCTAGCCTGTCAAACCGTTCCTGTGAATCTAGCCTTTTTGTGTCTGGTTCATCTATTTTTTCATCTAAATATTTTGTTATTTCTTTTAATGTTTCTTCTATCTGTGTTTCTATGTCTGTTGTTTTCATTAGGTTTGCTCTCTTTTGTTGGTTGTACACTATTATAACATATCTATTTGGTTTTGTCAAGTCTTTCTATTTGGTTTAGAATTTCTTCCACATCATCATCGCTCAGACATCCTATAACGTCATCAGTTATCGGAGTGTCATAACATATATCGCCACTTTTCAACACCGCTAACTCCCACAACCCTTTCTCATTTCCATAGGAATATGGATGTCTTACTACGCTTGCTCCGTAACCATTCTTGAAGTCATAAAGTCTTTGTTGACCCCCATAAATAGACTTTTCCTCACACATCCTGTTTCGTATAAATCTTTTGAATGTTTCCACTATTTCGTTTCCTCACCCTCTAGCATTAAATGACGTGCCAACTGATCCTCATCAACAACCCATTTATATTTAACCAAAACATTCAAACTCTTTAGCCTGTCTACATGCCAATAAACGCCTTGTCTAGTCATGTCTAGTATGTCTGCTATTTCAGGTATTGTGTGTCCTGATTCTAACATTCTGGCTATTTTTTCGGCTTGTTCGCCTATCATTCCATGTGCAATCATTAGTTGTCCTCTATAATAACTTTGGGCGTTGCTGTGACTTCTTCATAATATAAATCTATATTGAATCCGTATTTTCTCATATCGGTTTTTCTTGGCTCTAAGCGACAGCAATCTAAAACTGTTTTTAGTTGTGCTTCTGCACCTTCAAGTACTTCTCCGTCGTCTGTAATCAGTTTTGTTTTTGATAGTAACGCTGATTGGATTCTTGGTCGGTCAGGTTTTTTATATGTTTTTGCTTGTTTTATTTTCATGAGACCGTAGGGTGTGTCGTATTGTAGGTCGGGTTGGTCGTATAGTTTTTGTATTAACGCAGATTCGACCATGTTGTTGTGTAGTTTGATTGTGTCTAGTAGTTGTTGTGTGTTTTGCCAGTTTTCTGCCAGTTCGTCTATGTCTAGTTCGTTGATGTTTTGTTTGTGTGGTTGGATTGTGTTGTAGATTTCTTTTTCTGCTTGTTGGTTTTCCATTATGGTTTGCTCCTTTTTCTTTACTTATGTCCTGATATTTGATATAACTTATACTTGTTCACCCTCTGGGTAACGTGTCTCAATATCAACAATTGTTTCACCTATGTCTTTTGACGATTTCCCACAATCGACACATGCTATATTAGGTACAACATTTGCCCAAAAGTTGTAATCATCATAGGCGCTTCGTGTTGTGATGTTGCCGCAATTTTCGCATTGTAAATCAATTGTTAAGTCTCTTCTGTTTTGATTATATCTTTTTGTTACTTTCATTTTTTTTGCCCTTCACTGAAGTGTTCATTGAAATGAGTTAAGAAATATTGTTTTTTGCTCTTTAAATCGTTTGTTTGTTCAATTGAAGCCTCAATTTTTCTATCAAGTTTCTCTATAACTGATTCTTTTTCAAACCTGACTTCATCTTCACAATGGAGAATCTCATAGTCTTTGCTTGTTGAAGAATTTATGTAAGCAAACTTGATATCTGCTTCTGAATATTTGCATTCTAAATAAGCAACAATGATTGTTGGCATTACTTTGAAAGCTTCGAAACCAATTATGACCCCATGATGAGGTTCGTAGGTGTCGTATTTTTTGACTAAGATTTTGACTTTGTCGCCAACTTTGAATTGATCTATGCGTTTTGCTGTGCGCATGTCTATTTCTAGTTTTATTCCGTCTATTTCTACTATTTTTTTATTGTTTTCCATTATGGTTTGCTCCTTTGTTTGGTTATGTCTACCATTATAACACATGTCTTTGGTTTTGTCAAGTCTTTCTATTTGGTTTGTTTAAAAGACTCCACAGCAACATCAAAAACCCTACCAGCATAACCCAACAACTCATCCAACAACACAGAATCAACAGACACACCCTCGCCAGCTTCAAACTTTAAAGAATCCGCCTTAATTTTATCCAAACTCCTAAAACCAATATCCTCAATATCTTTAATAGTCAACGTCTCAAAAACATCAGATGCAGGGGTTTCCGATGATACTTTAAAATCTGTACTTCTCATAACTTTCTCTAAAATCATGGACATCCACACTTCTGTCGCTAACTCTACCGCTCCTTTGAATGTTTTAGTTCTGTTCAATAGTTCACCTGTATAGGGTTGAGAGGTTTCTGCAATTTCTTTTATTCCCTCTTCAAACATGGTCTGCCCATTTTTTCCGAACACATCTATAAATCTATCCATCTTATCTTTCACCATATTTTACTTACCCTTTTTTCTTTGTTTAAGCTCCCCGACTATCTTAACGACTTTTATTTCATCATCAGACCCCATTTTTATTTCATCAAACCATGATTCACCGTCAACAAGAAGAACAATCCCCTCAGCATCGACAAAACAATATTTGTCACCCTGCTTCAAAGTTGCACCACATAATTTACCGCCACGATAATGTGGGTTCACATAATCAAACCATATTTCCCCATCGTTTAACTTTAATTGAGTAAGGTCGCTAAACAATAAACTGTATTTTTTATTCAACTTCAAACGTATTTCTCCGTACGCCAAGTTTTCTACATTGTCAAACTCTGATATTCCGTCATATTCTAAAACATTATATTCTTTATCAACTAGAATATATGCAAAACCTTTAGGTTCTTTGTTGATTTTAACTACCGTCAAGTTTTTCTGAATGTCACTACAGCTACTTTTTTGAATCGCAATATGGTCATGGAATCTTGTCAACCCTTTGTAAGAAAATTCTTGCCCGTCAGATTTTATAATGCAATGATTTCCATATGTGCCAAAACTTGTATTGCCATTCTTATCTCGTGTAGGGGTATCAAACCATACCTTGCCGTCTACCTTATAGGCTGTTCCGTCAGGTTTTATAAAAGCATGTTTCGTATATTGACCGCAGGTGCCTTGATGGTATTCTATGGATACTTGTATAAGTTGTTTATTGTCGCCTATTTCTTTAATGGAATCGAACCATTCAACCCCTTGAATATTTAGGGGGTTGCCGTCATCCAGAATGATTTGGCTTCTTTCTACTTCAATCATTTCTTGGTTTACTAATTCTTGTTTTGTTGCTAAAATGTTTTTTGTCTCAATTTTCATTCTTCTACCCTCTATTTCTTGCCAAACCATCTACCCTTAACCTGACCATCCTTCAACACCTTAACAATCCTTGCAACAAAATGATAAGATCTACCAGTCAACTCAGCCATACGCCCATAAGAATAACCCTTCTCATGTAACTCCAAATACAGTTTATCTCTAGCACCCCTAAAACTTTGCGCCTGTGCCTGTGACGTTTTGGCTTTCTCATCTAACGCAAGAATCTCTGCACAAACATTCTCTAAATATGTTCCCATAGCCTAAAACTCATCTACAGGGGTGGCATCATCGAAGGTTGTTTGATTGTCTTTAATGATTTCAATGTTTTCTGGTTTATTAAAAATCACTATCTTTAATTCTGTTCTAATTTCACCTTCTGGAGTTAACCATGCTTTGGCTTCTGGTATGCCTTTCAAATATACTGTATCGCCATATTCTATTGTGTTTCCTAGTTCTGCTAGTTCGCCCCATAGAGTGAAGGACACATAGTTGTAGAGGGCTTCTCCGTCACTGTTTTTTCCTCCATACGTTGAGATTGAGGCTGTATAATATTTTGTGCCTGAGTCTGTCTGCCCTACTCTTGGTTTGCCTGGTTTGCCTTTTAGGTGCCATGTGTTTTGTGTTTTATATTTTGTCATTATTTTTCCTTTGTTTTATTGTTGTTTATTTTGTCAAATAATTCTACGACAGCTATACGTCCATCATATTTTACTTCTATTTCACCTATCATTTTTTCTCCTTGTTGAATGCTGGACATAAACCCTTATAGTCGCACCAGCCACACAACTTAGACTGTGTAGGCACAGGTTCCTCTACTTTCAGTAGCTTTTGCGCAACGGCTGTCAACCATTGCCAATTATCTTCAACCGACTGTTCAGTAAATTCGTATCTATAATATTGTGCAGTATTCGCATAATTTAGAATACCTACACTAGCCCCTACTATATAGGCATATGTTAGGATTTGGGGTAGGTTGTATGATGCTTGATGCTGATTTTTGGGGTTTTTAGATATTTTATGGTCTATAACGATAGTCTCACCGCTAGTGTTTCTTGCCATTACGTCTATATATCCTATAAATGGTTTTCCTGCTAGTTTGGTTTCTACAAGTTTTTCACATGTTAAATCTCCGACATGTTGTTGTTCCAACATTTTTTGGGTTGCTATATAGCAGTCGATAATGTTTTCGTTGTCTGCTGGGTTGTCTTCTAATAGTTCATAGACTTGGTCGGTTTTCATGTTTTGGATTGTTTTAGTATTTAGGAGGGTTTCTATTCCGTCGTGTATCCATGTTCCATAGTCTGTTAGTGTTGTGTCTTTTTCTACATCTGGTTTTTCTATATAGTCGTACCACCATTTTTGGGTGCAGTTGTTGAATGTTTTTAGTGATGAGTAGGATAGGTGTTGGAGTGGTTCTCCTTGCCTGTTGGTGGCTTGTTCAAATAAAGTCATACAATCAGTTTTCTTCTAAAGGGTCTAAATCTTCTTCTTCAATCCATTCGGCTGTTTCGGAGTCTTTAATAACATAATATAATTGTGAAATTTCAAAAATGTCTCTTCTTAAACCTACATGATGAACTATTTTTATGTCACCTATTTTTCTTTCCACGATAATGCCTGACATGAAATCGCAGTAGGAATGTGGTTGAACTTTTTGACCTATACCATATTTCCATTCAGTAACATCATGTATGACTTGCATAAATTCTTTCCATTCGCCTATTAACGCATCGTGTCTGCCCCAGTTTCCTGAAACATCTGGTGTACCCATTTTGTCGGCTAACGCATCTATCTGTTTTATATAGTTTGTGCTCATTTAGAATGGTTCTCCGTTTAGAATTTCGCCTGCCATATAATCTGTAACATCATCAGCAACAGCCTTAGCTTTAACTGCTGTCAAGTCTTTAAATAAAACACCGTTAGTTAGTTCTTTGATTCGGTCTAGAATTTCTTGTTTATATTCTGGGTTGATTTCTATCAGGTCTTTAATTCGGTCTCGTTGTATCGCTATTTTGTTGTCTATAGCCTCCACTTTGGGTTTACCCTGTGTTTTAGGTTTGGTTTGTGGTTTAGCCTGTGATTTGGCTTTGGGGGTTTCTGTTTTGTCTTCTCCACGGTTATCTTGAGAGTCGGCATCTTTGTTATCGTCGATTAGAAATAAACCATTTAGAGCATATTTGCGTGCATATGATGAAGTTGCACCTGTTATCTGACCTGCACTCATTCCCGATAATGTTTCAGCCTCTCTCGCATACGCTGTGTTCTGCCATGTGTTGGTTCCGTCTCTTAGGGTTGCTGTGGCTTGAACATAGTTTTGTCCACTTTTTTCTATGATGTCATCTGAAATTATTAATGTTGCCCCATCTTTTAGGTAGGGTTTTACTGCATCTAGTATGTCTTCACATTTTCGGTAGCTATATTTTCCGAATTTGTTCCATTGGTTTTTGGGTGCTTCTAGGTTTTGTTGTATTGTGTGTAGTAGGTTTTCTGTTTTTTCAGCCATATTTCTGCTCCTTGATTAATATCCATTATTATAGCATAAAAATTATGTCCTGTCAAATATTATATATGTTACCATTCTTCATTCGTCTGCTTACCTCTCAACGAAGCATTTAAAGACCTAC
>JACDJC010003310.1_pt1 | contig 11797 bp, 8 predicted proteins | sample 7454191 | NCBI WGS metagenome assembly JACDJC01 (sample SAMN14253291, study PRJNA609438) | sludge metagenome | isolation source: sludge after 25d culture with pyrite and EDTA | collected 2018-12-20
AAACAAGGATTGAAACAAGTTTGGATTTATTGGGACAGATGTAAATGTTAGTCCAACAGATTGATTTCCATTAAAACAAGGATTGAAACCGGCAGCGATGGAGTAAAAAAGCTAATGATTGACCACCAACAGATTGATTTCCATTAAAACAAGGATTGAAACTTCCCGCGCCTAAAAATGCAGATTCTCGCACGGCACTCCAACAGATTGATTTCCATTAAAACAAGGATTGAAACAAAGCCCTGTTTGGCATCAAAAAACCGGCTCGCATCCAACAGATTGATTTCCATTAATCGAATCGAAAAATTCATTTTTCACCAACTGTCACAACAATGATTTTATTGATTTTTCGAGATTTGAAATTAATAATATTTTCTGTCGGGTTTTTAGTCCACCTAAAGCTCCGGAAACCTCTTCACATCCACTTCCCCCATCATTTCATACACGTTTCTGAAGAGTTTTTCAACGTTTGGTTTCGAGAAATACTCGCCGTCGATTCCGTAGGCGGGGCGGTGTTCCATGGCCGAAAGGGTTCGTGGTGCTGCGTCGAGGTAATAGAACGCCTTTTGCTCTATCAGCACTTTTTGCATCATAAAGGCTGTGGCGCCGCCCGGAACATCTTCATCCATGAAGATCACTTTATTTGTTTTTTTGATGGATTCCAGGATAGTGTGGTTGATGTCGAAGGGCAGCAAGGTTTGCACGTCAATCACTTCAACCGAAATATCTTTGGAGCTTTGCAGCAGGCGGGCTGCTTTTATCGCGTGGTGCGCGTTCCAGCCGTAGGTTACCACGGTAACATCGCTTCCTTCGCGTAAAATCTCGGGCACACCCAGCGCAACCTTGTATTTTCCGATGTTAGCGGGCATTTTCTCTTTCACGTTGTAACCTTTCAGCGGCTCAATTACAAGAGCAGGATCATTTCCTTCGAGCAATGTGTTGTAAAATCCGGCTGCCTGGGTCATGTTTCGGGGTACGCACAAATACATGCCGCGCATGGAGCCCAGCAACATTTGCATGGGTGAACCTGCATGCCAGATTCCTTGTAACTGATGCCCCCGGGTGCGTACAATCACCGGTGCGGCTTGTTTACCTTTGGTGCGGTACTGCATAGTCGAAAGGTCGTCGCTCAATTGTGATTGTGCATAAATCAGGTAGTCTAAATATTGAATTTCGGCAATGGGACGAAAACCGCGCAGTGCCAGTCCAATTCCCTGGCCGATGATGGTGGCCTCACGAATGCCGGCATCCGAGACGCGTTCCACACCATATTTTTCCTGCATCCCTTTCATCCCCTGGTTTACATCGCCCAATTTTCCGGTGTCTTGTCCGAAAGTGATTAGAGTGGGGTGTTTTTCAAACAGATAATCGAAGTTTTTACTGATAATTTCCGCACCGTTCACTTCGGTTGAATTTTCGTCATATTCAACGGGAATGCCCTTTACTTTAAGCGTCGAATCGTTTCCGTTGCGATAGAGGTTCGTGTTGTAAGCATCGTTGGTTTGCATTTCAAACCGCTTTATCCAGGCTTTCAGTTCAGCACGCTCGTTTTCTACTTTTCTATTGGGGTGAATTCGCAACGAAAGTCCTTTTGCGAAACTCAGATACGAACGCCGGGTAGGGAATGTTTTTTGGGTGATTTTCACGAAATCCTGCATACGGTAACTTTGCAGAGTAATCTTATTTTCAATTTTATCGATAATTCGTTTCAACTCATCCTGCTCTTTCTGGTAGCCACCAACAAAGTGCGACCAGGCGTTTTCACGTGCTGCTTTGGCCCGCTCTTTGGCGTTTCTTTCAATCTCCTCGAGCATTTCGGCATCGGCAATTCCGTTTTCGAGCAGCCAGTTGCGCATCCGGATGTTTCCGTCAAATTCTTTTTCCCAGGCCAAACGTTCATCCGTTTTGTAACGCTCGTGCGACCCCGAAGTGGAATGGCCTTGTGGTTGGGTTAATTCCTGAATGTGAAAAACAGCCGGAACATGAGTCTCGCGCGTTCGGGCAACACCTGTTTCAAACATCTCTACCAAAGCCGGATAATCCCAGCCTTTGCAAGTGTAAATTTCGAGGCCGTTGCTGTTTTTTTCTTTCTGAAATCCTTGCAATGCCTTTGAAATACTGGATTTGGTAGTTTGTAATTCAACCGGCACGCTAATGCCATAACCATCGTCGTAAACCGTGACAACCACCGGAACCTGCATGACTCCGGCGGCATTAATCGTTTCCCAAAAAACACCTTCCGACGTGCTGGCATCACCAATCGTCCCAAAAGCCACTTCATTACCGGATACATTATTTTTGAGGAATTTTTTCATTTCAGATTTTTGGCGAACGATTTTTGATGCCTGCGCCAAACCCAGCAACCGGGGCATTTGACCGCCGGTAGAAGAGATATCGGAAGCCGAATTGTACGCTTCAAGCAGGTTTTTTATCTCCCCATTTTCATCTATATTCTGTGTGCTGAAATGGTTGTTGAAATTTCGCCCCACCGTGGAAGGGTTTTTGGGCTCGTCGATTTCACCATAAATCATTGAGAAAAATTCTTCGGGTTGAAGTAAACCCAACGCCAGCATAAAGGTCTGGTCGCGATAGTAACCCGAACGCCAGTCCCCTTTTTGAAATACTTTTGCCATGGCTATTTGTACCACCTCTTTTCCATCGCCGAAAATACCAAAATGCGCCCGCCCGTTGTGAACCTCACGGCGCCCCAACAAACTCAGCTGGCGGCTTAAACTGATGGTATAATAATCCTGAAGAGCCTCCTGGGCGCTAATTTTGTGCATGGTGGCCGGTTTTTCTTTTTCTAATAGCATGGCAATATTATTTCAGACTAAAAACTCTGTTTTGTTGCAAAAGTAACATTTTGAATTTGGTTTTGTTTATTTGAAAGAGATTTGGAGAAAAAATCTTAGATGGAAAAAATACTGTCCAACAGACTGAATTTTATTAAAACAAGGGTTGAAACTAAGTGGAGTCTGTCTATAGAGTCGAGTGTCTGAGCTATAAAGTTCGAATTCAAAGCCTGTCGCGTAATTTTACGGGAGCTTGCGAAGACCGAAAAATGTGAGTCCCGTAATAGCTTTTGTAAGGGTTTTATTTAAAAACCAACAGAAAGCATAAACGGGATGACCATTTTGAGGAAGAACTGCGGTTAAATTACCCGCTGAATCCCGCATTACATATAGCTTTATTATGATGCGTTATTTTTTTATGGATTTATTTGTCCAGCTACTTGTTGTATATTAAGTATAATAAATTCAGCAGGTTTTAAAGGGGCAAACCCGACATAAATGTTTACTCTCCCCAGATTGATATCATTTTGCGTTGTTGTTTCTCTATCACATTTAACAAAATAAGCTTCCTTTGGGGTTGATCCCTGGAAAGCACCCTGTCTGAAAAGACCATACATAAAGGCACCCACATTCAACCGAATTTGCGACCAAAGTGGCTCATCATTGGGTTCGAATGCTACCCATTCTAATCCGCGATATAAGCTTTCTTCCATGTAAAGGGATAGACGGCGAACAGGAATATATTTATATTGAGAATTGATATGATCTGCTCCATTTAAGGTTCTGGCACCCCAGGCAATTGCGCCAAATCCAGGAAATATCCTTATGCAGTTCACACCCAGCGGATTCAATGTTCCATTTTCGCGATTGGTTAAGGTATAATCGGCTGCTTGTACGCCTGTCAATATACTTTTAGTTCCTGCAGGAGCTTTCCATACACCGCGACTTTTGTCAGTACGGGCATATAAACCGGCAATGCTACCGCAAGGTGCGCAGGAGCGTAAATTACCATTATTAAGCGGGTCGTCAATTTTTAACCACGGATAATAGAGAGCCCCGTTATCCGTTTTTGGCAAGGTGGCCCCTGACATTAATGTTCTAATATCTTCAGGCTTACTAACAGATTTTGGTGAATCAACAATCATGAAAGCCCAACGTTCTTTACAATAAGCATCTGCATGCATAAGAATATTGCTGTCTGAAATACCAGGTAAGCAAAGCAAATTGAAATGATCTGCTTCTTCAAGCACATAGATACCTTCTCGTTGAGTACGACTTCCGATATATATACTGCTTGCTTCTGCGTCAGTAAATGCAACTTCACTTCCATTGCCCATATAAGCAGTGCTGCATCTGGGACGAGAATTCTTCAATATTCCACAAGTCACTAGCTTCGAAATACCATTTACTTTTCTTGTGATGGAGCGAGGATGCCCTTCGGTCATATTTATATTGGCGAATTTTTCTTTTACACCATCTATTGGATCCCCATTCATAATGAACTCAATGGTCAAATTAAATGATACTTCCTCAACATTGGAATAATCAACTGTTACTCGAATTGAATTACCTGCAACCCCTTCATCCAAAGCCGTAATTAATAAAACATCATCGGTACCTGACTCATCTTTAAGTGTAAGGAATGAAGCAGTAAAACTTTTTACCAACCTTACGACCAATGCATTCGTTCCTCCGTTTGCAAAAAATTGGCGAACTGCGTAGCTCATTTCCGAATCGGCTGATAATCCACCGAAAAGTCTTTCAAATTCTGAAAAACTCAAAACTACTACCGCTTTATTAATAGGTCCGCGTTTTGCAGTTCCCACAAAAGCACATACTGAAGTACTAACTCCGGAAATGGTTCTCACCCCACTTGGGATTTCCTGAACATAAACACCTGGGTATGTGGGTTTTTTTGGCATAATTTACATTCTATCTTACTTTAGTTGCAAAATGATTTATTCACCGGGCAGTTTCTTCGCGATTATTAGTCTGTATTGATTAAGCTGGCAAACGCCACATTGGCTCCCTCTTGTTTTACAGATGCTTACGCATTCAATTCCTCCCGGATATCTTCAGCAAGTTTATCCAACCGCTCTTTTAGTTTCGATGAGAGCTCTTTGGAAGATTTATGAAGTTTTCGTAGTTGAAATGAAAAATAGATGCTGAACAGTCCGCCAAAAAGAAAGCTAAAACCTACCAAAATTATAGCGCTCAATCCTGCAAAAAGGGGATTCCACAAAAGGATGAAGGAGACAACGGTACCAAGGATGCCAAAGACTAACAACCAGCCCCAATCCCTGCTGCCATATTTTTTTACGTCCAAAGCAAAACTGATGGCTGCGATGGAACGAAACAAAATAACAAAGCCCACATAAAACGCCAACATCGTGGCGGATAGGGCAGGATTTATCACTAACAAAATACCCGCTACAAAGGTGACGATGCCAAAGGCCAATGACCAGCCCCAATTTTCAAGTTGGTGCCTGTTGGCCACGGAAAAAATAATTTCTGAAAGCCCGCCAAACAAAAAAGAGAGGGCAAACAGAATGGCCAAAGCGACGAATGAACTCAGCGGCGAGACAAATACAATGATACTTACAATCACAAAAAACAGACCTGCCAGCATCGGTATGTACCAGTGTTTAATGGCATTTTTGATTCTTTTTAAAAGGATAGTTTCCATAATTTTATATTTAAAAGTTTTTGTATGATAGGCATCAAATGTAGAACCCGGTAACTGCCGGATTCGGTTAATTTTTTTCTTGTTAAAAATGCAAGATAAGCAAAAGAGGTGAACATTGCGTAAATCCATTCTTTTTTTGTATATTGATGAAATCGGGTCATCTTTTTTAATACCTTTATTCTGAATATAACCTTGAGTCGACTCCGAAAATTAAACTATCCCCATCCTCCCGATAAATCGGAAAAGGCTCTAAAGGGACTTGGAGTGGAGTTGAGGTTACAATTTTTAATAACACGTGAAGCATATTCTTGCGGCCAACTATGTGTTGTAAAGTATTCACAATTAATCATATAGAAAATAATATGAAAAACGCTTATATTGCAACTTACCCTCCGCGCCAGTGCGGAATAGGAACTTTTACCGAAAACCTTTTCAACTCCATGGTTGCTTCAGATATTGACGAGCCTAACCATAAAAAGAGTTTTATTGTAGCCATAAATGATTCTGAGGAGGAGTTAACCTATCCTGATGAGGTGAAGTTTACCATAAGACAGGAGTACCAGGAAGATTACCTGGCTGCGGCCAAATACATAAACTTAAGCGGTTCCGATTGCTGCATATTACAGCATGAGTTTGGCATTTTTGGGGGTAAGGATGGTGTTCATATTCTACCGTTGCTCCACCAGTTAGATATACCGATTATAGTAACCCTGCATACCGTTATGCAAACTCCGTCGTATGCCCAGAAGGAGATACTGCAACGTATTTGTAAAATGGCCAACCGGATAGTGGTTATGAGCTATAAAGCAATAGAAATGCTGGTTGAGATATATGAAGTGCCAAAGGAGAAAATTGCGTATGTAGAGCATGGTGTACCCAACTTTCGGTATGTTCAGGAGGAGGTGAAGAAAGAGTTCAAGTTAGAAAAGAAAGAAGTGTTGCTCACATTCGGGTTTGTTGGGCGAAACAAGGGTATTGAGACTGCCATACAGGCAATGCCCAGGGTAGTTGAAAAACATCCGGATGCTCTGTATATTGTTTTGGGTAAAACGCACCCCAATGTGATCAGGCATGCGGGCGAAGAGTACCGCTTATATTTAACCCAGCTCATTGAAGACTTAAACTTAGAGAAAAATGTAGTTTTACTCAACGAGTATACATCACAAAAAGAGCTCTTTAAGTATTTATATGCATCCGATATATACATTACACCCTACTTGAATGAGGCACAGATAACCAGTGGAACACTCGCTTATGCAGTAGGAGCCGGTTCTGCTGTTGTTTCTACTCCCTACTGGCATGCTACCGAACTATTGAGCAACGGCAGAGGTGTTCTGTTTGATTTTGGCGACACCGATGGATTGTCAAACATTTTAATAGACCTGCTTGATAATCCCGAAAAACGACTTGCAATACGGAAGAAAGCCCTTGAGCATGGAAGAAAAATCACCTGGCCAAAGATTGGTTTTATTTACAACGACGTAGTTGAGAAAGTGGTTGACGAAAACATTAAAACTGAGAAGAAAGAGGTTATCCCCTTCGATATTTCTCTTTTACCCATGTTTTCTCTTGAGCATGTAAAACGTCTCACCGATGATACCGGCATTATTCAACATGCCAATTTTGGAATACCTAACCTCAAGGAGGGCTACTGCTTAGACGATAATTCCAGAGCTCTGCTAATGGCCCTAATGTCCTATAAAGTTAAAAAAGATACCTCTGCACTTAAGTTGTGTCCAATTTACCTGAGCTACATTCATTATATGCAGAATGAGGATGGCAACTTCAAAAACTTTTTGAGTTTTAACAGGCAATTTTTAGACGAGGTAGGGTCCGAAGACTCTTTTGGAAGAACAATATGGGCAATTGGATACATGCTAAACAATTCACCTAACGACTCTTATCACCAAATGGGCAGACTTATATTTAATAAAGCCATACCAGTTTTCGATAGCCTAAAATCCATAAGGAGCATTGCCAATACAATTATTGGCATTTGCCACTATTTAAGGAGTAATATGTCGGACGATGTAATGATTGAAAGACTGAGAGATCTAACGCATGTTTTAATTGAGCATTACGAGGTAAACTCACGTGACAATTGGAGTTGGTTTGAAGAGTTGTTGGCTTATGATAATGCCATACTCCCCTTGGCAATGCTCCATGCTGCTGAGATTTTAAATGAAGAAGCTGTTGAGAAAGTGGCTTTTGACTCGATGCATTTCCTGGTAAACCACACCATGAGCAATGGTTATTTATCAATTATTGGGAATGAAGAGTGGTACAAAAAAGATGGAGATCGCTCTGTATTTGCCCAGCAACCTGTAGATGCCATGGGAATGGTTTTAATGTTTCGACAAGCCTTTAACATCTCGAACGACAAAGATTATTTGGGTAAATTGTTTAGATCATTTAAGTGGTTTCTTGGAGAAAATGATTTACGAATGAGCCTCTTTAATCACGAAACAAAGGGCTGTTTTGATGGCCTCGAGAGTTATGGCGTAAACCAGAATCAAGGTGCTGAAAGCACTTTAGCTTATTTAATTTCTTATTTAAATGTGCTGAAAGCACATGAGGATTATTACCTTAAAGAATAAAACCTATTGAAATTGGAAAATACATTGGTTAAAAGATATACCAACAATCCTATTCTCACAAAGGATAATGTTCCGTATCCGGTGGCAACAGTGCACAATGCGGGAATGGTAAAGCACAACAACGAGTACATCATGCTTTTTAGGTCACACAACCTAAACGGACGAAGCATTATAGGAAAAGCGGTGAGTAGCGATGGCTTTAATTTTAAGGTAGATTCAGAACCGTTTTTAACACCCGCTACCGAAGGTATTTTTAAAACCTACGAAGCTTATGGGGTAGAGGATCCCCGTATTGTGTTTATCGAGGGCGAGTACCTAATCACCTACAGTGCTTATTCACAGCATGGTGTGAGAATTGGTCTGGCCAAAACCAGGGATTTTCATTCCGTAGAGCGATTTTCGCTAATCACCGAAGCCGATTATAGGAACGTGGTGATTTTTCCCGAGAAATTTAATGGATTGTATGCGCGATTAGATCGTCCTCACTCTGATATTTCACCGTGGGCTATTTGGATCTCTTTTTCACCAGATTTAAGGTACTGGGGCGATTCGGAGTTGATAATGAAGCCTATGCAATATCATTGGGATGAAATGAAAATTGGACCTGGTGCAACACCCATTAAAACTTCGCGTGGATGGCTCAATATTTATCATGGTGTATTCCCAACCATGGCGGGCAGTGTATATCGTCTTGGCGTTGCTTTGCACGATTTACACAATCCGGCTAAAATAATTGCAGTGGGCGATGAATGGATCCTTCAGCCTGAGGAAACCTACGAAATTACGGGCTACGTGCCCAACGTAGTTTTTTCGTGTGGAGCAATTCCCGAACCGGACGGAAGCGTAAAGATTTACTGGGGGGCGGCCGATACAGTTATGTGTGCAGGGACCGCAAACCTGGAAGAGCTTGTGGATCACTGCCTCAACAATAGCAGAAAGGCCTTGTAGAATGGAAGCTCTTCATCTAAAGTAGGTAGTGTCAAGTAAAGTAGATATCTTTCAAAATTCAAAAGATATAAGAATACAGAGATTATATGTGCAGTGATTTATTTTAAAAAAAACAGCATATCAATGAAAGTTGGTATTTTGGCGCCCATAGCGTGGCGCACACCGCCCTTAAAATATGGTCCGTGGGAGCAGGTTGCATCTAATATTACCGAAGGATTGGTAAAAAAAGGAGTAGATGTAACGTTGTTTGCCACAGGTAATTCCCACACAAGTGCAAAATTGCAATATGTGTCGCCTACTGCCTATGCCGAAGATCACTCGCTCGATCCCAAAGTGTGGGAGTGTTTGCACATTAGCAATTTAATGGAACAGGCATCGAAGTTTGACATCATTCACAACCATTTCGATTTTCTTCCGCTTACCTATTCCCGGTTAATTGAAACGCCCATGGTTACAACTATTCACGGATTTTCGTCGCCAAAGATAATACCGGTATATAAAAAATATAACAGTAATAACTTCTATGTTTCAATAAGCAACTCCGACCGAAGTCCTGAACTTGATTATATTGCTACAGTGTACAACGGTATAGACGGCAGTGATTTTACTTTCAATTCCAATCCCAAAGATTACTTGCTGTTTTTTGGCAGGATACACCCCGAGAAAGGAACCTGGGAATCCATTCAAATAGCCAAAAAGTCAAAGAAGAAATTAATTATTTCTGGTTTAATCCAGGACGAAGCTTATTTCGAAGAGAAGGTAAAACCTTTTATCAACGATAACGACATCGTATATGTGGGAAATTCCGGCCCCCAAGAGAGAGACCAATTGCTTGGGGAAGCCGCAGCTTTGTTACATCCCATTAGCTTTGATGAACCTTTTGGGTTGAGTGTGGCGGAAGCAATGTTTTGTGGTACGCCTGTTGTGGCTTTTAACAGAGGTTCGATGCCGGAATTAATTGAGAACTCTAAAACAGGCTTTCTCGTAAACAATGTTGAAGATGCTGTTGAGTCTATAAATAAAATAGGTTCTATGAGCAGAAAATATTGCCATGAGTGGGCCTTGTCAAATTTTAGCCTCGAAAAAATGGTTGATGGTTATTTAGCCGTTTATAAGCAGATTTTGCAAGATAAAAATAATTAATAAGATAGCTATGAAGCAGTCATTGGATATTGAACGAATAGTTAAGCGAAAAAAGCTAAAAATCGTAGGAGACACCTCGCGGGTCATTACATTACCACATATCCCAAGTAAGTTGCCCCGGATAAATAACATAATTAACCGGATTTTAAAGCTTGCTAAAAAAAAGGCTGAGGAAGAATTACAGGAAACCTTATTGCTTTTTGCCGATCGTCACAAAAACATCCAACATCAGTTCTTGAGACATTTCGACAAAATTGCCGAATACATTCCTCCAGGTACCATTATTAGTAAAACACAAAAGCTGCTTATTGGAGCCTATTTTACTATGGAATACTCCATTGAATCAGCAGCACTCTTTAACCCATCCATAGTGCCTCATCCCGATCAAAGCCTCCTTCCAAAAGGGAGTATGAGGTTTATTATGAGTTTGCGGGCAACCGGCGAAGGGCATATTTCGTCTATCGTTTTCAGAAGTGGCATCATAGATGAAAATTTCCTGTTTAACTTCGACAGTGTTTCCGAATTTGTAGAAACCCCGGCAATGGTTCACGACCCGTTTTATGCCAATAATTTGTTCAAACTGAAACTTATGGACATGAAAGCCTGGAATGAAACCAGCCGGAGAATCCTGAGCCAGGTCCCTTCTTTTTTCACCTATGCCGATTTGAAATTAAGTATTCAGGAAATTTATTTAAACTCTGATTTTGCTGCAGACAGTTGGACAATCAACACCATTAATTGGTTAGCAGACTCTAACTACAAAGTGAAATTTGATGATGAAACAGCTGTTTCCGAGCGTGTGATTTTTCCCGTTTCAGCAAACGAGAGCAGAGGCATCGAGGATGCCCGTTTTGTTAAGTTCACCCACGAAAACGGAGTTGTAAAATATTACGCAACCTATACTGCTTATAACGGGCATAGTGTGTTGTCCCAACTAATTGCGACAACAGATTTTCAAACTTTCAATATTATTACCCTGAACGGAGAGGGAGTGAAAAACAAAGGCATGGCCCTCTTCCCCAGACGGGTAAATGGTAAATTTGCTATGTTATCGCGACAGGATGGCGAGAACAATTACATCATGTTCTCCGATAATTTACATTTTTGGCACAGCGCTACCCTCATTCAGGAACCCAAACAACCGTGGGAATTTGTGCAAATTGGAAATTGTGGTTCGCCCATAGAAACCGACAAAGGCTGGCTGGTGCTCACACACGGTGTGGGAAGTATGCGCCAATATTCTATTGGAGTGATACTGCTGGACCTTAACGATCCAACAAAAATAATTGCGCGCTTAGAAGAACCATTACTGTCGGCAAACGAAGAAGAGCGGGAGGGATATGTTCCAAACGTTATTTATTCCTGTGGAGGGATGATATTTAATGAAACCTTAATTGTTCCCTATGCCTCGTCAGATATTTCGTCCCGAATAGCGGTTGTGAATTTGAACGACCTGTTTAAGAGAATGAAGTTTAATTCCAATTAAAATTGTGATCCGGACAGGATTCGAACCTGTGACCCACAGCTTAGAAGGCTGTTGCTCTATCCAACTGAGCTACCGGACCTTTTCTTTTTGCGGTGCAAATATACCAAAAAAGAGACAAAGACCATAGCCAGGGTGGTTAATCTTA